>SL_8KL_010_SEDDRAFT_10000266_pt1 | contig 45244 bp, 37 predicted proteins | sample SodLakKL_010_SED_4_FD_11160 | JGI IMG/M metagenome (IMG submission 11160)
ACCCGGTCCCAGATCCGGTTTTTGACCAGGTATTCGACCTGTTCGGTCAACTCCCGCCGGATCCGATTCCGGCGGATTTCCATCAACTGCCCGCTTTCCTCCATGAATCGGCGGTGTTCCCGCAAGGAATTCCAGACCGCTTCGATGCCTTCACCGCGAATTGATACGGTGCGTAAAACCGGCGGGCGCCACTTTTCATCCTCTTTCATATCCAGCATCAGGTTAATTTCGGTGGTCGTCCTTTCCGTTCCGGGAAGGTCGGCCTTATTGACCACGAACAGATCGGCAATTTCCATGATTCCGGCCTTGATAGTCTGGACGCTGTCCCCGCCGGCCGGGGTCAAAACCACCATGGTGCTGTCAGCCGTTTTGACGATATCGACTTCCGACTGGCCCACCCCCACGGTCTCAACTAAAATTATATCCTTGCCGAAAGCGTCCAAAACCTGGATTGCTTCCCGGGTAGCCCGGGCCAGACCGCCGAGACTGCCCCTGGTCCCCATACTGCGGATAAATATATCCTGGTCCAGGGCATGATCCTGCATCCTGATCCGATCCCCTAAAATAGCCCCGCCGCTAAAGGGGCTGGTCGGATCCACCCCGATCACCCCGAGTTTAAGGCCCTCGGAGCGCATCTGCTGCAGGAGGCAGTCAACCAGGGAACTCTTGCCCGAACCGGGCGCTCCGGTAATCCCAATCACGTAGGCCCGCCCGGTATGGGGAAATATTTCTTTGAGCAGTTCCCTTTTCTGCGGATCATCATTTTCAATATGTGAAATCAGGCGCGCCGCCGCCCGCCTGTTACCGGCCAGCAAATCTTCCACCAGCTGCTGCATTTACTCACTCCCAACTCGAACAAGCCGGTCTGTATAAGTGGTTGTTAATGGTCTTTGCTAAAAAAGTGCCGCTCGATGCTTCCGGGATCGAAACAGGTCCTGACAGGTACCTTGGAGAAATTTTTACTTAAAGGCCTCTTCGAACTTAAAGCTATGTTTGACCTGAAAACCATATTATCTCATCCATTTCTGTTTGAAGCTTAAGCTTCATGAATAGTTTATTTCCTAACCTGGGCGAGCCAGTTCCATAAAAGTTGGGTTTTTATTTGAGCCCTTCTAAACCCAGTGTGCATCGCCGTTTCCGGGACCGCTAAAAGAAGTCTTCGCAAATTTGCACAGAATTTTAGTGTTAAGGGCCTAATACTCAATGCCGGGCACACAATCCGCGCCCTGTTCGTAATGATGCTTGATAGCCAGCACTTCGCTGACCATGTCGGCCGTTTTGACCAATTCCGGGGAGGCGCCCCGGCCGGTTAAGATCACCGTTACGCCGGACGGTTTTTCCCGGAGCAGGCTTATCAACTCTTCTTCCGCAAGCAAGCCAAAATCAACGGCAACATTGATTTCATCCAGGACTACCAGGTCATATTCACCACCCCGGATCGCTTTCCCGGCCCGGGCAAAACCATCCCTGGCCAGTTCTACATCGACCGGATCCGGATCATTGCGGGCGACAAAGCAATCCCGTCCAGCCCGGACCAGGGTTAACCCGGGCATCTTTTCAAGGGCCAGGAACTCCCCGTAATCACGGCCCTTCATAAAATGAATCATGTAAACGCGGTAACCGTGTCCCAGGGCCCGCACTGCCTGCCCGACAGCGGCCGTAGTTTTACCCTTGCCATCGCCGGTAAAAACCATAACCAGGCCCGGTTTCTCTTTAGCCATTAATATAACAGCTCCCTTCAATTCCAGTCAGCCAAAACATTTCATGTCAAAGGGACGGTTCTTTTGACATTATTTCATGTCAAGGGGACGGTTCTTTTGACATTATTTTAAAAATGTTTTTTAACAAAGCCTTTGTTGAGTTTAATTAATGTCAAAAGAACCGTCCCTTTGACATACCTTTGATATTTTTAGGCAGCATTGTCAGTGTCAGCCCAGCAGGTAGCGTGAAATGACCAGGCGCTGCACTTCGCTGGTGCCCTCGTAAATCTGGGTGATCTTGGCGTCGCGCATAAAGCGTTCCACCGGATAATCCCTGGTGTAGCCGTAGCCCCCGAAAACCTGGACCGCGTTGGTAGTCACTTCCATGGCCATCTCCGAGGCAAATAGCTTGGCCATGGCCGATGCTTTCCCGTAAGGCAGGCCGGCGTATTCAAGATAGGCTGCCTGGTAGGTCAGCAGGCGGGCCGCTTCGATTTTAGTGCTCATATCGGCCAGCATGAAAGAGATGGCCTGAAAATCGGCGATCGGCCTGCCGAACTGCTCCCTGGTCTTGGCATAAGCGGCCGCTTCTTCCATTGCTCCCTGGGCGATTCCCACCGCCTGGGCGGCAATTCCATTCCTGCCTCCGTCCAGGGTGCTCATAGCGATTTTAAAACCTTCGCCCTCCTTACCGAGCAGGTTCTCCTTCGGCACCCGGCAGTTGTCAAAGATCAGTTCCAGGGTCGGAGAAGAACGCAGGCCCATCTTGCGCTCTTTTTTGCCGAAACTAAATCCCGGAGTATCCTTTTCTACAATAAAAGCGCTAACCCCCCGGGCCTTCTTTTCCTTGTCTGTTACGGCAAAGACCACATATATTTCGGCTTCGCCGGCATTGGTGATAAAAAGTTTNTTGCCATTTAAAATGTAGCTGTCTCCGTCCGGGACGGCCGTGGTCCTCATCGCGGCGGCGTCGGTGCCGGCTGTGGCCTCGGTCAGGCCGTAAGCGCCCAGTTTTTCTCCCAGGGCCATCGGTTCGAGGTACTTTTTCTTCTGCTCTTCGGTGCCATATTTATAAAGAGGCCAGCCCGCCAGCGAGATGTGAGCCGCTAAAGTAGTTCCCGCCGAGGCATCGACCCGGGAAAGCTCTTCGACGGCGATCACATAGCTGATGTAATCGCATTCACCTCCCCCGTACTTTTCCGGCCAGGGGATGCCGGCCAGGCCCAGCTCTCCCATCTTGTCAAATAACTCCCTGGAAAATTCTTCTTTATCGTCGCGTTCATCAGCTCCCGGTTTAACTTCATTTTCGGCAAAGTCGCGGACCATTTTCCTTGTCATTTCTTGTTCTTCAGTTAGTTCAAAGTTCATTAAATTATCCTCCTTCAATGCCCAGGTAATTGATCAGATATATTAGCCCTTTCCTCCACCCTTATACGATCTAAACCCCTCAGTTTCACTTGAGGCGCCCTTTAATAGAGCAGCGGCCAGCCTTCCTGCCGGATCATGTTTAAAAATACTTCTGATTAACTTTTCAACAGCTCCCTGGCCACCACCAGGCGCTGGATCTGGTTGGTCCCTTCGTAAATCTGGGTTGCCTTGGCATCGCAAAAACTGCGGGCCAGGGGGTGGTCGGCTGCGGCCGCGGAGAATCCGCATAAATCGATACAGCGGGTCGCCGCAGCTACCGCCAGGTCGCTAGTATAATACTTGGCCATGGAGGCTTCCCTGGAACACTTCCGGCCGGATTCCTTGACCAGCGCCGCCCGGTAGACTAAAAGACGGGCCGCCTCGAGCCGGGAAGCCAGATCGGCCAGCTCGAAAGCGGCATACTGATCGGTTTTGCGGCCGGTTTCTTCCTGCCGGGATTTTAAATAAGTGGTTGTAAAATCAATAACGGCTCCCGCCATACCCAGGGCCTGGGCGGCGATGCCGATCCTGCCCCCGTCGAGTAAAGACATGGCAATGCCAAAACCGGACCCTTCTGCACTTAACCTGTTCGACACCGGAACATAGAGATCCTCCATGCGCAGTTCGGTGGTGTTGGAGCGATTCAGGCCCATCTTCTTTTCCGGTCTGCCGGAAGTTAAGCCGGGTGTGCCATTTTCTATCAGGAAGGCTGTAATTCCCTTATGACCGAGGCTGCGGTCCAGGGTGACAAAGACGGTATAAAGGTCGGCCTCTCCGCCGCTGGTGATAAACAGTTTAGTACCATTCAACAGGTAACCGTCATCTTTTCTTACGGCGCTGGCGGAGAGGGCTGCCGCATCGGAACCCGCCCCCGCTTCGGTCAGGGCAAAAGCGCCGAGCAATTCACCCCCGGCCAGGCCGGCCAGGTAACGCTGTTTTTGTTCTTCAGTGCCGTAATAAAAGAGCGGAAAAGTGCCCACCGAGGTATGAACTGCAATAATCGCCCCGGTTGAAGAGCAAACCCGGGACAACTCTTCGATCAAAATCGTATAGGTTAAAAAATCTTCCCCTCCCCCGCCCCATTCCCGGGGCAGAGGCAGGCCCATATAGCCCCTCCGGGCCGCCTTTTGCAGGTTTTCGGCGGGGAAATGATCCCCTGTATCTATCTCTTCCGCCCCAAAGCGGCGGAACTCTTCTCTTTTTATTTGGTGGTACTCGGAAAGGACAAAATTCACTTTTCAACCCTCTTTAAATTAGCCCTGTATTTTCTAGAAACTCGAGAAAAATCACCTAAACCTTATTTAATTTTATCATGGACAGACCATATTTTGATCGGCAGCCTGAGCGCAGCGAAAATTTAAATCAGTAAACTTTCACCACTGTGGCCTCGCCCTGGGCCGCCCCGCTGCAGATAGTGGCCAGGCCATAGCCTCCGCCGCGCCGGCGAAGTTCGGCAATCAGGGTCAGCAAAATACGGGCCCCGCTGGCCCCGATCGGATGCCCCAGGGCTACCGCCCCTCCGTTAACATTTACCTTATCCCGGTCCCATCCGCCAAGCTTGATGCTGGTCAGGGCTACGGCGGCAAAAGCTTCATTAACCTCTATCAAATCAACTTGATCGGCCTTTAAGCCGGCCTTGCCAAGAGCCGCCGCTGCCGCCTCAAAAGGAACAGTGGCAATATAGCGCGGCTCCCTGGAAGCAGTGCCGGTAGAAATTATTTCTGCCAGCGGTTCCAGGCCGAGCTCACGGGCTTTATCCTTTGCCGAAAGAACCAGGGCCGCCGCCCCGTCTGATATACCGGGTGCGTTACCGGCCGTGATCAGGCCTTCTTCCTCGAAAGCAGGAGGCAGTTGGGCCAGCTTTTCCAGTGAAGTATCGCGGCGGGGCAGTTCATCTTTATCAACTACCAGCAGATCCCCTTTCCGGCGGGGCACCTCAACCGGAACAATCTCTTCTGCCAGGCGCCCGCTGTCCATGGCTTCTACAGCCAGGCGGTGGCTGCGCAGGGCCCACTCGTCCATGGCCTCCCTGGTAATACCGTGCTCGGCCGGAACAGCGCTGCCGTGCACCCCCATATGGACATCATGAAAAGGGCACCACAGGCCGTCATGGACCATGATGTCGATCACCCGGGCATCTCCCATCCGGTAGCCGGTGCGAGCCCCTTGCATCATATAGGGTCCGGCGCTCATATTTTCCATGCCCCCGGCCACCAGGACGCCGGCTTCCCCGGTTTTGATCATGGCCTGGCCCAGGTTAACCGCCCGCAGCCCGGAAGCGCAGACCTTGTTAATCGTATCGGAGGGAACAGCGTAAGACAGGCCTGCTTTTACCGTCGCCTGCCTGGAAGGGATCTGGCCGGCCCCGCCCTGGATTACCATTCCGAGCAGAACCTGGTCGACCCTGTCGCCGGCCACACCGGCCCGGGAAAGGGCCCCTTTTACGGCAGCTGCCCCCAGTTCAACGGCCGGCACCGCTTCAAGTGCCCCCAAAAACCGGCCGAATGGCGTGCGGGCAAATCCAACCACCACTGCAGATTCCATCCTCATAACACCTCCGGACACATTTCTATACAATCAGGACAAACCGACCTTTGTTTACCTGCCAATCAGCATGCAGGCTTCTGATCGGGGTCAGCCTAACCCGGTTTAATCCGGTTTAACGGGACAAGGCATAACGGCTTGCTCAGCTTGTTTTCCATAAATCAAGTTAATCGGCAAAAAAACTGCCCCAAGCAAAGGACCTTAACTTTTAAGCATACTGCCGTTTCTATCTTTTTAAGGCCCGGTGGGCGATATCCCGGCGGTAGTAAGCGCCTTCAAATTTAATTTTATCGCAGGCCCCGTAAACCCGGTCCAGGGCCCTGCGCAGGTTTTCATCCCATGCGGTGACACCCAGGACCCGCCCGCCCTTTGTGACCAGACGTCCGTCCTTAATCGTCGTCCCGGCATGAAAGACCGCCACTCGGCCCTCGGCCTCCTGTTCGGCTTCATCTATCCCGTCGATGGGAAATCCTTTTTCGTAACTGCCCGGATAACCGCGGGAGGCTAAGACCACACAGACGGCCGGATCCTCACGCCATTCGGCATCAAGTCCTTTTAAGTCGCCTCCTGCGGCCGCGTCAAGCAGCGGCAGCAGGTCCGACTTCATGCGCGGGATCAAGGCCTGCGCCTCCGGATCTCCGAAACGGACATTATACTCCAGCACATTCAACTTATCGCCGGAAATCATCAGCCCGGCGTATATAACCCCCCTGAAATCAATACCCGCATCATTAAAACCTTTAAGCAGGGGCCAAAAGACCTGTTCCTCGGTCCTGCGGGCCAGTTCCCCGGTATAAACTGGCGCCGGCGAATAGGCGCCCATTCCGCCGGTATTCGGCCCTTTATCGCCCTCGTAGATGGCCTTGTGATCCTGGGAGGAAGGTAGAAAGACCAGGCTTTTTCCATCGGTTACTGCCAGCACTGAAACCTCTTCTCCGCTCAGGCACTGCTCAATGACCACCCGGTTACCGGCTTCGCCAAATTTTTTTTCGATCATGATATCATAAAGAGCCTGCTCCGCTTCGGAGAGCCCTGAGGCCACGGTAACGCCCTTGCCGGCCGCCAAGCCGTCCGCCTTGATCACAACGGGTCCGCCGTAAAACCGGGCCAGGTGGCTGCGTGCTTCCTCAAAGTTTTCGAAAACAGCAAATGCAGCCGAAGGTATGCCCCACTCTTTCATTTTCTGCTTGGCCCAGACTTTACTGCCCTCCAGGCGGGCCCCAGCCCGGCCCGGCCCAAATACTTTCAGGCCGGCTTCCCGGAAACTGTCGGCCAGTCCGAGCACCAGGGGCGCTTCCGGTCCGACTACCGTTAAATCGATTTTTTCCTGCAGGGCCCATTTTTTCAAGCCGTCAACGTCGTCTGCAGCAAAATCCAGACATTCCGCCACCCCTGCTATACCCGGATTGCCCGGGGCGCAATAGAGCCTTTCCAAAAACGGGCTCTGAACCAGTTTCCAGGCCAGGGTATGTTCTCTTCCGCCACCGCCGACAATCAGCACGCGCATCTAAGCGCACCTCCTATGTATGCAATTAAGGCACCCTGCCCTTAAAAAACAAGGGCATCAACCGCTTGATAAAAAGGTAATATGCTTTTTCAGGATAGCTTTACTTGCTGTTAATGCTTAAAATAGCGGCGCCCGGTAAAGACCATGGCCAGGTTATGGCGGTTGCACAGTTCGATTGATTCCCGGTCTTTTTGGGAACCGCCCGGCTGGACGATGGCCGTTACCCCTGCTTTTACCGCTTCCTCGACCGTATCGGGGAAGGGGAAGAAAGCATCGGAGCCCAGCACAGCTCCCCTGGCCTTTTCTCCGGCCTGGCCGAGGGCAATTTTTGCCGCCCCGATCCTGCTCATCTGGCCGGCCCCGACCCCGTAAGTCATATTCTTGCCGGCTATCACTATGGCATTGGAACGCACATGCTTGACCACTTTCTGGGCAAAATTGAGGGCGGCCCATTCTTGATCAGTAGGAGCCCTGCCGGTTACCACTTCCCCGGCGGTCACATCAACCGGCTGGCGATCGATGGTTTGGACCAGGATTCCTCCGGAAATTTTCTTAATATCAAAGTGATCCCGGCGGTTTCCGGCTGGATTTACTTCCAGCAGGCGGATATCTTTCTTGACCTTAAAAACAGCAACCGCTTCTGCCGTGAACTGCGGAGCGGCAACCACCTCCAGGAAAATCTTGCTCATTTCACGGGCCGCCTCCCCGTCAACAATGCGGTTCAGGGCTACAACTCCGCCGAAGATTGAGATCGGGTCGGCTTCAAAAGCCAGGCTGTAAGCATCTTTTAAATTAGCAGCTGAACCGACCCCGCAGGGATTGGCATGCTTGACCGCCACCGCGGTCGGCTCTTCAAATTCCAGCACCGCTTCCCAGGCTGCATTGAGGTCGTTTAAGTTGTTAAAGGAAAGCTCCTTGCCCTGGAGCTGCCGGGCGGCGGCCAGGCCTCCCGGTCTGCCGGTAGAAGCATAAAAAGCAGCTTCCTGCTGGGGATTTTCGCCATAGCGCAAACCCTGGAGTTTTATAAAGGAAAGGTTCAGGCGCTCCGGATAAAGGCCGGTTCCGGTTTCAGGCCGGGTATTGAAATATGAAGCGATGGCCGCATCGTAGCCCGCTGTATGCGAAAAGGCTTCGGCAGCCAGGCTGAAGCGGGTTTCGGCGCTGATCCTGCCGCTGTTTTTCAGCTCTTCGATCAGGGGTCCGTAGCGCTGCGGATTGACGACCACCGCCAGGTAGGCATGGTTTTTAGCTGCCGCCCGCAGCATGGTCGGGCCGCCGATATCGATGTTTTCCACCGCTTCCTCGTGGCTCACCCCTTCGCGGGCTACAGTTTGTTCAAAAGGATAGAGGTTCACAACCACCAGCTCAAGGGGTGTAATCCCGTATTTTTCCAGTTCCTGCCGCTGTTCATCCAGATCGGGACGGGCCAGGATCGCNGCATGGATGTGGGGATGCAGGGTTTTTACCCTGCCTCCTAAAATTTCAGGAAAACCGGTCACCTCGGAAGCATCTGTCACCTCAAGCCCGGCTTCGCGCAGGGCGCGGGCCGTGCCGCCGGTGGAAATAATTTCAAAACCTAGGCGGCTCAATTCTTCGGCAAATTGGGCCACCCCTGTCTTGTCGGATACACTGATCAGGGCTCTTCGACTGTCACTCAATGATCATGCACCTTCTTCCTTCCACTTTTAGTTTATCGTTACAAAAGAGATCTATTGCCGTCGGATAAAGACGGTGCTCGGAGGCGTGGATCCTCTGGTGCAGGGTTTCTACAGTATCCTGTTGGATTACCGGAACCGCTTCCTGCAGGATAACCGGTCCGGTGTCGAGCCCTTGATCGACAAAGTGCACCGTGCAACCGGTTACTTTTACGCCATAAGCAAGCGCCTGCTCCACGCCGTCCAGGCCGGGGAAAGCAGGCAGTAAAGATGGATGAATATTCATGATCTGCTGCGGGAAAGCATTGACAAAGAAAGGGGTCAGCAGTCGCATAAATCCGGCCAGCGCTACCAGGTCAATCCGGGCTTCTTTGAGCTGATCCACGATAGCCTGATCGTACTGCTCCCGGCCTCCGTAATCTTTGGGATTCAGATAGAGGGCTTTTACCCCTCTTCTTTCAGCCCTCTGCAGGGCCTGAGCCGTTTCCTGGTCGCTGATTACCAGGGCCACTTCTCCGGCAATATCGCCTCTTTCCACCGCCTCCAGGATTGCTTCCAAATTAGTACCCCGGCCGGAAGCAAGCACAGCAATTCGCTTCATATGACAGCCCCTCCTGGCAATTATTAATTTAAATCACAGGCCTTAAAATTTGTTCCATGGCGGCCCCGGATCAAACTGCCTCTTCGGTCTCGGACTGGATCTGGTTGGAATAGATTATAGCTGGAGCTTGGCCTTGTCTATATGATCATAACAAGATCTTTCTTTATTAAACATTTCTATTCAAGGCTCTGAAATCCTCCATATAGCTGAGGCCTATTTTTATGCTTCTTTAATGGTGTTTTATAGATTTTGCAACTTAACCAGGCCTTCACCGGATTTGATCCGGCCGATCCGGTAGGCGGAAAGCCCCTGCTTTTTAAAATACTCTACCAGGCGCTCTGCCTCTCGCTCCGGAACTACCAGGGTATAACCGATACCCATGTTGAAGGCGCGAAACATCTCCTCCCTCCTGACCGGTCCCAGTTCACTGATTATAGCGAAAATGGGATGTTCCGGCCAGGAACCGATTTCGATCTCCGCCCTCAGTCCGGCCGGCAGGATCCGGGGCAGGTTACCGGGCAGTCCGCCGCCGGTAATATTGGCCATGCCCCTGACTGTGAACTTATCCAGGGCTCCTAAGACCGGCTTGACATATATGGTGGTGGGCCTGAGCATTTCTTCAGCCAGCGTTACCCCCAGGCCGGGTTGAAAATCGGTCAGTTTCAAAGCGGCTTCTTCAAGCAAAACCTTGCGGGCCAGGGAATAACCGTTGCTGTGCAGGCCGTTTGAGGCCAGTCCCACCACGGTATCGCCGTCTTTAATCCCGGAGCCGTTAATGATGGCGGAGCGGTCAACCATCCCGACCACGAAACCGGCCAGTTCGTATTCACCGGAAGGATAAAATCCGGGCATTTCAGCAGTCTCGCCTCCCAAAAGGGCGCATCCGGCCTGCCTGCAGCCTTCGGCTACTCCGCTCACTATTTCCTGCACCTGGCCGGGCACCAGTTTGCCCATGGCCAGGTAGTCGAGGAAGAATAAGGGCTCCGCTCCCTGAACCAGGACATCATTGACGCACATGGCAACACAGTCGATGCCAACCGTATCATGTTTGTTGGCGGCAAAGGCGACTCTGAGCTTGGTTCCGACCCCGTCACAGCCCGAAACCAGAACCGGTTCCTTCATCTTCTTAAAATCGGGGGCAAAGAGTCCGCTAAAGCCGCCCAACCCCTGGAGGACTTCCGGGCGGAAGGTTGAACGGGCCAGGCCCTTTATTCTCTCCACCGCCTCCTCCCCGGCGTCAATATCGACTCCGGCTTTTCGGTAATCCATACCTTCACTCATACCGATCAGCTCCCCTCTTCAGGACATATATTGAACAGCAGGATCAAGCCTCTTATTTTAAAATATTTCAANTGCCCCGTGCCGCTTTTACCTTTCNCTGGTGTCCGGCAGCAGCTCCATCTCCAAAACATAGCTTTCAGATCAAATANGTTATAGTGTCTACAACACCGATTCCATAACTCATACATCTCTGCAAAATAGCTGTCATATCAGGTCCAGAANAGTGTCAACAACCCCGTCCCCTTGACAACATGCCTATAATAGTGTCAACAACCCCGTCCCCTTGACAACATCGGTGGGCCAGGGCAGATGTCTCTTAAAAAAAACGGGCGCCCGGTTACCCGGACGCCTGTTTTAAGTTTAGAAGAACAGCGGCGCGAAAACAAGGGCGACAATACTCATCAGCTTAATCAGGATGTTCAGCGACGGCCCGGCTGTATCCTTAAACGGGTCGCCGACCGTATCGCCGACCACGGCCGCTTTATGGGCTTCGCTGCCTTTGCCGCCGTGATGGCCTGCTTCGATGTATTTCTTGGCATTGTCCCAGGCGCCGCCGGCATTGGCCATATTGATGGCCTGCAGAACCCCGGTTACCAGGGCTCCGGCCAGCAGGCCGCCGAGGGCCGCTTTGCCCAGGAAAGGAATCAAACCGACGGCCAGGGGTGCTGCTACCGCCATCAAGCCGGGGATAATCATTTCCCGCAGGGCGGCCTTGGTGCTGATGTCAACACATCTGGCATATTCCGGTTTGGCCTTGCCTTCCATCAGCCCTTCAATTTCTTTGAACTGGCGCCGGATTTCCTCGATCAANGAAAAAGCGGCGTTGCCGACCGCTTCCATGGTCCTTGAAGTGAAGAAATAGGTCAACACCCCGCCGATGAGCAGGCCGGCAATAACCTGGGGACTGGTTATATCGATTACTTCCAATCCCGCCACCTGCGAGTAAGCGGTAAAGAGGGCCAGGGCCGTCAAAGCGGCGGACCCGATTGCAAAACCCTTGCCAATGGCCGCTGTGGTGTTGCCCAGGGAGTCGAGCTGGTCGGTAATCTGGCGCACCTCCGGCTCCAGCTCGGCCATTTCGGCAATACCGCCGGCATTGTCGGCCACCGGGCCGTAGGCGTCAACGGCAACGGTCATCCCAACTGTCGAAAGCATCCCTACCGCCGAGATGGCAATGCCGTAAATGCCCGCAAATTGATATGAAATCAAAATCGCGGCGACGATTGTAATGATCGGAAATGTAGTACTCTTCATTCCTACCGCCAGGCCGCTGATGATATTAGTGGCGGTTCCGGTCAGTGACGCCCGGGCAATATTCTGGACCGGCTTAAAGTGATCCGAAGTGTAGTATTCGGTCAAGCGGCCGATGATAACTCCGGCGAACAGACCGGCAACCACGGCGATAAAGGGCCCGTAATCGGTAAAAACTCCCTCGCTGATAAACCAGTTGACCATGAAATAGGCCACCACCAGGACTACCAGGGCGCTGACCCAGATGCCCCGTTCCAGAACCGCTCCCAACCGGGCCCCCTCCTTGGCCCGGACGAAGAAAAAGGCAAATATGGAAGCCAGGATGCCCACCGAGGCCACCAGTAGCGGCAGGAGGGTCCCTTCAAAACCGTAGAGCACAATTCCCAGGGTCATGGTAGCAATCATCGAACCGACATAGGATTCAAAGAGGTCGGCGCCCATTCCGGCTACATCGCCGACATTGTCCCCCACGTTATCGGCTATAACCCCGGCATTGCGGGGGTCGTCTTCGGGAATACCCGCTTCGACCTTGCCGACCAGGTCGGCTCCGACGTCGGCCGCCTTGGTGTAAATGCCGCCTCCGACACGGGCAAACAGGGCAATCGAACTTGCGCCCAGGGCGTAACCGTTAATCACGCTCGGTTCGCGGATAAAAATGTAGAGCACACCCAGGCCCAACAGGCCCAGGCCGGCAACCATCATACCCATAATAGTCCCGCTGGAAAAAGCCGTGGTCAAGGCCGGGTTGATGCCCGAGCGGGCCGCTTGGGCGGTGCGGACATTGGCTTTCGTGGCCACCGTCATGCCCACGTAACCGGCTGTCCCGGAAAGGACGGCCCCGACTATGAAGCTAACCGCGGTAAGTATGTTAATGACAACTGCCAGGACCACCGCCAGCACGACCACAAATATGACCAGGTAAGTGTATTCGCGCTTTAAGAAAGCCATGGCCCCTTCGTGAATGGCAGCGGCAATCTCTTGCATGTGTTCACTTCCGGCTTCGGCCTTGCTCAGCTTGGACCATAAGATTAGTGCAAAAATCAGGGCAGCCAGGGCACAGGCCGGAACCACGTACAATAACCATTCCATCTTCTACTACCTCCTTGAGTTCAGTTACTTGTAGCTCAGTCGTTTATATATAGTAAGCCGGAGAAAGAAAGAGTAACCCGCTTTCTCCGAAATATCACACCATATTTTATATCATAAAACAGCTGCCAATACCAAAGTTATTTCCATCCCGGATCCGGTGAATCCTGCCTGTCACAACCCGAACCTGCTTTTGATTTGCTCATTACGGGGCTTACAAAACCGGATAATCTCCCGTGAAACAGGCCCGGCACAGCTTTTCGGCGGGCAGGCCAACAGCCTCAACCGTTCGTTCCATGCTCAGGTAACCGATAGAATCGGCCCCGGTTACAGAGGGGATTTCTTCAACCCGCCGGTTATAGGCGATTAGCTCATGGGCATCGGGGATGTCTATGCCGTAATAACAGGACCCCTTCACCGGCGGAGAGCTGATCCGCAGGTGAACTTCCCGGGCTCCGGCCCGGCGCATGATTTTAATCAGCTTGACGCTGGTGGTGCCGCGCACGATTGAATCGTCAACCAGGACCACCCTTTTGCCTTCGACAATTTTTCTCACGGGGTTTAACTTGATATCGACCCCCTCTTCCCGCATCTTCTGAGTCGGCTTAATAAAAGTTCTCCCGATGTAGCGGTTTTTAACCAGGCCCATCTCGTAGGGCAGCCCCGCTTCCTCGGCAAAACCTGAAGCGGCGGCAATGCTCGAATCGGGCACGCCTGAGACAATATCAGCTTCCACCGGGTGCTCCCGGGCCAGCTGCCGCCCCAGCTCACGGCGGACCAGGTGGACGTTTCTGCCCTGTAAATTGCTGTCCGGACGGGCAAAATAGATGTATTCAAAAACACAGAGCTTGGAGCAGGGAGAGTCGATGATCCGGCGGCTGTGCAGGCCCCTTTCGTCCAGGACCAGCATTTCTCCGGGTTCCAGGTCGCGTATAAATTCAGCTCCGATCGTGTCGAAAGCGCAGGTTTCAGAAGCCATAAAATAGCCTCCACCCTCCAAGGAAGCGACCGAAAGGGGGCGGAAACCGAAACCGTCGCGCAAACCGATCACTTTGTGGCCGTCGCTAACTATAAAGGCATAGGCCCCCTTTAAGCGGGGCACTACTTCGGCCAGGGCTTCTTCCAGCTTCGCGCTGCCCTGCCTGGCAATCATGTGGGCCAACAACTCACTGTCTGTATCGGTCTGGAATATGGCTCCCTGGCATTCCAGCTCTTCTCGGAGTTCACCGGCGTTGAGCAGGTAGCCGTTGTGGATAATGGCCAGCTCGCCATGCCGGTAGCGCAGCTTTAGAGGCTGGGTGTTCTCGGGGCTGCGTCCGCCCTCCCCGTAGGAATAACGAACATGGCCCAGGGCCAGCCGGCATACGATGCCTTTTAAATCGGCGCTATCCGGAAAAACATCCGAAACCAGGCCCATTCCCCGCTTCAGCCACATCTTGCGCCCTTCTCCCGGTCCGGCGGCAATGCCGGCCGATTCCTGGCCGCGGTGCTGGAGAGCATAGAGAGAAAAGCAGGTTAAAAAAGCCAGCGGCTGGTCCTCGGCAAACCCGCCGCAAACTCCACAGGCTTCATTTAGCTCCCGGGCCCTTAAATTTTCAATCCCCACCAAAAATCCTCCTCACCGGTTCCCTGAACCTGGCCTGACTAATCTTTGAGATGAGAGCTGGCAAATAAAAACGATCATAAAGGTTGCCGGCCGTTTTTGAAAGGAACTCAACCGGGCTAGTCCACGGCCGGGGTGTCGTTTTCTTCCAGGCGGCGCAGGACTTCCCGGTAAGCTTCTATCACCCCGCCCATATCACGGCGGAAGCGGTCCTTGTCAAGTTTTTCCCCACTGCTGCTGTCCCAAAAGCGGCAGGTATCGGGAGAGATTTCATCGCCAAGCAAGATTTTGCCATTATGGCGGCCGAATTCCAGCTTAAAGTCGACCAGGACAATGTTTTTTTCTTTTAAATATGGAACCAGGATCTGATTGACCTTGAGAGCTATNCGCTCTATTTCCGCCATTTCTTCCGGTTCNGCCAGTTCCATGGCATAAATATGATAATGGTTGATCATGGGATCATGCAGCTGGTCATCTTTTAAAGAGAATTCAAGCACCGTTTTTTTCAGTTCGGTTTTTTCCGGGATGCCAAGGCGCTCAGAAAGGCTGCCGGCGGCAATATTGCGCACAATCACTTCCACCGGGATGATTTCTAAAAATTTGACCAGCATTTCCCGCTCGCTGACCGTTTTTAGATAGTGGGTTTCGATGCCCTGTTTTTCGAGCAGGCTGAAAAACAGCGCTGATAAGCGGTTGTTCAAAATGCCTTTGTCCTCCAGGCGATCTTTCTTGACCCCGTCGAAAGCAGTGGCTTCGTCTTTAAATTCAACCAGGACTACAGCCGGATCGTCGGTCCGGTATATCTTTTTTGCTTTACCCTCGTACAGAAACTCTTTTTTTTGCACCATTCATTTCCCCTTTCCGTTCAAAAAGATCTATGCATTAAGCTCTTAAGGATCTAACTAACCCTCCAGCTCTCTTATTCAAGGCCCAGGCGGCGGTAGATATGTTCAATTCTCTGCAGGTAATGGTCCGGGTTAAAACAGTCTTCCAGTTTTTCGCTGCCGAGCTGCTCCCGGACGATATCATTTTCTGACAGGATCTCCTTAAAAGAGCGGTCTTTTGCCCAGGCTTCCATGGCGCATTCCTGGACCAGGTTGTAGGCTTCTTCCCGCCGCAGGCCACTTCCGACCAGTTCGAGGAGCACCTTCTGGGAAAAAATCAGCCCGCCGGTCAGCTCTAAATTGGCGGCCATGTGCTCCGGATAAACTTCAAGGCCTCTGATCACCCGGATCATCTGCTGTAAGATATGGTCGGTTATGATAGTTGCGTCGGGCAGGATTACCCTTTCCACTGAAGAATGCGAAATATCGCGCTCCTGCCAGAGGGCTACATTTTCCAGGGCCGTCCCGGCATAACCGCGCAGCAGCCGGGCCAGACCGCAAACCTGTTCGCAGGTGACCGGATTGCGCTTGTGAGGCATGGCCGAAGAACCTTTTTGTCCCTTGTAAAAGGGTTCTTCCAGTTCCCTGACTTCGGTGCGCTGCTGGTTGCGGATTTCCAGGGCCATTTTTTCCAGGGTGGCCCCGATGATGGCCATGGTTCCCATAAATTCGGCGTGGCGATCACGCTGCAGGACCTGGGTCGAAACCGGGGCCGGTTCCAAACCCAGTTTCCTGCAGACATATTCCTCAATGAAGGGGTCGATATGGGCAAAATTACCGACGGCCCCGGATAGTTTGCCCACCCGGACCGCCTCTTTGGCCCGGGCCAGACGAACCTGATCCCGCCGCACCTCTGATAACCAGAGGGCAAACTTCAAGCCCAGGCTGGTCGGCTCGGCATGGACCCCGTGGGTCCTGCCGACCACCGGGGTATTTTTATATTTTAAAGCCTTTTCTTTGAGGGCCTCTTCCAGCTCCTCCAGGCCTTCTGCAATCAACTGGGCCGCTTCCTGGATCAGGACCGAAAGGGCGGTATCGACGACATCGTAAGAAGTGAGTCCGTAATGGAAATAGCGGCTTTCCTCTCCCAGCGATTCGGCCACAGAGCGGGTAAACGCCACCACGTCGTGCCGGGTTTCCTTTTCCAGTTCCTCAATTCTGGCCAGGTTAAAAGCAGAATTTTTAGCAATCAGCTCGGCCGCTTCCCTGGGGATCACCCCCAGCTCGGCCCAGCCTTCTGAAGCCAGGATTTCCACCTCAAGGAACTTCCGGTAGCGATTTTCCAGGCTCCAGATCCTGCCCATCTCCGGCCGCGTGTAACGTTCTATCATTCGGAACCACCTTCGCCGGGGCGCTTGCACTGGGCTGTTTTTTCCCTCAACTTGCAGTCTTTTTCTTCCACTTTCGCCGCCAGTTCCTGGCGGTAGTTATTGAGCTTTTCACGGATATTCTTGTCTCCGAGGGCCAGGATCTCAGCAGCCAGCAGTCCGGCGTTAAACGCCCCGTTGACAGAGACCGTGGCCACCGGGATACCCTGGGGCATCTGGACAATAGAGTAAAGAGAATCGACTCCATGCATCGGCTCAATGGCAATCGGCACTCCAATCACCGGCAGCAGGGTCATCGAAGCCAGGACGCCGGGCAAATGGGCTGCGCCCCCGGCTCCGGCAACAATTACTTTTATTCCGGCGCTTTCAGCGCCGCGGGCATAACGGGCCGTTTTTTCCGGATGACGGTGGGCGCTCGAAATCACCATTTCATAAGTGATGCCAAAAAGCTCCAACGCCTCTGCGCATTTATTCATGATCGGCAGATCCGAATCACTGCCCATGACTATTCCAACCTTAACTTCTTGTTCTTCAGGCATTTAAGAATCAACTCCATCCCGGAATATTTTTAGATTGGTCCAAAAAAGTGCAGCAGCGAAATGGCGGCCAGGAAGTACAGCAGCCAGTGGACCTGGTCGAATTTTCCGGAAACAACTTTGACCAGCGGGAAAGCGATAAAACCAAAAGCGATTCCGTCGGCAATGCTGTACGCCAGCGGCATGAAAATAATGGTCAGAAATGCCGGCAGGGCTTCTGTAAAATCATCAAAATTGACTTTCATAACCGATCCCATCATCAGGACCCCAACAATAACCAGGGCGGGGGCGGTGGCTTCCGGCGGAACCAGCCCGGCCAGGGGGGCCAGGAACAGGGTCAGGAAAAAGAGAATCCCCACCACAATCGAGGTAAATCCGGTCCGGCCGCCTTCGGATATGCCGGCGGTGGATTCGATATAGGTGGTAACAGTACTGGTCCCGATTATCGCTCCCCCCATGGTCCCGACTGCATCGGCCAGCATCGCTTTATTGACCTTGGGCAGGCGTCCCTTATCGTCTAAAAAGCCGGCCCGGGCACCGGTTCCGAGCAGGGTGCCCATGGTATCAAAAACATCGACAAAAACAAAAGAAAAGATGACAAAAATAGGGATGGCAAAAGTGGCCCGCAAATCAAACTGGAACAGGATCGGAGCCAGGCTGGCCGGCGGTCCAAAAATATCGCCCAGCCCGGTCGGTACCGGTTGTATGCCCATGATAAAGCTGACCACGGTAGTCAAAAGAATCCCCAGCAGGATGGCCCCCCTCACCTTGCGGGCCATCAGGATAGAGATGATCAGAAGTCCGATTAAAGCAAGCAGCGGCCCCGGGGCGGTAAGATCGCCCAAAGTAACCTGGGTCGCCTCATAACCAACGATGATTCCAGCGTTCTGGAGACCGATATAGGCGATGAACAAGCCGATGCCGGCCGCTACCGCGTGCTTCAGGCTGGAGGGAACCGCGGCATCAAAATGGGAAACCAGGCCTGTGACGGCTAAAATCAGAAAAACAATACCGGAGATAAAAACGGCCCCGAGGGCTGCCTGCCAGCCGTACTGGGCCGCTACCACGAAAGCGAAAAAGGCGTTTAAACCCATTCCACTGGCCAGGGCAAAGGGATAGTTGGTCAACAGACCCATCAGGATCGTGGTCACCCCGGCGGCAATAATGGTGGCCGTCATAACCGCCCCAAAATCCATGCCGGCGGCGCTTAAAATATCCGGGTTAACAAATATAATATAGGCCATGGTCATAAACGTAGTTACACCGGCGGTGATTTCGGTTTTCGTATTGGTATTGTGTTCCTTGAACTTAAAAAAATTCTCCATTTTTCTCCTCCTTGGGATTATTCGGAAAGGATCTGAACAGGAATTGGTTGCGCTAAATTATTGGGCCCGGTTTATGATTGGCAGTTCAAGGCTCACCTCCCGGAATAATATTAAAACCCGGGCAGATAGGTATCGAGTGAAACCTACCCGCCTGGGCTTTTATCCCTCCGGTGTGACAACCTGGCTTGGAATTCGTTGAGAATCCCCGGTTTTCCAGGATGCCTGTGTCACTCGGACCAGCCCGGGAAAGAAAGGCCTGGCATCAACATCTGGCAGCTAATCCCGGCGGAACCCTAGACACACTTTCCCTCGCTTACACATTTATTCCCGTCATCAACAAATTATAATTTTCGCCGTTTAATTATGGATTCCTTCAAATCCTTAAAATAAAATCAGCATCTGCCCTTTTTCCCCCATTGTAATATCGGGGACGGTTCTTNATATTCCTTTGTGGCAGGATTTAGGGGTTCATAAAAGAACTAAATAAAAAGAGTTCCAAACCACTGCTAAACAAATCAATGAATAACCGGACCGTAAACAGACTGGCCGGCCTGGGTTAAGGAAACGGTCCAAAAGGACTAAAAGCGATTTTAAAAAATAAAAGCCACAGGAGGGAAAAAAGATGGAATTAGATCAGCAGATGCAGTATATCGCCGGGATGATGGCGGTCGCCGCCAGGACGGCACCCAAAGGCAAAGGTGAAGATTTTATTGAAATCAGGGTCCTAAGTGGTGAGAAAATATCCGCTTTGGCCGAGGCCATGTTTGAGTACGGAGAAGTAAGTAAAAAACCAAATTTTGACCGGGACGGGAAAAATGTGCGCGACTCAGAGGCTGTGCTGCTTCTGGCTTTAAAGAAATCCGGCACCCTCGGTTTGAACTGCGGGGCCTGTGGTTATGATAGTTGTGTAGAATTGGAAGAAAACCTCAAAGTAGGACCGGAGTTTGAAGGCCCTCTTTGTGCCTGGCGCCTGATCGATCTGGGCATTGCCCTGGGTTCGGCCGTCAAAACGGCCTCCCTTTTTAATGCCGATAACCGGATCATGTACCGCATCGGGGTAGCCGCCCTGCGCGCCGGCATGATCAAAGGTGAAATTGCCGTAGGGGTGCCTATTTCGGCAACCGGTAAAAACATATATTTCGATCGCTAATATTTTTTATTTTTTTTTGCTTGACATCACCTGGAAGCTGTGCTAATCTTTTAAATCAAGAATATAAGATCATGCCTATGACAGGAACTAGTAACTTGGACCGCGTCAACCAAGAGAACCGGATGGAGGAAACCAGAAGTTTCCAAAGCTGAAATTCCGGTGTTGATGCCCCCGGTGAATGGCTCCTGGAGGCGCCGGCTGAAAGTGAGGCTCCACGGTCGAGCCCACAAGTAGACCCGGACGGAACTTTCACCGTTACAAGAAAGCAGGTCTGAAAAAAGGACAAGCCTTTTTTCGCATCTGACAAAGCGGCCTTTTTATTTAAGGCAACCAGGGTGGCACCGCGAACAACTCTCGTCCCAGGACGGGAGTTTTTTATTTATCAAATAAATTAATTAGAACTGGAGGTAAGGAACATGAAGGAAAAGAAAATTATCTTATCGGAACAGGAAATGCCCCGTAAATGGTACAATATCCAGGCCGACATGCCCAACCCGATCCAGCCGCCGCTGCACCCGCAAACCAAGAAACCGGCCGGCCCGGATGATTTAAGCGCCATTTTCCCCATGCAATTGATTGAACAGGAGGTTTCGGATCAACGCTGGATCGATATTCCCGAAGAAGTCCTAGAAATATACAGCCAGTGGAGGCCGAGCCCTCTGCACCGGGCCTATAAGCTGGAAAAAGCGCTGGGCACCCCGGCCCGGATCTACTACAAAAATGAAGGAGTCAGCCCGGCCGGAAGCCACAAGCCGAACACCGCCATCGCCCAGGCCTACTACAACAAAGAAGCCGGCGTCAAAAGACTCTCTACCGAAACCGGAGCCGGCCAGTGGGGCAGCGCCCTGGCCCTGGGCTGCAATTACTTTGGCCTTGAATGTTCTGTTTACATGGTCAAAGTCAGCTACCATCAAAAACCATACCGCAAGTCCATGATGGAAGTCTGGGGAGCCGATGTCCACGCCAGCCCTACCGACATGACCCAGTCCGGACGTGACGTGCTGGCCAAAGATCCCGATTCCCTGGGCAGCCTCGGCATCGCCATCAGTGAGGCGGTCGAAGATGCAGCGGGCAAAAAGGACACTAATTATTCGCTCGGCAGTGTGCTCAACCATGTCATGCTCCACCAGAGCATAATCGGCCTGGAATGCAAGGAACAGTTTAAGCTGGTCAATGATTACCCGGACTTTGTGATCGGCTGCTGCGGCGGCGGAAGTAACTTCGCCGGGGTCAGCTTCCCCTTTATCCATGACAAGATCCGGGATGACAGGCCGGTTCGGGCTATCGGGGTCGAACCTCAAGCCTGCCCCACATTGACCAAGGGCGCTTTTACATATGATTTCGGCGATGTGGCCGGTTATACCCCCCTCCTGATGATGTATACCCTGGGTCATGATTTCATGCCCAACGGCATTCATGCCGGAGGCCTGCGCTATCACGGAGAATCGCCACTGGTCAGCCAGCTTTGCAAGGATGGCCTGATCGAAGCCCGCGCTTACGGCCAGCAGGGAGTATTCGAAGCAGCGCTGACCTTTGCCCGGACCGAAGGTATTTTGCCTGCCCCGGAAACCGCCCACGCCATAAAAGCCGCTATTGATGTAGCCCTTGAATGTAAGGAAGCAGCTGAAGAAAAAACGATCCTGTTTAATTTCAGCGGTCACGGTCACTTTGACCTTACCGCCTATGATGCCTTCCTGGCCGGCAATATCAAGGATATCGAATACCCGCAGGGCTTAATTGACCAGTCAATCGCCTCGCTGGAAAAATTGTTATAGGCTGGTATTTAATTAAAGGTGTCCTGAGCCATCCGGGTCAGGGCACCTGCCCCCTTTATTTTGCCCCCGGCTTGCAAAACGATCCGCCCTAAACTCATTATTATTTAAAAATCCTTTTCGATTGTACAAAACAAACCCCCGTCATTGCCGGGGGTTTGTTTAACTACTAAAACCTGACCTGGATCATTTTTCTTAACTTGGGGCAGGTTTACTTTACATCATCGGCATTCCGCCGCCGGGCATTCCGCCGCCCATGCCGCCCATGCCGCCTCCGCCGTTATCCTTCTCGGGGAGATCGGTTACCACTGCTTCAGTGGTCAGGAACAGAGCGGAGATGCTGGCTGCGTTCTGGATAGCCGAGCGGGCCACTTTGGTCGGGTCGACGATACCGGCCGGAATCATTTTTTCAAACTCGCCGGTCAAGGCGTTAAAACCGGTTCCTTTTTCCATTGCCTTTAACTTTTCAACAATGACAGTACCTTCTGCACCGGCATTGTTGGCAATTACCCGGACCGGATCATTAAGGGAGTTTTTGACAATGCTGACTCCGGTTTGGGCGTCGCCTGTCATTTCGTTTTCCAGTTTTTCAATAGCATCGATCAACTCGAGGTAGGCAATTCCGCCTCCGGGAACAATGCCTTCTTCCACAGCGGCCCGGGTTGCTGAAAGAGCGTCCTCGATGCGGAGCTTCTTCTCTTTCATTTCGGTTTCGGTAGCGGCGCCGACTTCAATCACTGCTACCCCGCCGGCCAGTTTGGCCAGGCGTTCCTGCAGTTTTTCGCGATCAAAATCGGAAGTGGTATCTTCAATCTGGGTCCGGATCTGGTTGATGCGCTTCTTGATATCCTCAGAATCGCCAGAACCGTCAACAATCACAGTTTCTTCCTTGGTAATCCGGACCTGGCGGGCCCGTCCGAGCATATCAATTTCGACGTTCTTGAGCTCAATGCCCAGGTCTTCCGATACAACCTGTCCGCCGGTCAGGACGGCAACATCTTCAAGCATCTGCTTGCGGCGATCACCAAAACCGGGTGCTTTAACCGCTACGCAGGTAAAGGTGCCGCGTAGTTTATTCACGACCAGGGTTGCCAGCGCTTCGCCTTCGACATCTTCGGCGATTAACATCAATGATTTGCCCTGCTGGACAATTTTCTCGAGCAAAGGCAGCAGCTCGTGGATATTGCTTACCTTGCGGTCGGTCAGGAGAATGTAGGGTTCTTCAAGAACCGCTTCCATTTTCTCAGTATCAGTAACCATGTAGGGAGAAATGTAGCCGCGATCAAACTGCATCCCTTCGACTACTTTTAAGTCGGTAGTAAAGCCTTTGGATTCTTCCACTGTGATGACGCCGTCTTTGCCGACTTTTTCCATCGCTTCGGCAATCAGTTCGCCAATTGTTTCATCGTCAGCAGAAATAGAGGCTACATGGGAAATGTCTTCCTTGGTTTCGATGGGGTTGCTCATACCTTCCAGTTCCTTGACCGCTACTTCAACTGCCTTCTCAATACCGCGCTTCATAATCATCGGGTTTGCTCCGGCAGCGATATTTCTCAGGCCGTCGCGGATGATGGCCTGGGCCAGAAGGGTCGCTGTAGTGGTGCCGTCTCCTGCTATATCGTTGGTTTTGGTAGCCACCTCTTTCACCAGCTGGGCTCCCATGTTTTCAAATTCATCTTGCAGTTCTATTTCGCGGGCAATGGTCACTCCGTCGTTGGTAATCTGGGGGGAACCGAACTTTTTATCCAAAACTACATTGCGGCCTTTGGGCCCTAAGGTTACGGTAACGGTGTCCGCCAGCTGATTAACTCCTCTTTCCAGCGCACGCCGGGCTTCGTCTCTAAAGATGATCTGTTTTGCCATTCTATAAAACCTCCTTCTCTTTATTCAAGCTGTTCAAGCTGCCTGGTAATTATAATGCGTTTGATAATTTTTTAATTCACGAGAGCCAGAATATCATCCTGCCTCAAAATCAGGTACTCCTCACCGTCAACTTTAACGTCAGTACCGGCGTAACGGGAAAAAATCACCTTGTCGCCTTCCTTAACTTCCATGTCAAGCTTGGTGCCGTTTTCAAGCACTTTGCCTGAACCGACAGCCATTACTTTACCCTCCTGCGGCTTTTCCTTGGCCTTATCCGGAAGGACAATGCCGCTGGCTGTTTTCTCCTCAGCCTCCAAAACCTTAACAACAACCCGGTCTGCTAATGGTTTAAGATTCATTCAACCTGCCTCCTTTTCCTTTTTTCTTTTTAGCAGCACTCTCAATGAGTGAGTGCTAATAATTCCGTGACTTATGATATCGCAAACTCTTAAGAGGGGCAAACAGAATAAAAAGCCCTTTCGGGCTTATTATTCGCTTTATCGCAATCTATTCTCATTTATCGCCTTATATCTTTATATTACTCGCTACAGCATCTGATTGCACATATAATTATTTTAAAACGCTCGATCTAAGAGCTCTTTAAAAACAGCCCAGCTGGCATTCGGCAATTTTGACTTCCAGTTCGTTGCAGGTTTTGCCGACTTCCGCTGTACTCAGGCCGGTCTTTGCGGCTATCGCAAAAGCCTTTTGGCAGGGCAGCCTGGAGTTATCGGCTTCCGCCAGGATCATCTCCTTTAATTGTTGCTGTTTATCCTGGACCATCTTCGCACCTCCTTGCTCATAGATGAATTATTTCACCCTCAATGCTGCTGCCGCTGATCGAGAGGCGGCCGCAGGTGGGCTCGGCTCTCCGGCGCGGGTCAATCACCGAACCGGGGTTGAAAAAAAGAATTCCGTCATGCATTTTTGAAATCGGTTCGTGGAGGTGACCGAAAACCACGACCCGGGGGATATGCGGTTTGAAAATTCCGCCAAGCAGTTGCGGATCTGCCCGCCGGCCAACCAGGTCTCCGTGCAGCAAGCCGATCGACACCTCCCCGGCCTTGATAAGCTTAACTTTACCGAGGCGCTTTTGCAGGTGGGGAGGATCCATGTTTCCGGCCACTGCCTCCACCGGGGCCAGGGCCTCTAATTCCTGCAAAATCTTTTCATCCACCAGATCGCCGGCATGCAAGATCAGCTGCACCCCTTCAAACAAGCGGAACACTTCCGGCGGTATAAAACGACCCCTGCTCGGGATATGGGTGTCCGCAATCACTCCAATCCAGTTTAGATCATGATTGTATTGGACAGTTTTAATGTCGACCATTTAATCACCTGCCCTGTAATCTACCCCTATCAATGATAACATTATTTATGCTTCAACAATACAATTGTTTCATATATAATCGTATAAAAGTAAATCTATAACAGTAAAAATAAAAAAAAGGCAGCAAGGAACAGTTTCGGGCTGTGGCAAAAGCAAAAACCACAATATAACCTAAACATATAATCCAAAAGGAGCAGCTGTGCTTTTTAAAATAATGCAGGGAATGTTTATTGGATTGGCCCTCGTCCTACCCGGCTTAAGCGGGGGGACGGTTATCCTTATCCTCGGGTTTTACCGCCGCTTCTTAGAGGATATCGCTTCGTTCAACTTTAAACCTTACTTTCTCCTTGCCGTCGGGATCATCATCGGAGGGCTTTTCGGGGTCTATACGATCAGCTTCCTGCTGGAACATTTCAGCGTTGTCATCATGTCATTTCTACTGGGGATGCTGCTGGCATCGGCCCCGATGGTGATCAATTCCCGCGGCAGTAAGGCCCTGCGGCCTCAGCCGATCGTTCTTGGTATTCTCGGCTTCCTGTTGACCTGGTTTTATATCTGCGAACCTGCCCGCTCCTTTACCGTGCTGCCCCCGGGTGGATTCTTGCATTTCTTTCTGGGCGGCACCCTGGCCAGTGCCACCATGCTCCTGCCCGGAGTTTCCGGTAGCGCCGTTTTAATCATCTTGAACCTTTATGATGAAGTCATTTTTGCCTTCAGCAACTGGGAGATCTTTAAACTGGCCTTCTTTTTGGCCGGCTTCGTGGTCGGCATTTTACTTTTGGCCAGGCTTCTTTCCGCCATTTACCGGCGCTATCCGGCTGAAGTCTCTTTTCTGCTGGCCGGAATGATCGTCGGATCGACCAGGTCCTTACTGCCCGAACAGCTCAGCGTTACCTTCTTAGTTTTCGCCCTCCTCGGCGCCTTCGCCGTCCTCTATTTAACCCGTAAACATATCACAGCTCCGGGCCGGCTGCTGCCATAAATCCGGCAATCTAGCCCTCCCGGAAACTTTTCCACATCAGGGCCAGGCCTTTTTTAAGGGGTGTCTGTGGCCTAAACCTTAGTTCTTCCTCGGCCCTGGAGGTGTCGGCAAAGGTATGGGGCGGATCGCCGGCCTGCACCGGCTCATGTCTGACCCGGACCGGTTTTTGGGCCAGTTCTTCCAGGATGGAAAGAACCCCCTTTACCGAAATCCGGCTGCCCCCGCCGATGTTATAAACCCGGCCCACGGCCTGTTCTGAGCTTGCCGCCGCCAGATTGGCCTCGACAATATCTTCGATGAAGGTGAAGTCGCGGGTTTGCTCACCGGTACCGTAGACAATCACTTCCCTGCCTTCCATTATGGCCCTGATAAAGCGGTGAAAAGCCATGTCGGGGCGCTGGCCGGGGCCATAAACAGTAAAATAGCGCAGGCTGACTGCCGGCACCGCAAAATTCTGATGATAAAGATTGCAGAGATGTTCTGCTGCCAGTTTGGTTACGCCGTACGGAGACATGGGGCGGGGCAGATCTTCTTCATGCATGGGCAGCTTCCCGGCATCCCCGTAAACCGATGAAGAAGAAGCAAATACAAAACTTTCCAGGCTGCTGCGCCGGGCCCATTCCAGGAGGCGCTGGGTAGCCAGGACATTGTGCCGGGTATAGTGGTTAAACTCTTTGCCCCAGCTGGCCCTTACCCCGGCCTGGGCCGCCTGGTGGAAAACCCAGTCCACCCCTTCTATCCGGATCTCGTCAATATCAATAATATCGGATCGGAGCAGCTTAAAATCCGGCTCTTCCAGCAGATGGGACACATTTTTTTCCTTGAGCCCCTGTTCATAATAGTCGGTAAAACAATCGATCCCGGTTACCCGGCACCCTTTTTCAAGCAGCCGGCGGCACAAGTGAGAGCCAACAAAGCCGGCAGCGCCGGTAACCAGGCAGTGCTTGCCGGGAAAAGGACGGCTTGATCCGCTGTCACCGCCAGGACCGCCATTTGGACTGTTTTCGCTGTCAGAACCGTTTTGCATTAATAATTCCGCCCTTCCTGGCGCAAGTTTCGCCCGGCCAAATTTTACCCGGCTCTTTATATGCCGTTCATTTTAGCGCCTCGATTAACGGGAGGCGCCGGCCAGCTTTTCGATCATTTCCTTTTTATAAGCCTCGTCGAGGGCCAGGTAATAGGTCTCGCTGTCGTCAACAGTAAAGTATTCGCCCTGCAGGGAATAGTCGAAGATGGCGTCCGCTTCCAGGCGTTCGGCTGCAAACAGGGTCAGGGCGGTAACCTGGTTGAAGGTTAGATTGGTGCGCACATGCTCGCGGTAGGTAGCGTAAGTCGGGATTACGTAGCGGAAGAGTCCCATATCCTGAAAATATTCGAAAGTGGCCAGGAGCAATGATTTCTGACGTTCCATCCGGTTTAAGTCATCCCGGGAATCTTCTTCGCGGTAAGTCAGGTACGTTAAATACCCCCGGCCGTCAAGCATCTGCGGCCCCGCCTGGAGGGATTCACGGGGAGTGGGGCCGACCATGTCTTTTTCTACCGGGTAGTAAACCCCGCCCAAAGAATTAATCAACTGTTCCAGGCCCTGGATATCCATGGCGATATAATAGTGGAGTTCCATTCCCTCCAAAAGGTTGTCAATGCTATCGACGGCATAGCGCATTCCTTCAGCGTGCTGCTCTTCCAGGCTCCCGCCTTCGCCGGCTTCTTCAAAACCGTAACTGTAGGACTGGCGGATCCTGTCCATCACTCCGGCATGGGCAATTTCTGCGTAAGAATCGCGGGGCACGGCCAGTAAAGTCACCGCGTCGCGGTCAAAATTGACCGAAGCAACCAGGATGGTGTCCACAAAATAGACTTCGCCGAAAGTATTGTCTTCCCGGCGGTTGTGGAGGCCGAGGACGGCAACATTGACCACTCTTTCGTCAAAATATTCCTCTATATCGCCGCCGCCCCTAAAATCGTGACGAAATAAGGAAGCGGGATCATAATAAACCTGGTAAACCCCGTAAAAGATGATTGAAAAAGAAACCAGGATAATCGAAAAGACGATCCCCAGCGAAATATAGAGCCTCATTTTAATGGAGAGGTAATTCATGAGCGACCCTGCCTTTTTGGTCAGTTGTTGCTATCACCGGCATTTACTTCTCCGGGTTCTTCTTCCCCTAATTCATCCTGAGATTCCTGCGGTGGTTCCCCCGCCTCTTCTTCGCCCGCCGCCTCTTCTTCACCTGTGCCGCTTTCTTCAGACTGGCCGGGTGGATTGAGCTGACCGGACTCTTCTTCTTCCTCCGGCTCTTCCCGATCAAAGAGGCTTGGCCGGTCATCATTCCAAAAGCGGTTTTCCCGCTCTTCTTCCCTGCGCTTGCGTTCCTGCTCCTCTATGTATTCGGGGCTGTCTTCCAGGACGATCGGCGGCCACCGCTCGGCCTCGACCCCGAACACTTCTTTTATGATTTCCAGCCTTTCATCCTGCCTGAGGATCTGGTACCATATTCCGTCCCGGGTCTGGCCGTCACCGGGCAGGGTATAAAAATGAAGATCTCTTACCTTCAGGTCCCTGGCAAAGTAGGCCAGGGAAGCGATCTGGGTGTATGATAAATCTGTCTCCACGTAATCCTTATAGATACGGTAGGTAGTCGGAATATCAGTTAACCGGCCCTGATCGCGCAGATAGAGGAATGTATCCTTAAGCAGGCTCATCTGCCTGTCGATGCGCCCGTAATCCTGGTCGGTCGCCTCGTCCCGGTACTGCAGGTAGCGCAGGTACGTTTTGCCATCCATCACCTGCGGCCCTTCCGGCACCAGGACCCGCCCGTACTCCCAGTGCTTGTCGTAAATCGTTTCTTCAACCTCATAATAGATGCCGCCGAAAGCGTCGACCAGCTCCACCACCGAATACATATCCACCGAAACGTAATAATGGATTGGAATATCGCCCAAAACATGGCTGATCGTTTTCAGGGTGTATTTGATCCCGTCTTGATGCCGGTCATCACCATCACCGTATTGATAGCCGTAAAAATAGGAATGGTTTATTTTATCGTGCCTCCCCCCCATGCCGTGGATTGGCACATAAGCATCGCGGGTTATCCGCACTACCGACACTTCTTCGCTGGCCAGATCGATGGAAAATAAAGCCAGCATATCCGGCCGGAAAAGATCTTCTCCCTTCTTCTCCCGGCCCCAGCCGCGGTCAAAGCCGAGCATGGCAATATTGACGGTGCTGTTCGAAAAAGCTTCGCCCACATCGTGTTTCTGATCGTTTTCCCGATCGTTTTCCTGTTCAAAACTTACCTCGTCAAGCAGGATGCGCTGCGGTTCCTGAACATCGGTGTAGAGGGAATAAGCATAACTGACCACCCCCGCCAGCAGTAAAAGCAGGGCTCCACCGGCGGCCAGCAGGATCTTTTTGAGGCGGCTTTTTCTATTCTTGTGCCGATCGCTTCTGCTCGCAGGCTGACCATTTGCTTCCCTCACCTGATCATGGCGGGTGGAATCAGCACTACCTTTTTCTTGTTCCGGTTTCTGTCCCTCTGACATATATGCTTCGGAGACTTCCTGCTCATTTCTCGGCTGATGACCATGATCCAGCTCCCGGTCTCTGTCCCAACCATGATCCATAAGCGCAAGCCTCCTTTTAAAAACAAAGTTTCAATCTACACCCAAATTATAACATACCGGGGAGATTTTCAACCTTCTTGCCGCTTAAAAAACTCTGGTCGGTCCACAGGTAATCCCATTCCCCGAAACGCCCCACGGGCAGGATGCCCTGCTCTTTTAAAAAGTCGAGGACAAGCCTGCGTTTAGCAGTCATCCCTTTTTCAAAAACCACGTTCCCGTAGGGCAGGATCCGGCAGTCGGAAACGGCCACATCAGCGGCAGTTAGCAGGCCCATCTTTTCTGCCGCCCCGACCACATGCTCGATTAGAGCCTCCTCCGACAGGGGCAGCGGCCGGTGCCGTGAAAAGTAGGTTTCAAACTGCAGGGAGCTGCAGCCCTCAGGGACGTTGTCCGGCGATTTGCGGTAAGGCGCGTGAACCCGGGCCGGTAACATATCACTGTCGTAGATGTAAAACCAGAGGTGATCCCCGGCCCGGGGAACCTTCAGGCCGAGTGATACCAGGGCAATCGAGGTGGCCCAGAGGCTGCCGGCCGCTTCTTTAACTTGGCCCGGCGCGCCCTCGACCATTGCCGCCGCCTCCGGGAGGGGAACACTGCTGACCAGGTGCTCGTAATATTCCCTGGTCCCGTCCCTGCACTCCACGAAACCTCTGGCCGGGTCAATTAGAACCGCCTCCTTGCCGGTGCGCAGGTCGAGATCATCAATCAGGGGGTCGAGGATGGCCCTGAATCCTCCCCGGCGCGGATAAAAAAGCTCCGGGAGATAATAGGTCAGCGGGGTCCGGTCGGTCATGGCCCCAAACAAAACCTCTTCCAGCGAAGGGCGGTAGAGGCGGTTGCCGATCCAAACCGTGCTCAGGCGCTCGGCAGGAACGGTCCAATATTTTTCGGTATAGCGGACCGGGTAACGTTCGGCGATTACTTCCCCAAACTGCTCGTACAACCAACGGCGGTAGTCGGGATCTTCTCCCCGCTCAGGGCGTTCAATAAAGCTCCTGATCGCTTCCACCTTTTCTTCGACCGGCAGGGGGTAAAGGTTGTTCTGGACCGGGTGCTTCAACCAGCGCCCCTGTTCATAGTTGTACGGTTCCGGGCGGTGGGTGATCAGATCGGCTTTCGCCAGCAGGGCGGAAAAAGGTTCGTTTTTACTGAAGGCAAAATGGACCGCATTGTCAAAGCGGAAACCGCTGCGGTAAAAATGATCCAGCAAACCCCCGTAGCGCTCCTTCGCTTCGAATATAACCGCTTCCCGGCCGGCCTGCCGGGCGTGCCAGGCGGCCGATATCCCGGCCACCCCCCCGCCTAAGACTAAGACTTCGGCCATGTCAGCCTCCCTTCCGCTTCTTTGCTCAGGCCCCGGGCCGCTTCCCGGTTGATCAGAGTAGGCACAGTCAGCATTAAAATTCTAAAATCCATTAACAGTGAATGGTCGGATACATAGTAGAGATCGTAACGCAGCTTATCCCGCGTGTTGGTAGCGTAGTGCCCCGCCACCTGGGCCAGGCCGGTAATGCCCGGTTTAACCAAATGGCGCAGTCTGTATTCAGGCATCACCTTCTGAAAGATTTCCACGAAATAAGGGCGTTCCGGGCGGGGACCGACAATACTCAAGTCACCGCGTAAAACGTTATAAATCTGGGGCAGCTCGTCCAGGCGGGTCGCCCGCATGAAGCGGCCTACCGGGGTAACCCGGTCGTCTGCTTCGGTTGAAAAAACCGGGCCGCTTTGTTCCTCGGCGTCATCAACCATGGTCCTCAGCTTGTAGAGGGTAAAAATTCGGTTCCGGAAGCCCACCCTTTCCTGGGCAAAAATAACCGGTCCGGGCGATGTGGCCTTAATCAGGATACTTAAAATCAGCAGCACCGGCACAGCCGGGACAACCATAACCAGGGCCACAACCAGGTCAAAGATCCTTTTGGTGAAAAGCTGACCGAAAGTGACCTGCATATCCCGGCACTCTACCACCGGGGTGTCATAGATCTGGGTTATCATGGCCCTGGTCAGGATAATTTCATATAAGTCAGGGACGATGAATATTTCCCTGTTCCGATCAAAACACTCCCTGATCACCTTGTTTTTCGTCTCCAACTCCAGGGAGCCGGCCACCATGACTGCATCCACCCTGGCAAGCCACTCCGAAAATTGATCGACCTGGTCCGGATCGATGACCTTTAAGACCTCAAAGAGGCCTTTGGGCAGGCACATAATCTTTTCCAAGGCCTGCTCCACTTCCTCCGTCCCGCCGATTACCAGCAGTTTCTTTTGGCCGTGGATCCAGAATTCCAGGCGCCAATAAAGGAGGCGCCAGCCGATCAGCAGGGGAAGCTGGATGGCCGGGGCAGCCAGGAAAACGCCCTGGTGGAAAATAAAAGCCCTGGTCCAAAAGGCGAAAATAACACTGAACAGGGCCAGGCCGATCACACCGGTAATCAACGACCTGATAACCGGCATCATCCCGCTCAGCTGACGGGAATACAGGCCCAGGTTGTTAAATAACAGGACCGTGACCAGGGAGAGCAGCGGCAGGAGCAAAACCAGGGGTTCAAGCTGGAATCCCTGCAGATCGCCGGTTACCAGAATGACAGCAACATAAAGTCCCAGGGTGACCAGGGAAATGTCGACAATGGCTACCAGCCACCTGGGGATACCACCGGTTTTGATATGATCACCGCTGTTGGTGAAGCCCATTTAACCCTCACTCCGTCGCTCTGATAATTGCTGAAGCGTTATGTGACCTTATTTAATAACTTCTTGGCAGTAGCTTGATTTTCCTGCCTTTTTCTTCTCTGACCCCTTCTTACCGGGGACCGGAAATTTTCCTGTATTCCGGCTCAAAAAACCGGTAACGCCCCAGGCCCCTGAAGATCTGGATCAGGTTTCCCAGGTAAACCAGGTAATAGTACCACTTTTTTGCCGTTCCAATCCAGATCATAAGGGCCAGGTTCACAAGCAGCGGCAGCAGAGGCCAGATCAGGTACAGGGGGGGCACGGCCACCAGGCCGGCCAGGACCACAAAGGGGTAGGGGTAAAGGCGGATAAACGGAAGCAGGGTGCCTGTTTTGATCCGGGCCGCAACCACCTGCCCGGCTCCATACAGGTTCTTGCCCCGGTAGCGGGGTAAAAAATTAAGTTTAAGTTTTTCCAGCAGGCTTAGGAAGGGAGTGTAATGATCGGCCATGGGCAGATCGACAGCCCGGAGGGTCCCGCCCAGGGCCAGCACCCGGCTGTAGAGGTCGATCTCTTCCAGCTGGCAAACGGCCGGGTTCCAGCTGCCGGCCTGTAAAACAAAGTCCCGCCGGTAAAGTACTGCCCCGCCATGATAAAGGGCCGGTTTACCCCATTTTTCAGGCAAGCCCATCTCTTTTTTTGAAAGGACCACGTAGTCCCGGGTGTCAACAAGATTGCCGTCACGGTCCAGGTAGCGGTTGCGGGTCCGGCCTACAAAACCGGCCGTTCCCGGGGGCAGGCTGCTGCTTTCAGCCTCCTGCTCGGTCTTTAACCGCTCCAGGAAAGAAATAAATTCCTCCCGCAAAACCATATCCCCGTCCAGGTAGAGGATCCACTTTCCGAAAGCTTCCCGGGTTCCGACATAGCGGCCCGTGCCGGGCCCGCAGACCGAATCCTCTTCTACCCGGTAAACCCGGGCCCCGGCCTCAACGGCCCTTTCCAGGCTCTGATCGGAAGAATAAGAATCGACATAAATCCATTCAATGCCCTCCCCGGCGGGCAGAGAGCTGAACAGGGGCGGTAGCCTCCGGGCCTCGTTTCGCCCGATCACTACCACTGAGAGCCAGGGGTATATATCTTTATCGATTGCGTCCCGGGAATGGGTATGGTTATTTAGTAACAAGTTGCGCTCCAACTGACCTCTTCACCTTCCGGGCCGGGCCTGCCGGCGGTTACCGGCAACCTCGGTCATTGACGCTCACAAGCCGGGTTGCCTTCCCTGTTGTGGGCCGCCTTTTCAGCCATAATCTTTTTGATGTCTTCGAAGCGGGTTTTCCAGGTCTGCTGCCGGGCCAATTCGCTGTTACGCTCTTTTTCTTCCTTTGCGGTGCCCAGGGCCTCCTGCACGGCGGAGATAAACTGGTCCCGCCCCCGGTAGCTATAAAGGGGCCCTTTCATAACCCTCAATTCCCGCAGCGGCGGTGCCACAACCGGCAGCCCGCAGGCCAGGTATTCATAATACTTGATCGGGTTTACCGCCTCGGTCAGCTCATTCAAATGAAAGGGAATCAGGCCCAGATCGCAGTACTGCAGGTAAGCCGGTGCCTCATGGTGAGCCCTGGGCCCGAGCCAGGTAAAATTCTTTTCTTTCTGCAGGGTTTCCAGGCCCGGCCGCAGGCTTTCATCGGTCAGGGATCCAATTAAAAGGAAGTGAACATCTTTTATCATCAAGACCCCGTGGGCCAGAGTTTCCAGGTCAAAGCGGGTATCGAGCGTGCCCAGGTAAACTGCCACCGGCCTGCCCTGATCCGGAAAGTCTTCCGGCAGTTCTGCCACCGGTTCAAAAAAGTGTTCAGCGACCCCGTTTGGCAGGTAATAGACGTCTTCTTTGCGGAACTGGCGCGCCCATTCCCACAGGGCCTGGGAGGTGGCCAGGACAAAATCGACCCGTCTGATTATTTCTTTTTGCAGTTCTCCCACCTCCGGCGGGATCCGGCTAAACTTGTCCAGGCGATCGGCCAGGCGGTAACAGCTCAGTTTATGGGGAACAAGGTCGAGCAGGCTTAAAGCCACCGGGCCCGCGCACCAGAGCAGGTCGGCCGGCGCATAGCCCAGCTTAGCCAATCTTTTTTTTAAGGGCGGCAGGCAGAACCGGTACTGGTTGCGCCCCACACAGGAACGGCGCAGGAAAGGAAGATTGTAATAAAAAAGCAAGCTGAAAGGTACCAGCCAGTCGATTCCGTCCACCCGCCGGAGCCCTGACCGCCAAACCCTGAACCGGTGGCGGTTGATCGGGTCCGGTTTAAAGAGGTGCAGGGGACTGATCGCCGGCCCCAGCCACAGGCAATCATGGCCCTCTTCTTTAAAAAGGCGGATATACTGGTGCGACCCGAGCGGGTCGGGCCGGTCCAGGTTGTGGGACTCGGCAAAAATAATTTTCATTAAGCTTCAGGTTCTCCTTGCTGCAATAATAATCTGTTCTTAACCAGGTTTTCATTTCTCCCCTCATTACTGCCCGGACCACAGGGACAGGTCCCCTTTTACAGTAGAAAAACGAATGCGCTCCTTCTCTTAACACCCGAACATTTAAGGCGGGGCAGCTGCCCCCGTCTCCCAGGCTTATTTTGGAGGCAGGGAGGCCTTCAAAATGGCCTTTACCTCCTCCGGACCGGCCGGGCAGATATTGTTGCAGGAGCGCTCCGGGGTGAACATCCGGTCGGCCAGGGCCAGCGCTTCTTCCGCATCCAGCTTATATTTTTCAAGCAGTGCACCGACCCCGATCTTTTCAAAAAGATCCTCCAGGCGCTCGGAGAGGCCGCTGATCCCGCCGCAGCCGGACATCTCGGCGGCCATCTGCAGGCGCCCGTCATCGTGCCTGGCATTATAGGCTAAAAGGGCCGGCAGGGTAAACCCGCATGCCAAACCGTGCGGCACCCCCAGGACGGAGGTAATCGGATAAGACATGGAATGGGCCAGGGCGGTTTTGGTCACGCTGATGCAGACCCCCCCAAAGTAACTTCCGGCCAGCATCATGGCCCGCTTTTCCAAATCCCGGGGCCTTTCAACCAGCGCGGGCAGGGCCGTCAGGACAATGTCGATCGCCCGGGCCGCATAGCTGATGCTGAGCGGGCTGGCGTTGCGGTTCCAGACCGATTCCAGGGCGTGGGAAAGGACATCCAGGCCGGTAACGACCGTCGTTTCCAGCGGCAGGGACAGGGTCAACTCCGGATCAAGCAGGGCTATGTCCGGGAAGAGGTCCGGGTGGGCCAGGGAATACTTTTTAGGGCTGCAGTCGTCCCAGATAGTGGCAAAGGGGGTCGCTTCACTGCCGGTGCCGGCCGTGGTGGGCACAGCTATCATGTAGAGGGGCGGGCTTTCCGGCAGAGGCGTCTCACCGGCTAAATGCTCGCGCAGGGAAAACTGGGGATCGTCAAGGCCGAGTAGAAAGCTCAGCGCCTTGGCCGTGTCCAGGACACTGCCGCCGCCAACTCCGACCACAAAATCGATATTTTCTTTCTCCAGCACAGAGCGGTGCTGCTCAATCGAGGCGATATCGGGGTTGGGGCTGACCCGGTCTAAAACTGTCACCTGTCGCCCGGCCAGCAACTCTCTAAGCCTACCGGCAAGGCCCCTTTCGGTTGATCCCGGGGAAGTGACCAGCAGGACCTTCTCCATGCCGCCCTCCGGCGCGTAAGAAGCCACTTCGTTTATCAGGCCCGGTCCCGAAACAACCCGCACCGGGTTGTAAAAAGACCATCTTTGGTCATAGCGCACCTTTATCTCTCCCCGCCTCCGGCAAAATAGGTTCTGGCCCGATCAAGGTCTTCAGGATCATCTATCTCCATGCAGAATTCATGTTCCAGCTCCACCGGTTTAAGTCCAAGCTCCGGCAGCAAATTGTTCAGGGCGTTTTCGGCGTAGACTTTAAGCTCCCCCCGGGCCCGGAAACGCTCCATCTCTTCCAACCAGGCCGTAAATGTTGGCCCGGACATTTTGTAAAAGGGGATCAAAAAAACGCAGCTTTCACCGAACAGTTCAACCCCTATTTTCTTAACCAGGCCCTCATCAATTACCGCTTTAAAATCCTTTTCAGGCAGCTCCACCGCAGGGTTGGTCAAAACCGCATCCGGGTGCCCTGCTGCCAGCAGTTTACCCAGAACCGAGCGGTCAAAAACCAGGTCCCCGTGCAGGAGGATTACCTCACCTGGGGCTTCGCTCTTTAAAAATTCTCCGGCCAGGATCAGGGAATAGATATAATTGGTCCGCTCATAAGCGGGGTTGTTGACCAGGCTTACCGAACGCCCCTCGGGCCGGCTCTTCAGATACTGTTCGATTTTGTCCTCAAAGGGCCCGGTGGTGATTAAGATATCTTTTAGGGCGAAGCTTTCCAGGATCTTTAACTGCCGCCCCAGGATGGTTTCACCACCGCCGATGTCAACCAGTCCCTTGGGCCTGGTTTCGGTAAGCGCCCCCATCCTGGAGCCTGTTCCCGAATTAAGGATAATTACCCTGGTCATCTATTACGGCAACCTTTCTGGTTTTACTGCCCTACGCATTGCCGGATTACAAGAACACAGGAGCGAAGCAGAAGCCTACAGAAGCCTGCCGAAAAACTCAACCATGGCCCCCGGTGGTACCATTAGGGCGAAACCGCCTCTGCGAGCGCGCTGTAGTTTTCAAGTGGACTGTTCCCCTGTTACAGGACAACAGAACCGCCTCCCCTTCAACAGACGAAAGAACCTTACCCCTGTCCGCGTTCCTTTGTCCGGTCCCCCTGTCCGGTCAGGAGTTATTTAAAAACTGCATGAATGCGCGCTTATTTTCTCCGGGTGTAGATTTGGGACGGCCCAGGTCGCTCCTTGCGCCCTTGTGAACCCGGATTTCAAGCAGGGAAGGTCCCTTTTCGCCCATAATCCTGGCCAGGGCCGCTTTCAACTCCGGTTCTGTATCGGCCCGCAGGGCCAGCCTGTACCCGCAGGCTTCGGCCACGCCCCGGATATTGACCTGAAAACCGACCGTGGCCTGGCCGCCCACCGAATCGTGGGCGCTGTTGTTGAAAACCAGGTGCCTGAAATTAGCGGCCCCGCTGGCGGCGGCAATGGCCAGGGCGCCCATATGCATGATCACTGCACCATCGCCGTCAAAACAGTATATGGCCCGATCTTTTTTATTAAGGGCAATGCCGAGGGCGATCTGGGAAGCATGGCCCATCGAACCGACATTTAAAAAATCCCGGCCGTGACCCTCGCCGCCGGCCTCCCGGTATTCATAAATTTCCCGGGACAGCTTACCGGTGGTAGAAACAACCACGTCATCAGGATCGAGCCCGGTCAGGATTATTTTCACTGCTTCTTCGCGGCTTAATCGATAAGAGCCTTTATCGTCACTGGTCAGGCGGTAGGGACTGAAAGTGTTTTTTCCGGCTACCAGGGCAAAGGGTTCGCTCTTTGTGGTCATATGTTTTGCCGCCCGGGACAGGGTTTCTTCCGCTTCCTGGTTTGAAAAGGGCAGGATGGCATATTCTAAACCCAGGGTCTCCAGCAGGGGCAGGGTTACCAGGCCCTGCTTCAGGTGCTGGGGCTCATCGGGCATTTCCGGTTCGCCCCGCCAGCCGATCAGGAGCAGCATGGGAATACTGTAAACCATGGGATCGGCCAGGGATACCAGCGGGTTTATGGCGTTGCCCAGCCCTGAATTTTGCATGTAAACCAGTCCGGGCCGCCCGGAGGCCAGGTAATGACCGGTGCAAAGGGCCACGGCGTTACCTTCATTGGCAGCGACCTGGTGAGATCCGGGTGCGGCAAAGTCGGCAATGCAGGCGGAGATATCTGAAAGCAGGGAGTCGGGGACCCCTGCAAAAAAATCGATGCCCCGCTTCTGCAGGGATTCATAGAAAAAAAGGCAGTCAATAATTTTAACTCCCTCCCGGGATTAAGTGCAGGATCTCCTTGATCGGCATGCAGTAGTCTTCACTTTCGCAGGACCGTTCATTTTCCAGGATGCAGCGGGCGGTATTAACCATGGCCGGGTAAGCGCTCCTGAGAAGTTGATTGGCGTAAATGACGATATTAACACCGGACTCGGCCAGCTCGCTTTCTTTGACCCGGTTATAGGTAGTTGGGACCACCACCAGAACCGCTTTTTTGTTAAATTTGCGGAATTCCCGGCAAAACTCGAAAATTTCGTCGGGGTCTTTTTCCTTGCTGTGAATCATAATCCCGTCTGCGCCCGCTTCCAGGTAGGCCCGGGCCCGCTTCAGGGCATCATCCATCCCGGCCTGTAAAATCAGGCTTTCGATGCGGGCGATGATCATGAAATCTTCTTCCACCTGGGCCTGCTTGCCCCTGGTGATTTTCCGGGAAAAGTTCTCGATACTGTCCTGCTCCTGGGCGACCTCGGTCCCGAACAGGGAATTTTTCTTTAATCCGATCTTGTCTTCTATAATGACCGCCGAAACCCCGAGCCTTTCCAGGCTCTTGACCAGGTAGGTAAAATGTTCTATGTGGCCCCCGGTATCGCCGTCCATGATAATCGGTTTGGTGGTGACTTCCAGGATATCGTTGATGGTATTAAGGCGGGAACTGGAATCGACCAGCTCGATGTCCGGCTTGCCTTTGACCGTAGAATCACACAGGCTGCTGACCCACATCCCGTCAAACTGCTTGACCATATCGCCCTGGCTGACCTTGAGCTTTTCCACAATCAATCCGGTCAGCCCGTTATGAGCCTCCATGAACCTGACCAGAGGTTTGACCTCAAGCAGTTTCCGGAGGCGGTGGATCCGGAGCTGGGGAGTGGTGCCGATATCCTGCAGGGCCTGCTCGAGCATGGTCACTGAAACACCCTTGGTATATTCAATTTCTACCAGCTGCCCGCCCCACTCTTTCAGGGTTTCGATCACCTTTTCCCGGATTTCCTGCTGCACTCCGGTTTTCCAGTCGTCCCCGTGCACCACATAATCCGGCTTCAGCTTCAGCAGGTTGGGTACATAATCAAGGGTATCCTGGGGAACAACTTTGCTGACCCCTTTTAAATTCTCCACGATCTGTTTTCGATGTTTGAAGTCAATTACGGGCAGCCGCTTGTAGTTGGCGATAACCTCATCGGTTAAAATCCCGACCGTCACTTCGCCCAATTTACTAGCTTCGGCAATAATATTGATATGGCCATGGTGAATGATGTCAGCGCTCATGGCCAGGTAGACCTGTTTCATATCTAGCCCTCCTTTGCCGGATTAAAAGCTTTAAGTGCCGATCTACTTTAATATATTATCATAACAGTTCAAGGCTTGAGCAGGACCTATGCCAAGAAAAAACAGAGTTCAGTATGCCTGTCCGTTATTTCGCTAAACGGTTTATAAAAACCTTTTTAAAATAGAAATCAGGGTGTATTTTACTTAACAGGTGGGCATGCCTATTGTGGGAACGGGCTGTAGTGCGGAGCGGAGGGCCGGCTGCCCAGCCTGGCAGCCAGCTGAGGAACAGGAGCCCTGCTGCGGCATTTCAACGGTTAAAATAGCTGACCAGCTGTTCCGGGCTGGTCTGCTTAACAGCCCCGTCATCAAAGATGAAAAACCAGTCTTTGCGGGGCACCTGCCATTTCCCGTAGCGGTAAGCCAGGTATTTTTGATAGTCTTTCGGGGCGGGGATACTGTCATGCAAATAGACGGTTTCCTGAAAATATTTATCCGGGATCCACATCATATAGACCTTGTAAGTAGTGGTCCAGGGCCAGTTATGGAGCGAAACCCGCTCTTTCCTGATAAAGATTTCCTGGATAATGCGGTGCGGCAGGGCATAGAGATAATAAGCGAGGTTTTTATTTTTGAAGGGATAGGGCATGCAGTAAACCTGGGGGCACCAGGCATAATCTTTTTCCCGGCGGAAGAGGCTGATATCAATATCTAGCGAGGAGCTTTTAAACTGGGGCGAAAACTTGTATTTAAAGTTCAGGCCCCGGTAATTTTTTACCGATACCTTGTAATCCCTGCGTTTGACCTCGGGTAAAATTTTTTCCAGCAGGGGCTCGTTGCCGGACCACATGCTGATATCAATGTCGTGATCACCTTCGATCACTTCGCCTTCCCGGGCCAAACCGAGCAGGGTTCCGCTGTCTATCCAGAACTCCACCTTATGTTCATTGAGCAGCTCGCAAATCCATTTCAATTCAGGGTTTAGGCTCATTTAAAATACTCCATTTTTATGGGATTATGGCCCCGTCATCTTGCCAGTACAGCCAGTCTTCCCTGGGCCTTCGCCAGTCCGGACCGTATTTGAGTTCTAAGTAGCTCTCCGGGTTTCCGGGGACGGGTAAGTTTATATCCTCCACCGAAACTGTTTCCAGATCTAAAAAAAAGGCTTCATCGACGGCCATCTTAAAAGAAGGCCTGAAATAATACTGACTTCTACCTGCACTATAACATAAAAAATTCCACAGCGGGACCGGAATTACTGTTGCTGCCGCCATAAGTAAAGCCTTTTTTCTTCCCGGGGGCAATTTTTTCTTTAGGGTTCCCGCTCCGGCGTGGGCGCAAAACCTGACCGTCCCGATCAGCCATTCGGCCACCGGACCTGAAGCCGGATAATAAACTTCCTTAACGGCCCAACCCTTTTCGCGACGGTAAAAGGCGATATTGATCATGTTCAAGCTGCCCTGCAGGTCGGTGATGGAAAGCTGGTGCGGTTTGTAGGTCTCAATGAAGACCCCTTTCTTTCGCAAGCGCGAGACAATCTCCCGGCCCGCTTTTCGGTAATCTTCCGCCCACATCCCCAGGTCCAGGTCGTGATCGGTTTTTAACAGGTCTCCTTCCCGGATCACCCCGAGCAGGGTGCCCTGGTCGAGCCAGCAGGGAATATTTAAGGTATTAAAAACATCAATTATTTCCCGGAAGAGGTAATGGCTCTGCAAGCTCTGCTTTTTTAAGGCACCCGGCCGGTTGGCACTCTCCATCATCTATACCTCCGCCCTCTTACCTCCGCCCCGTTTTCCGGGCTTCTTTAACCACCGGCCCGCCGCCCCAGGATTGGTAACGGGACAGATCAACCATTTTTTCCGGGCGCAAGAGTTTCAAGGCCCCGTCATCGATCCAGATATTCCACTTGACAGCCGGAAGACGCCAGTTGCCATAGCGGTAAGTAAGGTAGGCTTCCCATTCGCCGGGGATATAACCCTCAAAGAGAGGATGCTGCTCCCTCTTTTCAAAAAAACGGGTCGGAACCAACCAGGTCCCCGTCCTGCGGCGCGCCTTCCAGGGCCAGCGTGTAACCTCGGTCGCCACCAGGCGTTCGCGCAGTTTCTTCCTGGCCACCACAAAATAGTAGTAAAAACGACTGGTCAGCTGCCTGGGATACGGGGGGCCGATCCCTTCCCCGGCCGGGCACCAGGCCCAGTCACCGGCCCGCCTGAACAGCATGATGTGGACGGGGAGCAGATCTTCCCGCAGGAAACGGTACTGGTAAACCAGTCCTTTGTAAAGCCAGATCGTGATCGTGTAACCCTTTTCCCAGGCCCTGGGCAGAAGTTGAAGCAGGTGCACCTCGTCATCTGCCCACATCTGCAAGTCAATATCTTTTTCGTGATCCAGAAGCTTTCCCTCTCTCATCAGGCCCAGCAGGACCCCGCTGTCTATGTTGTAAGGAACTTTGTGTTCATTTAAGAAACTAATGAAAGTGCGGTAGTCTTTTTTCAGGGGCCTAACATATTCTTCCAGACCTGCTTTTTCAATCTCAGTTCGGTTTTCTTCCGGAACCGGCTCTTTTTTTAAGGCCTGATCTATGCTTTGCTCCTCAGCTGTTTCCTGCTCATTTAGCTTCATCTTGATCTATAGCCCCCCCTTTAAGATAGCGCCGTCCTGATCTGCGATTTTTGGTTGTCATCTATAAACACAAGCTTTTATTGAGCAATTCTGGCCTCTGCTGCCGCTACGGCTCGCTTATTATGATGCCCCATATACCCTTTTTCCTTTAATTATAGCATCTTTTTACAGGAAACCGGAACCCGGGTAAGATCCTTATATGAGTGAGCCGGTAGCCTTCGGTAATAATTTCAGATGGGACACTCATGCCCTTTAAAAAAGGGCACCATCTGATCGATGAAAATGGCGTTTCGCATTTTCAGAATAGCTGACATGACCCGGATCACCTGAAAAAGGAATGCGCTACCGCCCGGTAAGTGAATCGTCCCGACCCCTTAAAGCCTCCTGGTCCAGCCGGCGCCCCCAAACAACGACCGGGCCATTAATAATACTGACGCAGTTTGTAATGTCCGGCAAGGCCAGAATAACTAACTGGTATCATTAAGACCGCACTCCAGGTATCCTGATCACGTTTTTAATTTTTCTCACCACTTCATTTAAAGAAATCTGTTCCGTGCGGCAGATGATTAAAATTATTATTGCTCCCGTAGCGGCCAGAATCACCATTTTAAGCGCAAAATTGATACCCGGGCCCGGGCCGTAGGCGGCTGCCAGGCCAATCAGGGCCACCGCCCCCAGCGGCACGGCCAGGAGGGCGGAGATTGTTTTTAAGGGGTAATCGACCGGCCACAGGCGCCGGGAAATGAAGGCATAACTGGCGGCAAAAAAGACATAGGACAGGCCGGTGGCGGCCCCCGCCCCGGCGATGCCGAAGCGGGGTATGAATATGGTGTTCAGGCCGATGTTGCAGAGGGCCACCGCCCAGACGGCCAGCATAATATAGACGGTCTTGTTTTTGACCATGATCCCCACCGCAGTTACCTGGGCGGTGGTAAAAAACAGAAAACCGCAGGCCAGGAAAGGAATAGCAGCGAAGGAAGCGTAATAAGCGGGCGGCACCAGGATAAAGATCACCTCCTGGGCCAGGGCCACAAAACCGGTCACGATAAAACCGGAAGCGGCCAGCAAAAAGATCATCGTCTTTTTAAATACCTGCGCCGCGTAAGCGACGTCTTCCTCATAAACCTTGATGGCATGAGGCAGCCAGGACTGACCGACCGAGGTCTGGAGCAGCATCAGGACCGCCGCCATGGCTGTGGCTATTGAATAAAGGCCCACCTCTTCCAGGGTGGCCAAACGCGAAAGCATCAGGCGATCGGCATTACTTAAAAGCCAGAAGGCGATGTTCATGGGCACCAGGGGCAGGCCGAAAGCAAGCAGTTTTTTAAGAAAAGCAATCGAGAAGCCCCACTCCAGCAGGTCTCGTATAAACCAAAAGCGGACCGGGATCATGACCAGGGCCGCCACTGCGGCCCCCAGCAAAGCTCCGGCCACTCCTAAATCAAAGCTCAGCACAAAGATGACGGCCAGGATCAGGGTCAAAGCGGCAGTGCTGACGTTTAAAGCGGCAAAAGCCTTGGCCTGGAAGCGGTTGCGCAGGACCTGGGATAACATCAGGTTCATCATCAACAGCGGGCTCGATATAAAACCCACCGCCAGGGCCCCCTGGTAGGCGGGCGACCCTAAAAGCCAGTCCGCCAGGGGTTTGCTGAAAGGTAGAACTAAAGCCAGCACCAGCATGCTCCAGAGGGCCAGGAAAGAAAACCAGGTCGCGCTCAGGGTCCTTTTTTCAGCCTCCGTCTGGCACTGAAAGAAAAAACGGGTATAGGCATTGTCCCCGCCCAGGATTAAAATTCCCGTTAAAAAAGCGGCTATTACATTAATAAAGCTCCAGGCTCCGTACTGGGTGGGGTCAAAAATACGGGTAAAAATGGGCGCAGAAATAATAGACATGCCTTTGATTAAAAGGCTGCCCGAACTGTAGACGGCCACATCAGAAAATAGTTTCTTAAAATTGAAGCCGGTCGACTGCTCCGCAGGCAGCGTTTTGCTGCCCTGTTCTCCTTCACTGTTGGCCAACGAGCCGTCCTCCCCTGGCTGTAGTTGAACCCGGTTATCAGGAGTGTGGTAATAGCTTCGGCCGGGTTATTGAATATTTTTCGCAGCGCCGGTGAAAATTTTACTTTATCTACTAAGCTTCGCTTTTTCCCCAACTTACCTTATACCGGCTGCTTTTTACTTCTTTTTTTGAAAAAGCCGGATCGGCTCGCCCCGGATCAATTTTTTAACCCCCAGAACCAGAAAATAACCGAGGTTGAGCGGCAAATGATAAAAGGCCGCAGCGGGGATCCTTTTCAGGTGGGAAAAGGCGGTTTTGAAATCACCCCGGACCAGCCGGGAAAGCATGAAACCAACCGAATCGTTGACCAGGTTAAACTTAATGCGCTCTTTTTCCCGGGCCCTGAGCCTGATCCGGTCGTACAGTTTCAGATTGCGGTAGCGGATCAAATAGGCTTCGGCAAAGGTATGCCCCGAAGCGGTGCTCCCGGCCTGCCCGGAGGCGCCGTGAAAGCCGGTGACGGTCAGCGGCCGGTGCACAAAGGCCAGGTTATAATGATTAAGGATACGGTAAAACAGCTCGCTGTCGGCATGAAGCAAATCGGTCCTGAACCCGCCCATTTCCCGGTAAGCCCGGTGAGAAACCAGCAGGGAGGCCGGCGAAAAAACAGTTGAACGGGCTGCCGGTTCCAGCAGCAGGCGCCGCAGGAATTCACTTCCCTCGACCCATTCCTGCTCCTGGGGCAGGATCCCGGTCACCAGGCGGTCTCCGTCGTAGTAGTAGGAAGAAACCAGGCCCACGTTTTCGCCCTCTTCACCGGCCCGGATCATTTCTGATAAGCACTGCTCCAACAACCGGTCATCATCCCCGATAAATTTTAACCAGCAGCTTTCCGGTGCCGCCAGCTCAAAAGCCCTGACGAAGTTTTCCAGGCGAGGCCGGGTTTTTTCATTGCGGTAGACCTTTAGGCGCCGGTCGGAAGCATATTCGCTGATAATAGCCGGGGTATTGTCGGTAGAAGCATTGTCGACAATAATGAATTCAAAGTTGGGGTAATCCTGGGCCACAACGCTTTCGATGGCCTCCCGGACATGAGCCTGCCCGTTGTAAACGGGCAGTAAAACACTGGCCGGTGGTTTTGGATGAGCCTTCAAGTCAGCACCAGCCCCTTTCAGGATGCAGACCGGTTATTCCGGCTTTGTAAAATATAGCCCGCGCCCCTTAGACGCTCGCTTAAATATTCGCCCATGGCTTTATTATGCCGGGCCAGTTCGGAGCGCAGCTTCAGGGCGTTATAGAGGGCGGCAGGAACAGCCCGCCAGCCGTAACGGCGGG
>SL_8KL_010_SEDDRAFT_10000271_pt1 | contig 44561 bp, 31 predicted proteins | sample SodLakKL_010_SED_4_FD_11160 | JGI IMG/M metagenome (IMG submission 11160)
TGGGCTGTACCAACATGACGCAGAATGCGTTGACGCACCTTGTTATCCTGGCGAAAGCTTTCAACGATCTGAACAGCCTTTTTAGGGGAATTTGGAGTTGTCTTTACCCGTACAAACATGCTGCAAATATAAGAAGAAGCTTGTTAAGAAACAATATAAATACCATATTAGGCACCACAAACGAGTTTGAAAATTTATTTCAATAAAAATAGGGGTTACAGAGCGGAGAGAAAACTTAAACCGCGGAAGTCAGGAGTTTCTCCTGCCCGGTAAAGTGAACTATTTATCAGTGATCAAAAGGTTTTCTTGGCATCCTCTCATCACGCTGGGCCACATGGTAAACAATGGTTGCCATAACCGCGGCAGCCTGTTTCATGTCTCCAAGCTCCATACGCTCAAGAGTATCCATATTTGTGTGGTATCCTCTTCCGTAATCAAGGCGGTCCTGCAGCATATTGAATCCCGGAAGCCCCGCCCTTTCAAATGCAACGTGATCCGTTGCACCTGTCATTCTCGGAGTTACGGTGGTTGCACCCAGGTCATGCAAAGGTTCTAACAGCTGCTCAAATATAGGGATGGCGGCATCATTTTGCATTGCCCAGATTCCCCTTAACTTACCCGATCCGTTGTCTATATTGAAATAGGCTGAGAGGTTGTGAAAATCATCCTTTTTTTCCTCTTCCTCCATGTCATAGAAATGTTCGGCCACATAATTCCTTGATCCGTGCAGGCCCTGTTCTTCGGCTCCCCACAGGGCTACCCGTATTGTGCGGCGGGGTTGCAGATCAAGCTCGTTAATTATGCGCATAACTTCCATTACAACTGCTACGCCTGCTGCATTGTCGTTGCCGCCGGTTCCCCCGTGCCAGGAATCGAGGTGTCCGCCAAGCATTACCAGCTCCTCTTCCAATTCGGGATCGGTTCCCGGGATTTCTGCAATTACATTGTACCCTTTGGTGTCATCTTCAAGAAAGCTGTTTTCAACTTCCAGCTCAATTCCCACATTCTTACCCTCTTCCAGAAGTCTAACAATCCTTCCGTAATGCTCAAAGGTCATGTCTATCTGTGTTAAACCAGGCTCATCGTCCATTGAGTATCCTCTGCCGTGTGAGCGCACCGTACCGAAAGTACCGGCGGGGTTTAGAACGGCCACAACGCCCTCTTCTTCAAAGAGTTCGTTCATTTTGCGGTTCAGCTCGCGCACCCTTTGCCTCTCTGTATCATCGCTTTCCGGGCCGTGTCCGTAAGGAGGGTTTGAGATGCTGCGGCGTTGTTCAAGCCGTTTAAGGTCTTCTTCATCATATCGTTGTGACATTGGCCCTTCGGGGAGTTCGGGTTCGTTCCTGTGAGGCACGGGCCTTACAACCACTTTTCCTTCAAGTTCACCGCGGTATTTTTCAATATCTTCCTCGGTGCTTATATCCACCAGCACCGGTTCGGTTTCGACCAGTCCTTCGGTCCCTTTTGTCCACGCCCTTGGAACACCAATAAGGTGCTGATAATACGGCTCGGTCATTGCTATGTAAAACTTTTCATTATCCCATCCACGGCCAAATTCCCCCCATGGATCAATTTCAACATTTTCAAGCCCCCACTCTTCCATTTTATCGCTTGTCCATTTATAAGCCACATCCAGTCCGCTAGAGCCCGACAGGCGCGGGCCTATAACATCTGTCAGATAAAAGGAGAGATCGCGGATACTTGAGTTGTTTAGCGCTTCATTTTTAATCTTATTTACCGCTTCCAGGTCAACAGGTTCTTTTTGTGTCTGTGATTGCAGGGTGAGCGGGAGCAGAAGCAACAAGATTGTTGCAGTAATTTTAAAGGTCCTCATTTTAAAACAGTTTTTGATTCATTTGAAATATAAAAAATAACACAATCATTAGATGCGGAAGTAAGATGAATTGGCAATTATACAAAAAACCCTGTCTCTGGCAAAAGTTTTACATGTAAAATAACCACTTTTTTTTTGTGATCATTCTGAGTATATTTACGTAGAATAAATTAATTAGTTGAGGTGTCTGATGTTCCCACGGAAATTATTACCGTTAACAGCCTTCATGGTTTTTTTTCTTCTCTTCTCAGGGTGCAAGGAAGATCCTGAACTTCCGATTGTCAGCACTTCACAGGTAACCGATATTACAACAAGCAGTGCCGAAGGAGGAGGAAATGTTCACAGTGACGGCGGCTCACATGTTACCGACCGGGGAGTTGTGTGGTGCACCTCCAGTGATCCCACAAATGAAATAAACGAGGGGAAAACGAGTGACGGGGAGATGGAAGGAAAGTTTACCAGCAGGCTTACAGATCTTTCCTCATCGACCAGGTATTATGTCCGCGCCTATGCCACTAACAAAGTTGGTACCGCATACGGTGATGAATTTGAGTTTACAACTGAAGGTGAAATCCCGGCTGTTTCCACTGCGGAGGTTACCGATATAACCCCGGTTTCGGCCTTATCGGGTGGAGAGGTTGTCAGTGAGGGCGATTCTGAGGTTACCGCCCGCGGTGTTGTCTGGAGCAGTTCGCAAACTCCCTATATTGATAAAAACGATGGAATAACCAGTGACGGAAAAGGCACGGGTGAATTTACAAGTAAGCTCGGGGATCTCTCATCTTCAACAAGCTATTATGTCAGGGCTTATGCTATCAACGAAGAGGGAGAGGCTTACGGTGATAAAGTGGAGTTTACAACCAAATATCTTGTTGCTGCAGACTTTAATGCAGACAATACTATGGTGAAAGCAGGCACTACTGTGAATTTTAACGATGAGTCGTGGGGGGAAGTTGAAAAATGGGAATGGGATTTCGGTGACGGAAATAAAAGCAGTGATCAAAACCCCTCAAATACTTACAAAAACAAAGGCACCTACAGTGTGGAACTTACCGTTTATGCCGGAGAAGATTCTGATACCAAAACAAAAACTGACTATATAAAAGTTTATGAAGAACTTTCTTTAGATCCCTTTAACACCTTTGATCTCTCCGATGGTTCTTTGAATTTTGTTGTTCCCTCTTACAGCGAGTCGGATAAATTGTTTGTTGCAATTTTTCCAAGAGATGATGCAGGAAGTTTTCACAGGGCAGGAAGCTTATTAACTTCCCAGGAAGGTGGCGGGCAAGATTATATTTCAGCTGCAGGGGACAAGAAGGTGTCACCATCTGAGAAAGATGAGCTGCATGGCATGCATTGTGGTACTGCCTCAGGTTTTATTGTTGGAAAACAGCACCAAACTCTTCAAAATCACCGTGAAATCAGCAGGTTATCCAGAAGCCTCGATATCCGAAAAGATTTCGATGTCGGAGACGAAAGGGAGTTCTGGGTATATGATGATGACGGGTTTGAGAGAAAAACAGCAGAGTTGAAGGGTAAGAATGAAAATGCAATGTTATGGGTGACAGAAGACAGTGAAAAGTATGTTTCCTCCGGTAATGTGAGCTATTATCTTGATCAGTTTGAAAAGTATTACAGTGACCTTAAGGATTATTTTGGCAGGGAGCCTGATGCAGATGATTTCCCGGTTCTTGAAAATGCCGACGGGAGGGTGAATATAGTTTTAAGTGAAATGCCCTACGGTGGTTACTTTTATTCGGCCGATCTTTATTCGCAGCAGGAATACCGTCACTCAAACGAAGATAAGGTTATCTATGTAAGGGGAGCTTACAGTGACCCCGACTTTGATTACGGACGCCGCCACACAGCCGGGGTTATAGCGCATGAGTTTCAGCATCTTCTCCACTATAATGAAAGAATCCTTGCCGGGGCTGATCAGACCGAAACGTGGATAAACGAAGGTTTGTCTGAGCTGGCAAAAGATATAGCCGGCTTTGGCTTTGAGCAGGAAAACCCGTATCAGCAATCAAGAGTGGAAAGCTATATGGAGGCTGTACAGGATGTTTCAGTAACAGGCTGGCAGCAGCAAACTGAAAACTACGGGGCCAGTTATGTTTTTACCCGCTATTTATATGATCAGTATAAGGGGGATATACTTGAAGCAATCCGGATTTCACCGGATATAGCCGTTGAGGCAATTGAAAGCTACCCGGCTACTCCACCCGATTTTTACAATCTGTTCGAGAATTACTCTCTTGCACTGCTTTCTGCCAGCAATCAGGATATAGATCTGGGGGAGCCTTATTTTTTTGAAATCGATATAGAAGGTTACTCTCTTTTTAAAGTTGATCTTGAGCCGGGCGAGGGCTGGGATAACAGGTACATAAGAGGATGGTCAATGGGTTTTACGCAGATTGCCCCCGGCAATGGCAGCGATCTTTTAATTGAGATAAGTGATGTTTCAGTTGCAGGGCGCTTCCGGGGAGTGGTTTTAAGGTATTAAATTATGATTTTATAACCACCATCAGCCTTTGACAGATAAAATTTAAAATAAGTATGAAGTTGAAAAGAAAATTTTTTCCTGCTCTTGTATTGCTGTTATTGTATATGGCTTTGGCCGGTGCCGGAGGCTGTGATGAAGTCGTTACCATCGAAGGTGAAATTTCTGTCAGAGGCTCCGAGCCTTTTGCCAGGGCTGTTATTACCACAGCCGATGATCGTTTGTATACACTTTCAGGAGAATATGCCGGAGAGCTTAAAAGGTTGGCCGGCACTGTTGTAAGTGTTACCGCAAGAATTGGTGAACCGGAGCTGCCACGCACTGAAGCTGATCTGAAAGTGAAAAAATACAGGATACTGGATCCGGGTTATGACCCGTCTGTTGATTGGATAGTTGGTAAAATTGAGCTTACAGGGGAAGGATACCGTTTAATAACTGAAGATAAAGTAAAGTACAAGATCAGGAGTATAGATAGATCCACCCTGAAAGAAAAACTATCGGGCACAAAGTCTCTTCTTTTCGGCAGAATCGAATTTGAAAATGACACGGTAGCCGTAATACATGCCGACGGTTACAAGGTTTTAAGAGAACGGTAAGACTCCACTCGATTTGTTAAAAATTCTTAAAAGGATTAAACCTTTTTATTTGAGGTTCGTCAGAATATTGAAACACCGCTCCGTTAAATCTTTTAAAATATTTAATTAAAGTCCGGTTTACATTTATAATGCAATCTCATATTCCGCCAGTTGCAAATCTCTTACATACATAACAAAAACATGAAATTATAGGCTTATGGAATTCAATGCAAAAAAGAAATTTAAAGTTAAGCTTCATCTCTTTTTTATAACACTTCTTATTTTACCCTCCTTACTCTTTGGCCGGCAAAATCCGGATATGGAAGATCCGTCCGGGAATGGCCTGCAAGACAGGGAACAGGTTGAGGTAACCGGTACTGTAATTGATGGAGAGGACAGGATGCCTTTACAGGGAGCACATATTTCTTTAACTCATCTCAGCGATACCACAAGGGTATACCATGCCGCTGCCGATAGCAGGGGAGAGTTTTCTGTTTCGGTAACCCCGGGCAGGTATCAGCTGAGAGTCACTTTTGTCGGCTATCAGCCGACGGTACTGGAGAAGCCTGTTGAGGTCGATGCAGATGAAGAAGAAACCGGGGTAGGTACGATTGCCATGATTGAAGGGGAAATGCTTGAAGAGGTGCATGTAAGAGCACACCGGCCTGGTGCTGTACTGAGAGGTGACACTCTTGCCTATGATGCGGCCGCCTACAGGCTTAACCCCGATGCAACAACCGAAGACCTTGTAAGAAGAATGGCAGGGATAAGGGTTGATGATGAAGAGGTGACAGCTGAAGGTGAAGATGTGGAGAGAGTTTTGGTTGACGGACGTGAATTTTTCGGAGATGATCCGACAATTGCCTTACGTAATCTTCCTGCCGAGGTGGTAGAAAGTGTGGAGGTTTACGACCGTATGAGTGATCAGGCCGAGCTTACCGGCTTTGATGACGGGGAAAGGAGTAAAACTATCAATATTGTTACACGGCTGGATGACCGCAGCAGCCAATTCGGAAGGGCATATTCTGGATTCGGTGGTGAGGACAGATACCAGGCGGGCCTGACTACAAACATATTCAGCGATACCAGGCGTATTTCAATTATCGGGATGAGCAACAATATAAATGAGCAGAACTTCTCCAGGGAGGATATAATGGCTTTTACGGCAGGTTCAGCAAGAGGAGGCAGAGACAGGGGAATGGGCGGAGGCAGTTCCGGAGGCGGCAGACCGCCAATGGGTGGCTCTTCAGGGGGGATGACTCATGTACGCGATTTCAGGGTTGGACCTGAACCGGGAGAAAATACCACCCATGCTCTCGGGGTTAATTACAGTGATGTGTGGCTTGACGATAAAATGGAGATAACAGGCAGCTATTTTTTCAATTTGGCGGATAATTATACCGATCAGCTGACAGACAGGGAGTATCTTGTGGATGAGTATGACAACCAGATCTATTTCGAAGACAGCGAGTCGGAAAGTGACAGGATGAGCCACCGGATGAATATGAGACTAACTTATGATATTGATGAAGATAACTCCCTGATTTTTACACCTAGGGCTACAATTCAAAGCAGCGATTCGGATGAATATACATACGCTCAGAACTTACTTGAGCAGGGAGATCCTTTAAATATGATGGAAACGGTTTACGATTCGGATCTGAGCGGGTACAACTACAGCGGCCGGCTGGTTTACAGGCACCGTATTGACGATGAGGGGCGATCGCTTTCAACAAGGTTAAACGCCAACTTTAACAACAATGAAAGCCTTTATTACCTTGATGCAATTAATGAGTATTTTACCGGGGAGGGTGATGTACCCGAGGAGACAGTGATAAGTGAATTTATGGATCAGAAATCAGACTCTGAGACAATAAACAGCACTTTATCGTCAAATGTAACTTATACGGAACCGCTCGGGGAAAGAGGAAGATTGCAGGCAACCTATGATATTTCCCGTTCGGTTAATGAAAATGAGAGGATAACCAACAGTTTTGAGGAAGGGACAGGATCTTATACCGGTTTTGAACCCGATCTGTCCAGCAGCCTTAAGAGTAACTATTTGACCCACAGGGGTTCATTAGGGTACAGCCTTAGAGGAGAGGATTACAATCTGACCCTGGAGATGGGATATCAGCATGCAGACCTTACCGCGGATCAGCAATACCCTTATGAACACGAAGTTGACAGGGATTTTCAAAATTTCCTGCCAAGGGCAACTCTAAGATACAGTCTTGGGGACAGGAGAAATCTCCGTTTTACTTATCGTACAAGTACAAGTGCCCCGTCGGTAACCCAACTGCAGGATGTGGTTGACAATTCCAATCCTATGCTTCTTTCGGCCGGGAACCCCGATCTGGATCACAGCTACAGCCATTTCTTCATGACCCGTTATAATTCAACCAATACCGAAAAAGCAACAAATTTTGTGGCTCTTCTCTTTGCCAACTTTACAGACGATTACATAGGGAACTCCACAATTATTGCACGCAGGGATACCACAATTACCAGCGGCTATGAACTGCCTAGAGGTTCGCAGTTTAGCCAGCCTGAGAACCTTGACGGGCATGCCAATATACGTACTCATGTGGATTACGGTTTTCCCGTGGGACTTATAAGAAGTAACCTTAACCTTAACGCGGGAGTAGGCTATCAGCGTACCCCGAGTATGATAAATGATCGCAGGAACATTGCAAACAATTTCAACATGTCGGGTGGATTGTCACTTACAAGCAATATCGGTCCGAATATCGATTTTGTCCTCTCCTACAGAGGAACCTATAACATGGTGGAGAACTCCATTCGGCCTGAAATGGACAACAACTACTATTTCCACCGTGGTGGTGCTACTTTTAGTATAATGTTCCTGGAGAACTGGATTGTAAGAAATGATTTGAGTCACCGGATGTATGCCGGACTTGGCGAGGATTACAATCAGGATTATTTTCTCTGGAATATAAACCTGGGCAGGAGATTTTTTGAGAATAACCAGGGGGAGCTGACTTTAAGTGTGTTTGACCTGCTCGGGCAAAACGACAATGTAAGACGTAATGTATCCGACACCTATATTGAGGATTATCGCACAAATGAAATTTCAAGGTATTTTATGCTTACATTTACTTATAACCTCAGGCAATTCAACCTGCAGGAGAGTGGCCGTAGTATGGAGGATAGAGGCCGGAGCAGGGAGGATAGGGGCCGGATGTAAGCCAAAATTACAGATACCGGCATATAGCTCCCCGTCTTTTATAAAGGCGGGGAGTTTTGTATTTGCCATGCACATTTTTCCCTGTAGAGCGGAAGTCCGCAGGGGGGGCAGGAAATGCACCCGGTTTCCAACCATTTGAGCTGCGTTGTCGTTTTAGAATAATAAAAGATATTTAACCACTAAATTTTGTAAAAATGAAAAAGATTTTAATTCTGTTGCCGGCAGCTTTGATAATGTTACTTGCATATACCGGATGCGAGAAGGAGGATGAGAATAAAGGTATGATGAACCTTTCCATGACAGATGCACCGCTCGACTCTGACGGGATTGAAGAGGTGTACATAACGGTATCTGAAATACATTATCATACACCGGACAACAACTGGCAGGTCTTTGAAGAGTTCGAAGGCCCCAAAAAAATTGAGCTTCTGGAACTGGTAAGAGGTGAGACTGAATTTCTGGGTAGTTTCGAAATGGAAGCCGGCAGATATACTCAAATAAGGTTTATGCTGGATGCACCGGAGTTTGGCGGTGGTCCGCCCACAAACCCGGGTTGTTATGTAGTGCTTGAAGACGGCAGTGAAGAGTCTTTGTTTGTACCCAGTGGATGGCAGACAGGATACAAGGCAGTGGGGGCTTTCGAGGTCCCTGTTAACGGTTCGGTTGATGTAACGGCCGACTTTGATGTGAGAAGGTCTGTCAGGGAAAGCGGTGCAGGAAGGTATATACTTAAACCGACTATCCGTCTTGTTGTTGACGACCAGGCCGGTAAGATAACAGGCGGGGTTTCAAACATTCCCGAAGGTAAGGGAATTGTGATATATGCTTACGAGGACGGCACTTATGAGCCTTCCGAAGCCGATGACCCCGATCCGGATGAAATGGAAACAAGGTTTCCCAATGCCGTATCAAGCGACAAAGTTTGTGAAAACAACTCCTACCATCTTGCTTTTCTTGCCTCCGGCCTTTATGATTTGGTTGTGGTTGCAACCGAAGATGGTGAATTTGAGGAGGTGCTTGGAATAGTTGAAGAGATTGAGGTTGAAAGCAGAAAGAACACCAGTCACCCGATAGATATTGAACAGCTGTAAGTTCCGGTTCCCGGGTTGTTGTGCCAGATTCATAACATGATCGTGCAGGAGGAAGACAAAGTAGTTTTCCTCCTGCTCTATTTTCCTCCCATCCGATTAATGACCTTCGGTAGCTGATTTTATTTTCCCGTGCCGGTATCCGGGTCAGGTATATTGTATGGTGTGTTTTTTACCTGCAGCTTTTATTGTTAATATTGCAGATAAAAATTTAATGTAAAAATGGTGTGTAAAAGAGGTTGCAGGAAAAAAGTTGCGGTGCAGGGCGGGTATGGCTCTTTCCATGAAATTGCCGCAAGAAAATATTTTTTCAATGAAAAGATTGGGTTGGTTGACTGCCACACTTTTGAAGAGTTGTTTGAAGCAATTTCAAAAAAAGAAGCTGATTGTGCCGTTATGGCTATTGAAAATTCTGTTGCCGGTTCACTGCTTTCCAATTATGCTCTGGTAAAAAATTCCGGGATGAATATCAGCGGTGAGGTATATCTTAAAATTGTGCAAAACCTTATTGCTTTGCCCGGACAGTGCATGAAGGATATAAAAGTTATCTATTCTCATCCTATGGCTATTCTTCAATGCCGGAAATTTCTCGATCCTCTCCGGGAAAAGGGTGTTGAGATTGTGGAGACTATAGATACTGCGCTCAGTGCCAAATATATAAGAGACAAAAAAGTCAGAGGGGCGGCTGCTCTTGCAAGTGAGGTGGCTGCCGGGATGTATCAGTTAGAAGTGATTGCAGAGAGTGTTGAAAGCAACAGCCGCAACTATACCAGATTCCTGGTTGTAGAACCTGCCGATGCAGCTGAAAAAAATATAAACTCCGACAAAGCATCAATATGTTTTTCCCTGCCCCATAAAGTGGGCAGCCTCTCGCAGGTACTTTCGGTACTTGCCTACTATGGGATTAACCTTACCAAGATCCAGTCCCTTCCAATTGTAGGTAAGGAATGGGAATATTTTTTCTATCTTGATCTGCTTTTTGAAGATTATTCTATGTATAAAAAAGCTCTCTCTGCAATTTCTCCTCTGATTGATCAACTGCAGGTTCTGGGTGAGTATATAAGCGGGAAGATGCCGGCGGATATGCCCGAATAGTGTGAAGTTTGCTTATAAAGCTTTTTTATTCAGTTCTTTACAAAAAAAAATAAAAAAAAATGGAATAAATTTGTTTGTCACAATCATTATTTGATAGATTTGCAATGTTAAAACGGCAAAAGGTATGAACTGTATATTAACATCCATTCTCTTTATTATTCTCAGTACTCCACCGGGAAGTGAGATGGGTGTTTGATATATTTAAAGTTTTTCAATAAAACCCTCTCACTTCAAAGTGAGGGGGTTTTTTAGTTTAAACAAAGGTGATTTATAAAATAAATAAATTATGGTTATACACAAAAAAACAGCCAAGAGGGGAGAGGCGGGTGATGCTGTACCGGCGACAGGTGCCCGGGCCCTTATGAAGTTCATTATTGGTCAAGGAGTTGATTTGGTTTTCGGATATCCGGGTGGTGCTATTATGCCTGTTTATGACGCTCTTTATTTTTTCAGGGATAAAATAAGGCATATACAGGTCAGGCATGAGCAGGGAGCGGTTCACGCAGCCCAGGGTTATGCAAGAGTTACCGGCAGGACAGGAGTTTGTTTTGTAACTTCAGGACCGGGTGCTACAAATATTGTGACGGGTATTGCAGATGCAAAGGCTGATTCAACTCCGGTTGTTGTTATATCCGGCCAGGTTCCGTCAGCAATGCTGGGTAATGAAGCTTTTCAGGAAACAGACATTATCAGTATTACCAAACCCATTGCTAAATGGAATTTCCAGGTAACCCGTCCGGAGGAGATACCCGGGGCAATAGCCGAAGGTTTTCGTATAGCAAGAAGCGGCAGGCCCGGGCCGGTTCTCATAGATATAACAAAGGACGCACAGTCGGGAAGTTTTAGATTCGAAAACAAGTTTTTTGACCGTAGCCCAAAAATAAATTATTCCTCTTTAGTCGACCCTTTACAGGTCGAAGAAGCAGTCCGGCTTATTAATCTTTCGGTGAAACCTATGTTTCTGGTAGGACAGGGGGTAAGGCTTGCCAGAGCAGAAAAGGCGCTGCTCGGGTTTATTGAAAAAACAGGTATCCCGGCTGCGGAAACACTTTTGGGTTTGTCAACGCTTCCTTCAAACCATCCGCTTAATGTAGGGTTGGTTGGTATGCATGGTAATTACGGACCAAATGTTAAAACAAATGAATGCGACCTTATCATTGCTGCAGGAATGCGGTTTGACGACAGGGTTACATCTGATGTAAGCAGCTATGCAAAAAAGGCAAAGATTGTTCATCTGGAAATAGAGCCCTCCCAGATAAACAAGCGTGTATATGCAGATGCGCCGGTTCTGGGTGATATTAAAGACAGTCTTCCCATACTAACCTCAATGGTGCATGAAAATGATCACAGTGAATGGCTGGAGGAGTTCAGGGCTTGTTATCGCCTTGAGTATGAAAGGGTTATTGAAAAAGAGGTTTTTCCGGCAGAAGGGCCTGTTACCATGGGGGAGGTTGTCAGGCACGTATCTTCGTCATTTACAGAGGATGCAGTTATGGTTACGGATGTGGGGCAGCATCAGATGATTGCCTGGCGTTATTTCGGATTTAGAAAGCCGGGTTCTGTCGTAACCAGTGGTGGTCTTGGAACGATGGGCTTCGGACTGCCTGCGGCAATTGGCGCCAAAATCGGCAAACCCTGCCGTCCGGTTGTGCTTTTTGCAGGTGACGGGGGATTTCAAATGACATTACAGGAGCTGGCAACATTAAGCCAGTATAAGGTACCTGTAAAAATGGTACTTATCAACAACAATTTTCTCGGTATGGTAAGGCAGTGGCAGGAGATGTTTTATGAAAAGAGGTATTCGTCTACACTTATGTCAAATCCCGATTTCCAGTCCATCGCCCCCGGCTATGGCATCCCCTCTGAAAAGGTTGTATGCCGCAGTGAGCTGGATGGGGCAGTTAAAAGGATGGCTGAATCCTCAGGGCCTTATCTGCTTGAGGTGGCAGTTGAAAAGGAGCAGAACGTATTCCCGATGGTACCCCCCGGGGGGTCTGTTGAGGATATACGTCTTGAGTAATAAATTATTTAATCACAAAAATGAAGATTATGGCTAAAATCAATTTTGGAGGTACAGTAGAAAATGTTGTAACGGCAAATGAATTTTCCCTTTCCAAATCTCTTGATATCATGAGGGAAGAAACTATAGCAGTTATAGGATACGGTGTGCAGGGTGCCGGACAGGCACTCAACCTGAAGGATAACCGGTTTAATGTTATAGTTGGACAAAGAGAGGGGTCCGGCTCATGGAACAAAGCTGTTGATGACGGCTGGGAGCCTGGTGAGAGTCTTTTTAAACCAGAAGAAGCACTCGGAATGGCTACCGTTATTATGTATCTTCTTTCCGATGCCGGACAGATAGCTTTGTGGCCCGAAGTCCAAAAGCACCTGAAGCCCGGTAAACTGTTGTATTTTTCCCATGGTTTTGCCGTTACCTATAGTGACCAAACCGGCATAGTGCCCGCAAATGACATAGATGTGGTGATGGTTGCTCCAAAAGGTTCCGGTACAAGTCTCAGACGCATGTTTCTGGAGGGTCGAGGCCTGAATGCCAGCTATGGTATTTATCAGGATGCAACAGGTAAAGCTTATGACAAAGCTGTTGCTTTGGGTATAGGTATTGGGAGCGGTTACTTGTTTGAGACAACATTTCAGAAGGAAGTTTTTTCAGACCTGACCGGGGAGAGGGGTACGCTTATGGGCGCTCTTCAGGGACTTTTTGCAGCACAGTACCAGACTTTGAGGGAAAACGGCCATTCCCCTTCCGAAGCGTTTAACGAAACCGTAGAAGAGCTGACACAAAGTCTGATGCCTCTTGTGGCTGAAAACGGAATGGACTGGATGTATGCAAATTGTTCTACAACTGCCCAAAGAGGGGCGCTGGACTGGTGGAAGAGGTTCCGGGATGCCAATATACCTTTATTCAGGGAGCTTTATTCAAGTGTTGCAAAAGGGGAAGAGGCCCGGCGGGCAATAGATGCAAACAGCCGCCCTGATTATCGTGAAAAGCTTGATGAGGAGCTCAGGGAGCTGCGTGAAGCTGAAATGTGGAAGACCGGTGCCCGGGTGAGGAAGCTGAGGCCTGAGAAGGACGATCAGGAGAGTTAAAATGAAGAAATAATGGTTAATTTTTTAAAAATGAATGCTTTATGACCAGGAGAATAAAAATTTTCGATACAACGCTCAGGGACGGGGAGCAGGTACCCGGCTGCCAGCTTAATACCGTTGAAAAAGTTGAAGTTGCAAAACAGCTGGAGAAACTGGGAGCAGATATAATAGAAGCAGGATTTCCGGTTTCAAGTCCCGGAGATTTCAAGTCTGTATCTGAGATTTCAAAAGCGGTTCGTTCACCCGTTATATGCGCTCTTACAAGAGCGGTTAAGAAAGACATAGAGGTTGCGGCAAATTCGCTGCAGAATGCCGAAAGAAAACGTATCCATACGGGAATCGGAACCTCCGATTATCACATAAAATATAAGCTTGAATCCGACCATGAAGAAATACTAAAGCGCGCTGAAGAAGCTGTTAAATATGCAAGAAAGTTTACTGACGATGTGGAGTTTTATGCCGAAGATGCCGGCCGGACTTCCAAAGAGTACCTTGCAAGGGTGGTTGAGACTGTTATAAATGCCGGAGCCGGTACGGTAAACATTCCCGATACTACAGGCTACTGCCTGCCTTCGGAATACGGGGAAAAGGTTGCATATCTTGTAAACAATGTGCCGAACATAGATAAAGCCATTATTTCAACCCATTGTCATAATGACCTTGGAATGGCAACGGCAAATACCCTTTCGGGGATAGCAAACGGCGCGGGTCAGGTGGAGGCAACGGTTAACGGAATAGGTGAGCGTGCCGGTAACACAGCACTTGAAGAGGTGGTTATGGCCATAAAATCCCATCATTTACTTGACTATGAAACCGGAATAGATACTACCCAGATCTTAAAAACGAGCAGGTTGGTATCCACACTTATGAGAATGCCGGTTCAGCCCAATAAAGCAATAGTCGGCAGAAATGCATTTGCACACTCTTCCGGTATTCATCAGGACGGGGTTTTGAAGCACAGGCAGAATTACGAAATAATTGATCCGGCCGAGGTCGGTTTGAAAAAGTCGGTTATTGAGCTTACGGCACGGAGCGGGCGGGCAGCACTTAAGCACAGGCTAAAGCAGTTAGGTTACAGTTTTGAGGAAGAGGAACTTGATCAAGTTTATTCCCGTTTTCTTGATCTTGCAGATAAGAAAAAGAGTGTAGGCGATGAGGATCTCCAAATACTTGCCGGAAAAGGGAAAGTGAAGGAAAAACCGTTACTCGAGCTGGTATCGCTTCAGGTCCTCTCGGGCAAGACAACCATTCCCACAGCTACCGTGCAAATCAGCTTTAAAGGGGATGTATTTACAGAAACGGCAGGGGGTAACGGGCCCATAGACGCTTCCTTCAATGCAGTTGTAAATCTTGTAAAACGCCGGGTCAGGCTGGAGGAGTTTTTGATCCAGGCAATCACACGGGGAAGTGATGATACCGGGAAAGTGCATGTGCAGATAGAGCACAAAGGAGATAATTATTACGGTTTTTCCGCCAATACCGATATAGTCACTGCATCTGTTGAAGCTTTTATTGATGCCGTTGCAAAAATCAGGTGATTGAAACTTTGAAAAAATTATCTCAATTAAAATAAATCATAAATGGCTTTAAATGATAAGACTATATTTGACAAAATCTGGGATGCCCATATTGTTCATACTATACCCTCCGGTCCGTCAATTTTATATATAGACCGCCATTATATTCACGAAGTTACCAGTCCGCAAGCTTTTGAGGGTCTAAAAAAGAGAGGTGTTTCAGTTTTTCGTCCCGGCAGGACTTTTGCCGTTGCCGATCACAATGTTCCCACCCGCCACCGGCATTTGTCTTTAAGCGATGAAAGTGGGAGGGAGCAGATTGAAATGCTTGGTGAGAATTGCCAAAGACATGGAATAAAGCTTTTCTCTCTTGATCATCCGCAAAACGGGATAGTTCATGTAACAGGTCCGGAGCTTGGGATTACTCTGCCGGGTATGACTGTTGTATGCGGTGACAGCCACACTTCAACTCACGGAGCTTTGGGCAGTATAGCTTTCGGTATAGGGACAAGTGAAGTTGAAATGGTGCTGGCTTCTCAGGCACTTTTGCAGCATAAGCCTCGACAAATGCGTATTAATGTTGAAGGTGAGCTGCAGGAGGGGGTAACTGCCAAAGACCTGATGCTTCATATTATATCAACCGTTTCTACCGAATGTGCCGCCGGTTATTTTGTTGAATATACAGGTCCGGGAATAAGTAAACTTACGATGGATTCAAGAATGACCGTGTGCAATATGAGCATAGAAATGGGAGCGAGGGGTGGATTGGTTGCCCCGGATAATGTAACTTTTGATTATGTAAAGGGGAAAGAGTATGCTCCCTCTGGTGAAGATTGGGATAGAGCCCTTGATCGATGGGAAAAATTACCTACGGATGCCGGTGCCTTTTTTGACAGGGAGCTTAGTTTTGATGCCCGCAAGGTTGAACCTATGATAACATACGGGACTAACCCTGCAATGGCGGTTGAAACAGGAGGGATGATCCCTGAGATTGACCGGATGGAGCCGGCATTGCGAGCTGCTCATGATAAGGCCCTTCGCTATATGGGGTTTTCTCCGGGAGAAAAAGTGAAAGGTAAAAAGGTTGATTACGTTTTTCTTGGCAGCTGTACCAATGGACGAATAGAAGATCTCAGAGCTTTTGCCTCCCTGGTTAAAGGAAGAAAAAAGGCTGAGGGGGTTACGGTCTGGATAGTTCCCGGTAGCATGCAGGTTAGAAGGCAGGCATGTGATGAAGGTGTGGCAAAAATACTTGAAGATGCCGGCTTTGAGATGCGTTATCCCGGCTGTTCGGCCTGCCTTGCAATGAATGAAGACAAGATACCGCGGGGCAAGTATGCAGTTGCAACCTCAAACAGGAATTTCGAGGGCAGGCAGGGGCCCGGGGCAAGGACAATGCTTGCCGGTCCGCTTACGGCTGCGGCTGCCGCAATAACTGGTAAAATTACCGATCCGCGGGAGTTACAACAAAATCAACTGTAAAAAATTAATCACTATTTGGCAGACAAAGCAACATGGACAAGCGTGAGGCTTTTATTTCAGATTAACCTTGTTTGCCGGAACTATAATTATTAAAAACATCTTTCTATGCCGATAGAGAAATTTACAACGCTTATTTCTACCTGTGTTCCTCTTTATGCGGAGAATGTGGATACCGACCAGATAATACCGGCCCGTTTTCTAAGATCTGTCTCCCGCCTCGGTTTTGGTGAAAAGCTCTTTTATGACTGGCGCTATGACCGGCAGGGAAACCACCGGAAGGATTTTGTAATGAACGATTACAGGTTCAAAGGAGAGGTTCTGGTTGCTGGAAAGAATTTTGGTTGTGGAAGCAGCAGGGAGCATGCTGCCTGGGCTATAATTGATTATGGGTTCAGGGTGGTGGTTTCCTCTTCTTTTGCCGATATTTTTCGCAATAATGCCCTCAATAACGGATTGCTGACCATTGAGTTGCCGGAGCGCTTTCTTGAACGTTTGTTTAATATTATAAAGTCCGCGCCGTCAACTGAGGTCAAAGTTGATCTGCCCCGGCAACTTTTTGAGGTTTTAGGTGGCGGGTTGGTCGAAGAATTTGAAATACCACCATATAAAAAAAAGTGTCTTCTGAAAGGATACGATGATATCGATTACCTTGTGAGTCACAGTTGGTTGATAGAAAAATGGGAGAAGCAAAACAACAAGCTGTAAAATATTTTAAAAAATGAATATATGATACTAAATATTGCTTTGCTGCCGGGTGACGGCATTGGTCCTGAAATAACCAGGCAGGCGGTTAAAGTTATTGATGCGGTGTGCAATAAAAAAGGGCATGAACCCAGGTACAGGGAAGGTTTGATAGGTGCTGTGGCTGTTGAAAAAACAGGCGATCCTTATCCTGATAAAACACACAAAATATGTATGAGCTCTGATTCTGTACTTTTCGGGGCCATAGGAGATCCGCGCTTTGACAATGATCCGGCTGCAAAGATCAGGCCCGAAAAAGGTCTTTTGGATATGAGGCAAAAGCTTGGACTTTTTGCCAACATAAGGCCTCTTTTGACATTCAGGCCGCTTTTGCATATGTCACCTCTTAAAAGAGAAATTGTGGAAGGTGCCGGGTTTCTTACCATAAGAGAGCTCACCGGAGGCATTTATTTCGGAGAGCCAAGGGGGAGGTCAGAAGACGGTAATACCGCTTTTGATACCTCTGTTTACCGCCGTGATGAGATAAAGCGGATTGCACATCTGGCCTTTGACTTTGCCACTAAAAGAGACAACAAGCTAACTATGGTCGATAAAGCCAATGTTCTGGCCACATCAAGGTTGTGGCGGGAATCTATTAAAGAGATGGAAAAAGAATATCCCCGGGTCAGTGTTGATTATATGTATGTTGATAATGCTGCTATGCAGATTATACGTAGTCCGCGTGATTTCGATGTTATACTTACCGAGAATATGTTTGGCGACATACTCACTGATGAGGCTGCTGTGATAAGCGGCTCTTTGGGGTTGATACCTTCGGCATCGGTCGGCGATAACACTTCTGTTTTCGAACCCATACACGGATCTTATCCGGAGGCTGCCGGAAAAAATGTTGCAAACCCTCTTGCGGCGATTCTCTCCGCATCGATGATGCTTGAATATGCCTTCGGGCTTAAGCAGGAGGCAACCATTGTCAAGAAGGCAGCAGAGGCTTCATTAAAGGAAGGTGTAGTTACAAAGGATCTTGATCCGGACATGGCAAAGGGGACTTCTCATGTTGGTGATTTTATTGCATCATGGATAAATAGAGCCTGAGATGTGAATAATTGTAAAAACTTTGTTTGGCATGCTAAAAAAATAGGTTGCTGTTTTAAGCAACCTATTTTTTAGAGAAGAAAGGGGAGCTAATCCCGTTTTTCCTGCCCGATTACTCCGGGAGTTTTATTTTTTCCTCTTCAGTAAGGTGCTCTGTTTTGGGATTTTCTTCATTGAAACGCACCATAATTTCATAAGTTGAGGATATCTGTTCGGCAAGCCTTTCAAGTATGTCGTCAGGTATCGCACGGCGGCTGAAGGGTACGCGTTTCACATATTCCTGTATTTCGCCGGCTGTACGCCCGTATTTATATTCATAGGTGAAAGAGCCGTCTTCCCTGAGTTCTAAATTTTCGTTCAATATGTTGGGCACGGCAATAAAAAACTCACTATCCATATAATTGTTCTCATCTGTCAGCAGCTCCCTTTCTTCAAGTCTTTTATGAAGCTGATCCGCAATTTTAACTGCCGGATTGACAAGTGTTATTTCATCCTCCATGTAGGGGCGATAAACATACTGGCCCTCCTCAATGTAGTTCCGCAATTTGTCAAGAACTTCAACGAATACATCTTCCACATATGGGTAATGAGTGCAGCCCAGGATTATTGATTTAAGGGGCTGGGGGTCTTCACTGTTTTTTATCTTTTCCATAAGAGATACCAGGTGGAAGGCGACATAATTTTCAACCGAATTGATTTGTATGTTTTCCGGGTTTTCAGGTGTGCCGTCAAAGAGCATGGCATTGTCCTCCATGTCGAAATGGTAGCGGTCCAATATGTCAAGATTGATAAACAGCGGGGGGTCGCCCTCTTCGGAAGGGCCCATATAGCCTTCCCTGGGCTCTGTAGCTGACCTGTCTATAAAATCGCTGTTTTCATCAACCGCCTCTGCAATACCTATGGCAGCCTGCTGAAAAATGCCTATATCACCTTCCCTTCCCAGCTCATCTTTTTTCTCCTCAAGGGATGTTACATAGGCGCCCGATCTTACAGTACCGTCTGTTGCCATAACAGCCACGGTGCCGTCTTCATGATCTGAAAACTCATTGATAGCACCTGTGGTTGCCGCATCAATGACTCCTTTTACTATCATATCGTCCATTCCTGCCTTCTCCAGGAACTCTTCAATTTCCTCCTGCCCGTAAGCAGTGGCGGTGTTGCAGGCAATAACTATAGCTTTTACAGGATCTTTACCGGTTATATAATCTTGATCGTCAGCTTCCAGATAGTATTTTTCATCAAGCAAAAACTGCACGTTTTTAATTATATGTTCCTGCAGCAGTTCGGTATTGTCCTCCAGTGCATAACTGCCGTAAGGCATATTTGCCATATCGGCCAGGTAAATGAAAGATTCATTTTCAAAAAGGCGGGAATCCTCATTTTCTTCAGGGTAATAATCAATAATATCGTTCAGCACTGCAAGTCCACCGGTACCGGAATCGAACACACCAATCGGCAGGGGGGCTCTCTCTTCCGGATAATCGTCGAAGTCAATGTAGAAATAGCTTTCCTTGTCATTGAGTATAACATCCTCTATGGTTTTTTCTTCAGGTCTCTCGCACGATGCGCCAAAAAGAAAAATGACGGCGCCCCCTGTTACAAACAATGTTTTAAGTATGCGGCCGGTTAAATTTTTCAGGTATACTTTCATTTTTCAGGGTTTTTAATTAAAAAATAAGAGAATCTTTATTGAGCGGGGAAAATTAACATGTAAAAATAGCTTATTTTAGGGTGAAATACAAAGGCAGGTTTTTCAAAAAGTGTTAAATTTGCCTGAAAACCCAAAAACCAAAACTTGCCGGTCTCATGCACAAAATTGCCGTTAGTATTTTCCTTGTTCTGTTCTTTCTTATGCCTGTTAATCCGGCCCGGGGCGGGATAACCGACAGTACAGAGCTGCAGTCTTTTCTTGACGGGGTTATAGAAACCTTCATGGATGAAAAAAATATTGCAGGAGCTGTGGTTTCAGTTGTCCATGAGGGAGAAATTTTCCTTGAAAAAGGGTATGGTTATGCTGATGTGGAGGAAGGTATTGAAGTTGACCCTTCTTCTACAATGTTCCGTATTGCATCCATTTCGAAGTTGTTTACATGGCTTTCGGTTATGCAGCTTGCCGAAGAGGGAAGTGTTGACCTTGACAGGGATGTGAATGAATATCTTGATTTCAGTATACCGGAGACCTATGAGCAGCCTGTTACATTGCGCAGCCTGATGTCCCATACACCCGGTTTCGAGGAGAGGCTTTACAGGCTTTTTGCTAGGGAGCCAGGTGATATGCTGCCAATGGATGAGATTTTGCCGGAACAGTTGCCAAAAAGGGTTCGGCCTCCTCTAAGGTATGCCTCCTACAGTAATCATGGTACCGGTGTGGCGCAGTATGTGGTGGAGCGTATCACGGGTGTGTCTTTCGAGGAGTATGCACACGATAAAATTATCGGACCGCTTGGGATGACCGGCACAACTTTTCGTCAGCCCCTGCCTGACAGCCTTGAAGGTAACCTTTCCAAAGGTTATGCTTCCGGGGGCGGAAAGTTAAATGAGATGTATTTTGAATATATCCCCATGAAAGGGGTTGGCGGGGCTTCTTCCTCTGCACGCGACATGGCAAAGTTTATGAATTTTCTCCTGGATAGCACGTGTACGGGGGATTATTGCCTGCTTGATTCTGCATCTTACTCCAGGATGAAAGAGCCTGTGGTTATACATTCCGAAGGGATGAATCCTGCAAGGCACGGTTTTTCCGATATGAGCCGAAATGATACAGAAATTATCGGCCATGGCGGTGCCACTTTTTGGTTCCATTCGATACTGGCCATTTTGCCCGAACATAACACAGGTATTTTTGTCTCATTTAACAGTTCGGGAGGCTCGGGTGTTTCGGGAAAAGTGCTGGAAAAATTTGCAGAGCGCTATTATCCGGACCCGCGACCTTTGTTTGAAACCGTAACTTTGCAGCAGGAAGAGCTTGAAAGATTTACGGGGAGCTATTTTTCAAACCGGCGTTCCCATTCCGATTTTTTTAAGATAAGAGCACTGGACGGGGTAACCGAAATAACAACGGCCGACGGGAAGTTGCGAATGGTTGAACCAGACGGGGAGACAACATTTTGGCTGCCTGTTGATGAGACCACCTTCCGCAAAGAGGACAGCAATGAGCGCATAGCTTTTGAAATGGAAGAGGAAGAGGCCTCCTATATGTTTAAAGAATATTCTCCTTTTATAGCTTTTGAAAGAATTACAAGGTTTTACAACCTAACGCTTCATCGAACAATTATACGGCTTTCCCTTATATCGATTTTTTATATATTGATAATTTGGCCGGGGCTTTATTTGACAAGACTCAGGTACAGGCCCTCAAAAAGAAAGTCAAGGCTGCTGCCGGCAGATGTGAAATTGCCGGCCTGGTTGTGTGCCGCATGTATAGCCGTTTCTTACATATTAATATATCCTGCCTACGAGGCCGGCAGGGAGCTGGTTATAGATATTCCTGCGGGAATGAAGGCAGGAATGATGATGCCTTTTCCCGCTCTTTTCTTTTTGCTTTTTATGATATGGAGGTTTACCTATGTGTGGAATAACTGGAAGATAAATATTCGCAACAAGCTATTTTGTATTATTGTAATAATAGTTTTTTTCGCTGCCCTCTGGCAGCTCCACTTCTGGAACCTGCTGGGATGGAGGTTTTAACCTTCAGCAAAAAAAAGTAACCGAATTAAAATATAATCATTTAAAAAAGACTGACAGATATGTTACTAAAACCTGAATTAATTAAAACTCTGAGTAAAACAATATTGGTTTTGTTTGTTATACTCATTCCGTTTGCGGCTTTTGGTGCAGATGGCCAAAGTAATACCGGTGCGGAAGAGAGATACGAAGTCTTACCCTCAGAAAAGGAGAGTTCTTCAGGATCAGATGTTCAGACCGCAGGTTTGCCTGTGCGTGATGATTTTGACTGGAGCCGTGTTGACGAGCTATTCTCGGAATGGGATGAGCCCGGTTCTCCCGGGTGTGTTGTGGGAGTAATTCACAAAGGCGAACTTGTGTATCAGCAGGGATACGGGGAGGCCAACCTGGATCACGGGATCCCGATCACCCCGGAGACCGTTTTTTACATCGGCTCGGTATCAAAACAGTTTGCCGCCGCTGCTGTTGCAATAATGGCTGACAAGGGAATGATAGACCTGGATGACGATATCAGGGAATATATCCCTGAAATGCCCGAGTACGAGGAACCGGTGAAGGTAAAACATCTTGTTCATCATACAAGCGGGGTACGTGACCTTTATTCAGTGCTTAATTTTGCCGAAATGGATGTTGCAAATGTTATCTCCCTTGATGAGAAGCTGGAGGTTATAGCAAGTCAGAGTGACCTGAATTTCACCCCGGGTGATGAATATCTCTACAGTAACGGCGGTTATATGCTTATGACTGTGCTTGTTGAACGGGTTACCGGGAAGACACTCCGGGAGTTTACACAGGAGAATATATTTGAGCCGCTTGGAATGGAAAATACCCACTTTCATGACAACCGCCATGAAATAGTTCCAAACAGGGCGCTAAGCTACCGGAAACGTAACGAGGAATTTGTTGTCAGTTATCTTTCCAATTTCGAAGGTGTCGGGCCCGGCGGACTTTATACAACTGTCGGGGATATGCTTAAGTGGGATCAAAACTTTTATGAAAACCGCCTTGAGCACTCACCCAATTTCAATGAGATTATGCACAAAAAAGGTGTGCTCAATAACGGTGATACGCTGGATTATGCCTTCGGGTTACGTTTCGGGGATCACAGGGGAATTAAAACCGTGGGGCACGGGGGATCGTTTATGGGTTTCAGGGCCGATTACCTCAGATTCCCGGAACAGGAGTTTTCTGTGGTTGTTTTCTCCAACCTGGGTAATATAAATCCGGGTAATATAAGCACCAGCGTGGCTGATCTGTACCTTGAGGAGCTGTTTGGAGAAAAAATCGAAAAGTATGAAGGAACATATGTTAACCCCGATCATGATACTAAATGTGAGATTAAAAAAGAGAACGGGACTTTGAAAATGGAAAGGCCCGTCTCACCCAGAGGAGAGATGAATCACCGTGGAGAAAAATTGTTTTCGGTTGGTGGCTGGCGTGTGGAGTTTTACCGTGACAACAACGGGGAAATTGCCGGCTTTTTGGTTGACACCGGCCGGGCTCGCAATGTAAAATATGTAAGGGAGTAAGGTGCTTAAAGCAGTAATATTCAAAATGTAAGATAATGTAAGGGAGTGAGGTGATTAAGGCATTAATATTCAGGAGAATAGCCGGAAGCAATAAGTAGTTCCGGCTATTTTTTTGCATAAAATAAAAAAAAAATCTATATTTGCGTTTTACACTTGAGAAGGCCCTCATTCGTGTAATTCTTTATATATCAAAAGCTTAAGATGATTTTGAGGCTGAAAGGCTCTTTATGCCTCATTTGTATACTGTTTGTGATTCGCAGTAGCAAATCTTTTTTATTGCGTGTTCCGGGCAGGGTTTGATTATGTTATTTGTTAAAAATCAATATTTTATATGCTGAAAAAAGGATTGAAACTGCTTATTTCCATTGTAGTTCCTTTGATTATTTTGTTGATTCCCAGGGAGTGGATGCCCATTGAAGGTATTACAGTTATTGAGCACCGGCTGATTGCAATTTTTCTTATGGCTGCATTATTGTGGGTACTTGAGCCTATACCAATTTATTCTGTCTCAATACTGGTAATGGTAATGCTCTTATTCTTTTTGTCTGATCAAAGCCTCTCATTTTTGCGTGCTGAACAAGAGGCACCACATTTCGGAGAATTGCTTCCCTATGAAGAGATTATGGGCGTGTTTGCTTCACCCATAATATTGCTTTTCCTGGGGGGATTTTTTCTCGCAAGGGCAGTTAGTAAGATTGACATGGACATAAATCTTGCTAATGTAATGCTTAAACCCTTCGGATCCAAGCCTGAGAATATTTTGCTGGGCATTATGTGCATTACCGCTCTTTTTTCCATGTTCATGAGTAACACTGCAACGGTTGCCATGATGATCACAATACTGATGCCTTTTGTCTCGACTTTCAGGCGACAGAAGGAGAATGGTATAGCCTTCGGAATGGGACTGGCTTTTGCAGCCAATATAGGAGGTATCGGCACTATTATCGGAACCCCTCCCAATGCTATCGGTGTAAGTTATCTTACAGGTGACGATGTGATAGGATACGGTGAATGGATGTTCTTTGCTGTTCCTTTTGTAATAGTAATGTTATTGTTTCTCTGGTTTCTTATTATAAAGACATATCCGGTAAAATATGAGAAAGTGGAGGTAAGACTGGGAGGGAATTTTAGAAAGGACTGGAAGGCTGTTCTTGTATATGTAACTTTTGGTTTTACAATATTGTTGTGGCTTACCGATTTTCTCCACGGCATGAACGCTTATGTTGTGGCAATGGTCCCTATAGCTGTTTTTTCCGTAACATCGGTTGTTGACAGGGATGATATGAGAAGGATGCGCTGGGATATTCTCTGGTTGATGGCCGGTGGACTGGCACTGGGTATGGCTATTGCCGAAACGGGCTTGTCGGAGTCAGTAGTAGAGGCTCTTCCTATAGAACATTACGCTCCATTGCTGGTTATTGTTATAGCCGCAATCATTCCGCTGTTACTGTCAAACTTCATTTCCAATACAGCTACAGCTAACCTGATTATTCCCATAATGGTTGCAATGGGAACATCCATTCCCGGGTTGGTTGAGGTTGGAGGTATGAGGTTTATTGTTCTTATAACAACTTTTGCCTGCTCCCTGGCTATGGCAATGCCGATGAGTACGCCTCCAAATGCCCTTGCTCACGGATCGGGACTGGTCAGTTCCAAGCCTATGATGAAAATGGGAGTTGTTGTAGGAATAGTAGGGTTTGTGGTTGCCTTTGGTTACCTTTATCTTCTTACTTCAGTGCTTGAAGTGTTGTAAAGCTTTTAAATTGTTTCTCTTTTTACAGGTACTGTCCTGAAAAGCCAGGTTTGCTGCTGCATCCGGAACCACCCCGGTTCCGGTCAGCCAACCCTCTTTGTGTTGAAAATATGCATGATGGCTTTGGCTTTCAACAGGCACTCGTTGTATTCTTTTTCAGGTACCGAAAGGGAGGTTATGGCCCCGCCTGTTGTGAATGAAAGGTGCTTGTTTTCCCGGTTATATTGAATACTGCGGATAACCACATTGAAGTCAAAGTCCCTTTCGGGGGTAATGTAACCTACCGTTCCTGAAAAAAGACCGCGCTTTGTCCTTTCATACTTTCCAATAAGATTCATAGCCGCGGCTTTTGGCGCCCCGGTCATCGATCCCATCGGGAATGCCTCTCTTATAATATCGGTGAAATGAATATTCTGCCCGATTGTTGCCTCAATGGTAGATATCATTTGATGAACCTGGGGGAATCTGTATATACCGCATAGTTCGGGTACTCTGACACTTCCGCTGGCTGCCGTGAGTGAGAGGTCGTTGCGAACTATATCGGTTGTCATAATATTTTCGGCTCGCTCTTTGGGATCATTTTTTAGTTCACCGGCAAGGCGCTCATCCTCTTTGGGCGTATTCCCCCGCTTGCATGTGCCTTTTATGGGTTGGGAAACAACTTTGGAGCCCATTTTTTTAAGGAACCTTTCCGGACTGGCGCACATGAGAAAACTCTCACCGTGTCTGTAAAAGCAGGAAAAAGGTGTTGGTGAAACCCTGTTCAGGGCCAGGTATGTTTCTGCAGGGTTAAGTTTTACATTATCGTTAAAAAACTCCTGGCAAAAATTAAGCTCATACAAATCACCATTTTTAATGTGACCCATGAGGATTTCTACCGTTTTCAGGTAATCATTTCTGGAAAAAACAGGTGTTATGGTATCTATTGAAGGCGGGGGTTCCTGACAGCTAACTGTTTCAGATATTTCATCATAAATATCCCTTATCCGGGTTTCATCATCTGTCTCAGGCCTGAAAAGTATTTGCAATGTGGTGTCTGTCAAGAGGAAAAGGTAACGCGGCGAGAAAAAATCTGTTTGTGGGAACATGATCTTGTCGGGATAACAGTATGTGCTTTCTTCCAACTCGTTTTTTGCTTCATATGTCAAATACCCCAGGATCCAGTCGTTGCACTTTCCTGAGAATTCTTTAAGGCGGTCAAAAACGTCACCGCCGGAATGAGGTAACCGGAAGGCAACTCCGGCTCCGGCAATAGAGTCATATTTATGATAAGTGTGTGGTGAGCTTACAATCCGGCTGTAGTTGTTACTGTTCAAAAAGCAGAATTTTTCAAAGCTGCTGCCCCAGACAAGGAGTTTTGACTTGAATTCTTCCGGGTTTTTTATCTTGAAAGTAATTGATTTGCGCATAAGTCAATTTTTTTACTTTCAGGCAAAAGTATAAATAAGCTTCCAATTATGTGGCAAATATTTGAGACAAACTTGTCCGCTATCGCCGAGCTGCTGAGCTGATTGGTAAAAGTTTGTTAATCTCATAACTTTCCTTTTGTTTGCATATTTAATAACTTGCCGAATATTTATACTTGTAATAAGGGTTAACTTTTTTTAAAGTTTGCTATATTCGAACCCAAACTTTTTTATTTTATCTAAGCCTTAAATAAATAATACCGCTATGAAAAAAACAACACTGATTTTATTACTTCTGCAAATTGTTATTCTTCCCCGGCTTTTTGCAGGGGAAGAGCCCAGAAAAGTCCTTGACCAGAGCGATTATGCTGACTGGAAGACTTTGGGAAGTCACCGGCTGAGCAAAGACGGCGGCTGGCTTTCATATGAGATTAATCCACAGCACCGCGGTGACGGATGGTTGTATCTTAAGGATGTGGGAGGCGGAGATATTGATTCTGTAGCAAGGGGCACAAATGCACACTTTTCGCCTAATTCCAATTTCCTTGTATTTACAGTAAAACCGCAGGCGGATGTAGTTCGCCAGGCAAGGGTTGATAATGAACCTCAGCCTGAGGACAGCCTTTTTATCTGGACCTTTTCCGATATGTCTATGGAAAAAATTGAAAGAGTGAGGTCTTTCAGGACCGCAAGGGAGGAATCTGACTGGATTGTCTACCACAAGGAAGAGGAGTTGCCCGAAGATGAAGAGGAAGCTGAAGAGCAGGAGAATGAAGATGAGAATGAAAGGGAGTCTGACGGCACCGAGCTGGTTGTTTACAATCCTGTGACAAACGAGGAGTATTCTTTTGAAAATGTTGACAGGTATACTTTCTCACCTAACGGCAGGATTGTTGTAATGACTCAGGTTGAAAAGGATTCCCGGGAGCATGTTACTGTGAGGGTATTCAATACCGTTGATAAAACCGACAGGGTTATCTTTGATGATCAGACCGGTGATTCCGGCCGCCTTACAACGGATGATGAAGGTGAACAGGTTGCTTTTATTTTCTCCCCCGACGAAGATGACCCGAAGGTTTATGATCTTTACTACTGGGAACCCGGAAAAGACGAGGCCGGGATAGTTGTTGACCATTCTTCAAGGGGAATGCCTTCAGGATGGAGTGTAAATGAAAACGGATTTATTGAATTTTCCGGTAACGCAGAAAGGCTTTATTTCGGGACCGCTCCCATACCTGAGAAGGAGCCTGAAGATACACTTCTTAGTGATGAAAAATACAGGCTTGATGTATGGCATTATGAAGACCCTCATATTCAGCCCCAGCAGCTGGTACAACGCGACAACGAAATGAGGCGCACTTACAGGGCAGTTTACCATATAGGAGAGGAGCGCATGGTTCAGCTTGCCTGTGAGGATATGCCAGATCTGAACACCATTCAGGATGGCGACGGGGACATTGCACTGGGGTCATCTCATTTGCCCTACCGCAAAAAAACTACCTGGTCGGCCAAAAATTACCGTGACTATTACCTGGTTGATGTAAATACGGGAGAAAGGGAGCAGATCCTTGAAAGGGACCTTTTCCATACTAGCCTTTCCCCTGACGGCAGTTACCTTTTAAACTACGAATACACAGACAGCATCTGGTATGCAATATCGGTTGAGGACGGTACTAAAAAGAATCTCACAGGTGACATACCCCATGAATTTTACAATGTGCTGAACGACAGGCCGCAGGAGCCTTCCCCTTACGGAATTGCCGGATGGGTCGAGGACGAGAGTTATGTACTCATTTATGATCATCATGATATATGGAAAGTGGATCCAAGAGGAGGCGAAGAGCCTGAGAATCTTACCGGAGGTTACGCAAGGGCAAACAATATGAGGTTCCGTTATATAGACCTGGAAGATAATGATTATATAGGCAGCAGGGAGACCATAATGCTTGATGCATTCAACAATGACAACAAGCAAAGCGGTTTCTATGAAATCGAGACTCACAGACCGGGTACCCCGTCACAAATCGTGATGGACGATGTACGCTATTACAGACCATCGAAGGCAGAGGATGCCGATATTCTTTTGTGGAGGAAAAGCACTTTCCGTATGTATCCCGACCTGTGGCTGAGCGATATGTCTTTTGGCAATGCCCGCAAGGTTTCCAACACCAATCCTCAGCAGGATGAGTATCGCTGGGGGGATGTAGAGCTTGTCGAATGGGTTTCTTTTACCGAAGATACCCTTCAGGGGTTGTTTTATACTCCGGACGACTTTGATCCCAATGATGAGTATCCCATGATAGTTTATTTTTATGAGAGGTCATCAAACGGTTTGCATTCTCATCATACTCCCTCTCCAAGCCGTTCAACAATTAACCGTTCACATTATCTGAGCAACGGATATGTAATTTTTGTCCCCGATATCAATCCATATATTGAAGGATATCCGGGTCATACGGCCTATAATTCAATAGTTAGCGGAACAAAGGCCATGCTTAACAGGTATGATTTTATTGACCGTGAAAATATCGGTCTGCAGGGGCAAAGCTGGGGTGGTTACCAGATAGCTCATCTTATAACCGAGACCAACATGTTCACTGCAGCAATGGCCGGTACACCGGTGAGCAATATGTTCAGCGCTTACGGAGGGATACGCTGGGCGTCGGGCAGAAGCCGCCAGTTCCAGTATGAGGAAACCCAGAGCCGTATCGGCGGTACCATGTGGGAATATCCCATGCGGTACATGGAAAATTCACCCATATTCTTTGCAGATAAAGTGGAAACTCCTTTGCTTATGATGCACAATGATGCCGATGGTGCAGTTCCGTGGTACCAGGGTATAGAGTTTTATATGGCTTTGCGCCGCCTGGGAAGTCCCGTTTGGCTGCTTAATTATAACGACGAAGCACATAACTTAAGAAGATGGCCTAACAGGATGGATCTTGACAAGCGGATGATGCAGTTTTTTGATCATTACCTGAAAGGCAAACCTGCGCCGGTTTGGTTGGAAGAAGGTATACCTGCTGTTGAGAAGGGAAGGATCGATGGTTACGAGCCGGTTGAATAAGAATTTAAAACACTAAAATTTATTGATTATGATTATAAAAATATTTCTGGTTGCTTTATTTGTACAGTTTGCTGCTGCGCCGCCTGTTTTTGGCAGCGAACCGAAAAAAACTATTGACCATACCGATTATGCCGACTGGAAAAATTTGGGAAGTGAGCAGTTCAGCAAAGACGGTGAATGGGTCTCCTATGAGATAAATCCCCAGCACCGCGGCGACGGATGGTTGTATCTCAAAGAGGTTGGATCCAATGAGATCGATTCTGTTGCAAGGGGAACCGATGCCTCTTTTTCCCCAAATTCGAACTTCCTTGTTTTCAAGGTTGAGCCTCAGGCTGATGTAGTACGCCAGGCCAGGGTTGAAGAGGAAGCAATTCCCGAAGACAGCCTTTTTATATGGACATTTTCCGACATGGCCATCGAAAAAATTGAAGGGGTTAAATCATTCAGTACTCCTTCAAGGGATTCCGACTGGATAGTTTACCACATGGAAGAGCAGGAAAACGAAAATGAAGATGGACCGGAATCTGACGGTACCGGGCTGGTTGTCTACAACCCTGTAACCGGCTCAAGACACACTTTTGAAAATGTGGAAAGCTATACGTTTTCAGATAACGGAAAGCTTGTAGCTATGGTGAAGACTGTTAAGGAATCGGATGTAAAAACCACCGTAAGGGTTTTCAACACCTCCGATGAATCGTCATCTGCAATATTTGAAGATAAAGGAGAGGCGGCACAACTAACTGTTGATGATGAAGGAGATCAGACCGCTTTTGTTTTCACCTTTGATGATGAGGATCCCAGGATCTTTGATCTCTACCACTGGGAAGCCGGCAATGAGCAGGCTGAAAGAGTTGTTGAAAAAACTTCTGCAGGGATGCCGGAGGACTGGAGTGTAAGCCGTCACGGATCACTGAGTTTTTCCGGTGAGGCATCCAGACTTTATTTCGGCACCGCCCCCAAGCCCGAGCCTGAACCGGAGGACACCCTCCTTAGCGATGAAAAATACAGGGTCGACATATGGCATTATGAAGATCCTCACATTCAGCCCCAGCAACTGGTAGAAAAAGAAAGGGAGATGAGGCGAACCTACAGGGCTGTTTACCATTTAGGAGAGGAGCGTATGGTTCAGCTTGCCCGTGAGGATATGCCCGATCTGAGCACTATTCAGGATGGTGACGGGGATATTGCACTGGGCTCATCCCATTTGCCTTACCGCAAAAAAACCACCTGGTCGGCTAGTAATTACCGTGACTATTACCTGGTTGATGTAAATACGGGAGAGAGGGAGCAGATACTTGAAAGGGATCTTTTCCACACAAGCCTTTCCCCTGACGGGAATTATCTTTTAAATTATGAATATACTGACAGCAGCTGGTATGCAATATCGGTTGAGGACGGCACTAAAAAGAATCTCACAGGTGACATACCCCATGAATTTTACAATGTGCTGAACGACAGGCCGCAGGAGCCTTCTCCTTACGGAATTGCTGGCTGGGTTGAGGATGAACGTTATGTGCTTATTTATGATCATCATGATATATGGAGGGTTGATCCCGCCGGAGATGATCAGCCTGTAAATGTTACCGGAGGTTATGGCCGTGAAAATAATATAAGGTTGCGTTATGTTGATCTTGAGGGTAATGATTACATCGGCCGCAGGCAAACCTTAATGCTGGATGCCTTCAATGATGACAACAAGCAGAGCGGTTTCTATGAGGTTGCCGTTCACCGTCCGGGCTCTCCTTCTCAAATTGTGATGGATGATGTACGTTATTTAAGACCCACAAAGGCGGAGGATGCAGATATTTTGATGTGGAGAAAAAGCACTTTCCGCATGTATCCCGATCTGTGGCTGAGCGATATGTCATTTGACAATGCCCGCAAGATATCCAACACCAATCCTCAGCAGGATGAATACCGATGGGGTGATGTTGAGCTTGTGGAGTGGGTTTCGTTCAACAATGACACCTTGCAGGGGCTCTTATATACTCCGGATGACCTGGATCCCAACAAGGAGCACCCAATGATAGTCTATTTCTATGAACGCAAGTCTCATGAGAAGCACCACCATTTCATACCAATGCCGAGCCGTGCCCGTATATACACAACACCCCAGGTAAGTAACGGATATGTCGTTTTTGTTCCGGACATCAATCCCTACATTGAAGGTTACCCGGGTGAGACTGCATACAATTCTATTGTGAGCGGAACGAAAGCGATGCTGAACAAGTATGATTTCATTGACCGTGAAAGAATTGCCCTATGCGGTCAGAGCTGGGGAGGATACCAGGCTGCCTATATTGTAACCCGGACCGATATGTTTACCGCTGCAGTTGCAGGCACTCCTGTAAGCAATATGTTTAGTGCATACGGGGGTATACGTTGGGCCACAGGCAGAAGCCGCCAGTTCCAGTATGAGGAGACACAAAGCCGTATCGGAGGTACCATGTGGGATTACCCTCTCAGGTATCTTGAGAATTCCCCGCTTTTCTTTGCAGACAAGATTGACACCCCGATGATGATAATGCACAATGATGCCGATGGTGCTGTGCCATGGTACCAGGGTATTGAGCTTTACATGGCTTTAAGGCGCCTTGGATCGCCGGCATGGCTTCTGAGCTATGATGATGAGGCTCACAACCTGCAAAGGTGGCCTAACAGGATTGATTATGATATACGCATGAACCAGTTCTTTGATCATTACCTTAAGGATAAACCTGCGCCGGTTTGGATGGAGGAAGGTATTCCGGCAATCAAGAAAGGAAGAATTGACGGATACGAACCTGCCGAATAACATCTGAAGGCTTTTAATATATTAACGGGGGTGCTTAATGCATCCCCGTTTTAAATTATATGCCGTGCATTGCCGATAACCGGGCGGTCCGGATTACCGGCAGCCACAGCGCAAAAGTTTGTATTGAGAAGGAAGTTGTAAGAAAAGTGCAGAAGTTTTTGTTATCAAACTTGCCGCCTACTTCTGAAGTTTCTTCCAACACGGGGAATTAATAAATTCATTAATAATGATACCGTGATCGAAGGCCAGGGCCGGCAAATCGTCAACAGGAAACCAGCGGGCATTTTCTGCATCGGAGCTTCCTTTTACTTCAGGGATACTTTTCCCGGCATCTCCATAAAATACCACAGTTACGGTTCTCCCTCTCGGGTCTCTGTCAACCTTGCTGTAAACCCTGAATTGACTAAGATTTATATCAGACAGGCCGGTTTCTTCCTTCAGTTCTCTTTCGGCGGTTTCTTCAATGGTTTCGTTCATATCCATGAAACCTCCCGGAAGAGCCCACATATTTTCAAAAGGATAAGTTTTGCGCCTTATAAGAAGTATGTATTTTTCAGAGGTGTCACCTGCAAATATCAGGCAATCTGCAGTTAAAGCCGGACGGGGGTAATTATAAGTGTATGGCATTTTGGCCCGGTTATTAAGTTTTTACAAATTATTGTAAGTGTATTTACCGTTTTTAAAAAAATATTATGCAAAGAAATAGAAAATATTATAAAAAATGTATGTTATATTTAACCTCAGTATACACTAAAATTTGTTTTTTTGCATTAGATTGGGACAGAGTATTGAAACTTAATTTGTACGAATGAAGATATTGAAATTGTTAAAACATTACCGCCACGACCTTTTGGTGGGAGCTTTGTTTTTGCTTACGGCTTTGGTTATTGTTTATGCTTTGCCCCGCGAAGGCACTTTTCGTTATGAGTTTCAAAGAGGAAGACCCTGGCTTCATGAAACTCTCATTGCACCTTTTGATTTTCCCATTTATAAATCAGAGTCCCGGCTTGCCGCGGAACGCGACAGCGTTATAAAGAATACGGCTCCCTATTTTGTTTATGACAGCGCGGTGTTTGAACAACAGATGAAACATTTTCAATCATATGTTTCGACCCAGTGGGATGATTTTTTGGCCGACCGTCACAATATCGGGGAAGATGAGCTGGATGCTTTCAAAAGGAACAATCCTGCTTTATCGGAATATAAGGACAAATATTTTGAATATACTGCCGATCTGCTGGAGGAGGTTTATTCGGTCGGCATAGCAGAAAGATTTCATGATCATGATATTTCATGGGATGAGATTGATGAAGTGGTGTTGCTGAGAAATAATGTCGGCGAGAGAGTTCCTGCAGATAACCTTTTCTTTCCAAAATCGGCCTATGAACATATAACCTCTGAGATCCGCAGATTCCAGGAAGGCACGGAAAAAGAAGCTGCCGAAGAGGTGTTCTCTTTCTTTGCCTCAGTTGATTTCTCAGATTTTATTGTTCCCAATGTATTTTATGACGAGCAGACAACCGACAAGGTGCTTGAGAGCGAGCTGGATGAAATATCTCTTGCAAGAGGCATGGTTCAGGAAGGTGAAAGGATTGTATCAAAGGGCGATCTTATAACCGGAGAGACTTTCCAGATCCTTGAGTCTTTGGAACGTGAATACGAGTCAAAATACCTTGGCACCAATCTTAATATTATTTTTTTAGGCCAGCTCCTTCTTGTGTTATCATCTGTTTTTGTACTCTATTTATTCCTTTTCAGGTTCAGGCCTGAAATACTTCAAAACCTCCGCAAAACCTTGTTTATACTTTTTATTACCCTGCTTATGGTAGGAAGCTCCATAATACTTATCCGCTTCAGTGACCTGAGCAGCTACATAATACCTTTTGCTATTGTTCCCATCATTGTACGAACGTTTTATGACGAACGCCTTGCCTTGTTCCAGCATATTATAATTCTTCTTATAGTAGGTTTTTTTGTGCCCAACAGCTATGAGTTTGTTTTTTTAAATTTCATGATCGGTATAGCTGCTATTTTCACTTTGTCAGGTCTGCACCGCAGAAGTAAGCTGTTTTTAACATCTGCGGTGATCGTTTTGTCATATTCGGTTCTTTATTTTGGCATGGCTGCTATAAAAGAAAGAAGCATAGGCGGGATCGACTGGCTGAATTTTGCATGGTTCGGTGGTAACGGACTTCTTATCTTAATGGCTTATCCTCTGCAGTATATTTTTGAGAAAACATTCGGTTTTTTATCCGATGCCACCCTTATGGAGCTTTCCGATACCAATCAGCCTCTGCTCAGAAAGCTTGCTGAAGAAGCTCCCGGTACATTCCAGCATTCCATACAGGTTGCAAATATGGCTGAAAATGCAATTTTTCTCATTGGCGGCAATTCGTTGCTTGTGAGAACAGGTGCTCTTTATCATGACATTGGGAAAATGTCGAATCCCGGATATTTCATAGAAAACCAGACATCAGGGATGAATCCCCACGATTTTAAGGAATTTGATGAGAGTGCTCAAATTATTATAAGTCATGTTAACAAAGGCGTCGAAATGGCCAAGAAATACAATTTGCCCGATGCGATAATAGATTTTATACGTACACATCATGGCACTACAAAAGTTCAGTATTTTTACCGTTCTTTTTTGAAAAAGTACCCGGAAGAAGAGCTCGACCTGGAAAAGTTTACATATCCTGGCCCGCGTCCTTATTCAAAGGAAACGGCAGTTCTGATGATGGCCGATTCCGTTGAGGCTGCATCCAGGAGCCTCAGGGAAATAAATGCCAAAACGATAAATGATCTTGTTGACAGTATAATAAATTATCAGGTTGTTGAGGAACAATTGTGCGATGCACAAATAACATTTAAGAATATTACACAGATAAAGGAGATATTCAAAAAGAAGCTACGCAACATTTATCATGCGCGTGTTGAGTATCCCGAATGACTGAAGAAAAGGTACCGGCTATGCAATTTGCCGGCCAGGCGCGGAGCTTTTCACCAGCGCATGTCTATAACCTCAACTCCGGGATGTTCCTCCGGATCAAATGTGAAATCCTCCTTGCTTACCTCCATATTGGTTTCAATATTTTGAATCTCAATAGTGTATACTGAACCGTCCTTTCCCGATATAACAGCTTTATGAAGCACAGTATCCTCTTTGTCAATGAAAAGCTTAATCGTGTGGAACTCAACTTCCCTTTCCTCCGGATGCAGGTCTATTTCATAGTGGGTTTTGCCGTTGAGGTTAACTTCACCCCGCATCCTGTATTTGAAATTTTCCTCATAAACCCTGAGTATTTTTGCCGGATTTGAAAACATGTCGGTTTCATCCTCTTCTTCTTCCGGGTCGGATATCATTACTTCATCTACATCGGTCAAATAAGTGTAAACCGCTTCGCCGTCAAAATAAGTTTTAGTGTCAAAAACATCCAGCCTGTACTTTTCTCCTTTTATCAAAACGGTACCGCCGAATTTGTCGGTTGTACCTCTTTGCTTGTCTTCTACCTTGACGGTGAAATCCATTTTAAGGCTGGAATAGGATTCGGTTTTCTCAGAGAGCCGTTTTAAGATCCTTTCCGCATGGGGATCCTGTTGGGCTAGAGCCGGCAGCACTGTAAGAAGTGTAGCCGGGATAAGTATTGTTTTGAGTAATTTTCGCATTTTATTGTCTGTTTGTTGTAGAGAGTTCATTCAATAATTGTTCCAAAGTATATTCGTCGTTGACCAAAACCTGGCGGGCCTTGCTTCCCTCGAACGGTCCGACAATACCTGCTGCTTCAAGCTGGTCTACGATCCTTCCGGCCCGGTTGTAGCCAATTGAGAATTTTCTCTGAATAAGTGAGGTCGATCCCTGTTGATTTTGAACAACCAGTCGTGCTGCCTCTTCAAATATTTCATCTCTTTTGTTCAGGTCAGCCTCACCCCGCTCTGAAGAGCTTTCATCAACATATTCGGGAAGAAGGTGGGGGCCGTCGTAGCCTTTTTGGGAGCTGATATGCCCGGTGATTTTATCAATTTCTCCAGTGTCAATAAAAGCGCATTGCAGCCTGATCAGATCGCTGCCCGAGGTGATAAGCATATCACCCCTGCCAATAAGCTGATTGGCACCGGGTGTGTCGAGGATCGTGCGCGAATCCATCATCGATGTTACACGAAAAGCAATTCTGCTTGGGAAATTGGCCTTTATCATGCCGGTTATTATATTGGTTGTTGGCCGCTGTGTTGCAATGACAAGATGAATACCAACAGCCCGTGCCAGTTGTGCAAGTCTGGCAAGAGGTGCTTCTATTTCCCTGCCCGCGGTCATTATCAGGTCGGCAAATTCATCTATTATAAGAACGATATAGGGCATATAGCGGTGTCCTTTTTGAGGATTGAGCCGCCGAGAGATGAATTTGTTGTTGTATTCCTTAATGTTCCTCACATGTGCTTCCTTTAAGAGAGTGTATCGCTGGTCCATCTCTATTGTAAGTGAGTTGAGCGTGTGTATCACCTTTTGTGTGTCAGTGATAATGGCCTCTTCAGTATCCGGAAGCTTGGCAAGGTGATGGTTCTCTATTTTTGAATAAACCGTTAATTCAACCTTCTTGGGATCTATAAGTACAAATTTAAGCTGGGCCGGATGTTTTTTGTATAACAGCGAGGTTATTATTGCATTTAGTCCAACTGACTTACCCTGGCCGGTAGCACCTGCAACAAGCAAGTGGGGCATTCTGGTGAGGTCAACCACATAGGGTTCGTTTGAAATGGTTTTACCCAGCGCAAGGGGCAGATCATATTTTGTATCCCGGAATTTTGCGGAGCCGATAATTGAGCGCATTGATACAGTCTCCGGATTAAGGTTCGGAACTTCTATGCCTATTGTGCCTCTTCCGGGGATTGGTGCTATAATCCTTATTCCCAGCGCAGCCAGGCTGAGAGCAATATCATCCTCAAGGTTTTTGATTTTTGAAATTCTTATTCCGGGTGCGGGAACAATTTCATAGAGGGTGATGGTGGGTCCTATTGTGGCTGTTATCTTGTCAATCCGGATTTTGTAGTTGCCAAGAGTTTCAACTATCCTGTTTTTATTGTTTACCAGCTCCTCTTTTGTAACGTTTGAGGAGTCGGATCTGTGTTCTTCCAGAAGGTTCAAAGGCGGCAGCTGGTATGAGGGTAAATCCAGTGTGGGATCATAGTCTTTTATCTGCTGACTCGTACCGTGACCTGTTGTAATATCCTCATCCTCCTTTTTATGGCGTACGGTAAGCTTAATATCCTCATCTTCTTGTGCAGCTGTTTTTTCCTCTTTGTTGTCTGTTTTGAAGACGGTGGTTGGATGAGCCTCTTCTGTCTCTGTTGAGGCCGGTTCCGGTGAAGACTCCTCCCGGTCAGCAGTGGTGGTTTGTGTGGCCGGTTTTTTCCCGTAAAAGAGTTGTTTTAATTCTCTTTTCATTATGACTGATATACTTTCAAAAGAGAAGATCAGATATATGAAAACCGCAATGCCAAGGAAAAAACCTGTACCGGCTTTCCCTATAAATGCGTTCAGCCAGGCAGCCATTTCATAGCCGTGCACACCCCCGGGTCCGTATCCCAATATACTTGCCGAATTTTCGAAAAGGTACCCCAGAATAACTGACAATATAACGGCTGCAGTAATTGTCATGCGGAAAGTTTTTCCAAGGGGCAGAATGCGGATGTTCAGAAAGCGGAAACCAATCAAAAATAGAAGGAAAGGAACTGAAAAGGAGGGAAGTCCGAAACCCTTGTAAAGGAAATTGTGGGCAAAATATGCTCCCGCTTTTCCTGCCCAGTTTTCAACCTGCACTTCAGCTCCGGAAATTACCTTCTGCTCGTCAAAAAAGCTCTGGTCACTTTTCCAGGTAAAAAAATAAGATATGAAAGACAAGGTCAAAAAGAGCGCAAAAATAAGAAGAAAGCCTCCCATTGAAACCTTGAAGCGCTCGTCTTTAAAAAAGCTTAATAAACCTTTCCTTTTTTTCCTGCTTTTTTCTTTTGTCTGCTGCTTGTTTTTTGAACTCATCCCTGTTGCTTTAATAGAAAGTGCGCCGCTTTTGTGTATTGCAAAATTTGCAAATTTTTACCAAAAATCCCTGTTTTTTTTCAATTTCACAAAGATATTCAAAAAACAGTAATGAACCCCCATCAGCTAAAGCTCACAAAAAAATATGTATAAAGCATGGAGATTTGACCTGCGGTCGATTTCACATGTAAACAAATTATTTTTTAGTGGACTTTAATCAAATAATATACGAATAAATGATTACCATTTTCTGGAGATGCAGAAAAACGAGTTTATTATGCAAAATATAATAAATTAACAAAAGCCCTGCTTTGCAAAAATTTGCCAGGCAAGGCGGTTAGTTAAAAAAACCACTTTGAAAGCGCTGCATATATATTCATTTAATAAAATAATTTATATTTTGCGCATTATATTATAATTTCAAAAATTTTCATATATGAGTAAACTAGTTGTGGTTGCACTTGGTGGTAATGCGCTGCTGCGTGACGGTCAGGAAGGTACTATAGATCAGCAGGAGCAAAATACAGCCGAAACACTGGAAAGCATTATTTTTCTGGTAAAAAAAGGTTACAACATTGTTCTTAGCCACGGTAACGGTCCGCAGGTGGGAAACATTATGATGCAAAATGAGGCGGGGGAACAGATGTACGATATACCCCGCATGCCGCTTGATGTTTGTGTGGCTGACTCTCAGGGAGCTATTGGGTACATGATAGAGAGAACCCTTCACAATGTTTTGCGCAAACACAATCTCAGTCGTGAGGTTGTAACACTTGTCACAATGGTAAAGGTTGACAAGGATGATGAAGCTTTTCAAAATCCAACAAAAAGGGTTGGAAGGATTTATGATAAGCAGCAGGCCGACAGGCTTGCAAAGGAAAAGGGGTGGGTTTTCAAGGAAGAGGTTAAAACCACAAGGGGATGGCGGCGTGTTGTAGCATCCCCCAAACCTGTCAATGTAATGAACGATAAGGTAGTTGAAGGACTGGCCAAAACAGGTACGATCGTAATAGCATCCGGAGGCGGAGGTGTCCCCGTATATATAGATGAAAACAACAATGTTCGTCCATCGGAGGCTGTGATAGACAAAGATCTGGCCTCTTCCCTTCTTGCTGCTGAGATCGGGGCAGATGAATTTTATATACTTACAGATGTTCCATATGTTTACATTAACTACAAACAGCCCGGTGAAAAGATTATAGAGCATTTAAAAGTCGCCGATGCGAAAAGGTACCTTGAGCAGGGAATGTTCGGAGAGGGGAGTATGGCGCCCAAGATACATGCATCACTTCAGTTTGTTGAAAATGGAGGCAGCAGAAGTGTCATCACTGAAGCTTTCAAGTTAGAGGACACATCTTTTGGAACCAGTATAACCAAGTAAACAGAACCTTTTTATTCTGAAGGTTAAAAAAAGCAAGAGCGTTTTAATAATAATATTAACAACCTGTAAATTAAAAAAATTACTATGGCTTACAATTTAAGGAACCGCAGTTTTTTAAAGCTACTTGATTTTACACCCGGTGAGATAGCCTTTTTGCTGAAGCTTTCGGCCGATCTGAAAACCGCAAAATATTGCGGCACAGAGCAGCCAAAACTGAAGGGAAAGAATATTGCGCTTATTTTTGAAAAATCCTCTACCCGTACCCGTTGCGCCTTTGAAGTTGCCGCTTTCGAACAAGGGGCGCTTGTAACTTACCTGGGGCCCGGTGGGTCGCAAATCGGCCATAAGGAGTCAATGAAAGATACTGCACGCGTTCTTGGCCGGATGTATGACGGGATTGAATACCGGGGTTTTGGTCAGAAAATTGTTGAGGAGCTTGCCGAATATTCCGGGGTGCCGGTTTGGAACGGACTGACCGACGAATATCATCCTACCCAGATACTTGCAGATTTTCAGACTATGCTGGAGAATTGCAACAAACCAATTGATAATATATCTTTCTGCTACCTGGGTGATGCACGAAACAATGTTGGAAATTCACTTTTGGTTGGGGCAGCCAAAATGGGAATGGATTTCAGGGCGGCAGCCCCAGGAGAATGCCAGCCTGATGAGAAGCTGGTAGACCGTTGTAAAGAGCTGGCCAAAGAGAGTTGTGCAAAAATAACTGTAACCGACAATGTTGATGAAGCCGTTAAAGGTGTTGATTTCCTTTATACCGATGTATGGGTTTCAATGGGTGAGCCCGATTCTGTCTGGGAGAAGCGAATTGACCTTCTCAGGCCTTACCAGGTTAACAGCTCGGTAGTGGAAAAAACCGGCAATCCGAAAGTGAAATTTCTTCATTGTCTTCCATCTTTTCATAACCGGGAAACCAAGGTAGGAGAGGAAATTTTCCAAAAGTTCGGTCTTGAGGCAATGGAGGTTACCGATGATGTTTTTGAATCTGAGGCTTCGGTTGTTTTTGATCAGGCAGAGAACCGTGTTCATACAATTAAGGCAGTTATGGTGGCCACATTGGGAGATTAATATAATTTTTATTTTTCCCTTAAATGTATTAACTTGTCTGTATTAATTTAATTTAACCGTTTATGACAATTTATGTCGGGAATATTCCCTACTCCATGAAAGAAACCGAAATTCAGAAGTTGTTTTCCGATTTTGGCAATGTGGTTTCGGTGAAAGTTATTACAGACAAGTTTACAAAGCGTTCCAAGGGATACGCTTTTGTTGAGATGGAAGATGACTCGCAGGCACAAAGCGCAATTGATGCCTTGAACGGTAGCGAGGTACAGGGCAGAAGCCTAAAGGTAAGCAAGGCCAATCCAAGGAAAGAACCTAAATAACCGGAGGCTTATTCTCCGGTTATTTTTTAAGGGTGTAACGTGCATGACCGTTTAAACTTGGCGGTGAATCCGTTTATTGCAAAGCGTTTTAGCAAATGTGTTGATATTGTAATTGCCGGGAAGGGCATTGTGCAATAAACTTATTTTATTGGATAACGGCGGCGGTTGCCTCCAGCTCAACCGAAAAGCCGTGATGGAGCGTTTTAACCGGTACAATAGCCCGAGCGGGTTTATGCTCTTCAAAGAAGCCGGCATATATTTCGTTTACACTATCCCACCATTTAATATCAGAGATATAAATAACCGTTTTTAAAACTTTATCCTTAGAGCTGCCCGCGGCCTTTAATATATTTTCCATATTTTTCAGTACCAGCTTAAACTGATCTTCTATATTGCCGGTTATCTTTTCTCCCTTAACCGTAACCGGCAGGAGCCCCGAAACATATACAAGTCCGCCGTAAACAACAGCCTGTGAATAATGGCCTCCCGGTTCCGGAGCTTCATGTGTTTTAATTAAAGATAAATTGCTCATATACTTTGTTTTTTATTTATGCAATTTAGCAATAATTTGACATATCAGCCTTCACTTTAAGCTCAGGTGTAAAGAGTATATATTCAAAATTTTTAATTCAGGAAAAATCAAACATATTTTTCAATTATATTTGACAAGTGTTAATGATTTAATATGCAGAAAGAGTGTATCAATTACAAAAATTGCCCTCTTGTCATCAATCCCGCTTTCGCCCCTGATCAGCAAAGGGATTACTATATGAGGGTTTACTGCCTTGGAGGCAAGGCTAACTGGACAAAATGCAAAAGATACATGACAAAGGTTGACTATTTTTTTTGCCCGGATTTTGTTATGCCCGATACATCAGGTACCACTGATGAGATAATTGACAAGTATGAAGAAGGATTTTTATAACCAATAAAATAGCTTAAATAATGCCAAATATTGAAATTGAAGGAAAAGTTTTTGAAGTTGACGGCGACGGTTTTTTAACAGATCCCTATATATGGAATGAAGAGGTGGCCGAACTGATAGCCAAATATGACGGTATCGGGGAGCTTACTGAAAAACACTGGGCTGTTATCAATATTATAAGAAAAAATTATGAAGAAAAGGGGATGGCTCCAATGATAAGGCATATATGCAAGGAGACCGGACTGAAGCTTCGCCAGATATATGAGCTTTTTCCTCTGGGACCGGCCCGTGGTGCATGCCGGGTTGCCGGATTGCCAAAACCTGACGGGTGTGTTTAACCAAAATATATTTTATATGAGCTGGTATTACTGGGTTGCAGTAGTATCTGCCGCAATTTGCACGTCAGTCTGCCTTTACTGTGTAGCATATCTTGTAAAAAGGGGCAGGCCTGTTGATTATTCAAAAAAATCGGGTAATACCTCTTCGGCTATATTATATTCCTATACCGGGGCAATGAACCCTGCTTTCAAAGAATCGGCTTACTTGAACCTTCCTTATTATATTGCCGGTGTTGTCTATCATTTGGGGACATTCCTGGGACTTTTGCTGTTTATTTTGTTTCTTGCCCAAATTAATATCAATGAAGGTGTAAAACCTGTATCGGCTGTATTACTATTCACCGGGGCTGCATGTGGAGTCGCCATTCTTTTGAAACGCATAAGTGACAAAAAAGTAAGATTGCTTTCAACATTTGACGATTACCTTTCCAATATCCTGGTTACCACATTTCAGGTGACCGCAGGTTTGGCCCTGCTGTTTCCTCATTCAGAGCCCTTTTATTTCCTGACAGCATCACTTATGCTTATCTGGCTTCCTTTTGGCAAGCTGAAACATGTGATATACTTTTTTGCTGCCCGTTTCCATTTAGGTTATTTTTATGGCTGGCGCAATGTTTGGCCTGTTAAAACAAGGGAGGGCAAATGAAGCAGATAAGTAGCAAAGAAATAGAAAAGGGGCTGGAAATCCTGGGAAAACACGAAGACAGCAAGCTGTTCACCCATATTAACAGTTGCGTTCGTTGCGGGCTTTGTGCAAAAAGCTGCCTTTATTACCTTGCCGGAGAGGATGAAAGGTTTATTCCGGCAAGCAAGGTAAATATTGTTTCTTCAGTATACAAAAGGTACTTCACTTTTGCCGGGAAAATGGTTCCAAAGCTTATTGGGGCACGAAACCTTGATCAGGCAACGGTAAATGAAATGATCGATTTGCTTTACGGTGCCTGTACCATGTGCGGACGTTGTGTGAAAAACTGCTCGGTGGGGGTTGATGTTGAATATGTTGTAAGAAAAGGGCGCGAGATGCTTGCCGTTATGGGGTATGTTCCCGGCTCCCTGCAATCGACCGTTAAGGCAGCCCTGGAGTCGGGTAACAATATGGCAATACTATATGAGGATTTTACAGATACTCTTGACTGGATGGAGGAAGAGTTACGGGATGAACTAGATGACACCGGGGCACGTATACCTTTGAATGAACCAGGCAGTAAGGTTTTGTATACTTTGAATCCAAGAGAGCCTAAATTTTTTCCTCTTTCCATTTCCGCTATGGCAAAAATATTTTACATGGCAAAAGAGAGCTGGACGCTCTCGACAGCTATGTATGATGTTACAAATTATGCTTACTTTTCAGGCCATCCCGGGGAAGCCGAAGTAATTTCCAAAAGGATGTTTGATGAGATGGTCAAAATTAAAGCCGAAAGGCTTGTGCTTGCCGAATGCGGCCACGGGGTGAGGTCGAACCGTTGGGAGGCGCCCAATTATATTGGCAAAAAGTTGCCTTTTGAAGTTCTCTCTTCTGTTGAGCTGATAGCTTCTTATATAGAAAATGGGGTGATTTGTCCGAAAAAGGAAAAGGTTGCCGGCAAGGTAACTTTGCATGATCCTTGCAACCTTGTCAGGGGAGGAGGAATAGTTAAGGAGCAGAGGTATATAATTAAAAGTTGTGTGCAGGAATTTGTGGAGATGACACCTTCGGGCATTGAAAACTTTTGTTGCGGAGGAGGGGGAGGCCAGCTGGCTATGAGCGAGTATAATGAACGCAGGATAAAAATTGCTGAAATAAAAGCCGATCAGATAAGCAAAACAGGTGCAGCCATTGTTGTTGCCCCCTGCCATAATTGTATTGATCAGCTTTTGCAGATAAATGCAACATACAGGTTGAATGTACAAATTAAAACACTGGCCGAAATAGTGGCCGACTCCCTTTAATTGTCATAATATAAACGGATCGGTAAAATATACAGATGAACCCCCATCAGCCTTTGGCAGACAAAATAAGATGAATAAACATGGGTAGCGCCGAGATAAGCCTGTGAGGTGGGGATTTAA
>SL_8KL_010_SEDDRAFT_10000273_pt1 | contig 44458 bp, 23 predicted proteins | sample SodLakKL_010_SED_4_FD_11160 | JGI IMG/M metagenome (IMG submission 11160)
TCTTCTTCTGACTCTTCTTCGTACGTCTCCTCTTCTTCTGACTCTTCTTCGTACGTCTCCTCTTCTTCTGACTCTTCTTCGTACGTCTCCTCTCCAGGTTCAGACTTTTCTTTGCCTGCCTTAAAGCGATACAATAAACCAAGGACAACCAACAGGGCTATCAGTACCAGAAGGATGTAAAACAGGTTAGTGCGGTAGAATGGTATCGGGTACTCCTCGAACTCCATATTCTGCTCAGTGCTCTCGATTAAGTTGATCTCTTCACTTTCCTGGAGATCTACTTCTGTCAAAAGATAGGTGGTCCGGAAGGAAGCCATCAATTCATAATCGTTTCTAGCTGGTAGCCTGAACTCAGCAGTTCCATTTGAAGTATATGCAGTCCAACTCTGCTGTCTAGTCATCATTTTCACGTGGACATCGTCTATAGTTTCTCCGTCAGCATCTTCAGACCTTACCGTTAGATAATAGACATCGGTGTAGATCTCTTTCTCATCGGTAGAAGTGATCTCGTATTCATCCTCGTGTACCACTGTATTTTTCCATCGAATCTCGATGTTCCAGATTCCCTCTGGTATCCTCGTCTCTATTTCTCCTGAAAGATCTGTAACTCGAACAAGCGGACTATATATCTCTCCAGTTAAGGGATGACTCAGTTTTACCTGGGCGTTCTCCAGTGCTATGCCCCTGTCATCAACAATTTCCATGTATATATGGTATACCGAAGTTTCTACTTCGATCTCTTCCGTTGCATTGACATCATGGGTTTCTTCATATACGCTGATACCTAACCACTTTACCTTGACGTCCCATTCATAGTTTGGTAACCTGAATTTAGAGAATCCCTCTTCATCAGTATATCTCGCGTTATAGAATGCTCCCGTATCGCCGTAATTTAGTCTGACTCTAGCCGCTTCTAATGGTTCTCCTTCGTCATCGACTACATCTAGGGATAAGTAATAAACCGAAGCGTATATATCCATATCACTGTCTTCAGTAGTGGTGACTTCATATTCTTCTTCGTAAACAGTTATCCCCTTCCACTCTATCTCGATATACCAAGTAGCTCCGGGTATCCTGACTTCTAATTTTCCATCCATATCTGTGTATCCTGTATGATAGAACTCGCCAGTATCTGCATAATCTAAACTCACGTAGGCCCTCTCTAACGGTACTCCTTCGTCATCTACCACATTCATGTTCAAGTAGTAAACGGTGGTCTCAATTTCGATCGTTTCAGTTGTGTTGACCTCGTAGTGTTCATCGTAAACCGCCTTGTCCATCCATCTCACTTCTAGATCCCAAGTAGCTCTAGGAATCCTGACTTCAACGCTTCCGTCTTCGCCCGTATAATCGGAATGATAGAGCCGGGGCGTGTCTTCATAAGTTACCCGCACAAAAGCATCCTCAAGAGCTACTCCTTCATCGTCGACCACATCCATGGTCAGGTAGTAAACGTGAGATGTAACTTCTTCTTCCACATCTGAAGTGATATCCATCTCGTCCTGATATATCGTGATGCCTCTCCAATTAACGGTGAACTCCTGTTCGCCCCTAGGTAAACGGAATTCGATGTATCCTTCATCGTCAGTGAGTCTATCAGTGATTATGTTCCGCCTTTCTGGAAGTTCCGAATGACGACCGATGACTTTTGCGTTCTCAACAGGAACTCCTTCATCGTCCACAACTGTATAGTCCATGTAGTAAACGTCGGCTCTAAGTTCTTCTTCTACATGCGAATCGATGGTGAAGCTCTCTTCGTAGACCAAAACGTCTCTCCAGCGACCTGAGATGTCTACCTCGCCTGCATCGTCGTGAGGAGTCGGTATCCTTATGGTCAAGAAACCTTCAGCATCGGTAGCTCTTCTACCGATGAAATTTCCTTCTACATGGAAATCAAGTACTGCATTCTCGAGCGGTTCGTCCCTAGAATCTATGACTGTATAGATCAACCGATGTACAGCTTCGACTTCTAAAAACTTATCTTCCGAGGCATCGAACTCTAAATCCTCTTCATAAACTCTGATCCCGTGCCAGTCCACCGTCACCGTATTCAAAGCGCCTGGTATCCTGCCAGAGATGATCCCTTCTTCGTCCGTACGGCCGCTGAGCAACAAATTCCCTTCGTGAGTTATCGTCAAATCTGCTCTAGGGATAGCCTCTTCTAGATCGTCCTCTACCTGGAAAGTCAGATGATAGACGTTTACTTGCAGATATTCTGTACTGTCTTCATTTAGGTCTATCTCGTCCTCGTATACCCGAACTCCTCTCCAGGAGACCATCGCCTCTATTTCCGTCCCGGGTAGTCTCGTATCTTCGGTCAATCCATCGTTATCCGTCAAAATTTCAGCTAGGAAGGTACCTCCATGATAGAGTTCGATACGCGCGTTTTCAAGAGGTTCTTCAAGGTCATCTACCACCTCGAAGTCGAGGTAGTAAACTCCCGACTCTAAAAGAATAGGATCGTTAGAATCGATCGCTATGGTTTCCGAAAAGACCGTGACACCTCTCCAATCTACCTCGACATCTAGGGATGCTCCGGGCAGCCTCATGCTTACATTTCCTTCTTCGTCGGCTGTCTCACTGTTCAGTAGACCAACGTCCTGGTGAGAGACAGTGATACGAGAACCGGCTAAAGGTTCTTCTTGACTGTCCATCGCGGTGAAGTCGACGTGATAAACTGCACATTCTATCTCTAAACTGGCGTCTCCGATTACCTCGTGGTCCTCTTCAGCCACTTCTAATCCGCGCCAAGTAACCAATATCTCATGGGGACCTCTCGGCAGCCTCAAGGTCACTTCGCCTTCTTCATCTGTTACTCCCGTATTAGCGAGGGTATCGGTTTCGACGTTATAGATGCTCAAAGTGGCATCTTCTAGATCCTCTCCAATTGAGTCAGTGAGACTAAAATCGATGTAATAAATTTCTAGTTCGAATTCTAGATCCCGGTCTGATTCGAGCGGTTCGTCTTCACTCTGACCAACGTCTACACCTCTCCACTGGAATAAAAGATCATATCCGAACTGCTGTTCGGTTCCCGGTAATCTCATGGTGGTCTCGCCGTTTATGTCAGTCAATTTCGCATCTGCAAGACGTTCCGTATCATTGAAACGGCTGGATACATGTACTTCGGAAACAGGTTCCTCATGAGAGTCGACCGTCGATATCTCAAGATAATAGACATTTGCCTCCAGGATCACGTAATCTGTCGAGTCAAGATAATGTTCAGTATATTCCACTTCTCTGCCCAACCATTCCGTTGTGACCGTATAATTACCAAAAGGCGTCTGTTCTCTTTTGACTTCGCCATCTTGATCGGTCACTCTTCTGAGAAGTGTCCCGTTGGGATGCCTTATGAAAAGGTTCGCATTCCCTACTTCATTATCTCTGCTGTCAAGCACTTGATAGGCCAGCTCGTAGACGGAACAGTTCATCACTATAGCCTCACCGTAAGAGATATCTCCGCTAACTTGGTACATAGTTTCATTCACCACCACCTCCTCCCAGTATACTCTTATGAGATATTCACCGTCGGTAACACTGATGTTGGTGATACCTTCTTCATCGGTCAGATTGAACGTTACTTCTTCCATTCCTGGTGAGGAGTAGATCGAAACCTTGGCATCTTCCATGGTCTCGTTCAAAGCATCAACGGTCTTGAAGTGAACAAAGTGTCTCTCCGCACCTATCCAAAAGTCATTTTCTGCTGATTCTAAATGACCTCCGTAGGTCTCATCGCCTGGATTATCTGGGTACCGGTAGTGGTAGCCAGTATTATCAACTGCTGAAACTATCGCTGTATATTCACCTTCAGGAACGCCGCCGTAATCCCATTCATATGTGTAATTGCTCCTGTAAGACGTATCGTTACCGGAGACCTTGATCATCGGTTCTCGATAGAATACGATACCTTCAGGACCTTCTACTGTCAAGTTCACTCTGTTTATATCGTAACCACCGAAAGGATCGGTGATCGAAGTGTTGAAATGTATTACGGTTTCATCGGCTCCTAAACGGAAATCGTAGCTTTCATTGTAATCCGAATCCAATATTGTGAACGTATCCACATCTATATAGTCTTCAGTTCCTACTTCCAATCTGCTTGGATATTCCGAATCGCCGTAAGCTACAGGTTTAGGAAAATTGCCATCCCCTTCGATCTGAATTATTACCTGTAGTCTTGATTGAACTCCGACTTCGTATCTTTCATCAAGCTCAGTTGATACGGAATACTCATCGAAGACAGTAGGTATCTCTTCATAGGTATCGGAGCTCGCCTGGACGATGGTCGTCGGTGGATCTTCCCCTGCAGGGATTTCAAGCAGTTCCATATGGAAGGTCAGTTGATTTCTATCACCTGTAACATCCTCAGTTTTCGCCCAAATATGTGCCGAAATGGTTCCATTGAGGGTAAAGTTTCCAACAAAGGGTGGATCAAGATACCAATCTAATTGCATGGTCTCTTCCACCTCTACTTCTATGTTATGTTCATCTCCCATAGTTGTATTCATCATGGTTACTGTGTTCCCGTTAACTGTCCCTGTCTCGTTGTGCAGGTAGAGGGTTTTCTCTTTGACGTCACGATCTATAACTATCACGTCGAAGTTCCTGTCTTCTGCATCATCTTCTGAAGACACCTCGAATGAATACTCACCGGAATCTGTGCTCGTCCAGATGAACGTGCCTGAATGACTCTGGCCGCTTTCAAGATTCACGTCCGCTTCAGTTTGAGTATCTATAACAGTTCCGCCCAGATCGTAAGCGTCGTAAATTTCGAACACTATGTCCTGTGTCATCGTCTCATTTCCAACATTTTCAACAGTGTAATCCACTATCTGATCTTCTCCTTCTACTATCTCTGCTTCATAAGCATCTATAGGCATCACTTCGAAGAACGGACCTTCAACCATCACGTCGAAGTTCCTGTCTTCTGCATCACCTTCTGAAGACACTTCGAATGAATACTCACCGGAATCTGTGCTCGTCCAGATGAACGTGCCTAAATATGTTTGACCAGCATCAAGATCCACGTCCGCCTCCGTCTGGATATCTATAACAGTTCCGCCCAGATCGTAGGCGTCGTAAACTTCGAAGACTATGTCCTGCGTATCGGTATCATCTCCGACATTTTCAACAGTGTAATCCACCACCTGATCTTCTCCTTCAACTATCTCTGCTTCATAAGCATCTATCGTCACTTCGAAGAACGGACCTTCAACCATCACGTCGAAGTTCCTGTACTCTGCATCATCCTCTGAAGATACCTCAAAGGAGTAATTACCGGGGTCTATGCCCGTCCAGGTGAACGTGTCTGAATATGTTTGACCGGCATCAAGATTCACGTCCGCCTCCGTCTGAGTATCTATAATAGTTCCGCCCAGATCGTAGGCGTCGTAAACTTCGAAGACTATGTCCTGAGTGCTGGTATCTTCTCCTATATTCTCCACAGTGTAATCCACTACTTGATCTTCTCCTTCTACTACCTCGGCCTCATAAGCTTCTATCGTCAAATCAAAGAAGGCATCTTCTATCACGTCGAAGTTCCTATACTCTGAATTATTTTCTGAAGATACCTCAAAGGAGTAATTACCGGGGTCTATGCTCGTCCAGCTGAACGTGCCTGTATAAATCTGACCGCTTTCAAGAGTCACGTCCGCTTCAGTTTGAATATATATCGATTCTCCGCCAAGGTCGTAGGCGTCGTAAACTTCGAACACTATGTCCTGTGTATCGGGCTCATCCCCTGTATTGTTCACGGTGTAATCCACAATCTGATCTTCTCCTTCTACTACCTCTGCCTCATAAGCTTCTGTCGTCATTTCGAAGAACGAACCTTCAACCATCACGTCGAAGTTCCTGTACTCTGAATCATTTTCTGAAGATACTTTGAATGAATACTCTCCAGAACTGGTGCTCGTCCAGCTGAACGTGTCTGAATATGTCTGACCAGCATCAAGAGTCACGTCCGCTTCAGTTTGAGTGTATATCATTTCTCCACCAAGGTCATAAGCGTCGTAAACTTCGAACAATATGTCCTGCATGGCTGTCTCATCTCCCGTATTGGTCACTGTATATTCAACCATCTGATCTTCTCCTTCCACTATCTCTGCTTCATAGGCATCTATCGTCACTCCCAAGAACGCACCTTCAACTATCACGTCGAAGTTCCTGTCTTCAGCATCATCCTCTGAAGACACTTCGAACGAATACACACCCGCTTCTTCAGATGTCCAATTGAACCCTCTTGTATGGACCTCTCCACCATCCAAGGTCAAGTCCTCTTCGACATCGGTGTAGATAACTTCTCCGCCTAGATCGTAAGCGTCGTAAACTTCGAAGACTATGTCCTGCGTACCCGTAATAATTCCTTCATTAGTTACCGTGTAGTTAACGATCTGATCTTCTCCTTCCACTATCTCATCTTCGAAAGCAGTTATCTCGATGACGAAGTCGGAGACTTGTCTAATATCCTCTGTAAGTCCTTTTTCAGAACTCGTCTCGACTGTCTCCGCCTGACTGAACACCATGGAAAAGCCAGTCAGGAGTAATAAAAGTGCAACTGCGGGCACGACGACGTATATTTTCCAATTATTTCTATTTTTATCTTCTTTCATCTCAGATCACCTCCTTTTTACGGGCGATCAAAACTATACCTACGATCGCCACAGCAAGTAAGATCATTATCGTATAGAAGAGATTCGTAGCATAAAACGGAAGAGGATAATCCGATATGGTGACCTCGCTCTCTTGGCTCGAATCTAGAGCGATAGGTGTCTCTTCTTCCATATCTACATCGGTGAGCAGATATGTGGTCCTATAACGTGTTCGGAGGGTGTAATCTTCTTCTACCAACTGGGAGAAGTAAACTCTGCCCCCCTCGTTTGTCTCTCTAGAAGACAGTGGAAGACCCGTGTCGTCCATGAGAGTCACCTCTGCACCTTCTAAAGGCTCCCCTTCATTGTCCAAAACCAAGACTGATAGATTGTGTACGTCCGTCACTATGGTTCTCCTCTCTGATTCTTCAAGAGTTACATTCACGGTAGCGACTTCATGATCAGCCCAATAGACCTCGATATCCCAATCGCCGCCGGGCAGTTGTACAAAGAAAGTACTGCCGTCTCCGTCGCTATCCCTTGAATAGACCAGTTCGTCTCTTGGACCGTAGAGCACTATTTCGGCTTCATGCAAAGCATCACCTTCACTATCGACCACGTCCAAATAGAGCGTGTGTACGTCGGTTTCCAAAGTCATGGTTTCCGTTTCGTTGAGATCTTCGATAGGGTACCACAAGACTCGCACACGCTGCCAGTTTATCTCTATCATCCATTCTCCGCTGGCTATCTGTTCAAAAGAGACATCACCTTCTTCATCACTTTCCTCCGAATAAATAAGCTCATCTCCATCTAGTAAGGATACTTCAGCCCCTTCAAGGATCTGTTCTTCGCTGTCTTCCACCGTGATGTGTAAATCGTAAACTTCGGTTTCAAGCGTTATCTCTTCTTTTTCGGTCAATTGAACCGTGGTGTAACCTACATTTCTATCCATCCAAAATACCTCTAAAGACCAGTCACCGCCGGGTAACTGTTCATATCCTATCGTGCCGTCTTCGTCCGTCGCTCTGGAGAATACGAGATTTCCATCATGATCTAACAGGTTTATTTCGGCATTTTGGAGAGGTCTGTCTTCGCTGTCGACCACCGTCGCTTGAAGGGGATGGACGTCGACTTCGAAGACTATCTCTTGATCCTCGTCCTCTATCTCCGTAGTATGGGTGCCTACATATCTATCCATCCAGTAGGCTTCTAACGTCCAAGTGCCGCTGGGGAGTGTAGGAGTCGCGATTCCATCCTCAGTGACTTTGGTGACCAAGACAGTTTCATCCTCTTCCTTTATAACGATATTCGCCCCATGAAGTGGCTCCTCTTCTGAATCGAGAACGGTCAGATCTAGATAATATATATCGCACTCTATCTCGAAGCTGCGGTCCTCTTCCAGCTCGACTTCAACGTCTTCAGCTACGATAAAACCTCTCCATTCTGCCTGAAGTCTGAGATCTCCTGCGGGAAATCTTTCAGTTGGTTTTTCATCGAGAGGCATAGTAGTCAGCAGGTCCTGACCATCAGGTAAGTCCTCGTGATAAACGGAAACGGTAAGATCGGTCACTTCTTCCTCTCTCGAATCGATACCGGAAAGAGTCAGATAATACACATCGCAGGAAAGATCCATCTCCTCGCTTCGATCTATCTGGTGAATCTCGTCGTAAACCTCAACGCCCTGCCACGTTACCTCCAATCGAAATTCGCCTTCAGGCAGCCGGGTAGATACAGGGGCTTCCGCACCCTCGAAGACGCTGCCTTCATGGATGATCTCCAGGTAAGCGTTTCCAAGCATCTCGCCTTTCGAATCTACAGGGGTGAAATCAACATGATATACCGCTGCACCCACAGTCAGTTCTTGGTCAGAATCAACCGAGATCACCATCTCATCCACAGTGAACCCACGCCAAACAGTATGGATCTGATAACTCTCTGCGGGTAGACGTCTTTCTACTTTGCCGTCCTCTCTCGTAACCTCCGTGAAAAGGAGCGAATCATCAAGATAAAATTCAACGGACGCATCTTCTAGAACTTCTCCTTGGTCATCTATCACTTCGATATCGAGATAATAGACAGCGGCATGGATGATCAATTCGTTCTCTTCTTGTTCTTCGATCATCTGGTAATTCGTTTCGTTTACCTCTACGCCATACCAGGTCGTCCTAACCAAGTACTCTTCTACAGGTAACCTCACGCGTAATAAACCGTTTTCATCCGTGGTACCTCTCTCGATAGTAGAAGCTCCATACATGATGTTCACTTCCGCGCCTTGTATCGGCTCCTCACGTGAATCCTGTACCTCTAAATCTAAGTAATAAACTGAACAGAATAGTTCCTCATCCTTATTGTCTTCAACCCAATAGTCCTCTAGGGAATACACGTGGATCCCCTTCCACTCTACATCAACATCAACGTAAGTTTCAGGGAGTTTGGTGATGTAAGAACCGACCTCGTCGGTCTCCCCCGTATCTACCAGGTCCCCGTCGATCCTAACAGAGATATAGGCTCCATTTAGGGGTTCCTGATCAGGGGTATTGTCTAAAGCCACTATCTCCAGCTGATAAACTGAGGCCGATATCTCGAAATGTGTGTTCTCTTCATCAACGGTTCTTGTTTCTTCAGCAACTTCCGTACCGAGCCAAGTCACTTCGAACCTGTGTTCACCACCGGCGAGCTGGAATGCCACGATTCCGTCGTCATCGGTTGTCTCGGTGCCGATCTCCCTTTCAGTTGCGGTATAAGTTGCGGTGACTTCCGCACCTAGAAGAGGTTCGTCTAGATCGTCATTAATTTCTACGGTAACCTCAAAGATATCAGCTGTTATCGTTATATGGTCACTGGTATCCAATAAGTAGGTATCTTCATAGACTTTAGCGTCGTTCCAGTGCACTTCTAAAAGGTATTCCGTGCCCGGTAAACGGGTATAGACATCTCCATCAGGATCGGTCATCAGACTTTCGGCCGTCTGGAAAGTATCGTTATAGGAGAATACAACAAGCGCATCGGATACGGGCTGTCCTGCATGGTCTTGAACCTGCACGGTAAGATGATAAACGTTGACATGTATAGTTTGATCTATGGATGTCCAGTCTAGACCTACTTCGAACGTTCCTACTTCTCTTCCCTTCCATCTAATTTCCAAAGAGTAGTTCCCCTCAGCGGCCCGATTTAGGGAGAAAGTTCCGTCTTCGTCGGTGGTGTACGGCGGAAGGACATCGGTTCCGTTAGGATGTGTCAGATAAATATTGGCGTCGTCAACCGGTTGGTCTTCCTCGTCAAGTACGGTGAATTCAGGATAAAAGATCGCAGCTGTCAGGTTGTAAGGATCGTCTCTAGTCCTGTTGCCCACTGCTCCAACATCCAAAGTTCTGTTGGTCTGAACTTCGACATCCTGCCAGTTTACAGTGATAAGATAAGTAGCTTCAGCAACCGTAAAGTTCACTATACCGTCCTGATCGGTCTCCTTGCTGTTGAAGACGGTATCAGGACCTGGTTTCAGATTGACCGTAGTATTTTCAAGAATATAACCCTGATTGTCCTCCAATTTGAGATTAACGTAATGATCTAGTCCTCCTATCACGAAGGAATGATGACCGTACTCCTGGTGCCCCTGGAAAGAACCGGTGCGGTCGAACGCTCTTTTACCGTTCCTATCGACCGCCCTAACTTCGACGTTATAAGTACCCTCGGGTTCAGCCTCATAATTCCACCTTAGCTTATACCTTGTCGTGAACGAGTCGAATTCGCCGTGAGTTTTATTCATGGAAACGTTATCAAGTTTTACCTCTCCATCCGGTCCCTTTAAACTCACGTTCACCCATTGTATATCATACCCTCCAAAAGGATTCGTAACATTAGCATGTATGGTAATGTTTTTGTTTTCGGCTTCAGGATCGAAAAGATTGGTGGCGGTTCCTTCATGGTCTCTAGTGTAGACGTCCTCCACTCGCATGTAATCCAAACACGGCAAAGTTACGTTCGTATCTGCCACGACGAAGTCCTCTTCACCTTCTACATGACCACCATAGGCGATCTGGTATTGACTTGCGGCGTCGCCCCACATATCGAGAGTGACCTTCAATGTAGAGTCTTCCGAGACCGTATGATTATCGATCTCAATAGAGACCTGGTGAGAAGTCCATTCCTCCTCTATGAATTTTCCCTCTGAACCTTGAGAGATCATCTCTTCACTACCATCTTCATATAATTCTCTAATTTCGTAAGTCATATCCACTCCTCCTGTCTGAGGTGAACGGGCCCAGACCGATAAAGTCGAAGTACCGTCGAGCTGTAAATCGCCCGCAAGCTGCGGATGGAGATACCAGTTTACAAACACTCTGAATGAACTCAGTTCCGTCTCATTACCGCTTCCTTCAGGGTAAGTGGTATTGTAAATCTCTTTGGCCATTCTTGGCCCCACATCTACCGCATCCTCCACTCGGTACATGTAGAACGTTTTGTTCTTCAGTTCTTTTTCTTCAGTTTCCAAAATCTCCGTTGAATCTCCGCTTCCATTTAGCTCAACAGCATGGTCGTTTTCCATCCCAGCAACGGCTGCGGTCCCAAAAATCAACAACAAGCCTATCATGACGACGATCAACAATTTTTCTTCCATAAATTATACCTCACATTAACCAAATATTATGTTTAAAGTTATAAGATTTATTTTACAATATTCGAACAAATAAGAGAGTGAATCGGGTCCCAAAACACGCTTAATGAGTACTTCCGATACCCTTTGGATATATCACCGACAGTAGGAACAGTAAAGCCATACCTATCACGGCAAACCATACAAGGATAACCACCATCGAAGGGAAAGTTATTATCATGAATACCAGATACAACAGATAGATTATCAACAGAACCGTGGCAAGGGTGAGCGCAAGGTAAGCGGTCTCCTTTTTATCGGAGGTCCAATCGGACCTGCCTCCTGGATATTTTACTCCGATATACCCTATCATCACGAAAGACAATATGACCAAAGACCAAACAGGCGATGCACCGAGAGATAGAAGGATTATGAATCCAACGACCGCCAGCAATATAAGTACGTGATCTCTCATCTAGCTTCTCTCCTCTTCGAATCTTTCAGTCGACTCCAACATATATTCATTGATCGAGGACGAAGTGTCTTCTATCACTTCTTCGAGTATCTTCTGTGTGATCAACGCTTTCTTTTTCCCTAGGCTCAATGCTTTGATCTTAGCTTCCTCTATACAGCCTTTGATATCCTCTGAAGTCAGATCCTCTGTTAGCTCTGCAAGCTTACCGTAATCTAAGTCGTCCGAAGTAGGTACCGATTCTAGTTCATTTATTATCAATTCGGTCCTCATCTCAAAGTCCGGTACAGGCACATGGATCGTCTTGTCAAATCTTCCTCTTTGGAAGAGGTTACTCTTTATCTTATCGGGATAGTCACTCGTTGCCAGTAACGCTATATCTTTTTCGTCTTTCAAGTCATCGAATAGATTGAGTAGTGAAGCCAAAGCTTTAGGTGCCGACATCCCGGATATATCGACGCCGGCTATCTTTTCGATGTCCGATATAACTATGACCGACGGGGCGATGTCTCTCATCTCTTTGAAGAGCTGTTTGACCGCCATCCGTCCTTCTTCTGAAACAACCTCTTTGAATTCTCTACCGGAGATAACCCTCATAGGGATCCCCACATCGTTCCCGGCGGCTTTTATAAGATCGATTTTTTGACAGCCTTTGGGACCGTACAAAAGAAGGTTCTTAGTACCGGATATACCAAATTCATCCACAAGATCCGATTCGGTCAGCGGGAAAAGGATCTCATTTTTCAGTGTTCTCTTGGCTTCTGTGAGGTTGGGAATATCTTCCAAACTGATCCCTCGTTCCATCTCCGGTCTTTTAGCTTCGTGCATCTTCCTTTCGTATTTGGACCTTACCCGTTCGTACTCCTCTCTCATGGAAGGCGTGATGCTGGGACTGATCTTCTGAAGTACTCGGTCTATCTCTTTTTGAGTTATCTTTTCAACACCGCCGCTCGCCAACGACCTTTTCATGGTCAATGTGGCAGCTTCTTTCGCCAAATTGGCAAGGTCAGCACCTGAAAAACCTTCTGTCTTCCTAGCTATTTTGTTCATATCTACATTTTCAGAGAGCGGTTTATTTTTGAAGTGTATATTCAAGATCTCCTTTCTTTCTTCTTTATCCGGAGGAGGTACGTAGATGATCTTATCGAACCTCCCCGGTCTCAGTAAGGCAGGGTCCACCATCTCAGGCTTGTTGGTCGAACCTACCATGATTATACCTTCGGCTCTGTCCATACCGTCTAACTCCGACAAGAGGAGTGAGAGTAATCTAGGGGTGACGTCGTCGGCGGAATACATATCTCTCTTTTTCGCTATGGCGTCTACCTCATCAAAGAATATTATGCAAGGTTTCCTCTCCCTAGCGGCTCTGAATAATTTCATCATGCTGTCTTCGCTCTCACCGTACCATCTAGACATCACATCTCCACACTTGACGTTGATCATCTCCACATCTAGTTCAGTGGCTAACGCCTTCATCATCAAAGTCTTACCGCATCCTGGTGCCCCGTATAGTAGTACTCCTTTAGAAGTCTCAACACCGAACTTTTCTGATATGTCGGGTCGGAGCAGCGGGAGTAATATACTCTCTTTCACATCTTCCTTCACATCTTCAAGTCCACCTATATTTTCAAAAGAAGTCTCTGCTCTGTCTGTCATCTCAGCGATCCTAGTACCTACATCCGATACACCTAATCTGGAACGATAATACTCCTTGAAAATACTCTTGGTCATGAATCCTACCCCCTGACTCACATAAGCTAATGCGATACCTCCTGCGACCAATGCCACCGTGAGGATCAATCCCAAAGTATCCATCTCGGGCAGATAGTCAAAGTAAAACAACCCTATCAAAGGTGAAGCACCCAAGATCAGCGAGCTGGAAATAGATACCTTCCAATCTTTTTCTGCAGGATATTTGAGCCATTCGCTTATCTTACTAAATTTGGGCCCCCTGGCTTCGATGATCAAAGACAATATATAGATGGCGAGGCACCATAAAAATATCTGAAAGAAAGGCACTATCGACGCTCCAAAGTTATTGGATAGTACGGTCCGTATCACATTGGCGTTTGCATCTCCTATGCTGCTGAGAGCACTACCTAAAGAAGAAGGAGAAAAAGACGAAACCACTGGTCTATCGAACCTCATGAATGAAGTCTCGTGTGAGGCTGATGTGACCAATCCTATCAACTCTAAATTTCCGCTGGTCGAGAGAAGAACTAAAAACACGCCCGCCGCAGCAGTGGAGATTATGGCAAGGAATGGGGTGAACAGCACCACGGACATGACAGGAACAAGGTATACCGCTCCAAATCTAGCTAAAAATACTATGGAAAAGACAAGAAAGCCAAATCTCCAATCGAAAAAGGAGGCTAGCATGACAAGTAGAGAAAATACAAGGAACACTAAACCGAACTCCGGGGTTTGGTAAGCGGCCGCACCCGTGACGAAGATAGCGAGGATCAACAGCGCATTAAGAGGGTACTTGTAAGATACTGCGCCGATCACCAGGGATAGCAGGAATACCATCCACCAGGGATAAAACGGAGCAAAGGATAAACCAAAAATAGATAGGAAGAAGAAACCTACGGGGATCAAAAATTCAGGCTGCTGGGTTTCCTTTAATATCCTATCAAATACTTTTTCTGAGATCATATGATCCGACGAGCTTTTCTTACCTTCGTCGCTGGCTATATCGATCATCTTTTCTTCTTTTCTCCGATAAACCCATCCTAAAACCAGCAGAGGAACCAACAAGGCGCCCAATAAACCGGCTAGAAGTGTTTCCTGGGGAAAAGAGATGATATCGTGCTCTAAAGTGGATCGAACCTCTATATCAAATTGAAAAGTTGCTTCTTCTTCGCTTTCCTCACCCGTCAATCGTATGTTCCTTACCTCGGATTCATCTCTATATTCTACGAATATGGTGTATTCACCGGAGGTTAAAGGTTCTCCGACCACTATCTGGCCTTCTTCAGTGAGCCCCTCAAATATCAAATTTCCCTCCTGGTCTTCGACCCTTACTTCAGATCCTTCTACGTACTCCTCATTCAAAGAATCATAAACAACTATCAAAGGTTGTATCAATCTTTCTTCTTCTTGGACCGTATAACTGAACTCTTCAGATACCATCAGATTTCCATGAATATCGGTTGCTTCAACATAAAATGAGATGGATGTATTTTCAGGATACGGAGGGATGGTAGCCACCCACAAGTTTTCTTGCTCTTCAAAATGAGCGGCGGCACTTTGTGGATCGGTATCTGGTTGATGGATCATAGCACTCACCACCGCCGAGTTGATCTGAACATCGTTCCGTTCTGCCTCCTCTGTCATCCACAGTGTCATCTCTACTTCTTCGTCGGACCCGGGTGAAGTAGGTTCAAAATCGAAGTGAAGATTATCTTCAAAATCGTCAGAGATCCAGCTGCCTTCTTCACTGACCGTATAAGTGTGATCATCGGAGCGATACCAATCTATTTCATCAAAAGTAGCGTTGATCCAGAATCTTATCTCCGTTCCGGCATCATGGTACTCAGGATCTATCAAACCGTTCCTCACGGTTTCGTTCTCTCCTTCCTCCATTATTATACCCCCTGATTCTGAAAAGTTTTCTTCTTCCTTTCCTCTGTACTGGAAATATAGGTGGGCATCGGTTATGTTTTCTGTAGTCTTACTCTCTACAGTTATCCACACACCCTCGTCAGGATTCGGTGCCTCAGGGGTGTGATCCAAGTCAAACTTTTCATAAAAGTCCTCTTCATCTAACATCCTTGTATCCTCTTCTAAGATGCCAAGGGTCGCTCCTGAAAGAACACTTATCATCAGTAAACTGAGAAGCAAACCTACCACTATAGACCGGTTCATCCTGACATTACCCCAATTGAGCTTATCTACATCCATCTTTATCATCTCTCATTCAACATATAACCAAAACCACTACTTTCTTTATCTTTTTCTTTCTTCTCTTCAGAATCCTTTCCGGCTCTCATACTTATACCTTCTTTCTGTTCCATATCCACAGTATCTTTCAGCGCCTCACCCATACCAAGACCTATGAACGGAGCAAAAAGAGCTTGGTAGCCCGTAGCTTGTGTAACGGGTTGTATCGCCGCCTGAGGTACCAATGAGGCCGTACCCATGGGAGGAGAAGGCATGGGAAATATCTCAGGAGGCGGAGGAGGCGGTGCCGCTGCTGGTGGAGGCGGAGGAGGAGGCGGAGGAGCCCCTGTCTGAATTATACCATAGATAGAATGATCTGGAAGTGATGTAAAATTATGTTCGCCGCTCCAAGGCTGTATATAGTAAAGACCGGAAGCTTCGCTGAAAACCGATTGGTGGCCTCTCTTCCTAGTACTGATATTGAATCCAACGTTCCACTCATCGCCGAGACTCATCACTCCGTCGATATCCCATTCAACGACTGTTCGATTTTCGATCCTCGTAACGTTAGTAGGAACGCGTGAGAAAGAATCTGTATCAACCTGAATATGCTCTTTGAATCCAACTTTTACACCTATATCTTCACCGGTTTCATCGGTATAGAACTGGTCAGAGATCTCAAGATACGTCTCGACCAACTGACCTGCCTCTTCTACATGATGATATTCACCTGAAGTCGTATTCGCCATCCAACGGAGGAGCGGGTCATTAACATATTCCCCAATACCTACAGTGATGATACTTATGTTGTTTTCTCTGACCATATCCATGGTCTCTTCCGTCACATTGTAAGTGGGGTAACCGTCCGACAGAAAGATCTGCAGGCGCTGCTTGTCTGGATCACCCCTTTGGATCAACTCCTCCGTGGCCTTATAAATGGATTCCTCGTAGTTGGTTCTTCCACCCGGCTCTTGGGCCATCTCTAAACTCCTTTTCACACTAGCGTAATCCTCTGAAAGACGATGCTCTAGCGTGGCATTAGAAGCCAATTTTACAACCCCGGCTCTGTCAGGAGAGACCATGTTGTCAACATAAGCTTGAGTAGCATCTATGCGCTGATGTTCAGGGTCCCAGATCGCAGAACCTTGGGAAAAATCGACCACCATGATGGTATCCTGGGGCTCGAACTTCAGCGCCCTCTCACCGGTGGCCTGAAAGGATAGATTCATGCTCATCTCTTTAGGCTCTCTGTTGGATTGAAGAGGCCAGATTCTATCCCTACTACTGTCCGATGATACATCAAAGTACGGTCCTACCTCGATATCTTCCGAAGTGAGAGCTTCTCCAGTACCTACTGCCGAGAGCAGCACTAAAGAAACGAAGAATACAGAACCTATCATCATCATATACTTGGTCCGAGGCATCTGCGACATCTCACCTCAGTCTTTATCAGAGGGTAGATCGGCATCCATTACAGATCCCATCAGATCTTCTTTTTTTGAATTTTCTTTATCCTTCAAGGATAATCCGATCTTCTTCAGTTCTTTTTCTATCCTGTTTTTACTTTTCTTCCCTATGCCTTTGATCTTGAGTAGGTCCTCTTCCGTTTTATCGGTGAGGTCGGAGATAGTAGCTATACCCTGGCCTTTCAATTTTCCCACGAGTTTATCGTTCATATCTAGCTCATCTAAGGTTTTCTCTTTGTATTCGGATTCCAACTCGCTCTCCTCTGAACCTTCGTCTTCTTTTTCAGATGAAGATCTAACGGGTGTGCGCTCTTTAGCTTCGTCTTCTTCGTCCTGGTCTTCTTCATCTCTTTTCCATCTCTGTTTCACTTCATCTCTACCGAGATATATCAAGAATATCAACAGGATTATCACCAAGATGAATACGATCCCGGGTAGATTAGACTGGAATGATTCCCAATAATCTCTAGGATTTTCTACACTAAGAGAACCTGAATACTGTTGGGCGTTACCCGCTTCATCTTCCGTTCTTATCACATAGGTGTAATCTCCATCCTCTTCGTCTTCCGCATCCCACTGATACATGTAAGTATTGTTCTCAACCAACATCATGTCGTGCCATCCTCTACCGTCTATGTTTATCTGGATAGAGTCAACTCGTGATACACTTGAAACGTTTAGAGAGAAAGTGGTCACGCCCTCTACCGTTGTTTCGTTAAGGAGAGAATCAACAGGCTCGATCATCTCGATGGTAGGAGCTGCGTTGTCCACTAGCACCTCGAATTTTCGGTCCATCTCGTTTCCCGCATAATCTTCAACCCTGACCAACGCTTCGAATGAGCCACTCTCATCTTCACCTGTGAGCTCAGTGGTGTCGAGTACATAACTGTATACATTGGGGTCTGCGGTACTTTCCATGGGTTCGGGAGGTATGTCCAAGTCTGTGAATTCTATGGTTATCTCCAGTACTTCCGAGTCCACAAATACCTCTATCTCTTCCGTGCCGCTGATGATCTCTTCTCTCCTTGGCTTTTGCATCCTTATGGACGGCGCTAAATTATCCACAACGACGGTGACTTCTCTTTCCGTGCTGTGTCCGGCCTCATCCGTTGCTCTCACAGTTATGGTGTGTTCGCCGTCGCTCAATCTGGTGGTATTTAGTTCTTCAGTTATCGGAACGAAACCCGAGTCATCTACAGAATACTTCACATCCCGTAAGAATTCATCTTCCGCCGTGACGTTTATATCAACTACGCCCCGGATGTATTCTCCATTCTGCGGCGAGTGTATATCTATTACCGGAGGATTGTTATCTACATTGAAAGTGATGGTTTCCGTTTCGACCTCGTTGCCTATGGGGTCAACCGCCTTAGCGCTGAAATTGTAAGTGCCGTCGTCTATATTTCTTGTGTCCAGCTCATAAACGTAATAGCCACTATCCGAATCGTAGGTGAGCTCTTGGATAGAACCAAAGATATCTGCATCTACCCTATCCACCTCCACGCTATGTCTGGCATTTACTCTGAATTGGAACCAATCTTCAACGAACTGATCTTCCACAGGACTCAATATCGATATCTCAGGTTCAGTGTTGATCACCGTGACCCTTATGGTCCTCACGACTTCGTTTCCCGCCTGGTCCGTGGCCTTTATGTCCAATCTGTGTTCTCCGTCAGAATATCCTGTGGTCTCCCAAGGAACGATTATCGGGGTCCATCCACCTTCATCTACGCTGTAATAAATGGGTCCTGGAAAAGCGTCTTCGACTGTTGCGTTTATCCTAACATCTCCCGAAACGTATTCACCATGCTGAGGCGAATGGATATTCAATTCCGGATCATGATTCACTACACGGAATTCAACGGTATCGGTTACATTTATTTTACCGGATAAGTCTCTAGCATAGGCTGTAACGTTCCAGTAACCGTCTTCGGCCTCGAGGGTCGTGTCTAAAGTGGCCTCGTAATAACCGCTGCTTGGATTGTAGATCGCCTCTCTAGTCCACTGTCCCTTATGAGGCTCTTCCCTGACCAAGGAATATATGTCGACCATGACGTAATCTATCCCTACTTCATCCGTAGCGTCTATCTGAATTGTGAGATCCCTTTCTATGAATTGATCGGATACTGGATTCAGGATATCTATCTTGGGTTCATGATTGTCGACAGTGACTTCGATCTCGTTCAAAGTCACATGACCTATGTCGTCTCTAGCTCTAACTGTGATGGTGTGTTCACCGTCTTCTATGGTGGTGGTATCCCATTCCGCGGTCCATATGTCTCCGTCTCTTTCCATATCATTCCACGTCCGCTGATTTATCCTATAATCGACCTCGGGAACGAAAGGACCGTCTTCGACCTCGGCCGATATCTCTATAACATCGGAAACAAAGCTACCCTGAACTGGTTCTATATACTCTACATCAGGAGGATTGTTGTCGATAAAGAACTCTACTTCCTCAAGGTCCGTCTGGAAACCGGCCTCGTCCACTATTGTAGCGTTGTACATGGCCAGACCGTCCGTGTATCTGTGAGTCGCCACCTCGAAAACATAGGACCCGAGTGTATAATCATAATACATGTCCCTTGTCCCTATGTCTTGTATATCTGAAGCATCTTCACCTTCAACTTCCAGGAAGTTGATCATCACTTCACTGATCCCTATCTTATCCTCAGCATTTACCTGGAACGCTACTCGTTCCTGAACGAAAGTTCCGTCCGTGGGAGTTATTATCTCACCACTAGGTTTCGTATTGTCAAATATCACTTCCATGGATTGAGATGTACTCAAACCTCCGCTGTCTATAGCCTCGAAGGTCAATGTGTGTTCACCGTCGGTGAAAGCCGAAGTGATCAAAACATCACTCCAGATATCGCTTCCCTCATCAGCCATGGTTCTCCATTCACCATCATCGACCCTATACCTGACTTCGGATAAGAATTCGTCTTCAGCCTCGACCCTTACGTCTGAATCTCCACTCAATATAGTTCCTGGTTCAGGTTCCAGCATAGATAACGTCGGGGCTTCGTTGTTCACGTAGAAATCTACAGGGCCCAATTCGGTCTCCCATCCTGCTTTGTCTTCTACCGTGGCGGTCAAATTGTAGGTTCCATCCTCTACAGCAGATGTGATAAGAGTTACTTCGAACATACCGGTCCCTGTGTTATACTCTGCAAGATAACTTCCGTTGAAAACATCTATCACCACTTGATCTATACCGTTTTCGTCTTCCGCGGAAACCTGGAACGTGAAACTATCCCTTATGTATTCACTGGGATAAGGTGAAGCGATAAATCCGGCGGGTACCTCATTATCCACAATCACATTGATCGTATCCATGGAGGAATGACCTATCTCATCTACGGCTCTAACGTCTATACGGTGGGGACCCTCGCTGTAATTTGTTGTATCCCACTCATAAGTCCATGGGTCCTCTTCTTCCATGTCTCTCCAACTGCCTTCGTCTATTCGCACTTCCACCGAATCAAGGTAGATCTCAGTAACATCGGCCTCTATGGTCACATCACCGTCCACGTATGAATTGGTGAGTGGATTTTCGATGGATACCACAGGAGCAGTATTGTCAACACTGAAGTTCACATCATCGGTAGTATAACTCCATCCTGCTTCGTCCAGGATGGTTGCATTTACACTGTAATCGCCGTCGTCCATAACACCCGTATTGAGGCTGTATTCGTAATATCCGGTCACTTCGTTATAAGATGCGGGATAGCTTTCGTTGAAAACATTTAGAATCACAGAATCTAAACCAACCTCGTCGCTGGCAGATACCCTGAAGGTATATGTTCCACTTATGAACTCGCCGCCCAGCGGTTCGATGATCGCCCCGGTAGGAGGCGTATTATCTACTTTTACATTCCTAGTTATCTCGGTTTCGTGTCCCACTTCATCGACGGCTCTGAACATCAATGAATAAGGACCATCGGGGACTGCAGTGGTGTCCCATTCTGCGGTGTGATTCTCCAAAGTGTCGTCATGATCCATTGATTCCCAACCGCCCTCATCGATCCTGTACTCCACCGTTTCTAAGAAGTCACTCTCTACTTCCGCCATCAGGGTGTACGTACCCTGTAATATCTCACCGGATTCAGGAGAATGCACGGTCATGGAAGGCGGAGTATTAGCCACCTGGAAATCCACTGATCTGTTCTCACTCTCGTGTCCCACCGCATCCCAAGCCTGCATATAAGCAGTATAATCTCCATCGGAAACCGTTGAAGTCCTTATGCTTCTCTCATAATAGCCGGTCACCTCGTTATATATCATGGTCGTTGTTGAACCAAAGACCGTCAGGTTCACCCTTTCGACCCTCACTGTGTCCTCCGCAAGGGCCTGGAACATGTAAGTGCCCTGGACAGTTTCACCTTCTATAGGGGATACGATCTCTAAACTAGGTGGATTATTATCCACGTATATCTTAGTTGAAGATTGACCCGTCAGACCGGCTTGATCCGTAGCCTCCACCGTTATCTCGTGCAGACCGTCGCTGACGGTGGTGGTGTCCCAAGAAGACGTCCATTCTGGAGGACCTCCGGTCATTGGCTGCCAGGCCTGGTCATCGATCCTGAATTTTACTTCGCTGACTATGTCATCCGTTTCCACTCTCACCTCAACGTCCCCGCTAACGTATTCGTGATCAGAGGGATATTCTATGATCGGATTCGGCGGTGTGTTCCTTGTCTCAAAGGTGACCGTTTCAGAAGTGTATACAGATCCATCATCGGCCGTAGCTGTTGCTTTGATGGTGGATAACCCGTCTGGGTAAGCCTCGGTGTTGACATCTCTTTCCCACAAACTAGTAGCTGAGGAATAAGCCACTGAGAGTGTTCCCAGCTCCGACATGTTGCCCCCAAAAGTCAATTCAAGAGCTTCGATATCTCCTTCGGTATAAGATGCATCCGCTTGGAACGTGTATTCTCCAGATACGAGTTCACCTTCTAGGGGTGAATGTATGCTTGCATCCAAACCAGGGACGACCTCCAATTCGACCGTAGTAGTGTGCTGTATACCCCCTCCATCACCCAGGATCGTTATCTCGTAGGTATCAGCCTCTATCTCAGGTGTAGTATGAACATGCAAAGTCGTCTCATCTGGATATGGCTCAGTGAGTGTCGATTCTTCTAGTTCGTATTCCAATTCCGTAGAAGGAGGAGATACATCGACGACGGAAAGTTCAACATCGTCTTCGAATTCATTTATGGCACTCACGTTTATCTGATATCCAAAATCGCCTCCTACGCCTACTCTTTGATGAGCCGGTCTCCCATCGATATAAAAATTCTCTTCATCCTCTACTATCAGTGTGACCTCAGCATGATCTTCGGTCCCTGCGTCATCTGTGGCCTGTGCCGATATCCTTAGAGTGTATTCATCAGATCCAGTCAGCTCCGACGTATCCACGGAAACAAAGGTCTCATGGACCGTATCTCCTTCAGGATATAACTGATCCTTTCCAAAATCTACATCAACACCATCCGGTTCTGGTCCCACCCATTCATAGTCCAAGTCGATGGGATCGACCGCACCTTCAGCGGTCACGGTCAGATCATATTCAGTGCTCATACCTGGTGATATCAATCGAGTTTCGGGTTCTGCAGTTATCTGGTGGCTGCCCGACAAAAGGATATCGTACTCTTGGTAAGGCGGGTTTTCCCTGTTATGGTTCAGAACTACGACACCGTACCATCCCGTCTCATCCGGAGTGAAGTCGGTTATCTCTTCATCTATCCCTCCATCTTGGTGTATCTCTCCACTGGCTAATGCGTCTTGGAACACGGCGGCGTTTCCTTTGACTATGTGATAGCTCAGATGTGTGCCTGATTCATCCATATCAGGGATGGAAAGATCGTAATTTCCTCCCTCGTAAAGATAAGATGAGTACACATTGATGAGAGGTGGTTCCCCCTCAGTGCTACCAGGAGAACCAAAAAAGTTTCCGCCTTCATCTCCGGCGATCAACGCGCTTGTCCGAGTTTCTCCTACTTCCAAAGGACCGGGTTCTTCTGGATTATCTCCATATAGGTCACCATAGTGCGAATCGGATTCGATCACATAGTTCATCTCATCACCCTCGCCGTACTCTTCTCCATAATAGGGCAGTACTCTGGCGAAAAAGGCAGATTCTGAATCCTGATCCGGTTGTTGCATCACCACGGCTTCTAACTCTCCCAACCCACGATAAGACGCGACCACCATCTCTTCAAAGTCGTAATCTTCATACACTTCAAGATCAAAATCGGCGGCCACTCCTCCTCCTTCTTCCGGTAAAAGTGCTACACCGGTGTAGTGTCCATAGGCGGTCAGTTTGTTCCTGTTTGGAAGCATCTCGTCCTCTCCTGGATTGACCCACCAACCGTCACTTGGCACCGTAATAAACTGATTATCCGGTTCGTGGTTGTTCAACGTGTATGACTTTCCTCCTGTAGCCGATGCTCTCGCGATCGGTGCAAAGAGTACTACGCTAGCTACCAACAAGCCCACTATAACAAAAACAGCTATCCTATTTTTTTGCATGACAAACACATCTTTGTTTATGAGTAAATCTCCTATTATTTAAATCCTTTTTAACAATATCTGAATTTGGACCTAGGCCAGTCTCCCTTTGATCTGTAAAAACTTCGAAGGCAAATCCTTTATAACACCTATCCATCCTTTCTTAACGAAAAGTGATAATATATGAAATTGAACTTTCTTGGCAGTGCATCCAGTGTAGGTCCGCTTTCACTGGTGATACATTACGAAGACATGTCCTTGATATTCGACCACGGTATGCTACCCGCAGACCCACCCGAATATCCACTGAGGCCCCCCCTAGTGGACATGGGGTTTTTGAGTCATTCTCATCTGGACCACTGTGGGATGATACCTTCACTTCTCAGGCAGAACGATATACCCATCCTTTCGACCCATCCGACCGTGGAAGTCGCCGAACTGCTACTTTATGACAGTCTGAAGATAGCCAACATAGAAGGTTATCCAAAACATTTTGAGAAGATAGATATCAAAAATACCAAGGCGGCTTTCGACTTGGTAGGATACAACTCAAAGAGGGACATAGGAGGCATGGAGATAGAGATACATTCCGCAGGACACATACCGGGTTCAAGCATGTTCGAACTCAAAGGAAACGATACCACTCTTTTTACTGGAGATATCAATACCAAAAATGCACGTTTGATATGGGGTACACATCCCGTTGAATGTGACAATCTTGTCATGGAATCCACTTACAGCGGAGAAAACCACGAAGATAGAAAAGAAACAGAAAAGAGATTTTTAGACAAGATCGACGATTCTCTAAAAGCAGGAGGACAAGTCATCGTTCCCGTCTTCGCAGTTGGAAGGACGCAGGAGATATTGATGGTCTTGAACGATAGAGATTACAATATATGGTACGACGGGATGGGGAGAACCGTGAGTAGAATCTACTTGAACCACGGAGGATTCCTGCGCTCGCCTAAAGCTTTGAAAAACGCCATGAACAACGCAAACGAAGTCAGATCCCCTTCGACTAGAGAGGAGGCAAAGGATGCCGAAGTCATAGTAACTACCAGCGGCATGGTGGAAGGAGGGCCCGTACTTGAGTACATGAGAGATATACGTAAAGATCCAAATAGTTCCATATTGTTGACAGGCTATCAAGTTGAAGGCAGCAATGGAAGGAGACTATTAGACAACGGGATGATCAGGGATAAAGGTGCTACTTTACCAGTAAAGTGTGACATAGAAAAATATGATTTTTCAGCACATGCGGGTCATGATGATCTAGTAGAGTTCGCTAAGGGTTGTGATCCTGAAAATATAATACTCTGCCATGGTGAAAAAAGAGAAGAGCTAGCTGACGATCTGTCGGAATTTGAGGTGTACACACCACAGGAAGGAGAAGTAGTGGAGCTGTAAAAAGTTCATACCAAATAAATTTATAATGGCCCATGATTTACAAGAGGTATGGATATGTGGTATTTCTCGGCTGCGAGACTCGGGATAGGTTCCATCTTTTTGCTTGTGGCGTCTATAAGAGATTTAAAGACAAGGAGGGTACCTAACGAACTCTGGATGGTCATGGGTAGCATAGCTATCGTCCTCTTGTTCATAGAACTGTTAGCGGTTAGAACTTGGTTCGTGGATGATATCGACTGGATAGATCACGTAAGCTGGACACACTTTTTGATATTTATACCCATAATCGTTATCTTCTCCGAAGCGTTCATCGAGAGACCACCTGTCTATTCGAAAGGTAAAGTCGATCTAAAAGTTCTCGGCTGGCTTTTACTACCATTGATCGTTTTTGTTTTCATGCTGAATTCCTTAGCGAGTTCACTGCTTTTTTGGACCCTTGTTATGATACCCGCCATGATGCTGTTCGCTTTCCTTCTGTATTTTTTCTACATACTATATGGGGGTGCGGACGCCAAGGCTATCATAACTATAGCCATATTAGTTCCATTTTACCCTTATATACCCCGGGTCACCAACTGGACATTATCTTCCGATCTGATCCCAATGATGCAGACGTTCTTTCCGTTCACACTCGTTGTCCTTCTAAACGCATCCATAATAGTGGCCGTTTTCCCTATAGGCTATTTTTTTATAAACATATTCAAGGGAGATATCGACCTTCCCAAGATGTTCTTTGGTTTCAAGAAAAGAACACGAGATATAGAAGATTCCTTCGTTTGGCCCATGGAATACTACGAAGACGGTAAATTGAAAACCGAACTTTTTCCGCGTTCAAACACGGAAGAAAAACTAGATTCTTTGAAAAAACACAAAAGAAAATATGTCTGGACTACTCCTAAGATACCCTTCATAGTACCCATATTTATAGGATTTATGATCTCCTTTGTGATAGGAAATCCATTGATGTACATGATGTGAATGCGCTTGAGCCATTTACTAATAAAATTTTACGAAAAGTTTAAATAATGCTTACCTTAGTACACATCTAAGGTTTGAGAGAGATCATATTATTTAAGGAGGCCCCTCTATTGCAATCTAAAGGAGAGATCATCTGCATCACCGAGCAGGGTGATATAATAGGAAGGTTCCCTCACACCCCTCAGATGGGTACCACCGTTATAGATAAAAGAAAACAAAATCTAGGTGTAGTCGCATGGATCTTTGGACCGGCAGAGAGGCCTTTTGTTGAGATAAAAACCGGTTTTGAGCCTCAAAGAAGGATCTCCATATTGAACGAGCCGATATACCAGGAGGAGATATGATGGAAGAAAAAGTTAAAGTCGAGGAGGAAACTTCAAGCTCAGTAGAAAAAGTAACCCAATGTCCTGAATGTAAAAGTAGACACCTTGCCCAAGACTATGATAGAGGCGAATTGATCTGCGAGGACTGCGGATTGGTTATCGATAATCAATATATCGATGAGGGCCCGGAATGGCGTGCTTTCGACATGGCCCAAGAAGAGAGTAGGGCTAGAACCGGCGCCCCCATGACTGAGATGGTACACGACAAAGGACTGTCCACAGGTATAGATTCTTCAAACAGAGACTCCTATGGAAGGGCGATTCCAAGCAAAAAAAAGGCCCAGATATATCGACTTAGAAAGTGGCAGAGGAGGATAAGAGTTTCCGACGCAACTGAAAGAAATCTTGCCTATGCTCTCACCGAGATGGACAGGATGGCTTCGACCATGGGCCTACCAAAAAATATCAGAGAAACCGCAGCAGTGGTTTATAGAAAAGCCGTTAAAAAAAATCTCATCAGGGGTAGGAGTATAAACAGCGTCGTAGCGGCTTCTTTGTACGCAGCATGTAGAAAAGCAGGGGTACCAAGAACCCTGGACGAAATAGCCGACGCTACATCGTCCGATAGAAAAGAGATCGGAAGAACTTATCGGTTTTTGAGTCGTGAGTTGATATTGAAACTAAAACCTACCAAACCCCAAGAGTATTTAAGTCGTTTCTGCAGTGAACTCGAACTGAGCGGAAAGGTCAAAAAGATAGCTAGAAATATAATAGATCAAGCTGAAGAGAGAGAACTTATATCAGGTAAAGGACCTACCGGCTTGGCGGCAGCGGCAATTTATATCGCTTCTATAAACGGAGGCGAAAGAAGGACCCAAAGAGAAGTCGCAGATGTCGCCGCAGTAACAGAAGTGACGGTTAGAAACAGATACAAAGAACTCGTAGAAAAACTCGATATAGATATAGAAGTTTGAAAAAAATTTCTGATCTATTCCAGTTGATGTAGGGTTTTTTAAACAGAGATTAGTAAACTTTATATAGAACATCAATTATCGGAAGTTTGAGAAATGATAAAATAGGTGAAGAAACATGATGGGAAATCAACCGATATTGCTGTTGAAAGAAGACACGGAAAGAGAAAGAGGAAGAGACGCTCAGAAGAACAACATCGCTGCCGCTAAAGCAGTGGCAGATGCTGTGAGAACTACGCTAGGACCTAAGGGAATGGACAAGATGCTCGTTGATAGCTTGGGCGATGTCGTCATAACCAACGACGGAGCTACAATACTCGACGAAATAGACATCGAGCACCCCGCAGCGAAGATGGCGGTAGAGATGGCCGAGAGCCAGGATGATGAATGTGGCGATGGTACGACTTCTGTTGTCGTTTTGGCAGGAGAGTTCTTAAAAAATGCCGAAAACCTCATCGAACAGAATGTACATCCCAGTGTTATAGCCAAAGGTTTCAGACTAGCTTCCATAGAGGCAAGAAGGATCTTAGAAGAAAGCAAGATCGAACTCGATATAGAAGATGAGGAGAAGCTACATGAAATAGCTATGACCGCCATGACCGGTAAATCGATAGAAGGGGAAAAAGAAAAACTCGCTGATCTCGCTGTAGATGCTGTAAAACACGTAGCCGAAAAAGAGGACGGCACGTACATAGTGGATATAGATAATATCAAAGTAGAAAAGAAGGCTGGTGCAGGAGTCGACAATACTGAACTGATAAACGGCATAATACTCGATAAAGAGAGACTACACGAAAACATGCCCGACGAAGTAAAAGACGCAAAGATCGCACTACTCAACTCCGCCATGGAGATAAAAGAAACCGAGATCGATGCGGAGATAGAGATCACGGACCCCGATCAACTTGAACAGTTCGTCAACAAAGAAGAGGAAACCATCAGAGAGATGGTAAACAAAGTGAAAGAGTCCGGCGCTAACGTACTTCTCTGCCAAAAGGGTATAGACGATCTAGCACAGCACTACTTAGCGAAGGAAGGGATCTTGAGCATAAGAAGAGTCAAAAAATCGGACATGAAGAAACTCTCTAAAGCTACCGGCGCAAACATCGTAACCAACCTCTCAGATCTAGAATCTGCAGATTTAGGTAAAGCCGGCTGCGTAAAAGAAAAGATGATCGGAGACAGTCACATGACCTTCGTAGAGGAGGCCGAAAAAGGAAAAGCTGTTTCTTTACTGTTGAGAGGTGGAACGGATCATGTCGTCGACGAACTAGAAAGAGCGGTACACGACGCACTGAAGGTCTCGGCGGTAGCCATCGAAGACGGTGCGATACTCCCAGGCGGTGGCGCCATAGAGATCGAACTGAGCAACAGATTGAAGAGCTATGCGGGAACCATCGAAGGTAGAGAACAACTGGCAGTAGAGGCCTTTGCAGATGCATTGGACATCATACCAAGAACATTAGCTGAAAACGCAGGAATCGACGGGATCGACGTACTGATGGAACTGAATACGGCTCATGAAAAAGAGAAACTCAAAAACCAAGGCATAGAGATAATCAGCGGAAAAGTATCGGACATGCTCGAGGCAAAGGTCGTCGAACCGCTGAGAGTTAAGACCCAGGCCATCGAGGCAGCTACCGAAGTCGCCAATATGATCCTGAGGATCGACGACGTCGTGGCCTCTAAAGGAGGAGGCGGCGGAGAAGAAGCCGGTGGACCACCTGGCGGGATGCCCGGCGGTGGAATGCCACCAGGCATGATGTAAGCCTTGACGGAAAACACACTTCCTAAAATCCTTTCTTATTTTTTTTAAATTTCTCTCAATCGAGATACATCTATCTTATCATAGTGCACGAATTCTGCCAATTCACGCCGACTAGAAGAATAGCGCTCCTGATCGGGATAACCCAATTGAAGTATGTCGGGTAATTCCATGTAGTCCGGTACTTCTAAAAGCTCTTTCACCTCTTCTTTTATCCCCTCTGGCTGGGTACCCCAGCTGAGTGTAATACCCAAAGAAGCCGCGGCTAGGCTCATGTTCTGAACCATGCTTCCTATACTTGCATAAACCACGAACTCGGCGGGCATCATATCAGGATAGGAATCCATCACTCGCTTATCAACGCAAACAGCTATCAGTACAGGGGGAGACGTATACCTCTCAGGAGGATTTGACATGCCCATGCCCTCTGCGTAGAGTTCTGCTATATCTAGCTTTGTCTTTTCATCCTTTATGACTATCAATTCCCAGGGCTGTTTGTTGCCTCCTGATGGAGACCACCTACCAGCTTCTAATATGATTTCAAGATCATCTTCATCCACTTCTTTCGTCTTGAATTTTCGGGCGGTCCATCTTTTCTTCATCAGCTCTATGATATCTTCATCCATATTTTCCCTCTCATGACTATCATCATAATAAAACAGGATTTTATATTTTTCCATGAGGTAGTTGAATTTCTGACATGTTTCACAAGTTTAATATATCTTTTTAATCATAGACAAACGGTCGACAATTTGCAACGCCTCATAGAGATGTTGATACCCGCCAAAAGGTGGGAAGAAGCCAAAGACCTGTTGGAAGAGAATGGAAAGGTCCTCGAATTCTGGTGTGAAGAGATCCCAGAGGATAAGGTAGTGATCAAGATACTCGTTGATGCCGATAAAAGCCAGACCACGATAGACAAATTAAAGGACAGATTCGGAAGATATGAGACATTTAGATTGCTTCTCTTCAAAGTAGAGGCATCTCTGCCCGTGGAGGAAGAAGAAACAAAAAAAGAGGAGAAAGAGGAAGAGGGCAAAGAGACTATAGGGGTGAGCAGGGAAGAGTTATATACCGAGGTCAAAGACCAAAGTAAGTTGAACAGAGTCTATCTTTTGTTGACCGGCCTCGCGGCCGTAGTGGCTTCTATAGGCGTTCTGAGGAACGATGTGGCGGTGATAGTCGGTGCCATGGTGATAGCCCCTATGTTGGGCCCGAACGTAGGTCTTTCTTTGGCTACGACCTTAGCAGATATCGACTTAGCCAAACTGGCGGCGAAGACCGCTTTGATAGGGATCATGATCTCATTTCTGGTCTCCATATTTATAGGTTTAGTCCTTGAGGTAGATCCTACGACAACCCAAATAGAAGCCAGAACCAGCGTGGACCTGCTCCACGTTGTTCTAGCACTTTCAGCAGGTAGCGCTGGAACTTTAGCATACACAAAGGGACTCTCATCTGCTGTGATAGGCGTGATGGTCGCTCTCGCTCTAGTTCCGGCCATAGCAGCTTCCGGCCTTTTGATAGGTTCGGGCGCTCTAACGCAGGGTTTTAACGCTTTCCTGCTGTTCTCCATCAACTTGATCTGTATCAACCTTTCAGGCGTTCTAACTTTCGTTGCTCAGGGTTTTGAACCCAGCACATGGTGGGAGGCCGACAAGGCAAGAAAACTCACAAAGAAGGCATTGCTGCTTTGGGTAACGCTCCTCGGCATCCTTATAGCGGTGATAATCTATACCCAGTACTTCTGAAGAAAGTGGGCAAAAGAATAACTTTTACGGTATATTGATCGTATCAAAGAGAAGAACTAATACCAAATCCAATCAAAAAATATTATATGCAAGGAATTATTTGACCGATTAGCGATGACGATGGAAGGTAAAAAAGAGTACTATCAAATGACCGTTAAAGAGTGTCTAGAGGCTCTGAACACATCGCCTGAAGGCTTGACTAAAGACGAAGGAGAAAAACGTCTGGAAAAGCACGGTAAGAATGAACTCACAGGTAAAGTACAGACGCCTAAGTTGTTGCTTTTTTTGTCTCAGTTCAAAGAACTTTTGGTATTAGTTTTACTCATAGCGGGCATCATCTCGCTTTTTTTGGGTATAGCTTGGGACGATCCAGGCAGTTTGAAAAGTGCGGCTGCTATGTTCATCATAGTTTTTATCAACGCGGTCATCGGCTTCGTTCAGAAATACAAAACCGAGCAGATCATCGAGAAACTGAAATCGTTGATCAAATCTCCTGCCAAAGTCAAACAAGACGGCCAGTGGAAAGAGATGGATCAAACGGAGATAGTTCCCGGTGACATAATAAAGATAGAAGAGGGAGATAAGATCCCGGCAGATATCAGGATCATAAAGTCTTTCAATTTGAAAACCAACGATTTTTCTCTCACTGGAGAATCCATGCCCCAGGAGAAAAAAACAAACGCTATAAAAGAGAAGGTACCCCTTGCAGATAGAGATAATATGGGTTACGTGGGAACTACCGTAGCTACAGGTAACGCCCAGGGAGTGGTTACAGCCACAGGTATGAATACCGAGATGGGAAAGATCGCGGATATGACCGAAGAGACGGGAGAGCTGAAATCACCTCTACAGAAAGAATTGGACCTGCTCGCAAAAAATCTCACCGCTATAGTGATCGTGATAAGCACCGCTCTTTTCTTCGTGGCCGTATGGCAGGAACTCGGAGTAGCAACCAGCTTTCTGTATGCCGTTGGTATAGCGGTATCGGCGGTACCTCAAGCATTGCCCGCCCAAGTAACCGTTGCACTTTCAACCGGTAGTAATAGATTGGCAGAGGAGAACGCCGTTGTGAAAAATCTTGCATCTGTTGAAACTCTTGGTTCCACCACGGTTATATGTACCGATAAGACCGGCACTTTGACCAAAAACGAGATGACCGTAAAAAATATCTGGTTCGACGGGAAAGAGTACCAGATGACCGGTTTGGGCTACAGACCGGAGGGGACCATATTGGACAAAGATGGAAAGGAACTTTCACAGGAGAAGATAAACGAAGTGGAGATATTGATGGATGCGGCCACCATGTCCTCCACCGCTGAGATACACGAGCCAGACGATCAGCACGATAATTGGTACGCCGTGGGTGATCCCACGGAGGCCGCACTGATAACCATGTCGACCAAACTCGGTACCCGTCACGAAAGAGAAGATGATGAGAACCCTGAAGTGGTGGAATTCCCGTTCGATTCCGAAAGAAAACGCATGAGCTCAGTACGGGATCTGGGAGAACCCTATGAAAACGAAAAGGTGAAAAAAGCTCTAGAAGGTGATACTGAAGGCATGAGGGTTCTCGCGATGAAAGGTGCTACTGACAGCGTGCTCTCCATAACAAAATACATCTACAAAAACGGCGAGATAGAAAAGATAACGGAAGAGGACAAAAAAAGGATAAGAAAACTCAACGAAAAATATTCTAAAAAAGCCATGCGGGTCTTAGCTATCGCTTACAGACCTTTAGATAAGAACAAAAAAGATTACAGAGAGGAGGAAGTGGAAAAAGATGTGATTTTTTTGGGTCTCACGGCCATGATAGACCCGCCGAAAGAAGGGGTCAAAGAGGCCATAGAGAGCTGTCACGATGCTCATATACGCACCTACATAATGACTGGAGATCATGCGATCACGGCCAAAGCCGTTGGAGAAGAGATCGGACTCGCAAAGGATATAGATAAGGTTCCAGTCATAACCGGTGGAGAGATAAAAGATATAGATGATCGAAGCCTGAAAAAGAAGATGAGAAAAAGCGAATCCATGATCTTTTCCAGGGTCGATCCCGAAGATAAACTCAGGATAGTCAAGTTGTTAGAAGAAGACGAAGAGATAGTCGCTGTCACCGGTGACGGGGTCAACGATGCTCCAGCGCTAAAAAGAGCACATATAGGGGTGGCTATGGGTCAGAAAGGAACAGATGTGGCGAAAGAAGCCTCCGAACTCGTTTTATTGGACGATAGTTTTCCTACATTGGTTCATGCCGTCAGAGAAGGACGGACCATATACAACAATCTAAAGAAAACCGTTCTAGCCTCCATGACCACCAACGGAGCCGAACTTACAACGGTTTTAGCCGGTTTAGCCATGATCGGTCTGTTAGGATGGAGCGAGTGGGCGATACCCATACTCGTTATACAGATCTTGGCCATAGATCTTTTAGCCGAAGTGATGCCGCTTACGTTTTTAGCTTATGATCCACCTTCAGAAGCTATGATGATCTCTGCTCCAAGAAGCCAAGAAGAGCATATATTGAACTTTTCGCGTTCCACGGAGGTGATATTCCTAGCTCTTTTGATAGGAGTGTTGGCCGTTGGAAACTTTTGGCTTTATTTCCATAGGCACGGGCTTTCACTGAGTGATGAAACCGCACCCGTCCAATACGCAAAGGCCACTGCCGTTACTTATTTGACGCTAGCTTATTGCCAGTTCGCCAATATAATGTCTAGAAGGTACGAGTACGATTCCATCTTCAACAAGAATTTTTTCTCTAATAAGATAATAGTATACTCGATAATGGCCTCCATCGGCCTGGTACTTCTGGGCGTTTACGGACCCTACATAAGTGATTTTTTGGAGTTCGCTAGCATAGGCTTGATGGAGTGGATACAAGTTCTGGGAGCCATGGCCATCTTTTTAGGTTTTTTCGAGACCATGAAGCTTATAAAAAGATCAAAAAGAGGATGATGAGAAAAGCGGGAATAAGTATCGCCATGGATGAGCATGGCCTTGAACAGATACGTTTTAAGAAAAAACCCGGCTAAGATGAAAAATAATATAATACACCCTCATCTTCCTTCGTCCATGAGCATGAAATTGAAGGAGATCTATGAAAAAGCTGTCGAGATGGGAAGAGACTCAGATATAAGAAGCGAAGATGCTCTAGAAAAGGAACTGGAGAAGGCTAGGGAGGAGTATGAAGAGCTGGAAGGAAAAGATAAAGAAGTCTTCGACCAGCAGCGTTTAGAAAATCCTTTTCACGATTCTAGACTTCTTTATGGTGATGCCGAAGCAGAGGTCGAGAGTGTATTAGTGGGAATAAATATAGACACTGGAGAAGTGATGTTAGCCGATAGACTCTCAGAAAAAGGAAAAAATATAGACCTGATCATAGGTCATCATCCCAGGGGTATAGGTCTCGCCTCACTGTACGAAGTGATGGATCTTCAGAAAGATATGCTCGAAGAATACGGTGTACCCATCAACATAGCTGAGGGACTGATCAACGAGAGGATGAAGGTGATCGAGAGAAAATTGAAAGGCGCCAACTTCAATCAGAGTTTGGACTCCGCTAAACTGCTGGACATACCTATGATGTGTATTCATACTCCATCGGACAACTTGGTCGATAGATTCCTGAAGGAAAAGATAAAAGAGAACGATTTTGAAAAGGTCGGTGATGTGGTCGAGTTTTTGAGTGAAATTCCAGAATACCACGAAGCACGGAAATTCAAAGGCGGTCCTTATGTCATGGTAGGAAATGAAGAAAATCGTGCTGGAAAAGTCGTCGTTGAGATGACCGGCGGAACCGGTGGAAATAAGGACTCCTACGAAAAGTTGGCAGATGCGGGTGTAGGAACCATAATCGGTATGCATCTTAGCGAGGAACACAGGAAAAAGGCCGAAAAACACCATATCAATTACGTGATAGCGGGTCACATGGCCAGTGATTCTCTCGGCATGAATCTGTTCTTGGATGAGATAGAAAAAGAAGGCGTGAATATCGTTCCATGCAGCGGCTTCATAAGACATTCGCGGAATTGATCCTTACTGAAAAACGCTCGATAGGTTTTAATCACACCCCGTTCTCTATAATACAATCAGATGATAGAGATAAAAAATTTATCGAAACGATATGGAAAGATAGAAGCGGTTAAAAACGTCGATTTTTCAGTTAAAAATGGAGAAATTTTCTGTCTATTAGGTTCTAACGGAGCGGGCAAAACCACCATAATCAAGATACTGATAGACCTTTTAGAAGCGAGCAGTGGCGAAGCTCTTATCGACGGTAAAAGTATGAGAGACGATGTGATGTCAAAAATGCTGTTCGGTTATCTTCCCGAGCAGCCTCACCTATACAAAAGATTGACCGGAAGAGAGTTTTTGAACATAATGGGGTCGCTGAAAGGGGTAGAAAAAGAAAGACTTGATGAATTTATAGAGCTTTGGTCTAGAAGACTAGAACTAGATGGAAGGATGAATTCAGAGATGGGGTCCTATTCTAAAGGTATGAAACAGAAGATACTGTTCATGAACGCCATGGTACATGATCCCCCAAATCTCGTCCTGGACGAACCGACCGTTGGTTTAGATCCAAGGTTCAGCCAGTACATGAAAAAGAAGATAGAAAGACTATCCCATGAAAATAAGACCATCTTGATGAGCACACACATAACTTCCGTTGCCGAGGATATCGCCGACAGAGTAGGTATCATCGACAGAGGTGAACTGCTCACCATCAGTTCTCCGGATGATCTCATGGATAGAACTGGTAGAGATACGTTAGAAGAGGCTTTTGTCGAAGTGATCGATGATGAAAGAAGGAACGCTTGAACTGTTTTCCACCGAGATAAAACATTCTTATAGGGGTTTTAAAGAGAGGGTGGTAGAAAGGCCGTTCATGACCTTCTGGTTCATCATCCTGCTCGTGGGTGGATTCTGGATGGTACTGATGATGGTGGAACTGATACAGGGTATAGATGAGCTTCCTTTCACTCCTTCCCAGGGCAACATACTATTCGTCGTCTTTTTCGTGATCATGTCCAAGGCTTCGGTGGAGACCGTTGAGAACACCATGAGGAACCATCAGTTGAAACACTACTTTTCTACTCCCATCTCATTTCAAAAAGTACAGATTTCACGGTTTTTGAAAGTTTTCTGGTATAATCTTCTGTTGATAGCCCTTTCGTTGTCTATTGTATGTATACATATCTACTCCTTCGGATTCCAGCCTCCCATAGATGATTACTTCTTTTATAATCTGTATATACTAGGGATCTCTGCCCCCATAATAGGATTCAATCTGGGCGTGATGACCCAGGTGAAGAAAAACATCGTGAAGATGGGCCTACTGATCCTTTACGGGCAAAATATAACTCTGGTCTGGCTGGTACTACATTCAAACATCTCGTCTACAGTTATACCATATTATCTTTTGGCGATCTCACTTCTTTCCTTCGTTGTGCTCTTGACTTCGAAGAAATTATTTTGGATGGGGTGGAAAAATGGAACGTCATCTTCTTCATCTCAGAACCTCCGTTTCCACGGCAGCGGCGATATCCTACCTGGCTTTTTAGATACGTTGACCAGAAGAGTGGCCGAAAAGGAGATACTGATAAGATGGCGGAGAAGAGAGAGTCCGGCTAGTCTGGGTGTTACCGCTCTCATAGGAGGAGGACTGTTGTTTACATATATTCAACTGGGTCCCGATCCAGACCTGGGCCTTGGATTGGACGAGTTCTTTTATCCCGTACTCATAGGCATGGGACTATTCTTGGCGGTCACCCTGCAGGTTCTTTTTCCCACTCTATCGCTCTTCGGTAGAGAAGGTAAAGCCTTCTGGTTGATCCGATCCTTACCTGTAAAACCTAAAAATGTGATCCGCGGTAAGGTATTGGCGATATTATTGTTCAGTCCTTTCATACCTCTGATGGTGGCACTCCCTGTACCGATCCTTTTATCCTACTCGTTTGAAAAGATCCTATTTCTCTTCATTTCATCTCTACTATTGATAATCCTTTTGGGGGGCATAGGTGCTTGGGCAAGCAGCAAGTACCCTAATTTTGACGAGAGCGTTAACGGCGCTCCCGACGTCACTACCATGTACACCACCATGATGGTGGGCATGTTCTTTTCAGGTATCTTCGTATTGATACCCGCCTCGATCTTCATTTTGAATAGATGGTATGGATTGCTGGCTCTGACATCTATGCTGGCCATCACCACCGTTATTTTTTACATATTGTGTGGTAGAGCCGCCACCCTTTACCATGAAAGGGAGATGGATTTTTAAGCAGATATACACAATATGTTTATATCTACAAGATCATTAGGAACGGAAGTGTGATCATACATGAAGATATTATTAGCGATTACAGGCGCATCAGGGGTAGTTTATGGAAAAAGACTCCTTGAAGTCCTGAGCGAGAGAGACGAGATCCAAGTCGAACTCATAGTATCCGAAGCGGCTAAGGAATTGATGCAGACAGAATTGAATGTTTCATACGAAGAGGTCAAAAAGAATGCCGATTCCGTATACGAGCCTTCGAACTTAAAAGCTCCACCGTCTTCAGGCAGCTCGATATACGATGCGATGGTGATCGCACCCTGCTCCATGTCATCCCTATCCAAAATAGCCAACGGAGTGTCGGACAACTTGATCACCCGAGCGGCTAACGTATCTTTAAAGGAGAACAGAAAACTCATCTTGACCCCGAGAGAAACTCCCCTAACAGCTACCTGGCTGAAGAATATGCACCTCCTTTCATCAGAGGGAGCCATATTACTCCCGGCTATGCCTGGTTTCTATGGCTATGCGGACACCATGGAGGATCTAGTCGATTTCATAGTCGGGAAGATACTAGACTCATTGGAGATAGAGAACTCTTTGTATCATCGTTGGGATGAAGCGGAGAGACTCTGATAGTTTTTACCTTTCGTGGGTGGAGTCTTCTTTCTTTTTGATGATGCCCACGACGGCCATGATCAAGATGACCAGCATGATGATCGCCAGGACCCACCAATATTCCCTGGGATCCTCTTCCTCTTGAAAATGGACCGTGATCGATTTGTCCTCTTCCGTCATGTTGAAAGTTACCATATTTTTATCCTCTCCAAATTCCAGATCGTCTTGGTGGATCCCTTCTAGTTCCCACGCAGTTAATTCATAGCCATCATCGGGATGAGCATTCAAGGTCACTTCGGTTCCGTTTTCGAAAGCTTTGGACCATCCTTCTTCTATCATCTCGTTGTTCACTTCTACCGCGCCCTTGCCCTGGATATTCACAGTGAGTTCATACATGGCAAGTTCATCCTCACTTTCAGTAGTCAACTCGTAAAACCTTGTCCATCCTATGTCAGATCTGTCTTCGGTGAAATGATCCCCACCTAAAGAACCAAAACCGATCTGAAATAGGCTCAAGATCAACAGCAACACTACACCTACGACCGATACTCTTTTCTTCCACATCGTTAAATCCATATTTTCAATAGATAAAAAAATTTTGACTATGAAAACGCATCGATACCTTTTCGGTGTGAAGCGGATCAAGAAGAAAAACCATAATCTATAATAGATATGATTATTTTTCTATACCGATGAAGCTCACTATAGAAGAAAAACATATCAAAACGTTCATGCTAAACCAGGAAACGGCTTCGGAACTATCGATCCAGGAAGAAGATATACTTATAGGTAAAAATCCCATCAATCAGAAGACCGTGGCGGGACGAGCAGAGTTCAGTGATGAAATAGAAAAAAATAATATAGGCCTACCCAGGGAACTTTTTGAATCCATCGGGCTGGATACCGGTTTTGAACTCGAGTTGGAAAAATTTAGCTCCAAACCCACCAAAGTCAAGGAGATAGAATTCGGATTCGAAAATAGAGATAGTTCTAAAAAAGATCCGTTATCCATCGTAAAAGAGAACGAAAAGGAATTCATAGACTTCATCCAATATAAGATCTTTACTAAAAATTCAAAATTTTTATGGCCTGAAAAACAACTATTGGTATCCATAGAAAAGACTTATCCAGAGATAGGCAGGGATGAGATAGGGGACTTCACGGAGATAGAAGAGTTCAGTTATGTATGGGGAGGCAGTGAACTAAAATCCTTCGACGGCGTTCTATTGATAGACATGTCAGGCAGTATGGAAACAAAAGACCTGAAGATGGAAGACATAGATTGGGTCGTTGAACGTATAGACAGCGGTATCCAAGGTGAAATGACCTCTGGATTTTTAAATCAACTAAAGGAAAGGATGAATATAAAAAGGTCCGAAGGTGCGGCATTCTGCGCTTTGATGTACCTGGTCCAAAAGATAGGTAGAGGCGTAGGCGACAAGATATCCGTTATACCGTTCAGCACCGAAGCGATACCCATCAAATTTCAAAATGAAAATTATTTTTCCTCAAGAGTAGGAACCACCAAGGATGCCGCAGAAAACATAGTAGACGAGATAAATTACGCTAAAAGAGGACGTACTAACATATCCGGTGCTTTAGTGAAAGCCATAGAAGTCATAAAAGATTTTGACAGGGATAAGATGAAGATGATCGTTATGTTAACAGACGGAGAACCAAAACCTCCTTCTATAGATGATGGACAAAGTGTAAGAAGAACTGTAGAAGAAAGATTGGCTCCAAGAAGAGACGTCATCATAAACACCATCGGTCTAGGCCATGAAGTAGATCACCATCTTTTAGAAGAGATCGCGACCATGACAGGTGGGGAGTACACCTACGTCAACAGCTTGCAGGGATTGACCCAAGCCTATTCACGCTATGCGACTTCCATATCTATCAAAGGTACTTCATTCCTTGATACCGATGGGGAGTGAACTATCCCTCACCTTAAAAAGCCTTCAAAATCTTTGATGGAAACCGTATCTAGATCCACGTATCTTGACCAAATGTCGTATCTCATATCTTCGGCCCCTTTAAAAGACATATGTTTAAGTTCCCTCAAGAGTTCTTCAAAATCATGGTCGCCTTTTTCACTTCTGAAGACGATCATCTGCGACGGGGAGAGTGGGGGTCCCACTTTTGATCCATCTTTCAGCTTGAAAACACGGAGTAAAAGATTCTTCACGTAGGGCGTGTTCTCTACGCCCAACTTCTCAAAATAAGGGAACAATCTTCTTAAGATCACCTGCCAATCTTCGTATATGTAGTGAGGGGCCTCTTGTTCTACTAGATCGAATCTATCGGAGCGATCTTCATCGGTGTAGATCCTCCCCAACAATCCATCCTCTATACTTTGGTATCTGTTCTTTTTCAACGTTTTGGAGGAGATCGAAGGTGAGAACTCACCGTCTTCTTGGAAGCGATCTTTTACATAAAGCGCTATGGCCTGAAGTAGAAGTACGATGGATATACGATCTAGGGTGGTTATCTGGGTATCGAATATCCTGACCTCCACCGTGTCGAACCTCGTAAAAGGATAGATGTCTATCATGCGTAGCGATTCTCTGGTCCTTTCGAGCTTATGTTCCAAGTGCTTCTTCCCCTTCGCGCCTGATTCCGGTAGATAAGGAGGGGTCTTGAACTGCTCGATATTTTCCTTGAGCCTCATGTTATTGCATGGATCCGTGATTACCAAGTGTCCCAGCTCGTTAAAAGTATATTTCGGCACTTTCTTTCCTAAAAAAGGAGAGTTGGACGAGATAGCTATAAAATGAGGGATCATGTATCTGTAAGTATTGTAGATCTCTTTTTTCAGATCCGGGTCTTCGATACCTAGATGATGATGTTCACCGAATGAGAGCCCCTCCGAGTAATCTCCCATGGGGTTGGTACCGACAGACAATATGTCGGCATCGATGTTCAATTCTCTTACGACTTCGTGAGCGATGCGGTAGAGATTGTAAGCCCACCATTCTAATTCTTCTAAGTACTCGCAGGGAGGCGTCTGTATCTCGAGTATGTTAGTTTTAAAAGTAACGTGGGAATCTTTACCCAAGACCGAGTAAGATCTCTGGTCATCTACTGTGGAATAATCTATGTGGACCGCTTCGTATCCTTTATCGTCCTCCTTTATCACAACATCTCCTTTCCACTTTCTCTGTATCTCGTCACCTGCATCATATCTTAATTCAGCTATCTTTTTTCTAGAGTGATCTAAGACCTCTTCAAAAACTATGCCCATCTGATTTCCGTCCACCCATTCCCAATTTTCTTTGATCACTTGTAGTTCTACCTCGATACCGTGGGTAAAAGGAAGTTCAGTGAGATACGAACTGTCTTTACTTTTCTGGAAAAAGTCATCGTCTAGTTTTCTGTAATCTTTAACTTCTCCTCCTTCCATGACGAGGTAGTGATCTCGACTCAGGTCCGCGTCACTCATCAAAAACTTCGTAGCATCTCCTTCATGCACGGTATTTTTTACATGGAGTTTTTCTTTTTTCGCTCTGCAATTTGAGGATACCCATGATCTTGCCCGTGAGATCATGTGCTTCCTTTTGGTTTCCTCGGAGGATGACGATATCTTATGATAAGAATCGGAGGTCTTTAAATAAACACATCTATGATCGTCTACAAGAAAATGGGTGTCCGTATCGTCCTCTTCCTGTAAAAGCGATGATGTATCCCTGGGCTCGTCTACTTCTTCCAAGGTCATCTCAAACCTGCTGATGAAGTCATATTCTATGTCTCTGTATTGGAGTGTCTTACTTTCGTGTTCTACGAAAAAGATACCCACCAACCTGTCTTCAACGATCTTTACACTTTTTAAACCTATAGAGTTCGAGCCGGAAAACTCTTCATGGAGTTTGGATATGACTCGATGATAGGGTCTTCCACTCGACTTCCATCTTTTGATCCCACCTTTTAACTCGTGATGATCTACATAGCCGTGGATATCCTGCGTGGGAGCAGGAAGGGTGGATCCCTGTGCCTCTTCTTTATGTATCGAGATATCATCTTCTTTTGACGAAAAGTAGAGCAGGATGAATACGATCACTAAGACCACGATAATGGCCACGGTTCCAAAAATAACAAGTAGGAAGAGTTGAAAAAAAAGAACTTTAGACATGATTGAGGATGAGAGAGATACCTTTTTTGAATATTCGCCGATCATCATATCCTCCGATGTCTTCTATCATTCATTTCCTTACCCTTTACCCATAAAGTATTTTAATTTTATTATTATCTCGTAGTATATCGATGCGAGTTGAAGAAAAACAGCTCGATCACAAAGGAAGAGCAAAAACATGTCTGCGATCGTAACTATCCTTAACGCCGAAAAAGAAAAAAGCATCCAGATGAATCTCGATCCAGAAGAGACCATAAATGAGATAATACAGAAGTGTGAAGACTATTGGCTGATCGGCTATGGATCAAAAAGCCAAGATCGAAAAGAGGAGTACTCACTCTTGAAGGGAGATATGGTTTTGAACCCTGAAAAAACGGTGATCTCCTGCGATATCCAAGATGGAGACGTACTTAAATTCGTCAAAGGTTTTTCCATAGAAACTCCCGTTCAAGAAGATGAAAGCCGCGATGTGAAACAAAAGATAGAAAGAGACGAGTCGGTGATGCGGGCCAAGAGATGGTTAGAAGATAACATAGGTGTCGAATCTAGAAATCTAAGGATCGTAGATGAAAAAAATTGGTCCGACGAGGAAAAAGATCAGGAGCTCGTGATCATCTTCAAAGAAGTGGAAAAAGGAGATCATTTTACTGTTAAATTAAAAGACGGTTGGGTGAAGAAATACATACCCGTAAAGACAAGCGTTGAGAAGGTCTGATAAAATAGAAAAAAATATCTTCGTTAGAAATATAGAGAAAAAAGAAACAATCGTAACCGAGGTCGACCTGAGCATAGATGTCAGGGAGTTTAAAAAAGAATTGATACAGTTTTGGTACCCGAGCACGAACTCAGAACATTCGCTGTACTACCAAGGAATAGAATTAGAAGAAGGTGAACCGCTGAGTTCATACGATATAGAAGATCACTTCTTACTGACCTTTGCACCCGATCCATATATGAGATCTCTGCTACCGGAAGAGAGAAACGACCTCGGTGGTAAAAAAAGTATTTCGATCTCTAAACGCTGGTTAGAAGATAATATAGGAGTAGATCCAAAGGAACTGATCCTCACCGACTTTTCTTGTGTAGACCATGAAGAAATAAAAAAGATCAAATTCGAAACTAGAAAAGAAAGATCCGTATTTAGATTGACTTTATCCGAGGATAAGGTAGTAGATTATGACCATGGAGACCTATGTCAAAGGCGGCGATCCCAAAAAGGAGGGGTAGAATAATGCTACGTGTTGTAGATAAAAAAACGGAGACTGTGCGCACTTTCTTTGTAAATGATGCTCACCACCATATAGGAGAGGACATAGATGGAAACGAGAACACACCTATGGGCAAGAACGGCAGCTATGATCTTTCAAAGAAGTTAGAAGAAGAAGTCGTGAACATGTTCAAAGGTTCCGATTCGAGGTATAGGCTTTCAGAAGATAAAGCGGTATCGAAAACGCTCAACCCGGAACTGGACCATGAAGATCACCCTTATGGTTTATTCGACCAGATAGTCGTATTTCCCATGAAGGATCGTTTTAGAAATGACGGGGAAGTGCCTTTCTCTAAATCAAACGAAAATATCTCCCGATGGGTGAATGCGGAGTACCACAAAGAGAGGCTGATCGGATTCGGAAGGGTAGATCCCTGTGAGATAGATAAAGCTAGAAAAGAGGTTAAAAAATTTCCAGACCAGTATGGTCTAGTGGGTTTGAAAATTCATCCGGATTCGGAAAGATTCCACCTAGATTCTAAAGAAGTGATACAGCTCTACGTGGACTGTGCCAGGATGGGGTTACCCATAATATTCCATACGGGTTATCCCTCGGACGTTAAAGACATACACGACGGGATAAACAAGACCATATCTTTACTGGTGGAGAACGGTAAGGAAGAACTGGTGAGCCAACTGAACGTGATAGTGGGACACTGCAGTTACGTGGATGAAGACGTTTTCAGGTACTTGAGTCATCCGTGCATCTACGGGGAGATGTCCACCCTGAGCCAGCCCGAAGATTTTATCCGTTCCGCTGAAAATAACATCTCTCTTTCAGACTTCACCAACATAACTCTCAACGAATTCAAAAAAGACGTTAGAAATAAACTGAAATCTGACTTCTGGAAGATCTTTCAGGTCAAAACCCACTGGTCTAGCAAGATAATGCTGGGCACGGATCATCCCTTCCTACCAAAGGAGAACATAGTCGACTTGATGGAAGCTTTGTTCTGCTCGGAGCTAGCGGAAGGATTAGAACCTAGAACCATACAGAACATCCTGGGTATGAACCTTATCGCTCTGTTACCTTCCACCGTAGGGATACACGTGTCGACATCCTGTTCCGAACCATGATATATCACGGCCCGGAGAGGTCGATCTCATCTTTTTCTTCATCCGACATATCGTACTTTGAAGTCTCTTGTCCTTCCTGTGTATCTGAGATCATGTCGTAGTCCTCCTCTTCCCAATATCCTTCACTACCCTCTTCCTCGTCGTAAGGTTCTGAGTGTGAGGATGAAGATTTCGTCGAGATCGATATCAGTGCCAAGACGATAACGATTATCACTACAATCGATATCAAAACAAAAATCATATTCGAGTCCAAAAAACTCTCATCGTCATCGTCACCGTTATCATCACCGTTTATCGGTTCGGAAGCCTCCTCTACTACGATGCTGACCGTTCTCACTTCATCATCACCGATTATTTCGAAGTCGAACTCGCCACCATCGC
>SL_8KL_010_SEDDRAFT_10000274_pt1 | contig 44360 bp, 30 predicted proteins | sample SodLakKL_010_SED_4_FD_11160 | JGI IMG/M metagenome (IMG submission 11160)
CGATATAAACAAGCCCCACGATAGTGGATACAAGTTCCTACTATCCAGCAAAAAAGCATTTATTCAGCTGATCAGAAGTTTTGTTAAAACCGGATGGACAGAACAGATTACTGCTTTACATGACTGAAATATGGCGGGATATCTTTAAGAATGTTAGTGAAAATGAAGCTAAGAAAAAACTTTCGTTTACCGGTAATCGTCCCGATGGTGCTCTATAACGGAGATGCTAACTGGTCTGTGCCGATTGAGTTTAAAGATACCCTGAGCAATGCTGATTTATTTGAAGATAACGTCTTAAATTTCAAGTATATTCTATTTGATGTCCAGAAGTATGAAGAAGAAGAGCTGTTGCAACTCTCTAATTTGATCGGCTCAGTATTCCTGGTGGATAAGTCAAGTGAACTGGAAGATATCATCGAACAGCTTAAAAAGCTAATATCTATTATCAAAAACCTCGAAGCAGAAGAATTCAGGTTGTTTACTAACTGGGCAGAAAAAATCCTGACACGGGACGTGCCTTTAAAGGAGAAAGGTAAAGTGACCAATTTCTTTAAAGATACCCGACCTGAGGAGGTGGAAGAAATGATCACTAACGTAGAAAGGGTTTTGAAGAAATCTTGGGAAGACGCTGAGAATAAGGGCGTTGAAAAAGTTGCCAAGCAAATGCTCATAAAAGGTGAACCAGTAGAAAAAATTATGGAATATACCGGTCTTTCTAAAGAAGAAATAGAAGAACTAAAATAAAGCAACTTTAACATATCCCCCCTCTCGATTTAAATAATCCCAAAATGGGAGGAAGGGATTATCTAACGTTTCCCTTCATCCCAACAAGCCTTTTATCTCTGCTAACGTAAGATGATTTTTAAACCCCAGCTCTTTTGCCACTTCTTTAGCATCCTTACCTGCTTCAAATAACTTTAGAACTTGCTTGACCTTTTTAGAGCCATTATGTTCCTCGTCAGTGCAACCAACTTCCTTTGCTTTTTTTTGTTTATAAGTGGGCAGTAATGATTTTTTGTAAAAAAACCCCCGCAAGTTTTATCCCGCAGGTCTATAATCTAACTGGTAAATTTTACAGGGGGGTCTGACCCCTGGAGGGAGGAATTGGAAGCCAAGTTGGAGATTCCGTCAAAAAAACCTGCCGCGGGAATTAACTCCCCGCGGCAGGCTGGTTTTATCCTGGTATGATTGTAATCCGTTACTTACTGAGGTGTCAGAGTGATGTTTGGTACTCTTTCGTCATCTCCGTCTACTGCAAATTCTACCGACTCGCTCAAGAAGTCTTCTGCGAATACAACTGCCTTATATTCACCGTCTGGTAGATCTATATATGCATAGCCATCTGAGCCAGTTTTAATGTACTTTTCATCCACCAGTTCGTCATCTGCATCGTAAACTGCAATCAAGGCATTTTCTAAACCTGCAGCAACTTGATCAAGCACCCTGAATTCTACTTTGTAATCATCAGGTTCTTCGGTCAGGCTTATTTCTACTGTTTCGTCAGCTGTACCCATAGTTACTTCGAACTCTTCATCCAAATAACCATCCACTTCGACTTTTACTGAGTAGGTGCCCGGAGGAAGCTGTTTTAATTCTTGTTCGTTGTCTGNTACTGTTGTAGTACTGTAATATCCATCTTTAGGATCTGCATATGCCTCAAATTCCTCATGCTCGTAATGCTCATCAAGTGCTGTGGTGGTTGCCTCAGTAACATTCTGATCCTGGTCAAACTCAATCGTTAATGTTGCGCCCTCAGTACGCTTTAAGTCGTAATGTTCATTTTCGATTACTTGGCCATCTCCGATGGTGATTTCAGCATCTTTGGTTTCTGATTCACCGGGGTTACGGAGTACTACCTTGTAAGTGCCAGGAGCTTGATCTTTTATCTCATATTTTCCTTCATTAGTAGTTGTTGCATATGTTGCAACATCTCCTGCTTCGTATGCGTCATTAGCATCGTCTTCCGTATAGTAGTATGTAATTTTAGCTCCCGCTACAGGCCCGCCACCAAGGACACCAAGGGGGCCTCCATAAGTTACTTTACCCGATACCTTAGTTGCACTGACGCTGCGGAGTTCAATGTCTTTTTCAACATTGTCTTCCAATCTTTCTATTTCGAAAGCCGCTGCATCACGTTCTTTTGCAATGTATCCTTCTTTTTCAGCTTTAACGTTGTAGCCTTCACCAGCAGCTACGCCTTTGAATTCGTACGTACCATCATTTTCGGTTTCGGTATCACGTACTTCGACTTCATCTTTCAAGAGGTAGACGGTTGCTTCTGCAAGGGTAGATGTTGAGTCAGGTACTTTATCCAGCCCCGTAATCTTACCTGATACATACCCGGCTGTTTCAATTATTCCACCGTGGGTTGCATTTTCGCCAGGCATAGTAATAGAATACGATGTTTCTACAACATATCTACCGCTGGCTACAACATCGTAATCTCCGGGAGCGACACGATCCAAAGTAAATCCTAGCGTATCTTTTTCATCTTCTGGTACCGTGCTCGTTGAGTGTACTTCGGCACCTTGCTTCATCAACTGCAGAGTAGTGGTGCTATCTGTAGATGTAGCAAAATAACCTGTGTCTGTTGATAAGTTGAAAGTCAACTCACTACCGGCTACGAGGTAAATATCGCGCTCTTTGTTTACCCCTTCTTCCACGCTGACTTCAGCATGCTTGCGGGCGCTTTCTCCATCGTCTACCTTGATCAGGTAATCACCGGTCGGTAAAGTTTTACCTGCGAACTCATACTTACCTTCTTCAGTTGTTGTAACATCTCCTAATTCATATTCTTCGTCTTCATCAACATAATGTAAGGTGGTGGTTGCACCTTCTACTCCAACCTCATCAGGATCGTAGACTACGCCATCAATATCAAGCTCTTCTACTGCATCCAGGAAGATGCCGTCTTCTTCTACCTTGTTCTCAGTCTCGACGGATTTGAGATTGAACTCTTTTTCAAAGGGGTGATATGCTCCCTCAGGATTTTCGTAGAAGGGCTTTTCAACCGTTACCCTGACCAAATCGCCAAAGTCAACATCTTCGCCATCATTTTCATATTTGATCGTAGAACTTGCTTCTGTTGTAGTTACCTCAGTCCATTCATCATCTTCATCACAGTAGAGATCCAGCGTCCAGGTAAAATTATCTATTGTATCGTGACTATCTGAGTCTCGTACAAAGTTCTCAATTGTAATACCACTTTGTGCGATAGAAGCAAAGTTATACAGCACGTATGCGGAGAATTCGCCTTCCTTAACGGTTATTTCATCTTCCACAGGTGTATAACCATCCTTGCTAACCGTTATGTCATATTCACCCGCACCTACTGCTTCGATGTGGAAGAAACCGTCTTCGTCGGTCATTGCGTCATAGCCGTCTACTGCAACGTTGGCTTCTTCTACCGCACGATCTGCCAGGCTGCCGTTGTTGTTTTCTTCAAATATAAACCCGGCAACACCGGAGTCGGGCAGTACGATTACGTTTACTTCAGCTACATGTTCGTCGGGGTTGATCACATCTTCGGGCAGAACCAGTTCGCCTTCCAGCTCATAGACACCGGCTTCATCTGCGTCATAATCCTCTTCAGCAGCTGCCCAGTCCACTTCTAAGTCCCTGGTAGTTTCTTCGTCGTTGTCTAAGGTAACTTCTACTTCTTCCGGTAAATCGAGCTCTTCAAAAGGTGTGCCCAGCGCCACTTCGATGTCGTCGATTGGCTCAACACTGACAACCTCAAGCGGTTCCACTACAGCTTCAAGGGTCACTTCTTCTGTTACATCTTCATCAACCACTGCTACTGTGCCGGTAGCATCTTCATAACCATCTTTAGTTACAGTATAGTCATATTCGCCCGGCGCAACCTCAAAGGCGGCCATTCCGTCTTCGTCAGTTGCTTCTTCGTAATCGTTAAGCGCTACATCGGCATCTTCAATAGCTTCTTCGTCTTCGTCGGTCACTTCAAAAGTCACACTGTAAAGCTCAGGCTCGACCTCGACGACAAAATCAGCAGCGCCGACCAAGAGATAATCTTCACCAATTTCATTCGGATCGAGGGGACCAGAATCCTTGCGGATTACTTCCTCCGGATCATCTACATCGAGCTGCCAGTAGGCCAGGCGCCCATCTATATTGTGGAACAAGAACTCCTCAATATCATCTCCAAACAGATCCACGGATGCATTCAATCGCCAATCAGCAATAAAAGTAGGATCGCCTGGGTGGTTGTAGATACGAGCTGAATCAACTCTTTCAAAGGTCTCCATGTCCAGCTTCCAGTAAGCCAGCTGGTCTTCATGGGCCCCACCGACTGCCTGCCAGATTACTTCAGGCTCATCGTCACCCAGAAGGTCGTAAATCGAACCAATTTCCCAGTTGGGATCTACATAGGGCTGACCGGGGACATTGTAAATACGACTGGTTTCATAAGCCGCCTGATCTTCCATCATCCAGACAGCCAGGTGGCCTTCGTTTGGTCCTTCAAGGGCCTGCCAGATTATATCGGGTTCACCGCTGCCGTCCAGGTCGGCCACAGCCATCATATCCCAGACTGAATCAATGGTTTCTTTATCCTCAGCAGGGTTGGTAACTTCTACTGTGTCCACATGTTCCAGGCCTTCCATCAACCAGATCTCAACTTTTCCTTCATCCCGGTTGTAAAGGTAGATGTCGGGATGGCCGTCACCATCAGCATCAACGACACCTTTGACTTCCCAACCTGCTTCAATTAAATCTGCGCCAACTACTTCCTCTTCGACCATTGCTTCATCTTCCATCCACCAGGCTAACAAATCACCATCGTCACCCTGGAAGATGATTGCCGGCTGTGTCTCTTCTTCTTCGGCAAACGCCGAAACCGCAAAAAGTGATGTAAGCATCATGACTGCCAAAAACATAACGAAAAACTTTTTGCCGTTTAAATTCTCGAACATAAACTATACCTCCTTAAGGATTGTTAAAAGGTTTAATCCGACTTTTACTAAATGCTTCGCTTAACAACACCTCCCAATCAGGTTTCCCCCAGGTATTTCTTGTATAATTGAATAAAGACATAGAAAATGTCTTATTCGGCCGGTTTGGCTGTTAGGTGAACAGTTCATGTTCTTACCTGATGATCATTCTATCTTAACCGGAAAATACCTGCTAGTAATAATGGTTGAGGTTACTTTCGCCTCAGTTCTTAATAAATCTTAACATACTCTTAATCTTTTAGCAATGCTGTTAATTACGTATATAATATAACCTCAAAGCAAGGCGTTTGTCAATGATATATTCGCCAATTAAACGCTAATCCCTTCCTTTTTTTAAAGAGTATTTTAAGAAAGTTGAAGGATTTGTTCCGCCCGGTTTATCTTAAAGGCTAAAAAGCTGCTTTACCCCTGATCAAGCAGGAAGATCATAGCCAAAATGGTTCAGTTCAAACGAGTAAAGTTTACGCACCAGGGCAATGGTTTCGTTGTCATAATAATCTTTGAGGGGAACACTGTGGTCGCGCATGCCGCTTTTTAAGCGGGGCAACTTTTCCGGTTCAAAGGGAACTTCTAAGATAGCGCACACTTCTTTTATGTCCGCAGATAAATTTTCGTACCTGATGAAATAATCAAGGCAGACCCGGCCACCGATTAAGTACTTGTCGCGGTCTATGATGCAGCCGCCCTGCTTGAGCCAGTTTCTGAAAGAAGTTATTTCATCACCGGTTAAAAGCCCGGGGTCGATCATTTCTTTGCGGACCAGGTAATAAAAATGAGAGACCAGCTTGTCGAAAGGATTCCTGATCACGCAGAACTTAAAATAGCGGTTCCAGGTCGCCTCACCAAGCAGCTCTTTGATTTCTGCAGCAGGCATATGGTTGTAATAAGTGGCCGCTTCTTTCGAACCGCGGCCTCTGTAACCGATAATTCCCGCTTCCCCGATCTGTTCGGCACGGGCGTGGCTGAACTGCCAGCTGCCTTCCGGCACACAGTACTTCTCAAAGTAACTTTCCACGCTCGTGCCCGCGGTTTTAATGGTCTTGGTATAGATAAAGCGCTTGCGGTGACTGACCAGCATGATCAGAGCCTCCCCTACCAGGGCTTAAAGATAACCCCTTTTTTCTGCATGTATTCTTTGATTTTCGCCACGGTTTTTTCTTGCGAAAAAGTTTCCGGGATGTGCAAATTGATCGCCACATCGGTATTGATCTCCTCACCCAGCCATACGGTGACGATTTTTTGATGGCTGACGCCCATGCTTAACCGGCGAACGTCGTCTTTGGTCAGCTCGATCACCGAAACAATCAAGATTAAACCGGCATCAAGCATAATATTGGCCACTTCGGCCAGGCGCCGGAAGTGCTCCTGCTTGTCGTTTTTCACCGAGGCCTTGATGTCGGCATCGATCCCGTAGAGAAGGTTACCCATGCTGTAGAAATAGACCAGCTTCCCTTCTTCGAACAGCTTCTTTTCCAAGGACTTGGCCACCTGCTTGCGGTTGATCTCTTTTTTCCCGGTGATTAAAAAAAGCACCGGTTTCTGGTTGTAGCGCTCGGCCCGTTCTTCCTCCTCAAGGTAGCCCTTTTCCCACTTGATGTTGCGCAAATGCACCTTTTCCCGGTCAGCCTTGTGGGGATCTTCCAGGGCTTCCTCGGCAATGCCGCCGCCTGAAATTTCATGGTTGTCTACGATCACAAAACGGCTGGTCTGGACCAGCACATCGGGGGGGTCGAAGGCAATGTCGCGCTCGAGCCTGATAATGCACTCGGCGACGTCGTGTTTGTCGAGGTGATCTTTACCGGTAACCTGCAGGGTGGAAGCATCCACTACCTTTACTACTTCCTCCAGGTAGGCGCCTATTTTCGCCGTGCCCAGCTTAAGCAGGTACTCCTTGCCCTTGATCAAAGGCTGCCGGCCCAGCCAGAAAACGTTGGCCCGGAAACGCGAGGTTACCCCGGGTTTGGGCTCGCCGGCAACGGTGGCCAGCTCACCCCGGGAGACAAAGACCTGGTCGCTTAAGGTAAACCCGGTGGCATAACCGGTGGAAACGCTTTCTTTTTTCGCCTCGTTGAAGCCCTCAATCGACTTGATGCGGCTTACTTTACCGGAAGGATAAAAGATTACCTCGTCGCCTATCTGCAGGCGGCCTGCCTCGACGGTGCCGGCAATGATCCGGCGGTTGTCCCCGTCGCGGGTAAACTTGTAAACTCCCTGCACGGGCATCCGAAAAGGTTTATCTTCAGCAGGGGTTTCCGCTTTGAAATCATCGAGGGTTTCTAAGCAGGTGCTATCCTCATACCAGGGCATCTTTTCTGAAAGGGTGGCGATATTATCTCCCTGCGCGCCGCTCACGGGAATAAAGCAGGAAGGCTCGAGGCCGATTTTTTGCAGGAAGGTTCGGTACTCGGCAGAAACTTCCTTAAACACCGCCTCGTTATAGTCCACCAGGTCCATTTTGTTGATCAACACGGCCACCTGCTTGATGCCCAGCATGGAAAGCATGTAGCCGTGCCGGCGGGAGTTTTCCTGGACTCCCTCGGTGGCATCGATTACCAGTAAGGCCGCCTCGGCACGGGCTGCGCCGGTGACCATGTTCTTTAAAAATTCAATGTGGCCGGGCGCATCGATGATAATGTAGTTGCGGGCGGCGGTTTTAAAAAAGCAGCGCGCCGAATCGATGGTGATCCCCTGCGACTGCTCATCTTTCAGGGCATCGAGCAAAAAGGCGTACTCGAAAGGGCGCGAGTTTTTCCGGCAAAATTCCCGCACCAGCTCGAGCTTACCCTCGGGGAGCGAGCCCGTATCGGCCAGGAGACGGCCGATGATCGTGCTTTTGCCATGGTCGACGTGGCCGACGATGACTATATGCATATCCTCCCGGGCCTGGTCGCGCGCGTCCCGGTTCAAAACCACTTCAGACAATTTATTTCCTCCTTAAGCAAAAAAAGCCCTGGCCCTTTTGCAGGGGTTGCAAATAAAGGGGCATCTTTTTACCAAATCTAGTTACATGTAGCCGTCCACCCGCAGAGTTTCCAGGCCGCCGCCGTCTTCCTTGTCCTGGTCGCGGCCGGAACGCTCAGCAATCTTAGAAAACTTGCCGGTTTTTAATTCCTCGATCACTTCTGCTACATTTTTCGCCGGTGAATCCACCGGCTTGGTGCAGGGGGCACAGCCCAGCGAGCGATACCTGGTCCCGTCACCCTGGTTATAGTAAAGGGAGACGGTGGGGATCTCTTCTTTGCCGATGTACTCCCAGATATCGAGCTCGGTCCAGTCCAGCAAGGGGTGGATCCGCACATGCGTCCCCGGGGCAAAATCGGTCTTGTACTGGTTCCAAAATTCAGGGGGCTGGTCGGCCAGGTCCCAGTCGCTTTTTTTGCCGCGGGGAGAAAAGTACCTTTCTTTAGAGCGGGTCCCTTCCTCATCGGCCCTGACCCCGACGATCACCCCGGTATAGGGCTCGCGGTTGCTGTCTAGTTCATATTTGCCGGTATCGTGGTTTAAACGGTAGCGGGGCCAGTTGCCGTTTAAAGTGTTCACCAGCGCTTCAGTTTTTAAGATCTTGCAGCATTCCAGCCGGGAACAGTTTCCTTCCGGGTAGCTTCTTTTATCCTTTAAGGCCTGGCTGTTCTGCCCGTAGACCATGTCCAGGCGCCATTTCAGGGCCAGGCGGTCCCGGTAGGCAATCATTTCAGGAATCTTGTAACTGGTGTCGATATGCACCAGGGGTATCGGCACGTGGCCGAAAAAAGCCTTGCGGGCCAGCCATAACATGACGGTGCTGTCTTTACCGATCGACCAGAGCATACAGAGACTCTTAAACTCGCTGTAGGCTTCTCTTAAAATATGGATGCTTTTGTTTTCCAGTTTGGTCAGGTGATCCATGCGCCACCTCTTTTTGTTTGCTCTTTAAAAAATACAAGCTTTATTTTTATGGTTAAAAACTTTCCCTTCCTAAATGCTTATTTTATACCAGCCCGGCTACAGTGGCAAGGGCAGGGCTGAACTGATTTTATTTCCCCACCGCTTCTTCGTAGTTGGCCACAAACCAGCGGTAGGTGTCCTCGATACCTGCTTTGAGATCGTAGGCCGGCTGCCAGCCCAGGGCTTTAATTCTGGTTACGTCCAAAAGCTTGCGGGGGGTGCCGTCGGGCTTGCTCCGGTCGAGATTTATTTCACCGCTGTAACCGGTGATCTCTTTTATCAGGCAGGCCAGCTCCCAGATGGAGATCTCTTTGCCGGTTCCCACGTTAATGATCTCTGTATCGTGGTAAAGCTTCATTAAAAATAAGCAGGCCCCGGCCAGGTCGTCGACGTGTAAAAATTCCCGGCGCGGTTTTCCGCTGCCCCAGAGCGTCACCCGGGGGTGACCGCCGGCTTTAGCCTCGTAAAACTTGCGGATCAGGGCCGGTAAAACATGCGAGGTTTCAAGATCGAAATTATCCCCGGGACCGTAAAGGTTGGTCGGCATGGGGGCGATAAAGCAGGTGCCGTACTGGTGATTGTAAGATTGGCACATCTTGATCCCCGCTATTTTGGCTACCGCGTAGGGGGCGTTGGTCGATTCCAGCGGCCCGGTAAGCAGGTGATCTTCTCGCATCGGCTGGGGGGCCTCCCGGGGATAAATACAGGAGCTGCCCAAAAACAACAGTTTCCTGGTTTTGTGCCGGTAGGCCTGGTGAATTACATTGGTCTGCATGGCCAGGTTGTCGTAAATGAAAACGGCAGGGTAGTCCCGGTTGGCTAAAATACCGCCCACTTTGGCCGCGGCAAAAAAGACGTAATCCGGCTTTTCACGCTCGAAAAATTGTGCTACCTGCTGCTGGTCTCTTAAATCAAGCTCACTGCTGGTGCGGGTAACCAGGTTGGTGAAGCCTTCTTTTTGCAGGCGGCCAAAGATCGCCGAACCGACCAGGCCCCTATGGCCGGCGATATAAATTTTGCTGGTTGGCTCCATTGTATTTAAATCCCTCCCTGAGGCAGACTTTCTCATGCTCTGCTTCTTTTATGTCGCTTTCCACCATCATCTTGATCAGCCCGGCAAAATCAACCCGGGGGGCCCAGCCGAGTTTTTGCCTGGCCTTGCCGGCATCCCCCACCAAAATATCCACCTCGGTGGGCCGGAAATAAACGGGGTCCACTTCAACTAAGACCTGGCCGCTTTCACTGCAGATCCCTTTTTCATTAACCCCTTCGCCTTCGAAGCGCAAATCAATCCCCGCTTCTTTGAATGCAAGGAGGCATAATTCCCGCACCGTGTGAGTTTCCCCGGTAGCAACCACATAATCGCCGGGTTGCTTTTGCTGCAGCATCAACCACATCGCTTCCACGTAGTCGCCGGCAAAGCCCCAGTCTCTTCGGGCATCGAGGTTGCCTAAGAAAAGTTTTTTTTGCAAGCCCAGCTTGATCCGGGCCACCGCGCGGGTGATCTTGCGGGTAACAAAGGTTTCCCCGCGGATCGGCGACTCGTGGTTGAATAAAATCCCGTTACTGGCGTGGAAGCCGTAAGCTTCGCGGTAGTTGACCACGATCCAGTAACCGTAGAGCTTGGCCACCGCGTACGGGCTGCGGGGATAAAAGGGCGTGCTTTCTTTCTGGGGTATCTCGCGCGCCTTGCCGAAAAGCTCACTGGTCGAAGCGTGATAGAAGCGCACCCGCTTCTGCATATTTAAAACCCGTATTGCTTCCAAGAAGCGCAGGGTGCCCAAAGCATCGGAGTTGGCCGTGTATTCCGGGGTTTCAAAAGATACCTGCACGTGGCTCTGGGCGGCCAGGTTGTAGATCTCATCAGGTTTGGTCTCCTGGAGGATGCGAATGATATTGGAAGCATCGTTTAAATCGCCGTAATGCAGGTAGAAATTTGTCGACTCTTCGTGCGGATCCCGGTAAAGGTGATCCACCCGCTGGGTATTGAACAGCGAGGCGCGCCTTTTAATCCCGTGCACGATATAGCCCTTGTTTAATAAAAACTCGGCCAGGTAAGCGCCGTCCTGCCCGGTAACTCCTGAGATTAATGCCACTTTGGCCATTATACTAGCCACCTCCCGTTAAGTTAAACCCTCGGGCGGCACGTAGCCGCCTAAAAATATATCTGTGGCAAATTCCCGCCTTACCCGGTTACTTGCCGCTTTACTGAAGCGCACCTTGCTGGTGCGCCCGGCGGTGGGATTAAGGCGAGGCACCTTATTTATTGAGACCCCGATCTTTTGAGCCACCCGGAAAAGATCGCAGTCCATTCGCTCCACCCTGGCAATGTAGTGCGCCTCCCTTTGCCCGGCCGAGTTGTTGATAAACGGCTCGAGCTTGAACCTTTTAAAATCGGCGTTTAAAACCCACTCTGAAAACTCAGGCATATCTCCCGGAACAGCTCGCTGGCCGGGATGGTAATGCTCGCGGCGCACTTCCTCCCAGTGCCTTTCCCACCAGTAGGTGTAATCGCTGCCGGGCAGGCCGTAAGCATAGAGCGAGGCCAGAAGCTCCCAGGGGTTGCGCATACTCGTAAAGATAAAATACTTTTCCCAGGGCCAGTTTTTCTCCCGGAAGTGCTCCTTCAGGGGAGCCAGGGGGGTGTGGTAGTAGTAAGGGTATTCCTGGCTGCCGGTAATATCGGCATAATCCTTAAAAAGGGCCCGGATCGTGGTGGAGGCACACTTGTAGCGGGAGAGTAAAATGAACTTGTAGCGGTGCGAAATAAGCATTAAAACACCCCTTCCGGCGGCACCTTTTCCGCCGGGATCATCACCAGGTGGCCCGGTTCGGCAAGCCCCACCGGGAGGCGGTACTCCCGGAGGCGGTAGGCGCCGGGGGCGAAAGCGCGGTAGTCGTAACGGCCCAGGTAGCGGATCAGCTCTTTCGTGTCCGCAAGATCGGGGTGATCGGGTTCTTCTAAGTCGCCGCTTTCTAAAGTAATCACCGGGCGCACCGTTTCAAGCAGCCCGCTCATGCCCCGCAGCACCCGCATTTCAGAGCTTTCCACGTCCAGCTTAACCAAATCAGGGACCGGCCCGTGTTCGCTGCAGTAGCGGTCCAGGGTGGTTGTTTGCAACCGGGTAATTATAAATTCAACATTTTTCTTCTCTTCCCTGCTGAGCTTATCCGCCACCACCGTATTATAAGCGGCGTACGGCGCCTCGAAAACTTTAAAATCAATGGTAGTTACTTCATCCCAGAGAGGGTGGGGCACCACCTTCGCCCGGGGGTAGGAGCGCAGGTTTTCTTGCAGGATCTCAAAAGTGGGCGGGGCCGCTTCAAAAGCAATCACCTCGCCCCGGTCGCCTGCTAAGGCGGCGGCTAACAGGGAAAAATAGCCCAGGTGGGCCCCTACGTCAAAAACGGTGGCCCCCGGTCTGATCAGCTGCTTAAATACCGCGCTCAAGTCAGGCTTGTAGAGCCCGCAGGCATAGATTTCTGCTGAAATCATTTCCCGGGAAATAAGCATGAGCGGAACACCCCAGCAGGTACTCCCGCTAGCCCGGGGGTAATCGGCAACCGCTTCTGGCAGGCGGGCCGGCAGGCGGTAAAACTCCTTTTGCTTAATCCCCAGCGAGGGCAGTAAATCGACCCGCAAGGCTTCCTTCAAGCTTCTTGCAAGCGCCCGGCAAACACCTGTTTCCCCGGGGCTGATATGGGGAAAAATAAGCTCGTAGAGCCGGTTGAAGGCGCGGTAACGCGGCTGTGCTATTTTTTCCTCCTCCGGCAGCTTATGCTTACCTGCGGCGCGCTGCACCCGGTAAAGCAGCTTTAGCGAATGACGCCGGGGGAGCGCTTTTTCTAAGTGAAGCTCTTTTGCCAGGCGCGCAAGCAAACCGCCCGGATCTTCAAGCAGTTCTTCTAAAGCGGCCATGGCAAAAAGGCGCCCCCGGCAGGCTGCTTTTGCCTCCCTGTAAAAGGTAAGCCAGCTTAAATAACCGCTAGCGGGTTCCAGGTCTGCTTTTTCTTTTAGCTCGCGGGCCGCCTCTGCGGGATGGCGCAAGGAAATGATTACCCTCTCAGGTATCTTTAGCCGGTCCAAAGCAGCCAGCCACAAAAGCAAGGTCCGGCTGTAAAGAGGGCCGGTAAGGATCAGGGGCTCTGCGCCGGGGCTTTCCAGGTATTTTTCCAGCAGCGCCTCTATTTCCTGCCGGGCTGCGCTTGCAGCTTCACCGCTGCTCCAGCCTGGCGGCAGAGAGTTAACCCGGTACGGGTCGACTTTTAAGTTTTTAAACAGCCCGGCATTGATCGCGGCGGCGGCTTCTTCAGCGGCAAGAGCTTCTGCAGTGGCCAGAGCTTCTGCAGAAGCGGTAAGCCTTTCTTCATCGCCTGCTGTTTCGCCTGTAGGCTCAAGGCTTAAGGGTGCGGCGCTAAAACTTGCGGGCCCTTCTTTTGGGCTTTTAGCCCCGCCTTCTTGGGCAAACGATTGCAGGCCGGCAAGCCGGAGGCATTCTTTAAGCAGCCCGGTGCCGCCTGGCGGCGATTCGGCAATGATCAGGCAGCCTTTTTTTAAATTTTCTTTTTGTGCCTGCCCTGCGATTATGATCACATCCTGAGTTCTTAGTTTAGATTAAGACTTTGCATCAAGCATGATTGCTTTAACCCGGTCGTAAAGCCGGTATTCTTCGATAAAAGCTTCCCGGGCCTGCTCCCTTAAATCGGGAATTTCATCTTTTGTGTAATCGGAGAGGTTTTTTTGGGGCAGCTCCGGTGGTTTTTTCCCGAGGACTGCCGCTAACAGCTGGACCGACAATGCGAGCTCTTCCTGGATCCCGATGAAGGTATAGTTTTTTAGATAGGGATCCATCGCATGCTCGGTAAACCCGGGCGAGGGGAACAGGTAGCTGAACAAAAAATGCCCCTTTTGTAGAAATAGATCAAAAAAGGGCTTGAACTCCTGCGGCCTTTCATCGACGAGCACCGATTTTTCGATCACTTCTTGAGAAGCCTGGTATTTATAGTAAAAAAACAGCGAAACAAGCATCCGGTAGGGGTCGCGGAGCACGGTAATTATATTGGCCCGCTCCAGCGCTTCACCGCCGGCAAAGTGCTCCAGGCCAAAGTGTTTGCGCCGGTTAAAGTGCCCGTGTACGCACTGCCCCGGGGCTAAATCTTGCAGCTGCTTTACTTCTTCTAAAGCAATATCCGGGTAATAAAGAAAAAAGTTGCGTCCAAACCAGCCTTCAAGGACCGCCCGGAAAGAAGTGCCCGCCGTTTTGGGCACGTGGATGGAAAGCACCGGGTGTTCGGGTTCGAAAGGCTTGAAATACTGCTGCAGCTGCAAAACCCTGGCCTTCAGCGCCGGGGAAAGTTCATTTTTTTCAGCAGTTGAGCACGCTTCTTTCGCCCCCTTAGAAAAAGTTTTAGCCCCGGCAAGCTTTGCGGCAGGCTCGCTGCTTAAAAAATCATCGCGGCGCCAGAGAATAAACTCATGGCTCTCTTTTTTTTCCTCAGGCGGCAGCAAAGAAACACGGCCTTCGCCCCGGGGCCTGGCCCTTAGTTTTTCCAGGCCTCGTGAAAGGTTATCTTTGCTATAGGCGGTGGTGGAAGAAAGAAACAGCAGGCCCGGATAGATCGCTTTTTCCGCCGCATAGGTAAGGGAAGTGAGCAAGGATAAGGGGCGGGTTAGTTTTATCTGCACGATAAAGACCAGGGTATAATATTTGCTGATTACCTCCGTGATTTCTTCACCACCGGATTGATCAAGGACAATGATCTCCAAGGGATAGTGGCTGTTATTTTTTAAGAAAGCCTCCAGGACGTGGGTGAAGTTTGCCGGGTCATTTGCCGGCAATATTACAGAAACCCCTTCCTGGTAAATTTTTTCTTTGTTTAGTTGTTCCATTGATTCGCTCCTTTTCGCACCTTTTCGCTAAGTCCCCGATCGGTAAAACATCAAGTTCGCTTCTGTGCCCCGGCCAGGGCTTCTTCGAAGGTGATTTTAGGGAAAATATTGAGCCTGCCCTCAAAGGTGGCATCGAAAACCTGCCGGCCGTCCCGGCGGTAAAAGTAGCGGGCCAGGTGGTAGGCCAGCTCGGAAGCCTCCAGGTCGGGCAGCTGCCAGTGGTGGTTTTTGAAATAGCCGGGGTCAAAGTGGTTCTGATCATCTTCTGCCAAGAACTGCTCTTCTGTCGCTTCGCCTTTGGCCTGAAAGTTATGATCCACCCCGATCAGGTAGACCTTTTCAAATCCCATGTAGTAAGCGATCTGCATGGCCACAAAAGTAACGGTATAGCCTTCGTGAAGCGGTGCCCGGATATCTTTACTAAAAGTAAAGGGGCCGCCGCCTGCTAAGTAATGAAACCGGCTCTCCTCTTTACCGACAAAGGGCCGGGCAGCCCTGTAGGAGAGGAAAGAAGGACACCTTAGGGCGCGAAAGTCCTCTAAGCTTTGCTCGATCACCAGCCGGTTAACGGCCACGTGGTAGCTTAACTCTAAGTCGACCTGTTTAAAAATCAAGTAAATCTTGTTGAGGCCGAAAGTATGATAGCCCTTTAAGCGCGACAAGTCCATCTTATTTAACGAAGGACCGTTACCGATGATAAAACAGCTTTCCCCCCGGTGAAGATCTTTAAATTTAGTTAACCTGGGGGCATGCTTGAAAAACCACTCCCGCATTAGCGCATCATCGTTATAGTTCACGTAGACCCTTGCTTTTCGGAGGAGGTTTTTTTTGAGTTGAAAAAGGTTTCTTTTAAGATTTGGCATTTATGTCCACCAATCATACCGATTATGTGCCTGTATATAGTGCAGCAAAACTTATGCGCATCCCGGCGCCCGCTCAACCATGGAGACAGTTCCATCGCGGGCCATGGCAGCGACTAAAGTCTGCAGGTCTCTAAAGGACAGCTTCTATTTATTGTATCAGATTAATGTAGCTCTGCCAGTACCGTGCAGGGTGCCCCGTCGGCATTTTCCACCAGCATTGGCAGGACAAAGACCCTGGAAATAAAAACGCCTTCTCTTAGCGGGGCTAAAAACATATCTTCAATCAGCAAAAGCGGACGTTCCCCGTGGGGATTTAAGAAAGCGCGGTGCGCTTCTCTGCCCGCCTGCCGGTTTTGCCAGGATGAAATGGAAATACTGTCGATGCCCACTGCCCGCAGGGAAGGGTAGTTATTTTTAAGGGCGGGGGCCAGCTCCGGGGAAAGACCGGGGTTGTGAGTAATGTAATCATCCCGGCCGCGCCTTTCACCCATTTTTGTGATAAGCAGCAGCAATTCCGGGTCGCCGGTGAGCGAAGAGAGCACCGCCTCTTTTTCAATGAGGTTGCTCTGCCCATCGGGGGCTGCTTCCATAATAGCCACCCGGGAAAAAACCCAGAACGATGGAGGAAACTGATCCAAGCTCTGGCCGTGCGCAAAAAAGTGCCGCGGGGCATCGACATGGGTGCCCAGGTGGTTGGGCAACTGCCAGGAAGCATTATTGCAGCTGTCCCCTTGCTGGATATTTTTCAAGGTCTTTACCTTTAACCCCTCGCCCCCGCCGTATGCGGGTGTCTTTTCACTGAGCGGATAGGAAAGCCAGATAAAACCGGACATAAAACAGGTTCACTCCTTATCAAAAAAAAAGTTGATCACCGGCAGCAGTAAGCATCTTTATTTAGGGCCCCAGTGAGGATTCCCTGGGCGCCATGATCAGGTTGTCGTAGCGGTAAGGCCGCTCATGGATAAAGTGGCCTTTTAACCGGCACCCCAAGGTTTCCAGGGCTACGTAACCGCAGTCTTGCAAAAAGCCAATCAGTTCCCTGCTTGAGGGCAGTTCCGGGGCAGGATTTTTTGAAAGATCGCCAACTTCCATGGTCACTACCGGGCGACATTTTTCTAAAAGTGAGCTCATCCCCTGCAATACCTGCAATTCTGAATTTTCGGCATCGATTTTCACCAGGTCCGGCCATATATTTTTCTCCCGGCAGTATTGATCAAGGCAGATCGCCTCAACATCAATGGTGCTGCAGGAAGCTGCGCTTTTTTTGGCCTCTGACAGGCGGTCGGTCACGGCGGTGTTAAAGGCCGAACCGGCCTGGCCGAAGGTTTTAAAGGCCACCTTTTCCCGCCGGTTCCAGGCAAGCCCGGGCACGATCCTGGCTTGAGGATAAGCGGATAAATTTTTAGCCAGCAGCTCGGCCGTAGCCGGGGTGGGCTCAAAGGCAACCACCCGGCCGCCAGGCCCGGTCAGTTCTGCCGCCAGCATGGAAAAATAGCCGAGATGGGCCCCGATATCAATCACCACCTGCCCGGGGCGTAAAAATTCTGCGAAAAAAAGGCTTAATTCTGGCTCGAAGAACCCCAAAGCATAAATTGAGGCCGAAACATCGTCACCGGGCAGCAGGTTGACCGGTGCGCCCCAGAAGGTCTTGCTTTTCAGCAACCCCCCTTCAGCAGTTCCGGCCGAAACTTCCTGGAAACGCTTCAGGCCGCGACGGGCCTCCCGGTGATAAAACCCGGCCCGGGCCAGTTTTTCCACCTGCCGGTAAAGATCTTCTTTAAGCTCACCGCTAAAGGCCTCCGGGTCCGGAGACCCGGTTTTTACCCCGCTTTGCTTATGCTTATAGCAGGACGGGTTAATTTCAGGCAGAGGCCCCGGGTAGCGGTTTTTTTCCCGGAAGCGCGCAAACAGCTGCGCCACGCTTTCATAATCTTTGATCACCTCCGGTTGTTCCGGCGGCTCCTTGTAGCGGACCTGGTAAGCGTACTTTTCTTCTTCTTTGTCCAGGCTTTGAAAAAGCTTGCTCCGCTTAGAGAAAGGAAGCACCGCTTCAATTTCAGCCAGGTACTGCTCAATATTTTCTGCCGAAGCCTGCCCCTTTCTTTTCCGGAAAGCCCCCAGGGGGCGGTCGAGCTGGTAATATGGTTCATGCCGGGCAAACTCACGCCACAGGTTCCAGTCCCCGGCCAGCTTAAAACCTTCTAAAGCATGCCTGCCCTTCAGCCACAGCGAGGATTTAAAAAAGGTCCCTTCCTGCTGGAGAAAGTACCAGTGCCGGCCGTCACAGAGCCCGTCTGCGATCATCTTGGTAGGGGTGGGAAACTGGCATTCAAATATTTTATCGCCCCGGTAATCAATTAAGTATTTGGGCCCGCCGATAAAGGAAACCTGGGGAAAACAGCGGGCAACATGGCTCAGCATGGCCAGGGCTCCCGGCATTAACAGGTCGTCGCCGTTGACCCAGGTCATGAATTCATAAGGATGCGGGCGCATCTGAGCAAACCCCTTGCCAAGAGCTTCGTACATGCCCCGGTCAGGTTCGCTTTGCCAGGAAAAATCAACCCCGCGGCAGTTAAGAACCTTTTTATCTTCCCGCAAGACAGTTGCCCAGTTTTGCAGCTTCTGTACCGTTTCATCTCCGGATCCGCCGTCCTGCACATGATAGCGGATCGTAAAATCACCTGCCTGGCTGACGATACTGGAAATGGTTTGATCAATTGTATCTGCCACATTCAAACAGGGGGTGACGATATAAAATTGCAATAATCCGGGGTTTGTCATCTTTGCACACCGCCTTGCCAGACCACGGGAACGGTTATAATCGCTATGCCTTTCACCCTACGCTTGCCCTTTGGCCCACTTAAACCGCCCCTGTAGCGCCGCTTAATATAAAATCATTTTCTGCAGGCTTAAACTCTACGGGCTAAAAAAATCCCCGCAGCCCCAAATTTAAGGCTTGCCGTTTTTACCCCAGCCGGCAAACTCTATAAAAATTTCCCTGATCTTTTTCTCCTTAACCGGCTTGACTTTTTTAGCGCGCAACCTGGCACTGAACCATCTTAACTTGCGGCCCAGCCACCAGCTTTTAGAAGATAATAAGCCTTTAAAGAGGGGCTCTAATCTTTTTAGCCACTTTGTAAGCTGTTTTAGCTGGTTTCTTAAACAGTAATTAGCCAAATCCCTTCTTTTTAGTTGCTCCAAGAGGCTTTGATTTTCCTTTCGCAGCTGCTCCCCTCGTTCAGGGGAAAGATCCTGCCCGTAATGGGGTTCTCTTTTTTCAGCCCGGTCAAGTTCCAGTTTTTCCTGCCTGCTGAGCAGCCCGTTGAGCAGGCGACAGGCCCGCCCGGTTTCAGCCTGCACGATTTGCAGTTTAAACAAAGCCCGGTTTTTTTCGGTAAGCGGGTCGTCTTTGTCCACAAAAGCCTCTGTTTTCGCCCGGCTGCCCGCCCGGCTTGCCTGCCTGAGAATTTGCTGAAACCTGCCGGCAACCTCCCGGAGATCAAAATACCTGAAAGCCCATTTTTGCCCCTTTTTGCCTAACTTTTCCCGGTAAGCAGGATTTTTAACTAAAAGCTCGATTGCCTCACAAAGCGCGGAAAAATCCCGTTTGCAGACTGAGAAGGCCAGGTCCCGGGAAGTTAAATAGTCTATGCCCGGCAAACCCCGGGGGCCAATGGCCAGCACCGGCGTCCCGGAAGCCAGGTACTCCGGCAATTTATTAGGCATTGAATAACCGATGTAACCTAAAGAAACCGGGTCAAAATTATAGGCCAGCACTAAGACATCTGCTTCGCTTAAAAGCCGGGGATAGTCCTGATCGGGGACAGTATAATATACAAACACGCCCCGGTAACCCTGCACCGCTTTCTCGAAAGCGCGGCGCCATGAAGGCATGGTGTATACTTCTAAGCGCACGGGCAGCCTTTCCTGGAGGCTATCCACGGCCCGGGCGAGATCAACCACGGTTTGAAAGGTCATGTTTTTAGCGAGCGCTCCGGTGTAGCGCAAAACCAGCGGCCTTTTTTCACCTGAACCGGTTTGGGGTGTTTTCTTTAAGTTACTGTACCGCTTTAGGTCTACTCCGTTAGCAATAACTTCAAAGTTCACCCCGTAACGCTTTGCAAAAGCCTGAGACATTTGTTCAGAAATGCTTAACACCCGGTAGCTTCCTGTAAACAGCGAATGCAGTTCGCAGTCAAGTTTTTCAGCCAGTAAAGGGTCATTTGCCCGCAGGCGCTCCGGCCAATCATCCATAATGTGGGAAACCACGGGAACCGGGTGGCGCTTCATAATTTCAAGGGCCAGAAAGTGAAGAAGTTGGTGCTGGTCCAGCAGGGGGCGGTAATAGATCACTTCCGGCTTAAAAGAAGCCACTTCTTCCAGCAGGCTCTCTTCTGTGGAAAACACCCGGTCAGTACCGGAATCAACCAGGGAAACGGCCAGATGGTAATCGCCCAGCTTCGAAGCATAAAGCTGCATAAATGCTTTTTCGGGCCAACCCCGCAGCAGGTTCTTTTTTATTTGTCCCGTTGCGCTCAAGCCACCGGTCCTGGTGGCATCGATTACAAGAAGCCTGGGATATTGCTGTAAGTCAGATTTAGCCATTTTCTGTTAATCTCCCCGGTTACAATTATTCAACCGCCCGGTTCAAGTTTTTTTACCGCAACTTCCCCGGGGAAGGGAATCGCCTGCCCCGCTTTGACCACTCCTAAAAACTGCAGGCCGCACTGCTTTGCCGCTTCGTAGTCGGACATGGCATCACCGACAAAAAGACTCTGCTGCGCCCGCAAATTGTAACGGTTAAGCAGATCGGAGACAATTTCTGCTTTGCTGAGCGGCGAGCCGCGCACCTCCCGGAAATAAGCGGAAAGGTCCCGCTCTTTGACAATGTATTTCACTTCTTCTTCAGGGGTGCCGGAGACCACGAAAGCAGGGATCTGTTTTTGCCTGAGCTCATCTAAGGTGGTGAGCACCCCGGGCATTAAAGAGGCCTTTAACACCTCTTCCAGGGCCAGATCGGAAAATTTACGCCCCAGCTCTTCAAGCTGCTTATCAGATACTTCCCGGCCCAGCACATTATTAAAGACGTGGATAAATTTTTTATAGCGGGACAGGCCGCCGCGGGCGAGGTGGTAATTCACCGCCTCTTTTTCCGCCTCCGGGCCATAAGGCCTGAAGATGGTTGCAAAAGCGCGGGTTTTGACATCCACGGAATCGATGATCACCCCGTCAAAATCAAAAAAAATCGCCTGGTAAGCTTCACAACCGGTAATCAATTTTTCCATCCGCCACCTCTTTAGCTTTAAACAGCGCCTCTTAAAACAACCGGTCCCTTGATCAACCGATCCAGGCACCCTTTTTTATCGCTGATTATTTCTCAACTGATCTAAGTAAGCAATAGCCTTTTCGTGCACCAGCCCCACTTTAGCCGGCATTACAGGCAGATTGAGGATGTAAGCGATAGCAAACCGGTGCAGCCCCCCGCCGCCCAAATATAGCTCTCTTTCCGGGCCAAGGTGCACAAAGATTCCTGATTGTTCGCGTATTTTTACCGGGTTTATCTCTTCGCCGGTTTTAAGGCGGCCTTCTTTTTTGACCGTCTCGAAAACCAAATCCAGCTGCCGGTAACGCTCTTCGACCTCCTCTAAACTGCTGCAGCGATCATATTTCCCGTGTCTTTCAATAGCCTTTTTGACCAGTTCATAAGCCCCGGTATCCTGCCAGGAGAGGTTATGATGCCACCTTTGCAGACAAAATTTCATTTTATCAAGCTCCCTGACCGGCTTTATTTCCTTAACTGCCTCCGGAGGCCACAGATCAGAGATTACCCTCCCGGATACTTCACGATTGGTAATATTTTGCTTAAAAATCAGCGCTAACTGGCAATCGACGGGGTTCACCCAGATTCTTTCACAAAAAAGGGGTGCTTCGGGACCGAATTTAAGCCTGTTGTTTTCATCAAAATTGTACGGGCAGCCCTTCCCCCCGCCTTTTTTACAAAGATCTAAAGCGGCTGCCGGTCCAGTCTCCTGTTTTATGTTTTTTAATTCTCCAATAGCTTCTCCGGGATAATCGGGGCTCAGGCAGCGGGCACCTTTTTTCTTGCTTTTTTTTAGAAAGGGACATTTTCCCATAGTCTTTTTTTAATCCTCACCTGTACTTTAATTAGTAACTTTTTGATAACAGGCCCTTTAAGCCTGCTCGCATCAGCCGCCCTTTAAACCACCACCTGGTGAAAGAGTGGGGCGGTGTCAAGCTGGTTTCTAACAATCGCTAAAAGCTTGTGGTGATCAAGCAGATCCCTGAAAGCAAGCAAATTGCCCCAGGAATGCTCCGAGGCCAGGTGACAGGGAAACCGCGCTAAGCGATGCCAGTCGTGCCTGGTTCCATACATAATCACCGGGTGCCACTCACTAACATAAACCGAATACCCTTTCTGGTAGAGGTAATCAGCCAGATCCTCCCAGGTGTAGCCAAGAGGCACGGTTTTGGCATCTTCAAATTCACACTCGATTACCTTTGGCGCAAACCGCTCCCAGGGGAAGCCTTCCAGCACAAACAGCTCGTGCCCCTCGGTATCGATCTTTAAAAAATCGACTCCCGCCAGGTCGTGCTCACGCAAGGCTTCTTTCAGGGTCACCGTATCAACTTTTTGCGCTTCCCGGTGGTCGCGGTGGAAAGCATTAAGGCTGCTGATGCCGGCGCTTTCCTTGGAGCGGTAAAAGCTCACCCGGCTGGTGTTTTGATTGCTCACCGCCCGGGAATCGAGGGTAACCAGGGCGGCGTTTTCCTTTTCAGCAAGGCGTTCTTGCAGGACCCGGTAATTTTCCCGGTCCGGTTCGAAGGCAAATACCTGCCAGTTATTTTTTAAGAAAGGCATGAACGAAGAACCCCTGAAGGCGCCAACATCGATCATCACCGCACCGGAAAGATGATTCGTAAACAGGGAAGCAATCACCCTGGTTTCATCAAGGGTAGCCTGGTCAACCCGTTCGCAAGGGCCGGTTATAGTTAAAGCGCCCGGGTTAAACCCGTAGCCTGCTTCGGCTTTCCGGATTAGTTCATCGAAGAGGACAAACTCCCGCTGTAACCCGAGGGAGGCGAAATATTTCACCAGGCCGTTTCTTCTTAGAAAAAACGGCACCTGGTCTTTGTGGCAGGCATAATAGCGCATCACGGTGTTGATCAGCAGGCTCCATATCTTAGGACGGTTTTTGGAATCGTTTATAACAGCTTTAAAGGATCCCTCTTTTTTGATTAATTCTGTTATTTGCTCTTTGCGTTCCAGCAAACTCCAGGTAAATAGCTCGATTTTACGCAAACTCAAAATGAAATCCCTGGCCGGCCAGGACGCAGTTTCAGCGGTAGTTTGTTCCTCTTTAAGGTAATAAATCCGTTCAACCACTTCCTGCAGTTTTTTTACATGAGTATAGTAGTCTTTTTTAACCACCGAGCCGCCGTGGCAGCGGTAGCCGGAGGCGCCTTCTGAAGAGCGGTGAAAGGCGCCCACCCGGGCGGACAGCCTGGCAAAAAAGAGCCAGTCTTCTCCGTTGGCCAGGCTCTCATCGAAGCGCAAGTCAGCCAGGGCGGCGGTGCGTAGCATCACCGAGCTAATGTGTACCGGAAATCCGTACATATCGGCAAAAGTAATTGTATCCTTTCTTCCAAGGGTCCAGTTTAAAAGCATCCCGTTATTGTCAATAATTTCTGTTTCGGTGTAACTAACCATCTTGGAGAGGTCCTCTTCAAGCACCGCCAGGCGGCCCTGCAAAGATTTCTGGTAGTAGAGGTCGTCCGCATCGAGAAAAGCGATATACTGGCCGCGGGCCTCATCTAACCCGTGGTTGCGCGCGCTGGAAACCCCTTTTTTCGGGTTGTCAAGCAGGCGGATCCGGGGGTCGCTCGCGGTGTAGTTTTGCACGCGCTCCCGGCTGCCGTCGGTAGAACCGTCATCGATCACCAGTAGCTCCCAGTCCGTCACTTCCTGGGCCCGGACACTTTCCACGGCCGCTTCCAGGAAGGGTTCGGCGTTGTAAAGCGGCATGATTATTGAAACACGGGGGTCGGCCACCGGGTCCCGGTGCAGGTACCTTTTATACAGGGCCGGGATATATGAGGGGGTGATCGAGGTTACCTTTTTGCCGCCCGCCTCGATCCCGGAGAGCCATTTTTCTAAGATGGCACAATGCTGCAGGTAGTAATCATCGTAACTGATGGCAAAAAAGGCCGGGTGGGCGGCCTGTAAACTTTTCAGTTTATCGGTAAACTGAGAAGAGGGGTCGTGCTTCCAGAAGTAATCGTTTTCGGTCAGCGGGCGCCCGTCACAGCCGCCAATTCGTAAATCATCGCTAAAATAGGCTGCCAGGGGCAGTAATAACAGGGTCAGGATGTTGGAGGTGGTGGTTACGGCAAATTCAGAGTCAAAATCATAGCGGATCTGTCGACCTTCGGCAAAGGGCAAGGCAATGACCCTGTCTTTAAACCGGGCGGGCAGGTTTTCTAAGTAAATGTGAAAATCACGCAGGGGCACGACCAGCCAGCTGTTATAGCGATCCAGGCACTGGCACAGGTGTTCTCTTAGATCGGCGGCAAAGACGGAGCAGCCGGCATGAAAGATCGGATCACCCAGCACAATCACCGGCGGATTAATCTTATCCATCAGCTCCTTGTTTTTGACCATCGTATTGCAGGCAAAGACCGTCCCGCCGGATAAATCCATCTCCATCACCTGGGGAAGCGAGGGCCCGGTACCGAGTAAATAAATGGGCCCCCCGGGTATGGTTTCTGCCATTTGCTTAAAGCGTGCTATGCTTAAGGTCAAATAGTCCTCGTTTCTTGCAAATACTTCTTCTGCCAGTTTCAGCCAGAAAGAGCCGGCAAAGCGGCTGCGGTGATGGTTGATAAAATAAATGCGGGGCTCAGAGGGCAATTTAAGGCGGTATTTTTGCTTGATCATTTCCGTCACTTCCTTGACAGGGAGAAGGCCAAGGATACAATCCGCCTCAAAAAGCCTGTTTTGAATTGTTTTTTTATCTGCAGGGTCCAGGATTTCTATTTTACCGGCAAAATTATCTCTGTAATCACCCAGGCTTTGATCCAGGTAAGCAGGGGGCGGGGCCAGGGGCTCTAAGGTATGAGCGCTGATAAAAGTAATTTTTCCCACATCAGCAACCAGGGGATTTAAGTACCAGAGGACCCGGTAATAGTAATCGAGCAGCTCTTCTTGCTCACTGATTTCGGGGAAAACGATTAAATTTTTATAGTTGTCGCTTGTTTGCAAGATATGTTCACCGCCAGGCTTAAAAGTAATTATACCGGTTTTTTTTCGTAAAAAGCAGGGACCCGGGTTAAGCGTAACCTGATCCCCTTTGGTATCAAAAAAGAGCTTATTATGCGGATTAATCGTCTATAAAAACCCCGAGATCGGAGCTTTTTTCCCGGTGGATTTCTTCGAATATGTCAGCCATGCACTGCAGCAGGCCCTGGCCCATATCCACGTGGGGATTGCAGTTAACCTTCAAACCCAGTTTCGGGCTAAAATTGTAAGGAGTCATTTTATAATGGGCCTTTCTTTTCGACGGCACTATTTCGATCTCAAGCTGGTTGTTCATCATTTCCTGGAGCATTTCCAGTAAATCCTTGTAGCGCATTTTTTCATTGCCGGTCAGGGTAATGTACTGGTTTTCATACTCGGGGGATAGTATTTTTACGCTGCTCTGGGCGGCATCGCGCACATGGATAAACTCGCGCAGTTCTTCCCCGGTACCGTGGTAGGTGATTTTGCCGTTTTCCAGCGCCTGCCGGATTAACTTGTAAATGCTGTTACGGCTATCGGCACGCGGCCCATAGAGCGACCCGTACCGCAGGCAAGTATACTTCATGCCGTAGAGCTGGGCGTAATTTTCGATATAAGATTCGCAGGCCTGTTTGCTCGAACGGTAAAAATAGCCCGAGTTGCTGTAGACATAAGCGGAGCTGGCAAAGACAAAGCGTTCGATTCCTGCTTCCCGGCAGGCCTCCAGCAGGGTGACGGTACCTAAGATATTAACCCGGGCCGTGTCGAGGGGACGGGCCTTACAGTCATCGATATCGGCAATCCCGGCAAAGTGATAAACCACATCGATACCCTGGAGGCACTTTTTTAGCAGTTCTGCATCCAGGATGTCTCCCACCTGCATTTTTTGATCGGAGCGTAGATACGGGGAAGTATGGGTGTCGAACACCACCACCTGGTGGCCTTCATCGCTAAGCGCATCGGCAACATGGCTGCCCAGGAACCCGGATCCGCCGGTTACCAGGATATTCATCGCAAACTCCTTCCTTAATCTTTAAGCTTTTTTGTAGAGATTACTTTCTTGCTTTACTGCCAGTTTACATATGATCAAATAAATTGTCTACCGCCTGCTGCTCCATCATGATGCGCGCTTCTTTTGTGTATGAGCCGATATGTGCGGTCAATAAAACATTATCCAGGTCTTTTAAGGGGCCCCGGTAAGGCTCCTCTTCGTAGGTGTCAAGGGCCGCCCCGGCTAAATGTCCGCTTTTGAGCACCCGGTAGAGGGCCTGTTCATCAACCAGGCCGCCGCGGGAAGCGTTGATCAGGTAAGCTCCTTTTTTCATCTTCCGGAGTTGCTTTTCCCCGAACAGGTGGTAATTGTCGCCGGTTAAAGGAAGATGCAGGCTCACCAGGTCCGCTTTATTCAGCAGTGCTTCCTGCTCTATAATTTCTCTAAAATTACCGTGGGGAGTTTTTAATTGATAGGCCGGGTCGCAACCAATTATGTTTAATTCAAAGCCCGCCAGGAGCCCGGCCAGGGCGGAGCCGATCCGTCCGCAGCCGACGATACCTAATGTTTTCCCGGAAAGAAGTCTCCCTTGCGGCCTAACAAATTCTTTCCGGCGGATGGAAGCATCGGAAATATGAATGAAGCGTAACATCGAAAGGATCAACCCCAGGGTTAGTTCAGCTACCGGGAGCGTGGGGGCATCCGGGGTATTAGTTACCCTAATTCCAAGATCGCCGGCTGTTTTTAAATCTACCGAGTCAAGGCCGGCGCCGATGCGGGAAATAACTTTTAAGCCGGGTGATGCAGCCCGCAAAACCGCCTCAGTAAGCGGCTCGACCCCGGCCAAAAGAGCAGCAGGACGGTGTTCTAAAAGCAATTCTTTTACTTCTGCCTCACTCAACCGCCGCCCGTAAGGATTAAAGAGCACCGTAAAGCCTTTTTCCTGCAACCTGTTTAAAGGCTCCCGGTCCGCTTTGCCAAAAGAAGAAGCAGAAATCAGTATTTTTTCCATAAGTTATTGATCATCCCTGTTTAAATGCTGTTAAGGCTTGCCGGCAGGACTGGCCCAGGTAGAGTGTGTCTAAACTGAAGGCCAGGAAAAGGTAACCTTCATCCTTTTTTTGCTTAAGCGCCGCCGGATCGGGCGGGATCACGTGAAAGCCGGCAAGGGCATTTTTTTGAGCGGTAACCCGCCCCACTTCCCGGAGGGCTTCCTTGACCCGGGGGTGTTCGAATTCGCCGGGCACCCCGAGAGAGCCGGAAAGGTCGTAGGGGCCGACGATAAAGGCGTCCACGCCTTCTACGCTTAAGATAGCGGTTAAGTTTTCCACCGCCCGGATATGCTCGATTTGCACGATCACCAGGCTGTGATCCTGGTTCCAGGCGCGGTATTTTTCAAAGCCCTGGCCGTATTGCTGGGCCCGGGCCAGGCCTACGCCCCGGAAGCCTTGGGGCGGGTATTTCACCGAGCTAACAGCCTGCTCGGCCTCTTCTTTGGTATTGACCATGGGCACAATCACCCCGTGCGCCCCTGCATCCATCACTCTTTTGATCAAGTTGGGCTGGTTGTGGCCGACCCGTACCAGCGGAGGGACTTCGTAAAGTTCAATCACCCGGATCAGCGCCTGGGCCCTGTCTAAGGTAATTGCACTGTGTTCCATGTCCACCACCAACCAGTCAAAACCAGCCTGGGCCATAATTTCGGCCACTTCCGGGCAAGCAAGGGTAATCCAGGAACCCGTGGTCAGTTCGCGGTTGTCAAGACGTGTTTTTAAGTGCATCATTAAACTGGCCCTTTCTATTTAAAATATTTCAGCCATAGCCAGGTTTTGCAGGCTACTTCTTCCTGGTGGCATAAATCGCTTCCGCTAAAAGGAAATTTTCCTCGGTATCAATATCGGTGGCTTCCAGGGGGTTCATTTCAAACATTTTCGGTTTCAAACCGATCCGCCGGTTGCCGGCAGCCTGGAAAGACTCCCGCGAAAACAGGTAAATATTTGAGTTTTCCTCGAACAAAGGCGGTAAGTCCTGGGTTCGCCGCAGTTCTTTGGGATCGTGGTTCACCGGCTCCCCGCTTTCCCAGTAAAGACGGGTTTGCATCCTGGTTACGCTAAAAAGACTGTCGCAAGCATCACCCAAAGAAAAGTAGGTGGCGATTGCTTCTTTTAGGGTTTCTAAGCATAAAAGCGGGTTGGTGCTGTGGGTTTGCAGGTAATACTTATCTTCAGAATTTCTCAGGTCATGGGCAATGATCTCGTTCATGGGCACATCATCACCGCAAATATGGCGGGGACGCTTGATAATTTTCACCTTGCTGAAAAACAAAGGAGCCTCTGCGGCAATTTTTTCGCTATCGGTATTAACCAAAATGTTTTCGATATAGGGGCACTGTTGGAGAACGCCTGCGATGTGATGGTAAAGGGGCTTGCCGGCAAAAGGACGGATGTTTTTATTGGGTACGCGTTCAGAGTGCCCTTTCATCGGCAAAAGGGCGGTCAGGGTGGTTTTTATCTTTTCAGAGTTACCGGACACTTGCGGTTAATCCCTCCCCTCACGGCTTTCTACCGGTTTTGGCGCCAGCGCTTGAACTCGGTTAAGATCTTCTCGATTTCTTTAGTTGGCAGTTTCTCCTGGCTCCTGGATAAGATAGCATTTACAGAGGAAAATATTTTATCGGCAAGTTTCCACCGTTTAGAGTTCATCAGGGCCCGGTAATTACGTTCAAACTTTTCCAGCCAGCGCTTTAGTTGGTCCAGGTCTTTTGCCGGTTCTTGCGGAGTCCACTGGCTGTAGGCGCTAAAAATTTCTTCAATCCGCCTGAGCTGTGCGGGGATTCTGCCTTTAGCGGGTCCGCCCGGGATAAATATACCGAGCACTTCCGCCAGCTTCCACCTTCTTGACTGCCGTAATAATTGCATTTTTTGTTGCAGCTTTTCCAGCCAGCGGCTCAGCTGCTTGACCTCCCCGGATGTTTCAGCGGAAGAAACCTCCGCTTTGGGTAGCGGCCGGCTTTTTACCTTGAAGCTTTCAAATTCCTCAAAAATCTTATCAATCTGTTTGGCGGCATCGTGCTTCTGCCGCTTCAGGCGCAGCTTATTAAACAGGCTGACAAGTGCTTTGCCCAGCTTCCAGCTGCTGGAGTTAACCAGCTGCCGGTGATCTTTCTGCAACCGCTTGATCCATCCTTCGAGCCTGGTATAATCTTCGCGCAACTTTTCATTTTCATAGTCCCTGAATTTCAAAAGCCTTAGCAAATGCTCTTTTTTTTCTGCAAGTTCTTTTATCTCTCGTTGCCGCTGCTCACTTTCTTCGCCCTTTTCAACCTCTGCCAGGCAGCGGTTAAGCGAAGCGATTTCCTCAAAAGCCCGGCCTAGTTCGAGGTAAAGCGCATCCACCATATCCCGGGAAGGATTCTCCGGGTCGAGCTCTTGCAGCTTCCGGTTCAAAGCCTCCAGGTTTTCAAGCTGTTTATCCAGGCGCTCCCGGTAAACGGTGAGATCAGCGTTTTTGCCTTTTTCCATAATTGTCCCCCCGCCATTTCAAACTTCAAGCTTAAGCGGCTAATTTGCTTCACTCGTATACTATATCGCATCATATATTTAAACTCAACCCAAAAGATATAAAAGAGCGGCCCTGGAAGAGGCCTTACCATCTCCCAGGGCCGCCTGCTGTTATTTAAAAGCTGTTTGGATTAGTAAATTAACGAACTGCCGGGGCTTTAACTTTGCTAAACCAGTAAAATTACCGCTTAATTGCTGCTTCCTACCAGGCGCCAGTCGGGATCATCAACGCTATTCGGGTTCAGTGGGCCACCATCAGTTCGTTCAATACCTACCATCTCCCAGTACGAAACCCTGCCGTTTTGAGCCCCGCTGATTCCCTGGAAAAGAATCTCGAACTTGCCGTCATCTAACAGGTCCACCGCTGTTCTCATGCGCCACTGGCTTCTTATGGTTGCACTGCCACCAACCTGGGTCAGACGGCCGGAACCCGAACGGCTAAATTCATCACCTGAAACGTCTAACTCCCAGTAGGCCAGCTGATCAAAATCCTCACCTGAAACCGACTGCCAGATCACCTCAGGACTTCCGTTGCCCAGCAGGTCATAAACAGCTCCGATCTCCCAGAGGGGACTGACCGAAGAAACCCCGGGATGGTTATAAAGTTGCCCAAACCGGTCCGCTTCCAGGCCGTCCATCAACCAGATGGCCAGCCGACCTTCCCGGTCCCCTTCCAAAGCCTGCCAGATAATATCCGGATCACCGCTGCCGTTTAAATCGGCCACTGCCATCATATCCCAGACCGGACTGATCTGCGGCTGACCGGTAGCAGGGTTCTTCGGCCTGACCGTATCCACATGCTCTAAGCCCTCCATCAGCCAGACCTTGAGACTGCCATCTTCATGTAACCAGTAGATGTCGGGATGTCCATCGCCGTTCATGTCGGCAATGGCCTTGGCCTGCCAGCCGGGGTCGATACTGGCCGGAGTAAGAGGGCTGTTCTGGATTTGACTGGCCCCGTCCATAAGCCAGGCCTTGAGGCTGCCATCTTCATGCTGCCAGTATAATAAGCTGGTATGATCGGGCTGAATAGCCTCTGTTGATGAGTAAAGCTCTGAAAGACCGGTTGTAGTACCGGTCAAAATATTCTCGATTATGCCAAACTGCATCGTGGTTGAGGTGGTGCGAATACCCTCACCATCAGATAAGGGGGCATCTAAGGTGGCTTCCCAGTTGCCATCGCCATCTGCTGTAACAATGGCCAGCGATTCAAGGGCCTCTTCTGGAGCATTGGTGTTGTCCAGGAACAGCTCGATCTTATTATTGGGCCCCGGGCTGCCATCACCGCTGGTTCCGCTAACACTTGTGCCATCAATAGAAGTTACTTTGGCCGGCAGGTACTCCGCGAATTCCTCAGGCAAGCCTTCGCCATACTCGATGGTAGTACCTTTGAGAATATTGCTGCGCAATTCGCACTGGTTATATACTCCGCCGTTGAGAAAAATACCGGCCAGGGCTGTGTCCACAATGGTGTTATTTTCAACAAGGGTGCCTCGCATATGATTATTCAAAGTAATCCCCCGCCCGCAAGTACCAACGGGATTGCCATATACGTCCAACCCGATATTGTTGCCAACAACATTATGGCCGGCATTTGCCCAATCACCTGCAGTAACCCTGATTGCGTCGGGCGGTTGTGATTCGTCAAACTGGTCGAAACGCAGGCCGGCAAACCGGTTATTTTCTATAGTGTGCCTTCTGTCCTGGACAACGATACCTCCACCGCCCAGCCAGCTATCGGGGGTACAGCCTGGGTTACTGACCGTGCCATCTGCAGCCAGTCCGATCAAGTTGTTTTGGAAGGTATTATCCCATCCACGGATTGTTGCTGCAGTTCCACTCAAGCCAAGAAATATATTTCTTTGAATCATATTATTACCTTCGGCAGCTATGTTCGATAACACAACTCCATTATACCCGCTACCAGATGCCGGGTTACCACCACGCAACTCTGGCTCGGTGCCTTCATCATTTAAACCGAACCAACAATCCTCAATAGTATTATTCACCGAACTAACGGTAATACTATCTCTGAAATTCTGAAAGCCAAGCCCTTTGATCACGTTCCCGCCCTGGGTTGCACTCTCGCCTAAAACCAGGCAATTTCTTGCCCCGGTAAAGCCTTCCCCATAAAGAATAATTGTTGGCCCATTTTCGCGGCCGGTTTGTGTAGAGCCGTCAATGGTAATGTCGCCGTTAAGCTGGCGAAAAGTAGTATTTGCCGGCGCACCAGTTCCTATACCAAGTAACTCAATTTTCCATAATCCTCCATGATTTTCTACGAAACTGGGGCAGCTTTTAGGAATATCAAATTCGATCAACACCGGTTTAGGAGAAGTGCGAGCCGAGTTAATGGCACGTCTCAAGGTGGCAGGTTGTCCATCAGTAATACCACTGCCAGATGTATCCAGATCCTCCCCACTTTCAACAGTAATCACCGTATTATACGAAGAGTAATCTATCCCTGAGTTGTCAGCAGAGCTAGAGCCCGTACCCGCCGGTGAAGCAACCGCTGCAATGCCAAAAGCAAACATCATTAAACCGATTAAGACAAAAAAAACTGGCATTAGTTTTCGATTCATTCTATTTTTTCCTCCTTCAAAATAAAGCCAAAATAAAACACAAAGTCAAACAGATCCTGCAACTAAGTTAAATAACTGGCAATCCATACGAACAAAAAAACCGGTTACCCTCCACTTTTTCAATCAGATGAAACCAGTTAACAACAAAAGAAACTTGATTTTCTTAGTGCTCAACTCGCTGTTACAGGCTTCAGCGGCGAAGACAGGCACCACCCCCTTAAACAGTGACCAGTTAATTACCGGAAATAATAGCCCTTAAATTTGTGAGGATTTTCCGCCCCCGGCGTTACAAAGCAAAAGTTATATCCTTTTTTACTGCAGCAGCTTGTAATTCTACAAGTTTTTATCAGGTATACCTATACGAGTTAAGCATAACTGCTGCCTTAAAAGAATGCTATAACAATATTGCTAATTATTTGGATCATATTGCTGTCAAGAAAATTTATTTAACAAAAGGGATCGCTGTCCCGGCATATAACCTGCTTTTCTAATAACCGTTTACCCTTAGTAGATTATTTTAAAATAATTACCCCTTTGAAAAAGAGTTTTGTAGTATAATATAGTTGTTGAAACGATTATTAAAAACAAAAATATTGGTGGCGAATCGCGAGATGAACGATGTGGCAAAAATATTTTTGGGAGAAAACCAGGATACCGCTTCCATTGATCAGTCCCTGTTTAATAAATTGTTTTCTGTGGGAATGAATGAGGAGCTTTTTGTTATAAAATCAAAAATACCCATCCCCCACCAGGATACCTTCAACCAGCATAATCATCGCAACTTTGAATTTACAGTCCCCCTGTCCCACAGCCCAAAGTTGTCGATTGAAAAAAGAGTTTTCACCTTGCCTAAAAAAAGTATCTTTCCAGCTAATCCAGGGCAAAATCACGGCCCGGCTGAGGTTGCCCATCAACACCGGATTATTGCGCTACAACTAACCCCACATTTGCTACAAGAAATTGCAAGCTTGTTAGGACGCAACAACAGAACAGTAGAGTTTGAAAACCACCCTGTTCTTTTCGACCTGCACATGGATAATTTGATCAACATGTTTATTGATGAAAGCCAGAATAAACAGGCCGGCTATGAATTTATCCTGGAACATCTCAGCAGTCTGCTTGGAGCTACCATTCTGAGGACATTAAAAAACAATATACACATAAGTGATAAGAATATAACCAGTATAGGCAAAAGAGAGATTAATCAAGCCATTGAATTTTTACATGCAAACTTTAACCAGGACTTTTCTTTAAGCGAAATCGCGAACCTGGTCGGTTTAAGCAAGTATCATTTTATCCGCGTTTTTAAGAAGGAAACAGGAAAAACCCCATACCAATACTACATAGACATAAAGATAGAAAAAGCCATAGAACTAATCAAAACGCATAAGTATACGATCACTGAAATATGCTTTATATGCGGCTTTAAAGATCACAGCCACTTTAGCAGGGTGTTTTTAAATAAAACCGGCACAACCCCATCTTATTTCAAGGCCCACTGTTAATAGCGTTGTTTAAATAAAAGTGGCATGTAAAAAAGAACCGGCGAATCTAAAAAACTACCCCTCTGATCCGCCGGTCCTTTATTAGATCTCTACATCTTCAGCAACCGCCATATTATCTTTTTTAAATTTTTATGATTAATTGTTAGTGGCTCCTGTTAAAAGCCTCTTAGTTCAATCTTGCAAAAGATCCACCTTGGCAGCACCCACTAAAAGCCATCCAGGGGCTTCCATGGAGTCCGGATTCAAACGACCAGAATCCTTGCGCATCACATTTTCCCGATCATCTACATCTATCTGCCAGTAAGCCAGTTTTCCGTCTTCGTGCTGGTAGATAAACTCATCAGTGCCGTCTTTAAATAAGTCTGCCGAGGCATTTAAGTTCCAGGCCGCATCAAGGCTGGGATCGCCCGGATGATTGAAGATACGGGCAGAATCTACCCGGGTAAAGGGTTCCTCCATGTCCAGCTTCCAGTAAGCCAGCTGGTCTTCATGGGCCCCACCGACAGCCTGCCAGATTATTTCAGGCTCGCCGTCTTTCAATAAGTCGAAAACCGAGCCGATTTCCCAGGCGGGATCTACCCGGTGCTCCCCGGGCTCATTGTGAATGCGCCCGGTGTTATAAGCCTGGTAGCCTTCCATCTGCCAGACAGCGATGTCACCTTCATTTTCCCCTTCTTTAGCCTGCCAGATAATGTCCGGTTCACCGCTGCCGTCTAAATCATAAACAGCCATCATTTCCCAGGCAGAATCGATAGTGTCCCTATGCGGGGCAGGGTTGGTGATTTTAATGACTTCATCTTTTTCCAGTCCATCCATCAGCCAGAGCTCTACTTTGCCTGCAGAGCGATTGTAAAAGTAGATATCAGGGTTGTCGTTGCCGGTGGCATCAACCACCTCTTTTACTTCAAAGCCATTTTCAATTCCTTCATAGAAAATTTCACTGTCTACCTTATTTTTCCCCTCCATGGACCAGGCCTTGAGTTTTCCCTCAGCACAGTTATGAAAATAAAGGGCTTGCACTCCCGGCTGCAGGAACCATTCTTTTTTTTCTTGATCATACTTATAAGTACCTGCCCGTTTATCATGTTCATCCTCGTAGGATTCTTTGAATGCTTCGCTGTAGGTGCCCAGCGGATTTGAAAAAGTAAAACGATCAATCCACTCAATAGATACATTTTCACCAATAGTTACTTTGTTGATGTCGCTGCCAGAGAAAGCAAAGCTTTTGATTTCTTCCACACTGTCAGGGATAATTATTGCAGTTAAGGCGTTGTCAGAAAAAGCGCTCTTTCCTATTACTTCTAAGCTCTTAAACTGCTTAAGAAAATCCTTCTCCTCAATAAATCCTTCTCCGTGACCATTAAAGCCTGCCAGGCTAATTATGTTTTCCGGCGCTTCAAAATAAATATCCTCTGCAAAATTGCTAAACTCGTTATCACCAAAAGCACCACTTCCTATTACTTCTACACTGGCAGGAATTGTTACTGTTTTGAGGGCATTTACATGGAAAGCCGCGCCTTCGATTATTTCTAAGCCGTCAGGAAAAGTAACCTTGCTCAGGGCGTTGTTAGAGAAAGCAACTCTTCCTATCTTTGTAACCCCCTCAGGAATGACTACTTCGGTGATGGCGTTGCCGTGAAAAGCTCTTCGACCTATTTCTTGTAAGTTCTCAAACTGCTTAAGAAAATTTTTGTCCTCAATAAACCCTTCTCCGTAATCACCAAAGCCAGATAAGCTAATTATATTTTCCGGCGCTTCAAAATTAACATCCTCTGCAAAGCTGGTAAAGTTATTATGAACAAAAGCGGCATAATTGATTACTTCTACGCTGGCAGGAAAGGTTATTTCAGTGAGGGCATTTTCAGCGAAAGCTGAGGCTCCTATTTCTTTTAAACCATCAGGGAGGGTTACTTTAGTGAGAGAGTTGTCCCGGAAAGCCCAATGCTCTATTTCTTTCAAACCGTCAGGTAAAACTACTTCGGTGAGGGCGTTTTTAAAAAAAGCCGAGCTGCCCATTTTTTCTAAGCTGTCAGGGAAAGTCACTTCGGTCAGGTCGTTGTAAGAAAAAGCCCTGTCTTTAATTTTTGTAACGCTGTCAGGAATAGCTACTTCGGTGAGGGCGTTTTCATAGAAAGCGCTTTCTCCTATTATTTGCACGCTCTCAGGAATGGTTACCGCGGTGAGGGCATTTTCAGCGAAAGCCTCTTCTCCTATTTTTAACACCGGCTTTCCATCAATTTCACCTGGAATAACGACGTCTTTTTCTTCAGGCGCAAGATAATCAGTTATCTTTACCCCGTCTTCATACTCTTCCCATGCAAAATCCTCGCTGTTACCACCATTTTCTGCTTCTACCGGATCAGCAAGCGGTAAAAGAAAAAAAACAATCATAAAAACCAGGAACAGTAATTGCCAGGGCTGCCGGCTAACCAGCGCCTTTTTTATAGATGAGCCCTTAATCACTTAAAACACCCTTTCAAGAAAATTTGCAATAGATCATATCACCTTCATTACTAATGCACAAGGCTTCAGCGAGCAACACCCTGAAAAAGCAGTTACCATTTTCAACCACCTGATGGTAAGGTAACAGCCATGGGCGGCTTTTAAAATCTTACCCAAAAAATAATTTCGGGACACAATGAAAATTATAGTAATGCACGGTATTCTCCAGGTTAAAATTTATATTGTGTCCCTAAATTTTGCGCTGTTGATGTAGCGGTGCTTTTGTAAATAATCGATAACCTGCCTTGTACAATCTTCAACCGGCAACCGGTCGGTTTTTAGTTCAATTTCTGGTTGTTCGGGGGCTTCATAGGGATCTGAGATGCCGGTAAATTCTTTGATTTCCCCGGCCCTGGCTTTTTCATAAAGTCCTTTTACATCTCGTTTTTCGCACACCTCAAGCGAGGCGTTTACGTAGATTTCAACAAAATCTCCGATCAAAGCCCTCGCTTCTTCCCTGGCTTGCCGGTAAGGGGAAATAAAACAGCAAAGGGTGATCACATCTTGATCGGTTAAAAGCTTTGCCACAAAACTGACCCGGCGGATATTTTCATCCCGATCTTCTTTGCTAAACCCCAAATCGCTGGTCAAGTGCTGCCTGATGATATCACCGTCAAGGCGCTGCACCCGGCAGCCTTTTTGCTTGAGCTTTCGTTCCACCTCAATGGCAATCGTGGTTTTGCCGGAACCGCTAAGCCCGGTAAACCAGAGGGTAACTCCTTTTTGTTCAGGCATATTTTCACTCCCCTTTTTTACTGGTTACAAAATTATCCAGCGATTTGGCTATAACAAACCGGCAGAAATACTGGCCAGGGTGAGAAGATAAGAAATGCCCATGGCCATAAACGGCGCTACCAGCCATACGGTTAAGAGTTTTACTACCGATAGGCGAGAAAAAATAGTTTTCGGGCCCGCTTTAATCATTCCCACCGCAATGACGGCAAAAGTGTTCATCTGGACCAGTGATGCGGGGATCCCCCGGGTGGTAGAGGCCAGCAAAAGCAAGCTGGCCGTAATAATGGCGATAAAAGTGGCTCCGAGCACCCCAATCTGGATAATCTCACTGCCGATGGTTTTGGTAACCCCCCGGCCCATCAAGGCGCTGCCGATGCCAAACCAGGGCGCCACCAGCATAACGCTTAAAAGCACCATCAACACTTCGTTGCCACCAGAACCCAGCTCATTTGCACTTAAAGCAGCCAGCGGCCCAGCGCTGTTGGCTACATTATTTGAACCAATGGAATAAGCCACGTAACAAGAGCAAGCGATGGTAACATACTTCCAAAACTTATTGTCCCTCACCTTTTTATATTCGATAAACAGTACTTTTTTACTTACTTTAATCATCAGGTAGCCCAAACCAAGGGTTAGAAAAAAACTAATCACCGGCAGGATTAACCAGGTGGGGATCATTTCATAAATTAGTTTGCTGCTTTCTAAAATGTTTAAAGGGACTGCGCAGCCAACCAGGGCAAAAACGGTGGACTGGCTGGTAGACTGGGGCACTTTCAACAGGTTGGCAAAAAATATGGAAAGTGCAGAAGCTAAAAGAACAATGGTCACTACCACCATGCTCATATGTTCAGCCGGCAGGATGGCACCGCCAATGGTGGCGATGACCTTGTCACCGGCGGTAATCGCCCCAAGCAAAACAAAGAGGCCAAACAGAAAAGGAATTTGTTCACGCTTGATGATGCCTGAACCGTAAGCCGCTGAAAAGGAAGGAGCCGTTCCACTGGCCCCCATGTTCAAGGCCAAAAAAATTGCCACCAATAAAGGGATTAAAAAAATCACTGCACCAGCCCACCTTTTATCACTCGACCATTAATGCTTTAAGCTTTCCTTTTGCTTTTCAGTTTTTAACCCTTTTACATATTTATAAGGCAGCCACACTTTGCCAAGCCTGGCCGGGTTTGTTTCGTTTGTATCCCCGTGGCAATCAGACCCCCCGGTTATGAGGAGATTGTTGCTTTCGGCCAATTTTTTGTAGTATTCCACCTGTGCTTCAGTGTGCCTGCTGTAGATGGCCTCTAAGCCCTGCAGGCCGGCTTCTACAAGCGGGGTGATCTCTTCTGCTAAAAGGGGTGGCCCGGCGCTTAAGTAGCCGGGGTGAGCCAGGACCGCAATAGCCCCGGCTTTTTTTAAAAGAGCGATCCCCTCAGCAGGGCTTAGTTTAAAACGCTCTACATATGCAGCACCACCGCGGCCTATGTAGTGCTCGGAGAAAGCTTCTTTGATATCATTGATGTAACCCTGTTCTAAGAGGGCACCGGCAATATGGGGGCGACCGATAAACTCAGTGCCGGCAATTTCTTTAACCCGGGTTAGGGATATCTTTACCCCAAAGGCATTTAGTTTTTCCACCATTTTTACGGCCCGCTCCTGGCGGGCCTCGATAAAACGGGCCAGCTCTCCTGCCAGAAAAGAATTCATAAAATCCACATAAAACCCGAGGATATGGATCTCTCGGTCACCGGTCAAAGTAGAAAGCTCGATTCCCGGAATTACCTCAAGTTCTTGTTTTTCACCTTCAGCAAGCGCCGCAGGCAGGCCAGCAACTGTATCATGGTCAGTTATGGCAACTGCACTAAAGCCCATCTTTTTTGCCCGGGCAACCACCTCGGCAGGGGTAAATCTACCATCTGAAGCGGTGGTATGGAGATGAAGGTCCGCAGACACTGTTTTAACCCTGTCCTTTCACTTAAGCATTTTTTCTAATCTTTTTTTGTTTGCTCAGCTTTGGCTGCATTTTGGACTGGTACCGGCTCATCGAGGGCAATGGTCCCTGTTTAAAATGCAGCAAGACTAAGTTGTAACTATCTTTTTTGATTACAGACTCTTTGTGCCTTGCGAACTATAGTAGCTTTAAGTTTCCCGGTTGTCAACCAGAACCGGGCAAGCCCGGTGAATACAGGGGGAGGCGGCTCTTTGTTCCACTGTAAAGAAAAAAACAGCCCTGGATAAGGTTTTACCCCTCTTCCAGGGCTGTTTGATCACTTTTAAGAAATGTTTGTTTTAGTTTTAAGCAAGCCTTACCAGGAATTAGTGATCCTGAAATAAATGACGATGATGAGATGGAATTTTATCTTGCCAAACACAACAGTCGACGTAACTTAATCCACTGAAACTTCTGCTGCGCCAACCAAATACCACTCTTTATCAATCTCATCAAGGCGGCCGGCATCATCGCGTACATTATCATCCATTTGCCAGTAAGCCTGTTCACCTTCAAACTGTTGGTCAATACGACCCTGGAAAAGAAGCTCATCGGGACCGTCTTTAAACAGGTCAACAGAATCACTTAATCTCCAATCAGCCTTCATGGTGTAATCATCGGGAGGGATATTGATCAGACGCCCTGAATCAGCAGCTGCAAATTCTTCCGGATCGGCTAAATCTAACTTCCAGTATGCCAGTTCATCTTCAAAATCGCCGCTTACTGCATGCCAGATTACTTCAACTTCACCATCACCCATCAAATCGCAAATGGCACCAATTCTCCAGGCATCATCTACGTAAAAGGTTCCATCAAAGTTGAGTATACGTCCGGTTTGAACTGCTTTGTTATCTTCCATCAGCCAAACGGCAAGCTCCCCGTCATCTTGTTGCCAGATGATGTCGGCTTCGTCATTTAAAGTCAAGTCCTCGATTGCCATCATGTCCCAGACCGGATCAATTGTTTCTTGATCAGCAGCTGGATTGGTAATTGCGAATTCATCCACTTTTTCGAAGCCTTCCATTACCCAAACCTCTATTTCTCCTGCGTCGCGAGCATAGAGATAAATCAAGTACTGGCCGTCTGCATCCTGATCAGTTACCCCTTTGACTTCCCAACCTGCTTCTACTGATGCGAAAACTTCAGAATCTATTTTAGAATCTTCATCCATGCACCAGGCTTTCAGCTCTCCGTCATCGTGCTGCCAGTATATAGTTGGTGTAACTACAACCTCTTCAAAGTTAGCGGTTACGGTTACATCCTCCCCTGGCATGGTAAAGGTGGTGTCCGGGTCTTCTGCGTCCGCAAAGCTGCCGGCATCTGCCGTCCATTCGTCAAACTCCCAGCCTTCTTCAGCTTCCGCCAGTATATCAACCTCATCGCCTTTTTCATACGGACTGTCAGCTGTTTCATCGGTAGCAGTCCCGCCTTCCTCCGGGTCTGCTGCCATAGTCAGGTCATATTCGTAACTTACTAAGGTAAAATTAATTTCCGTCTCGTCGGGATACTCAAATTCGGTTTCTTCCGTCTCATAGCCCGGGGCCTCGGCCCAAGCTAGATACTCTCCATCAACAAATCCCTGGAGGCTGTAATAACCTTCATCATCAGTATGGATTCTACCTATATCTTCGTATTCGTCATCCTCTACTATTTCGTCAGCATCCACCACGGCATTGGCAATGGGTTCATCATCTGTATCAGTTACCTTGCCGGTGATGCTTGCTCCTGCTCTTTCAAAGTGAATGTGCGTATAGCTATGGTCCTCCCCTTGGTCAGCAGCACCTGCAGTATCCGATTCTATATCGTTTTCTTCCTCGTATTCCGGACCATCTTCATGTTCACATGGTTCCGAGAAATCTGCTTCCCATTCGCCATCATCTGCCTGCACTCGGCGCCGCGGTGTAGTCTCACCCTCATCAACGTTAATTGCAACCTCAACCCATGTGCCTGCTTCGGCCGCACCGGAGACGGTGTCTGAATCGGGATCAACTTCCATAATGTTCAGGTTTGTTACAGTATGTGTCAACTCTGTAATGCCATCAGTGACCGTAACCTCATCACCGGGCAGGATGTTAAAATCATCCCAGAGGTCCAACGAGAAATCACCATACTCGTCTGCATCAGTAGTATCCGCAAAGAGTTCTTTTCCTTCATATTCGATCGTAACCGCGATCTCTGCACCGTCTTCCCAGTGGTGGCCCCAGATGCCGTTATCTTCAGGGTCAACACGGAAGGAAGGAGCCTCAACACGCCAGTCAACCCAGGTAGCATCCCCTTCATCGTCAGGCTGCCAGGCACTTCCATAGCTACCTGCTTCAATCGAGTAGTGCTCCGTGAAGTCAACTCCCCAATTTCCCTCATCAGCTATAACTTCTAAAGTGGAATCATCTTCGCAACTATACGCAGCGACTTGAATCAAGCTGTCTTTATCGGTGGTGCCGGATACTGTATTATCTTCAGTATCAACTTCCGAAATTGCTATCTCTCTTACCTCGTGTGTTTTTTCCACATCTTCGCTCCTTACTTCCAACCAGTGCCCGGGTTGAATGTCAAAACCTATATTTTCCAGGTTAAAGTGGCCTACATCATCAGCTTCAGTAGAAACCTCATGAAGTGTTTCTTCAGAATCCTCATGTTCATATATTTCGATAGAGATGTCTTCTCCAACTGGCCAATCATCTCCCAAAATATGGTCGAATTCGGGTTTTACATTAAAAAATGGCTCAGGAAGCTCAGCAACATCCCAGTGAATTCTGGTTGCCGCGCGTTGTTCATCATCTCGCCGATCAGCAGCACCTTCTGTTCCCTGCTCAATGTTATAAGTTTCTTCGTATTCCGGGCCTTGTTCATTTTCACATGGTTGTGAGAAGTCTGCTTTCCAGTCGCCATCACCACCGGCCTGCACTCGGCGGCGAGGTGTAGTTTCACCATACCCAACGAAGATTTCTACATCAACCCATGCATCCTCCGCAGCCGTACCGGAGACGGTATCGTTTTCTACATCAACGTCTGTAACTTCCAGATACTTTACTGTGTGCTCATGTTCATGGGGTTTTACCCCGTCTGTTACCTTAATATTGTTGCCATAATCAATTTCAAAATCCTCATCAATTTCATTTGAATAGAAAAAATCGCCGCAATCAGGCTCTGGCCAGGGGATTTTTTCAGCATCACCAGCGGTGGTGTTAAATTCATCATCATCTACAGTAATGGTAATCTCGGCCTCACACTTCCAGTTATTACCTCCGATGATATTAGCTTCAGGGTCAATATGGAAAATGGGGTAATCTATAGTCCTTCCATATACTGTGCAATCTCTCTCCTCGTCTTCCTGCCAGGCTCTAATGTGAGTACCACCGCTAATATTTACCTCTGTATCTGAGAAATCGGCTTCCCATAAACCGCCTTCAACATCCACCTCTAGCCAGTCATCGTTATCTTCATCATCCGAGGCCATGACATAAACTGATAAATCATCATCGGCAGTTCCGGAAACGGTTTTATCAGCAATATCATGATCAGTAATTTGCAGTGATGTCACCAGGTGGGTCTTTTTACCATACTCGGGATCATCAACCTTTACCGTATAACCTGGTTTGATATCTTTTCTGTGAGTATCAAAATTACCCCACTCGCTAGAGTCAATAACAAATGAATCGATCTCTTGATCATTGTCATCTAAGATTGTGATGTCAATAGTCTCATCAAAAGTCCAATATAAGCCATGAATTCTGCCTGTACCATCAGGATGAGGTAAAACATCGAAATAGGGTGCAGGCTGCCTGTAAGCAAAGGTTGCATCATCATCTGCGTCCTCCTGAATAGCCCCGACATAGGTGCCGTCATGGATTTCGTAGTCTTCCTCATCCATAAAGTCTACTTCCCAATTTCCATCCTCATCAACATTTACATCGAGTTCAATACGCTCAAACATATCCGAAACGTCAACTATTAATTCAGAATCAGCTTCGGCAGTACCGCTTACAGTGTTTTCATCGACTTCTTCTAATACAAGCTCTGTCACTGTATGCGTTTTTGTCGTTTCACCATCGTATACAGTGACATCATCACCGGCTTCCACATCAATCTCTTCCCGGGGAACGTAAAAATAACCCCAGTCGTCTGCATCAGTGGAATACTCAACTCCATCAACTGTAACGGTAATAACAGCACCGGGTTCCCACCATTGGCCATAAATGAAGTCTTCATCAGGAACAACCCTAATTACCGGGTCCGGGTCTTCGTGGGATAATGGAATTAGACTATTGTCTCCTGGTCTTGTAAAATGTCCATCCTGCATCAACGGACACGCGGTGATGGTGCTTACCTCTTTTTCTTCTGATGGTTCAGAGTAAGTTTCCTGCATGACGGTCACCCCAAAGCCTACCAGCAGAAGCAATAACGCAAACAGCAAAAGCATTTTACTCCTCATTATGCTTTCCTCCTCTTAATTTTCAATTTTTTTCAATTGAATTAGATCACTACCCAGCCCTGCAAAATACTTAATCATCAGCAGTAGATTACCGCAATCTAAGCTGGTTAAGTTTTCTCTTGAGGTTATAAAATCCGGGGTAATTTGCTGTTTAAAATGAATGCAAGTTGTAAATACTAGCGGGGCAAACAACGACATCAGAAGAGATTTATTTTGTAAAACATGTTAATTGCAGGATCGCTGCCCTAAGAAATCTGAACCGGTATACAGCCTGTTAGATAGGTGTGGTTAAACATAGTTGATGCTTGCGGAGCAATTGCTTTATTTATTAAAAGAATTAGTTATGAAAACAAAATTAGCACTTTTCACCTATAACGATATAAATGACCGTTTAACAAAAAACCCTCCCTTCTTTTTTCACCTTTTGTCTGGCTGTTTTACGGTTCTCAAAGAGCCATTATATATACAGGTTGAGTAGACTTTTAGAACTTAATCACAAAAGTAAACCTGTAAAACAACTGGTTATAGATAACTTTTCGATACAATCTTAATAGTTCCTGCTTCAATTTATGATTTCCGTTAATTTTTTTAATAATTAGCCTGTTTGGTATTTATTCATAATAACTAAAATTTTTTCTTCCACATAGACCTGTCGAGTGAGCTAACTCTGCGCGAAGTAGCATCACCGGCACTCAGTCTTGCTGCATTTTGGGCTGTTGCCGGCTCATCGAGGGCATAGTAGCTTTAAGTTTCCCGGTTGTCAACCAGAACCGGGCAAGCCCGGTGAATACAGGAGGCGGCTTTTTGTTCCACTGTAAAGACAAAAACGGCCCCGGTAAAGGTTTTTCAACCATCCACCGGGGCCGCAAGGAACCAGTTACCCTCATCAAAAATCCGTCTTCTCCGCCTCGCAATTAGTCGCTGCCGCCCACCATTCTCCATAAGGGATCGTCCAGGGTGGCGGGCTCTAACCCTCCTGCATCAATCATCCTGTGCTCGTCCATTTCCCAGTAAGAGATGCGGCCATCAAGATCACCGGTAGTGCCCTGGAAAAGTAACTCATCGATATTAGTGTCCAGTAGGTCCACCGAGGTGCGCAGGCGCCATTCACTTTTGATGCTGGCGTTTGT
>SL_8KL_010_SEDDRAFT_10000275_pt1 | contig 44347 bp, 38 predicted proteins | sample SodLakKL_010_SED_4_FD_11160 | JGI IMG/M metagenome (IMG submission 11160)
TTTCTGAAAAAAGTGGACCCAGCGGGATTTGAACCCGCGGCCTCCACCTGTCTCGCCGACTGATAAATCAGTCGGATGCGAAGGTGGCGATCTGCCAACTGATCTATGGGCCCGGAATGAGTATTTGCGAGTGAAGGGCGTATAGATAGGTTGAATCTTTGATTGAGCTGACATCTATGGGCCCTTATTTTGATTCAAATGAAAAAGGAAGATGTATAACTGTTTTTTGCCTTTTACCATGTGGCAATATGTCCGTCTGTCCTTGGTTCGGTGCCTCCAGCATATACACCATCATCTAGTTTCCAGATTATCTGTCCCCGTCCATAACTTCCAGAATGTAGAGAATATTCTATATCATGCCCTTTTCTAGATAATGCCTTGCCTATATGGTGTGGAAATTTTTTCTCCAGGAACACTTTTTTATCTTCGTCCCATCTCCATCTAGGTGCGTCTAAGGCGGCCTGTGGATTCAGATCAAAGTCCAATGTATTCATGATAACCTGGATATGGCCCTGAGGCTGCATGTAACCCCCCATAACACCGAAAGGTCCCACTGCTTCACCTTGCTTCGTAAGAAATCCTGGTATTATAGTATGATAAGTCCTCTTATTAGGCTCTAAACAATTAGCTTCTTTATTATCTAATGAAAAGGTATTCCCTCTGTTCTGCAGTGCTATACCGGTGTCAGGAACCACTAAACCGGATCCGAATCCCATGTAATTGCTCTGTATGTATGAGACCATGTTACCATCTTCATCGGCTGTAGACAGGTATACTGTTCCGCCGTCGGCGATTCTACCGGGCTCAGGTTCTAGAGCTTCATCCTCGATCTCTGTTCTCCTTTCTTCGGCGTAATCTTCGGAAAGCATCTCATCGGGATCGATTTCCATATGATCAGGGTCTGTTATCACTTCTTTACCATCTGAAAAGGCCAATTTCAATGCCTCTATCTGTTTGTGGTATGTTTCTACGGAGTCTTTGTGTTCAAAGTCGAAACCTTTCAATATTTTTAGAGCCTGCAGAGCGATCATCCCCTGTCCATTTGGAGGCAGTTCCCAGACCTTGTGACCTCTGTAATCTATGTTCAGAGGTTCGACCCACTCCGGTGAAAAATCTGCGAGATCTCTTTCTCTTAGATATCCACCCGTTTCTTTAGAAAACTCAGCTATATTCTCAGCCAATTTTCCTCTATAGAATGAATCTGCATCAGTTCTTCCTATCTCCCTTAGGGTTGCGGCATGATCCTTAGATCTCCACATTTCACCTATCTTTGGCGCTCTACCGTTCGGTGCAAAAGTCTCGAACCAATTCTGAAATTTCTTTTCATCACCGATATTTTTTTTGTAAGATTTGTATGCGGCTTTCCAATATTTACCCAATATAGGTGATATAGGATAACCTTCTTCTGCATATCGAACAGCCGGCTCTAGGACTTCTTCTAGCGGCAGTTCCCCGAACCTTTCGGAGAGTTCGGCCCAGGCACCAGGGATCCCTGGAACTGTAACTGGAGTCCACCCGAATTTTGGCATCTCTTCGTGTCCTTCGTCTTTCACCTTTTCTATATCTATGTCTCTCGGAGAGTATCCGCTCGAGTTGAGTCCATGCATATCTCCATCCATCCAAACAATCGCAAATCCGTCTCCACCGATACCGTTCGAAGTGGGTTCTAAAACGGTCAGACTCGCTGCCGTAGCCACGGCCGAGTCGACGGCATTGCCACCCTTTTTTAGGATATCCAATCCTGACTGCGCAGCCAGAGGTTGAGAAGTCGCTACCATACCTTTTCTAGAGTAATTCACTGATCTTCTGGACCGATACGGGTATTCAAGCGGGTCGAAATCCATGTTTCGTAAAAGAAGAAAGGAATAAATTATCTTTTCGTACATCTACGTATAAATCATCAATCGGGCTGATTGTTTGGGTAAATAATTAAAAGAGTGAGTCAATAACAATGATGATGGACATAAGGAAGACAATCCCAGTTATAGTGTTCTTGTGCGGTATATTCTTGGTGATCTACGGCGCTTTCAGTGGTGAGGTCGGCCTAGCAATCCTGCTGTTCATACCTGTGATATATGGATCTGGAATTTTTCTTATCGGCGGAATCCTTTTGATCTTTCTAGCCTTTCTCCTTTACTTCTTTTTCAGTTTCCAGCAGGTCACATGGAAAGGAGGAGAGGTTATTAGCTCCGAAAGATCAAGTGAGGAATCCAGCTATGGAGGAGTAATTTTTATAGGCCCAATACCGATTGTCTTCGGAAAAGATAAGAGCATAACTACAAAGATGATGTATCTGGGATTGCTGATCGCTTCGATATTGGCCGCGATCTATGTGGCCACGATATTGACATAGATAAGGAGATGGTTGTGATGAGAGATTTTATAGAAGAAAATCTGCGCGAGATGGTAAAGATCAACAGCGAAAGTGAAGGTCAGATGGACGATATCGTCGATTTCACTACAGGACTATTAGATGATATCGGTTTAGAATATGAAGTCATCGACGAAGACGGTTTTAAACCGGTTATAATAGCCTCAAATGGAGAAGGCGGTGTTTGTTTTTCCGGACACCTAGATACAGTACCTCTTGGCGATGGCTGGGAGCACGAACAAGGTGAGATAATCGGTGACAAGATGTACGGTAGAGGTACGCTTGACATGAAAGGACCCTGTCTTTCGATCATCGCTGCAGCAGAGCGATTGTATAAAGAAAACGTGCCCTTTTCTATCATATTCACCACTGATGAGGAGGTCACGATGAGTGGGGCGAAAGAAGTGGCGGATAGACCTGAAGTTACGGAAGCATCTGCCGTTTTAGTCTGCGAACCTACTGATATGAGGGTCGTCAATCAGGAAAAAGGTGTTTATCAGTTCGAGATAACTACTGAAGGTAAAAACGCTCACGCAAGCATGCCTGAAAAAGGAGAAAATGCCATAGTCAAGATATTACCCATCTTGACCAGCCTATCTAGAAAAAACAACATACCCGCTGAAAAAGATGAGATGAGCTGTTGTGTGAACGTGATAGAGGGCGGCGAAGCGACTAACGTCATACCTGATTCCTGTAGAGCGGAAGTCGACGTGCGTTTCCCAGATCATTTTGATAAAGACCTCTTAAAAAAATATCTTTTTGATCCGATCGATGGTGATTTTGATTTAAAAGAGATACAATATCTAGATTCAGTTAAACTTAGCAAAGATAGAGGATCAGTACAGAAGCTTATAGAGATATCTAAGGCTGAAACCGGGTATGTGCCTTACGGTACAGAGATGGTCAGATATTACCAGGAAAATAAGGATACCATGATATTTGGTCCGGGTAAAGTGGACTCAGCCCATCAGCCAGACGAATATATAGACTTGGATCAGCTGGTCGATATAGTCGATATATATGTTGATTATGCTAAATCTATGGTCGACATCGATTAGGTGTCCTTGGGAAGGGGATGGCATCCCTGATATGGTCAAGATCACATAACCACATTATAACTCTCTCAATACCCAAACCATAGCCGGCGTGTGGAACACTCCCGTATCTTCTAGTATCTAAAAACCACTCGTATATCGAAGGATCTTCTCCTTCTTTCTCCAATCTCTTTTCCAATGATTCGATATCTATCTCTCTGACACTAGCTCCTATCAACTCTCCTACATGTGGTACCATCAGATCGTAACCTAAAACCTTTGAGGGATCATCCTCATCTCTTTTCATGTAGAAAGCTTTTATCTCTTTAGGATAATGTGTCACGAAAACAGGCTTATCGTAGAATGAAGTCAGTTTTTTCTCTTCAGGAACACCAAAATCCTCACCGTATTCAACATCCATACCGGCATCTTTTAGCTGTGAAACTGCTTCATCATAGGTGATTACAGGAAGCGGAGCCTCAAGATCTTCCAGATACTCGATATCAGCGTCTAAATTTTCCAGCTCGTCTCTATTCTTCTCAAGAACTTCACTAACTATATGTGTGATCAAACCTTCTCCAAGTTTTATAAGGTCATCTAAATCGAGCCAAAGCCCTTCGACTTCTGCATGCCAATACTCAGTAAGGTGACGTGGAGTTCTAGATTTCTCTGCTCTGAAGCTGGGTGCGATCGTATAGATGTTCCCCATCCCGAAAATGCCCGCTTCAGCATACAACTGCCAGCTCTGGGTGAGATATACCTGGTCGTCGAAATATTCTACAGGGAACAGTGTTGAACCACCTTCGCAGGCTAAAGGTGTGAGTATAGGAGATTGAAATTCCTCATAACCTTCACTCCTGAAGAACTCATGGATGGCGTTGAAAACAGTCGATCTAACATTCAATATATCCCTCATCTTCGTAGATCTCAGCCATAGATGTCTGTTATCCAAAAGATGTTCGACACTCTGGTCTTCATGTATCGGAAAGTCATCTGACGCATGGACTATCTCAGCATCAACAGCCGCTATCTCATAACCGCCTGGAGCCCTTTCATCTTCTTTAACTTTCCCTTTCACCTTCAAAGAGGATTCAACCAAAAGGTCCTTTATATCTTCGAATTTATCTTCGTCGAACTCGTCCTTTGCAAAGGTCGCCTGTACGACTCCGCTAGGGTCTCTGATATTCAAGAAAGCCATATTCCCGATGTCTCTTGTTCTGTGTACCCATCCACGTATCTTGATCTCTTTTCCTGTGTGTACGCCTTCGAGTATCTCTTCTATCTCTACGAAACCTTCTTTCCCAAGTCCATCTGTTTCTTTTTCGTTATCTTTCGGACCCATCTTCTCACTTGGACTTTCTGAGTGAAGTTATAAGATAAAAGAGTTTTGGAGGTATGCTCTTATCAAGACTTTTGGTCCATCCCTTCACCAATCCTCGGGAACTTTGTCACCCTTCTTCAATGATTTCATTATATCGTCTTTCATCTCTAAAGCAGCTTTCCTCGAAGCCCTATCGAATTCTTCAGGGTCGTACTCTTCGTCATCTTCATAGGCGTAATCGATCCCTCTTGAGGAATTCACTATGGCGCCGTAACCTTCGTCGTTGAAGCACGGTATCACATCGTCGGCGGTACCACCTTGTGTGCCGTATCCTGGTACCAAAAATAGATTGTTCTTCATGATATCTCTCAATGTTTCTGCTTCTTCTGGATAAGTGGCTCCGACTACCACACCTACAGAAGAGTACCCTCTATCGCCGATAAGATCTTTCCCCCATTCATCTATAAGCTCAGCCATGACTTCATATATCTTTTTCCCGTCTTCGGTCGTAAGGTCTTGTAGCTCGCTTGAAGATGGATTAGAGGTCTTGTCTAACACGAATATCCCTTTACCGTGTTCCTCACAGACCTCTACGAATGGTTCTATCCCGTCGGAACCGAGATACGGATTCACGGTGACCATATCTCCATCGAAAGATAACGCATCTTTATCGATAAGGTCCACTTCGCCAAGATGAGCCGAAGCATAGGCCTTCGCGGTACTACCTATGTCGTTCCTTTTCACGTCCTCTATAACTATCAATCCTTTTTCCTTAGCATATTCTATGGTCTTTTTGAATGCTCGTATACCTTCCACTCCATATTTTTCGTAAAAAGCGACCTGTGGCTTTACCGCGGGAACGATATCATGAACGCCGTCTATTATCCCTTTATTGAATTCAAATATCGCTTCTCCCGCTGCTTTAAATGGATCGTCAGTTTCCATCTTCGCTCTTTTCTTCAGATGATCGGGCACCCTCCATAGCCTAGGATCTAGACCTACAACTGAGGGGTTCTTCTTCTCATCTACAGCATCCAACAATCTATCGGCTAAATTATCCCGTTTCATACCTATCTCTCGAAAAATGAAAAGGGAGAAAAGATATAAGATTTTTTGATTCTTTGTTCAGTCTTCTCTCAATTCTTTTTTCGCCTTCAACGCCCAATCCGGGTCTTTCCACTGTTCTCTGCCCACTGCAACAAGATCGACTCTCCCTTCTCTTACGATCCTATCGGCATAGTGTGGATCTTTGATGCCTCCCACACCGATAACCGGGAGATCTATGGAATCTTTGATCTCTTCAGCAGTAGGGATGAAGTAACCCTGCTTTCCTTCCAATTCTTCCGGTCTAGAGCCGCACATGTTGCCTGAGACGTCTATGATATCTACGCCTTCACTTTTGAGCTCTTGAGCAAAATTTTTCGCTTCTTCGACAGTCAAGCCTTCATCATCCATATCAGTGGCTCCTAATCTATACATCAGGGCGGTTTTATTCAACGCCTCCTTGACTTCACCGACGATATCTAAAGGAAATCGCATCCTGTCCTCTAATTTTTCTCCTCCAAATCCGTCGTCTCTCTGATTCGTGAGAGGGGATAAGAATTGTCCCAATAGGAAACCGTGGGCCCCGTGTACCTCAACCAAGTCGAATCCAGCCCTTTCAGCTCTTGATGCGGCTTTAACGAAACTTTCTTTTATGTTTTCCATCTGCTCTTGCGAAAGTTCTTCCCCATCTTCAAAATAGGTTTTAGAGGGAACAAGAGGTCTATCTCCTATCAAGCTTTCATCGCATTTACCTCCAGCATGATTGATTTGTATAGCTGCCGCCGCACCGCTGGACTTGATGGTGTCCGCCAACTTTTCCAAACCATCTAAGTGGTCATCTGAATAGATCCCTAATTGATTCTTACTCAATCTTCCTCGCTTATCAACGTAAGAATGTTCGACGATGACCAGACCTGTAACTTCGGATCTTTCATCATAATGCTGATATAGTTCTTCAGTTGCGAAACCCTCTTCAGTGGACTTTTCCGTAGCCATCGGTGGGAACACGATCCTATTTCTGATATCTGTAGAATCAATTTTTAGAGGATTGAACAGTCCGACCATATAATCACCTAATCTTCATAATCTTCGCTCTAGATAGTCCTCCAGTATCTTGAACGCTCTTATCTTCTGACTGATATCCGTGCTTCCGTGACCTTCTTCACCCAACTCTTCGAGTTCGAAGTCTTCGCCTTCTTCCCAGCCCATATCTTCTAATCCGTCTCTGAAGATCCTCGCCTGCTCGATGGGACATCTAGGGTCATTCACGCCGTGTATCATCAGGATAGGCCTTTTCATGTTTTCAACATGTTCGATCGGACTCCTATCTCTCCACAACTCGTAGTTCTCCTCGGGATCACCCATGTTTTCTTCCAGCATCGACTGGAAGTGAGGCATGTCTTCTTCGTAAAGTTTGTGTAGATCGGTAATACCTATCCAAGCTATCCCAGTAGTCCAAAGTTCTGGATATTTCACCATCTGCATGTAGGCGGAATAACCGCCGTAAGAACCGCCGAACACCGCGATCCTGTCCGCGTCGATCCAATCCTTCTCTTTCAACCACTTAGCGCCTTCGGCGACATCGTCCTGTTCTTTTCCGCCCCAGTCCATGTGGATCATCCTTTTGAATTCTCTGCCTCTTCCTATAGAACCTCGATAGTTGGGCTGTAAAACAGTGTATCCTCTGCTCGTCAGGAACTGCGCGTAAAGATTGAAACCTCTAGTCGATTGGAAGTGCGGTCCACCGTGTACCATCACTACCGCTGGAGAAGGTCTTTCTCCTGAATCGTAAAGGAGCGCTCCTATCTCTAGGCCATCAACGGATTCGTATGTGACGTAATCAGCGTCTACGAAACTATCTGGGTCTATGTCTCCATACTCAGCTTCCAGTATAACCTCATATTCGTCATTTTCCACGTCATACCTGTAGAGTTCTTTCCTTTCATCAGGCTTTGTGTAGGGGAGTATTATCTCGGTATCTGAGATGAAAAGCCCTCCATTTCCGCCCTGTGGGAAGGAACATACTCCTTCATCCAATTCCAACTCTTTCATCGATCCATCAGATCTATTTTTAACAGGTATCCAGCCCGCCTCTTTTATCCTCAGTGAGACGAAATCATCTTTATCGGGTAGGAAGGAAACAGCTCTTTCTTCATGTTCGTTAGAGCCGAACCATTCAACGCTTTCCTCTTCTAGATCATATATGCCGGTTCTCACCATATCAGTCGAATTGTCGCTGATGAGTAGAGAACTACCATCCGAGGACCAATCTCCGATCGATGTCTCGAAACCATCTTCACTTATGTCCAATTTTTTCTTCTCGCCGCCGTCAGATTTGCATACATAAACGTCCTGATTCTCGAGATTTTCAGATTCGTTTGCCGAGTAAGCTATGTATTCATCGTCAGGACCGAAAAAAGCGCTCATCACCGGCTGCTCATATTCAGTAAGTTTTTCAGTGGAATCTTCTTTCAGATCGTATTTATAGAGATTCATCTGCTCACCCATATCGCTGGTGAATAACAGATATCTACCATCATCACTCATATCTTGAATGATGCACTGTCCGTCCGCGGTAACAACACTTTCAACATTTCCGTCTAAATCCATAGAATAGATATCGTTCTGTTCATTTCCAGCCTCGTCCTTATGGAAGTATATCTTTTCGCTGTCACTGCCCCACATTATGAACCANCGCGCATTTTTTGGAACTTCTCCCTCACTCAACTGTTCTATCTCACCGCTTTTGAGATCCATCACATGTAATTCATTTCTTCCGGACATGTCCCAGTAAAAGGCAACTTTTTCCCCATCAGGAGACGCGATAGGGTGATAAAATTCTGGCAGACTAGCTAACTCTTCAAGTGGATATCCTTCTCCCATGTTTTCACGGTCATGCAAACACTATTAAGAAGTAATAAAATTTTTCTTGCGATGAGCATAGAGAAGTTTAAAATACCAATTTGATCAATCATGAACTCAATACAGGAGATAGATAAAATGGTCAGAAAAAGGAAAATACCTCTGCTTCACGATCATCACAACCACCCTAGCCAGTATGCAGCTTTTTTCGATTCTCCAGACCTGTCGGGTGTGAAGAATAAAGAAAGAGCGATCTCCATCATTCAAGAAAGTGCTGAGATGGGAAAAGTGAACGTTGTTTTGGGATGGAATAATTCTTATTACTCTTTCGATATCGACGACCTGAAAAAACTTCCACCGGTCATAATCTGTAATCTTTCCTTTCACGGTTTTTTACACAACCAAAAGGCTGAAGAGATAGTTCATGAGCGTCGCGAAGATTCCGAGATACTTGAAAAGATGGAAGATCCAGCATGGATGGAGAGCAATCTTCCTAAAATCATGGGTTTCCTTATCAGCATAGAAGGCTTAGATGAAAATAGATTGGATTCTCTTTACGACTTTTACCTGGATAAAGGTATATGGAGTACTGAAGATATGCTTCTGCCGTCAGAGGAAGCTCTACAGACCTATGTCTCTTCTGGATACTCCGAAAGGACTGATTTTTGGACCGTCCTTCCTACTTACGAAAAGATGAGTGAAGAAGCCAAAAAAGAGATCAAAGGTATCAAGATATTTACAGACGGAGCTCTAGGACCTAAAACGGCGGCTTTGGAAGAAAAATTCCCTGATGATGTCGGGGGCGAGTTGCTCCATACCGAGGAAAGCTTGGAAAAACTAATAGAAAGGATCGATAAGGAGAAAATTGCGATACACGCGATCGGCGATTTAGCGATTAAAACGGTCGTGGAGAGTTTAATTCATCTTGACAAAAAAGGCGTCGACCTGCCTGAAATACGTATAGAACACGCGCAATTCATAGATGAAAAGACCGCGAAAAAAGCGAAGTCGTTGGGCATAACTCTCAGCATGCAGCCGAACTTCAGCATGGACTCGGATCATTACTCGGATAGACTTTCTGAAAAATATCTCAGATCGAATAACCCTTTCCGTATGTTGATAGATGAAGTCGGTTTTATCCCGGGAGAAGACCTGATATTTGGATCAGATGGTATGCCTCACGGTGTTAAAGGAGGTCTGAAATCATCTCTATTCCCTCCTTATCCCGGTCAGAGATTGACCCTCGAGGAATTCATCGATGGTTACTGTACAAAGGACGGTGAAGGTAGTATAGACATCGAAATAGATAAAGACGAAGGAAAAATCGAGGTAGAAGAGATCAATACCTAGTTCATCTACACTTTCATCTCCCCCTCTTTATCACTTTTTTTAAAGCTGTGTTTTAATCAAAGATCATGAGAGATGATTGTCCCAATTGCGGTTCCAAAAATTATCGTCCTTCAGAGGGTTGTGGTTTATGTCTAGAATGTGGTTATGAATCTTGTTCAACGGCAGCGTTGCAGTCATGAGAAGAATTAAATAACGCACCCTGAGTAGTTCAAATCCGATGACAACTTTAGTGATCTGTGAGAAAAAGAGTGCTGCGGCCCGGATATCACAACTTCTTTCCGGGGGAGAACAAGTTCAAAGATCGTATTACGATTATCCTTATTTTGAATTCGAAAGGGAGGGCGACGATTTCGTCGCTGTACCACTCAGAGGACACATAGTCGAATACGATTATCCAAAGAAATATAATAAATGGAATAAAGTCGATGAGGAGGATCTTATATGGGTCGAACCAGTGAAGAAGGTCACAGCTAAAAGGATAGTCAATCTTTTAAATAAGACCGGTAAGGACGCTGATGAGATCGTCGTAGCTACTGACTATGATAGAGAAGGTGAACTTATCGGTTTAGAGGCCGTGAGATTGGTCAAAAAAGAGCTCGGAGGTATACCCGTAAAAAGGGCCCGTTTCAGTTCGATATCTAAGAGCGAACTCGAAAAGGCCTTTTCAGAGCTCACTGATGTTGATGTAAATCTGGCTGAATCAGCTGCGACCAGGCAGGTTATCGACCTAGCTTGGGGTGCTGTCTTGACTCGTTTTCTTTCCAAAGCTTCCAGCCAGTACGGAAAAGATTATCTCTCTGTAGGGAGAGTTCAGAGTCCTACTTTGGCGATCGTCGTTGACAGAGATCTCGAGATCGAAGCCTTCGATCCAGAACCATATTGGAAGATCAGCGCTGTCATGGAAAAAGATTTCGAATTCGAAGCAGACTATGAAGACGGCAGGATATGGGACAAGAATAGAGCGGACAAGATATATGAAAAAGTCGAAAGAGCTGATCGTGCCTCTACGATCTTTTTCAATGAAAAAACAAAGAAAGATTGGCCTCCGTCACCTTTCAACACTACTAAATTTTTGTCTGATGCTAATAAAATAAATATGAGTCCATCTCAGGCGATGAGTACTGCAGAAGATCTCTATACCGCTGGATGGATATCTTATCCGAGGACTGAAAATACTGTCTATCCTGATAGTCTTAATGTAGTCAGCCATCTAAAGAAGTTGAAATCATCTGAACTCTCTGACGAAGTCAAGGAGGTCTTGTCTCAGGATAAGATATGGCCTACGAAAGGAAAGAAAGAAAGTACCGATCATCCACCTATTTATCCTATAAAACCCGCCACAAAGAACGATCTTAGTGGTAATAGGTGGAAAGTATATGAGTTGATCTTAAGGCGTTTCCTTGCGACTTTAGCGCCTTACGGCGTTAAAAGACTGAGAAAAGCTGAATTCGATATCGAAGAGGAAAAATTTAAGTCTAGCGGGACTGAACTAGTCAAAGACGGCTGGAGAAAATATTACCCTTATTACAAATTCAACGAAACAAAAATACCCGGACTTGAAGAGGGAGAAGAAGTCGATGTTTCGGACGTCGATATGGAGGAAAAAGAGACTCAACCACCGAACCGATATTCCCAGGGAAAATTAGTGAAGTTGATGGAAGATAAAGGCCTTGGAACAAAAAGTACCAGACACGGTATAATACAAAAACTCTACAATCGTGATTTCATAGAAGGAAAAGTACCCCGATCCACCGTTTCGGGAAAGAGTGTCATAAAAACGCTAGAGAAACATGCTGATATGGTCACTAAACCAGACATGACCAGAACGTTAGAAGAAGACATGAATAAGATAGCGGAGGCCGAGCTAGAGAAAGAGAAAGTTATAGAGGAATCTAGAGAGATGCTCCAAAAAGTAGTAAAATCCCTGAAAGAAGACAAGGAAGAGATAGGAAAGGAACTCAAGCAGTCACTGCAGGATCAGAACGCAGTAGGTGATTGCCCTGAGTGTGAGGACGGCACTCTGGTGATAAGGAAGTCGAACGGTGGTAGGTTCGTTGGCTGCAGTAATTATCCTGATTGTAAGAATACTTACAATATACCACGTTCTGGGACTATAAGACCGACGGATGAAAAGTGTCCCGAGTGTGGTTCTCCATTGATAAAAGTTTATCATGGAGGAGATACTGAGAAGATCTGTATCGATATAAAATGTGATTATACTAAAGAGAAAAGGTACAGAGGTGAATGCCCTGAGTGTGGAAATAAGATGAGTGAGAGGCGTTCATATAAAGGTAAGAGATTTTTAGGATGCACGAATTATCCAGAATGTGAGAACACCTATCCATTACCTCAAAGAGGTAATTTAATATCGGCGGACAGAAGCTGTGAAGAATGTGGATCTCCGATACAGAAGATGACTAAGAAAAATAAAGAACCTTGGGAATTTTGCCCCAATCCAGATTGCGACTCTAATGACAAGGAAGATAAAGATTAAAATTAGAAAGTGAGATATCTTTATCTAAAATCACATTCTTCGGCTTTCCTTTGCCTTCATGCGGAGTTTCTTCTCACCACATTTTCTGCACTTGTCGGCATCCTTTGGATTGCTGGCATAGCAGTTCATACATATCTTTTTATCCAACAGTCTTTTTTCAGCTTCTTGAAATCTTGCCATTTTTACACCGTGAACTGATAATGAATCAAAGACTCCTGATATATAAATCATTAGGTCTTTAAGATACAAAATAAGGCTGAAAAAATTAATATTACTATAGTGTATCTTGATTGAACGATAACATGACAGGCGATAGATCCCTACAGAAAAAAAATGCAGGTTATAAGGCTGCCGAATTCGTTGAAGACGGTATGATATTGGGTTTAGGAACGGGTTCTACGGCAAAATATGCGATAGAACGGGTAGGAGATAGGATAGACGAAGAAGGTCTTGAAGTACAGGGTATACCCACTTCGATCGAGACCAGAAAAAGAGCTGAACGTGCTGGGATAGAACTTGTAGAACTTGATAAAGCCGATAAGATCGATCTAACTATAGACGGGGCGGATGAAGTGGATCCACAAATGGACCTGATCAAAGGTGGAGGGGGCGCTCTGCTGCGTGAGAAGATAATCGCTTACAATTCCGATCAGTATATAGTCATAGTAGATCCGAGCAAGATGGTAGATGTTCTTGGAGAAAGTTTTGATCTTCCAGTCGAAATATTGTCTTTATGGCAGGACTGTATATCAGAACAGGTTGAAAAACTCGGCTGCAAGACGACTCTCAGAAAAAAAGAGGATGGAATATACAAAACTGACAATGACAACAATATAATAGACTGTGATTTTGGAACTATAGATGATCCTAAATGGTTGTCGCGAGAACTGAATTCTATACCAGGTGTTATAGAGAATGGTCTTTTCTTAGATATCGCCGACAAGATAATAATAGGAAATGAAAAGGGTTTTAGAGAAATAGGTTGAGAGCAAGAGTTTTCTAGTTGTCTACTGGATGATCAAAAAGCGGAGTCAGCTAGATCTTTTATCTCTTTTAAATTCTCTTTTATGTTCTCTATACGCTCTTCCTCTTTTTCCTCTATCTCTTTGATGATCTCTTTGATAGGCTGATCTAACTGATAACCATGAACAGGTCTTCCTTTTCCTTCTTTCTTAATGTCTCTTTTTGTAACCCATCCTTTCCCCCTAAGTTCCTGCATAGCGATAGATACTTCCGGCTGTCTCAGGTCAGTCGCATCCTCGATCTCCCGACTTTTGGTTTCCTCTCTACTAGCTACAAAAACAAGGGTTCGAGCTATGTTTTTCTGGAGTCCTGCCTTTATGAACCTATCGACCAATTCTTCCTGCTCTTTTGTAAGACCTTCCTTTGCCATTTTTCCACCTTATTGCTTAATTAATTATTCAAATGGTAGTATATAAGACTTACGACTTTCGTAAACTCCTTTTTATATTTTAGGGGTGATTGTTTGATCGATGTATTATATTTGTCATGAGAAATGTTTTATACCTTGATACCGATTGAATATTGAAGAAGATGTTCGATAATATATTGATAGCCACTGACAACTCTCCGCTGATGAAAAATGCTATCCAATATACTGCTACCCTCTTTCCGAAAGCAAATTATCATCTCATAAACGTGATAAATACTACTGACAGCTCCATACCCCAGACCAATCTGATGCAGAACAAGATGGCCAAGATGTCTCAAGAGGCACTAGCTAACGGGGAGGAAATACTCAATGAGATGGGTATAGAGGATGTACATAAGAACAGCCCAGCCGGCAAACCATCTTCGAAGATAATAGAATGCATAGAAGATAATGATATCGATCTACTCGTGATGGCGACCCATTCGAAGACGGGAGCCCAGAGGGTCCATATCGGAGAAACAGCTACTCATTCTTTAGAGATAACATCAATACCTTCGATGATCTTTTCATGCAGGTGTGAATTAGAAACGCCCAAAAAAATATTCAATCCCAGTACATTCAGCAGTTATTCGATAGATGCATCTATGTTAGCTATCGAGATCGCTGATTATTTCGACGCTAGTTTAACTACTTATGATATCGGTGATAAAGAGGCCGATCCATCAGCTAAAAAGATAGAGCAAAGAGCCGAAAAAATGGGAGTAGAGTACAAGCTAGAGACCAACAAAGGAGCCACTGATAAAGAGATAATAAAAAAAGCGGGAGATTTTGATTTCATAGTAGGGAGTAGGGGTAGAAGTGGTTGGAGATACAAATTGAGACACATCTTCAGAGGCTTAGCACTCAGCAATCTTGAGAAAGAACTGATAGCGGAAGTAGAGATGCCATTTTTGATGGTCGGTGATTAAAAAAAGATATCGGATAGGGCCTTATAGCCCGTATCTACTTGTTTTCCCAAGTTTCTCTTCGATATTCAATAATCGGTTATATTTTGCTGTTCTCTCTCCTCTCGATGGAGCCCCAGTTTTTATTTGACCAGAAGACATAGCCACGGAAAGATCAGCGATAAAATCATCGGTAGTTTCACCAGAACGATGAGAAACCATCACTTTGTATCCGTTCTTGAAAGCGATCGAAGCGGCGTCCATTGCTTCTGTTAAAGTGCCAATCTGGTTGACTTTAAGTAGAACAGCATTGCAGGCTCCCTCCTCTATACCTCTGCTTATTATATCAGGATTACTTACGAACAAGTCATCACCGACTATCTGTATCTTGTCCCCCCAACGTTCTGTCATATCGATGAAACCATTCCAATCTTGCTCGTCGAGAGGGTCTTCTATAGAGATCAACGGATATCTTTCTATCATCCTCCCGTAAAAATCAATCATCTCTTCACTCGTTAAGATATCATCACCTGATTTATAACCTTTTGAGTTTTTCAACTCTGTAGCCGCTGTATCGATAGCCAGATCTATATCACTAGAATAACCACATTCTTCTATCGCCTCCATCATAAGTTCAAAAGGTTCTATAGGGTCTTCCAATGGAGGTGCATACCCTCCTTCATCGCCAAGGTTAGTGGCGGAGGAACCGTATTTCTCTTCTATTGTTTTACCCAAAGTATGATAAGTTTCAGTTCCCATCCTCAACCCCTCTTTAAAAGTATCTGCTCCAACAGGGGCGATCATATATTCTTGGATATCCAATTCGTTACCGGCGTGTTCTCCTCCGTTCAATACGTTCATATAAGGGACGGGTAAAACCAGATCGTTAGAACGGCCGAGATATCTGAAAAGTGGTAAATTCAAAGAATGAGCAGCCGCTCTCGCTGCAGCTAAAGAAACCGCTAGAATAGCGTTAGCACCTAGTTGGCTTTTGTCATCGCTACCATCCATCTCGATCATCTTNTTGTCGATCATCGCCTGTTGAGTCACTTCTTCTCCGATGAGAGCGGGTCCGATCTTTTCCTCTATATTCTCAACAGCTTTTTGAACACCTTTCCCTCTGTACCTATCTTCTTTATCTCTCAGCTCTAGGGCCTCATTAGACCCGGTAGAAGCTCCAGAAGGAACGGCAGCTTTACCTACAGACCTATCGGTTTTAACCTCGGCTTCAACAGTAGGATTACCTCTTGAATCGAGTATCTCCCTTGCATCTATCGAATCGATCTTAATCATCCTTGATCACGTGGTACTTTATACGCGAGTTGATTAAAAGTTTATCGTTCTACTACGGCATAAGGACCATCGAAGAAAATGATTAAGTACCGTCGCTCAACTATCGGATCGATATGGTACCCCCTCCTTATGGCGATTGGTCTCTAAAAGACATGGCAAAATATCCCTTCCTGGAAGAATCTAAAAAATATATAAAAGAGGAAGGGCCCTCTTTCGAGGAACTTCTAGATGACAGGATTTGGGGAGAGGCGAGACGAAGAGGTAAAAAGAGAGTACTTCAGACCTTAAATGAAGGTCGAGTCCTTATAAGAGATATGAAGGGAGAGATAGAACAGGAAGAGGAGCTTTTTTCCTATCCTATAGCCCGTATGTTGATCTCCTCTATCGAAGACGATTATTTGTTGAGGCGATACAGTCTAGGCGAAGCAGAAAGGATCAGCGATGAGATATCACGGGAAGACGAGGAGAAGATATTGACATTAGCATCCCGTCTCGGCTTTGACGCTGATAAGAAAGCATCTTATTACATCCTTCATTTTACAGATTATCTAGAGAGCACGCAAAGGCTAAAGGCCCCAGCATGGAAATTGGTCAATCAAGATATAAGAAGCGGCTGGGTATACCTACAAGAAAAGAGATTCATTCGGATCATGAAAGAAAAGATCTTTTCGGTCATCTCTGATGGGTTACCCGCACCGACTTCAGATATCATTTTGGAGAATTTCAGTGTTGAGCTCAGGGAGATAAAAGAGGTGCTTGAAAACATTCGAAAAGACATGCAAGATGTTGATATGGGCGAAGTCGAAACAGATCTTTTCCCACCTTGCATCAAGAAATTATTAGCCGGTCAAAAGAAGGGTGAAAATCTTTCTCACGAAGGTAGATTTGCACTGACCGCTTTTTTGAAAAAGGTGGGCCTTTCGGAAGATGAGATAGTGGAGATATTCAAGGAGGCCCCGGATTTCGATATAGATCTGGCATCTTATCAGATACAGCATATAATAGGCGAGATATCAGGCACGGAGTATAATCCACCTGGTTGTAGTACTATGAAGACAAACGGCATCTGTTTCAATCCGGATTCATTATGTGATCAGAACTGGATGACCCACCCCTTAACATATTATACTGTAAAAAAGAAGAATTCTGAAGAAGACAAGCAGGAAAACGAAAAAGAGGAGAACGGATGATCATTTATTTTTCAGCTTGGACCATGTATTTATTCCTCTAAATATGGCAGTAAAATTACCTGCGATAGCGAACCATATCAATAACAATTCAAAAAGGCCGATTTCATGATCTAAGATTACAATATTGCTCCACCCTGTTTCAAAGAGTGCGAAGTAAAGGAAAGAGAAAAAAATCAAGAGTACCAATCTCTCCGCTCTCCCAGCNATCCCTCCATAATCTCGAGAAACACCTACTGCGTCAGCTTGTGTCCCCATATAACTGGTCATCAGGACACCGATGATAGCTAAAAGACCTATACTGGTCCTAGATAGAGGCCCGAGCGTTATTCCGACCAAGATAAAGATGTCAGAATATCTATCTATAGTGTGGTCAAGAAAATCTCCCTTTTTCGAGGCTTTACCTGTCATCTTGGCGATCTTCCCATCTAACGCATCGAACAAAGAATTCAAAACAACAAAGATACCTCCTGATAAGACAAAGGATGGTTTATTGGAAAAGTAAAAGGAAATACCTGCTATTAACGCAAATAACAATGATAGCCAAGATACTAAATCTGGGTTCACTTTCCTCAATTTTTTCGCCATCGGGGCCAATATCGAATCAGCCTGTTTTCTATATCTGTTCAATACCATCGTTTCTTTAATATATCCGGGTAATAAAATCTATTGCCTCGAGAGCATTTCACCGCTCCAATCGACAGAGCCCGGTTTATAATACTCTGTCTTTCCTTCCATTATCTCTTCTACAGAGGAGGCGACTTCTACCGGTTCCCGATCAGTGGTGTCTATCTCTAGTACTTCATCGCTGTTCTGAAGAGCTTCCATCAATATGATATCGATCATCTCAGCCTCTAAATTTTCTTCTATCTTATCTCTATCCCATCCTTTATTTTCCATCCTTTCTTCTAATACAGATGGTGAACATCTCAACACGATGACAGTAGATATAGGAAGATGATGGGAGAGATGTCCTTCTATGATATCCGCTTCGATATTTTCATCATTAAAGGATCTTTTCAATGTTTCTATATCTACCTCGAAACTCTTTCTCTCGGGATCTTCTTTTTCGAGTAGACCTTTATCTCGTATAAATCCATTCAGGTCGAGCACATCGAAACCTCTTTTCTCCAAAACCTTTGAAACTGTAGTTTTACCTACTCCTGGTGTTCCGGTCAGAGCGATCATAATAGATTTTCAGGTGTTGATCTTGTATTAGTATTTTCCCACTTTCAGTATACCCTGTCGGACAGCTTTAAATAATCCATGAAAGATATACCCTCGGATGGAAGGAATATCTGATAAAGAAGAGAAAGACCTAGATCAGAAGATTTACTCCGTTTCAGGGCTGAATCATTTCGTTAAAGGCCTGCTGGAAAGAGAAAAAGAATTACAAGATGTTTGGGTCAAAGGTGAAATATCGAATTTCAAACATCACAAAGGTAGACACATGTATTTCGTTCTGAAGGATGACAGCAGCGAGATAAACAGTGTCATGTTCAGATCAAAGAATAGGGATTTGGATTTTGAACCTGAAGAAGGGATGGAAGTCATATGCAGAGGCGATATAACTCTCTATGTGGATCGTGGAAGGTATCAAATTGTCGTAAAAGAGATGATGGTAGGAGGCATCGGAGAGCTTTATCTTGCGTATGAGAAATTAAAAGAAAAATTATCAGAGGAAGGACTATTCGATGACGAACACAAAAAAGCTATACCTTTCTTACCAAAAAAGGTGGGCATAGTCACATCTGGCGAGGGAGCCGCTCTAGAAGACATGTTGAGGACATTAAAAGAAAGATTTGAGAACATAGATATCGTTGTATCTCCCGCTAAAGTCCAAGGGGAAGATGCCGCTAAAGACATAGCCGAGTCCATCAAAAAATTGGACGAGATGGATGTCGATGTTGTCATCATAGGTAGAGGTGGAGGATCCATAGAAGATCTATGGAGCTTCAACGAAGAGATCTTGGCTAGGGCCGTCTTTGAAGCTGAAACACCTATAGTATCCGCGGTAGGCCACGAAACAGATTTTTTGATATCAGACTTTGTAGCTGATGAGAGGGCTGCAACACCTACAAGTGCAGCTGAACTCGTAGTACCTATAAAATCTGAATTGAAGAGTAAGGTAAGAGATCAGAAAAGGAGAGCTAGAACGGCGATGAGGAATATCATTACTAATTATAGAGAGAAACTAAAAAATCTTAGTACTAGTCCTGTCCTCCAAAATCCGAAGAGGATGCTTGAAGATAGATATCAAAAGCTAGATGAAAATACCGAAAGGATTGATATATTATTGGAGAGGTATCTTGAAAGATACAAAGAAGACCTCTCGAACAAAAAAGATAGATTGAACGCACTCAGTCCTGTACAGACCATGAAAAGAGGGTATTCTATCGTTATGGATGACCAAAAAAAAGTTATATCTAGTGTAGATGAAGTCGAGAAGGAAGACTTACTATCCATCCATCTTATAGATGGTGAAATCTTATCCGAAGTAGAGGAGGTTGAAAGATGTCAGAAGAAGAACTTGAAAAAATAGAAGATCTCGATGAACTAGGTTTTGAGCAAGCACTTGAAAGGCTGGAAAAGATCAATAAAAAGCTTGAGAGGAACAAAGTTCCGCTGGAAAGAGCTATCGATCTCTATCAGCAAGGCATGGAATTGATCGAATACTGTGATGAGAGATTGGAAGAAGCTGAAGGGAAGATAAAGAAGATGACCAATGAAAAGGAAGAGATGATCGAGAATTAGATGGTAGATTAGATTGATAGTTTTCCCAAAATTATATAACAATAATCGTTTTAATAAACTGCAAACCTAAAATTATGAATCCGAATGTCCGAGTTTTTGAAGACTCAGAGACCCTGAAGATAGGCTTAGAGAAAACGAGAAGGCAGATATTGGACCTTCTAAGAGTAAAAGATATGACTATCTCTCAAATATCCGAGGCCTTAGAGAAAGATCAATCCACTATATATAGGCACGTGAAAAAACTTGAAGGGGCCGGTTTCATAGAAGTCAAGGGTGAAAGAAAAGAACATCATATACCAGAAAGGATATATGGAAGAACAGCGGAAGTATTTTTGATGACTCCCGAACCTATCGAGTCAGATGTTTCATCTATAATCGGAATTCAGTGGACCGATGAACAGTTAGAGGATTGCCTTGAAATCGTAGAAGATATTGGATATGAACTTGAAGATAAAACGATTATCAACCGTTTGACCGAGACTCTTAAAGAACTAGACCGAGAGATAAACAGCGAATTGGCATCAGCGATAGATGATGATGACGAGATAGATTATCTTTCACTACTACAGATCAAATTTCTGATTTCAATCATAAAGATGGAGAAAAATCACAGATTTAGAGAGGAGATAAATGAGATGATCTCTGAGTTCAGACCATCAGAATAATCCTGTATTTCTACAATTTATAGTCTTCTTCTAAAATTTTCTCTTCGTATCCTTCAATTTTCTCTTCCACTTCTCCCTCCTCCTCACTCTCATGATAAGTCGGCACTCTGCCTTTTGGTAATCCTTCTTTTTTACCCCACCATGAACTTAGTCCGAGATGCCCTAGAACCAACAGAACGATCCCGATAGGTAGTAGTACAAACCAGCTCGTCAAACCAGCAGCGAGTAGAGTGAAAAGGATCACTCCAACGGCACCCGCGGTCAATGCATAAGGAGCTTGTGTCTTTACATGGTCGACGTGATCCGCCCCTGTAAATAAAGAACTCATTATGGTGGTATCACTTATAGGTGAAACGTGGTCTCCCATTATACCTCCGCTAAAAACGGCGGCGATAGACGCATATAGCGCTATGCTGACTTCGTCACCTGCCAAAGAATACGCGGTCGGGATCGCTATAGGCATCATTATAGCAAATGTCCCCCATGATGTTCCCGTTGTGAACGCAATAAAAGCGGCCGCTATGAATATGATGAGTGGAACCATCAATGCCCACAGCCCGGCTAACTCCGCTAGGTTCTGCACATAGATATCAGTTCCTACAGCACTGGTGGCTGAACCGATACTCCATGCTAGAAGTAAAATAGTTGTAGGTTTGATCATCAATTTCATACCGTCTTCAAATCCTTCTACCCATTCCTTGATATCTATTGTCTTTTTTATCAGAGTGGGCATACTAGCGAAGAAGAGCATTATAAAGGAGGCCCAGAGAAGAGCAGTAGCTGAATCAGCATCTCCAAGAACTCCTGTTAGACCTTCAGCTGTGTATGTTTCCATACCTCCTCCGGTGACCCAAAGACCCAATAACCCACCGATAGCCAGACCCAGGATAGAGACGACGAAAACCAAAACACTTCCTTTTTCTTCCACCGGGTCTCCAAGGTCGCTTTCCGTCTGTATCATAGGATCAGCATCGTCCGCTAAGACTTTCCCGGTCTCTCTAGCCCTGATCTCAGCTTTTAACATACCTCCGTAATTTCTATTCGTGAGGACTACGATCCATACTAGTATTATTGCAAATATAGCATAAAACTGAAAGGGTAGTGCCCTTAAATAGGCTAAAAACCCACCGATCTCAATGCCGAGCTGGTCGAATTCAGATTCTATCAATCCGAGCATGAATCCGATCCACGTAGAGAACATAGCAAGCCCTGCTATTGGAGCGGCGGTGGAATCGACTATGTATGATAGTTTTTCTCTTGAAACTCTCAGCCTGTCGGATATATCCCTCATCGTGTTACCGCTGACTACCGTGTTGGTGTAGTCATCAAAGAATATAGCTGTACCTAAAGCAGCTGCCATTATCGAGGCTGATTTACTAGAGCGGATATACTTAACAGCACTTTCAGCGACCGCTCTTATGGCTGCAGCTTTGTATAAAACGCCTATTGATCCACCTATAATGAAGTCAAAAAGAAGTATAGTGAAGTTGAAAGGTTGAGTCCCATTTTCAACCAGCCATCCCACCGTTGTTATCGAACCATTTATTGGGGCCTGCAAGAGGTGAAGGTATACAGGAGATTCTAAAGGCCAAACTTCAGTCATGAATCCAGCAACCCAAACTCCTAGAAATAGGGAAGGGATCACTTTTTTAGTTATCATCGCCAAAGTGATGGCTGCAAGTGGAGGTAAAAGAGAAAAAATCCCATAAGTTTCCATGGTCAATATTTCCCACATCTATTATCCTCCCTTTTCGGGATAAGCGATTAAATATAATGATAGTCATAATAGATAAAACTTTTGTTCGATCTAAAATATTATCATTTCACGACTACCAAATCCGAAACACTAATAAACTGTGTTTATTTAAATGAGAGTATGAAAGGAACTGAAGGTTTTCACCTTGCAGATGAAGAAGATATTAAAGACGGGAAAACAACGGATATCTATTTTGAGAACACTATGGATATATTTGAAGAAAAGGGTGTGGGTGACGAGAACGTTATAGCTGAATTCACGGCTTCCTCTTTTCCCTCGGACTGGCAGTGGGCGGTTTTTGCTGGTTTAGATGAAGTTCTAGAACTTTTAAAAGGAAAGGAGGTCGATGTTTATTCGATGCCCGAGGGAACTATATTCAGAAACGAAGGGAAAAANGGAATCTTCACACCTGTCTTTTGGATCGAAGGTCCATATAAAGAATTCTGTATATACGAAACTCCGATATTAGGTTTCGTTTGTCATCCGACTGGAGTAGCTACTAAAGCTTCTAGAGTCAAGAAAGTAGCAGGTGAGATACCGATAATGTCATTCGGTATCAGGAGGATGCATCCCGGTATCGCGCCGGTGATAGACAGGTCAGCGTATATAGGAGGGTGCGACGCCATCTCGGGTATAGCTGGTGCCGAAGAAGTGGGTGTGGAACCGCAGGGTACGATGCCCCACGCACTCACCATAATATTCGACGAGCCTATGGAAGCTTTTGAGGCTTTCGACGAAGTGCTTCCGAAAGAGGTATCTCGGATAGCTTTAGTCGATACGTACTACGATGAGACGGTCGAATCAGAGATCGCTGTAGAAGCAATGGGCGATGATCTCTACGGCATCAGATTGGACACGCCTTCCTCGAGAAGAGGCGACCTAGCTAAGATAGCTCAAGAGGTCATATGGGAGCTGGAAAGAAAGGGTGTCGATACCAATATAATCTGTTCTGGAGGTATGGATGAGTATTACATACCCGAATTGAAAAAGGCCGGGGCCGATGCCTTCGGAGTGGGAACTTCAGTGTCCAATGCTAGAACGGTGAACTTTGCGATGGATATAGTGGAAAAAGAAGGTAAGATGGTCGCGAAAAGAGGTAAGTTCAGTGGGAAGAAACAGGCGTATAGATGTCCTCAGTGCTTTATCTATGAAATCAAAAGCTGGGATGAAGGGGAAAAGCCGATATGCGACTGCGGCGAGACAATGGAGCCGATGCTGGAGAAGGTTATGGAAGACGGTGAGATAATAGTAGACTATCCTGAACCCTCAGAGATACGGGAAAGTGTGATAGAACAAATAGAAAAAGTGGAAGCGGATTGGATCGATTGATTTCCGAGTGATCGCTCATTCATCTTTGGATTTCTTTTTGAATATATAGAGTATGATCGTTGCTAGCAATCCGATGATCAAGCCCGATATTGTAAATCCTGGTATGTCTTGTATGCCGTCGTCTTCACCTTCTATAGTTATCGATATAGATTCTTCATGATCCCTAGTTCTAACTTTGATTTCGATCTCTCCATATTCGTCTATTGCTTCCCATTCGTACTCATCAGTAACTGATCCACCGGCTTCAATTTCTATCACTTGATCTTCTACTACTCTTCCATCCACAAGTAGGTTTATATTTTGACTGTCCTTTACGTCACCTGTATTCTTTACTGTATAATTGACCACTATTTGCTCATCCTCTTCGAAGAACTGTTCATCTTCTGGTGAATTTATTTCGACTTCAAAACGGGCTTTTTCAAGAACTTCTATGGTTAATTCTTCTGAAACATCGGCACTCTCGACCATCAGCGTTCTTTCACCAGAGGGTAGTTCTGCAGTCCACTCTAGATCTTTGTCCTCTATCAGTTCGCCAGGTTGGAGTTCCAAATCTTCTTCTATAGTTATTAGTTGATCATCTACATAAAATCTTATGTCCTGCGTATCCATCTCTTCTTTCGTGTTTTTCACCTGATAAAGTACGGTGACAACCCTTCCTTCGATAACTTCACCGTTTTGATGTCTGGGACTCAATTGGGTTATCACTGAGAACGAATTAGCTCTCCAAACCGTTATTCTATGAGTTTCATTATAGTCACGGCTTTCAACCTTTATCTCAAAATTTCCGTTTACTATATCGTCTTCATCCCATATGAACTGTCTCTCTTCTGTTTCACCTGGTTCCAAGCTTACATTTTCGTGGATATCTTCATGGATCTTTCCATCATCATATATTGAAAATATGATGTCCTGGGACTCCTCGAAGTCCTTTGTATTTGTGACAGTATAGTTGATGATGATGTCCTCGTCATCCTGGAACTCTCTCTGGAAGAGATCGATATCTATGTAGAAGATATCTTTAGGTATTATACGTATGAAGCTATCTTCTTCGTAGTCTTCTGTCGATATCACGATATCGTATCTTCCGGCATCACCCTTTTCAGTTTCCCAAACGAATTCATCCTCGTGTTTTTCTCCCGGTCGAAGGGTCAGATCCTCTATTACATCACTGTGAATTAATTCGGCATCATCTGACAGTTGAAGATCATAGACGGAAAAATCAACATCCTGTTTCGACTCTGTTTCTTTTGTATTTATGATGGTGAACTCTACGGTTAAATGGTCTCCTTCAACAACGTCTCTATCAACGATCCTGAAGTCTACTATGAATCTATCCGATTCCCAGACTTCTAAGCTATAGTCATCTTCGTCGTCATCGCTGCTTATCGATACTTCATAGTTTCCGGCATCGCTTTCTATAGTCTGCCATGTGAATTTATCTTGCTTTCTTTCACCTTCACTTATCTCAACATCCTTATCGTCTTGATATACTATTTCTTCATCGTCAGATATCTCAAATGATAGCGTTTGGGTTTCTTCGGCTTCACCCGTGTTTTCGACATCGTATTCAACGGTCAATTCATCTCCCTCAACGATCTCGCGTTGCATATCGCGTATCCTGATGTCAAAATATGAATCCTCGACAACAGAAACCGACGAATAATCACTGTGATCATCGGTTGTGATCTCGACTCTATAAGCTCCTCTTTCGGGTGGTTTCCATGTAAAAATACCAGTATATTGTTCACCAGCATCTAATGTTATTTCCGATGTGTCTTCGATATCTCCTCGGACTTTAAAATCTATACTCTGAGTTTCCTCATGATCACCTATATTAGTCACCTGATAGTCGAAGATACCTTCTTCCTCTTTGATGATCTGCTCCTCATGGTAGGTTATCTCGACCTGGAACGGCCGCAATGGTTCTTGCACAGCGTCTTCATTTTCATCTTCTAATCCGTTTTCGCCGACCGACCTGACCACATACCACCAGAAAATGGTGTCTTCCATCCCTTTATTTTCATCGATGTACTCATATCGATCAGACCCATCAGCAGTGATCTGCCCGATAAGATCATCTCCGGATCCATCATCTTCATCTGCTCGGTAAATATTATAGTGACTAACTTCATCTGGATCATCAGAACTGGAATCCCATGTGAGAAGGTTATCATCTTCATCAGTTTCTCTCACAAGAGCCTCAACAGCCCAACTGTAATCTCTAGATTCCCAACCTGAGGTTCCTGAATGTTTTATATATCCGCCGTATTCGACTTCTTCATCATATATACCGATAGGAAAATATTCAGAACCAGGATCGTCTATCTCGAGTACTATCCAATAATGATTAGAAGTAGATTCTAAAGCGTTTTTAAGAGGTATCTCATGCCATCTTTCATTATCGAAATTTCTTAGATCGTGTGTCTCTGCTAATTTTTCACCGGGTTCGCCTCCTTCATCTTGATGGATCGAGGCCCTAACCGAATCGGCATCGTCAGCATGATAATATGCTATATTTTTTATCTCACCTTCTGGAATTTCGGTTCTGACAGCTCCATACCATGTTTCTTTTTGATCTACACCGACAGCTCTATCGACCGGCTCTCTATGGTCAGCTTCGTACACATGATGCCATCCTTCTCTGACAGAAGCATGATCGACTTCAAGATTTTCTGGAGGCTCTGGCGGTATCCCTTCGATAGTGAATTGATCACTGATATCATAGTCGGTTCTCCCAACCTCGTCGGTGACCTCCACTCTCACGCGGGATTCTCTACTATCAACGTTAGGGATCTCCCAATTATAGATCTCATCGTCATCTACATCTTCATCGATGATCTCCCACGACCTACCATCGTCATTGCTGTAATATAAGCTGACCGTATCGGTAGGATCATCTCCACCTTCTGAATCCCATGAAATTTCTTCATCTGTGCGAGCTTCCCAGACATCGCCTTCCGATGGACTAGTGATCTCGATAGATGGGTTCTCACCTTCAGGTTCTTCTAGAGAATTATACATCGTAAGAGCATAGTCCTGATTTGGAAGGCCATCATTGTTGGAATCCGAATTTATATCAGTTCCGATCACCCTTACAGTATAGGAACCAGTTTCAAGATCATCGGGATGGATATATACATTCTGGACATTGTTCACGTCGTCCCGACCGTCTCCATTGGTATCGAAATCCTCTAAAACATCAGCATCTGGGTAGGTGTAACCGTCATCGCTTACTCCGTCACCTGAGAGATCAAAGGCGTTGCCTCTGATTATTTCCCCGCTAGGGGTTTCGATCTCAAGATCTAAATTATTTTTCAGAGTCGATGTTTCGTCTTCGCTTGCCTCTTTATCCGTCCAAGTTAGAGTTACCTTGATGGGTTCGTATTCGTCTTCGTATTCGAATTCATACTCGTTTATATCTCCGGTCTCTAAAAGAGAATTCTGATCTTCGAATTCAAATTCTGCAGATGAATCCATCAGAGCTGGTAGGTTCACCATACCCCAACCCTCGTCCCTATTCGGGATCGGACCGGTATTTCCGTTATCATCATCTAGATCATGAGCAGTGTTTATCAACAAGTTCCGGACCATCGCGGGGCTCGGTTCATCCCCATATTTTTCTTCATACCATTCAACCACTAATGAGGCCGCTCCAGAGGCAGCCGGTGCTGCCATAGAAGTTCCGGACATCCTGGTATAATCTCCATCGGCCTCGTAGTCAGTTGAAATTATGTTTTGACCTGGAGCAACCACGTCAGGTTTGACTCTATTGTCGTCAGTCCAACCTCTTGAACTAAAAAGAGAAACCCTATCCGGGTTTTCGGTCGATAAATCAGGCATGAAGTTCTCTGTTGAACCCACAGCGATAACATTTTTGGCAGTTGCGGGTGCTCCTACGGAGTTTTGACTAGATCCCTCGTTCCCAGCAGCAACAACGATCACCATCGGTTCATTATCTAAACTCATTCTATTAGAATCTCTGACCGCTTCGTCATAAGCTTCGGAACTAGCCAGATATTCACCTAAATTTTCGTCAGAACCCCAAGAGTTGGAATGGATGTATGAGTCGCTGTTTTGAGCAGCAGATTCCACTATCTCAAAATAATCATTTGGCCCAACCCATTCTCCACTAGAGTCAAATATCTTGACCGAAAAAAGCTCGGATCCATAGGCAGGCCCCTGAGCTGCATAATATGGACCGAGCTCTTCTATTTCAATACCATCTATCTCCAACGTATCGACGGTTGTGCCCGTTCCATTATGTGTATCACCTGCTATGGAACCTGCCACATGAGTTCCGTGTCCATGACCGTCTTCCCAATCTTCTGAATCCCAGTAATGCCCTCCGACCACACGCTCTTGAAAGTCTAGATGATCTGGATTTATACCGGTATCTGCAACTGCTATGACTTCATCCTCACCGCTCCAACCGAGTTGGTTAACGTGTGAACCGTAGTCAAATTCATCATCTTCCCCTCTCCACGGCGAATATGGATCTTCGTCAGGGTCCCAAATCCAGCTTCCACCTGATATTATCTGTGTAGCAACCTCATCATCAAGTGTTTTTTCGACTCGATTTGATATATGATATACATCCTCTAAATGAGCTAACTCCACTAGATCTTCTTCATTATCTACCTCAGCAGTCAATTTAGAGTTCCTCTCCAAAAGATCTGCTGATCCTATGGATTCAGTTATTGAATCTATTCGATTGATAGTTTTTCTTTCAGCATCTTTAACCAAACTGATCTCTACTGAACCAGTCTCTAATCCTTCAGAGAGCTTGAATCCAGGATGGTAGATATCTACCCAGTCTACAAAGAAAAGTTCTTCAACATCTTCTGCCTGCTCAGGAGTCATCTTTACTTCGTAAGCGTAGTTGGGTATGTAATTTATGATATCAACATCTTTGTTTTTTAGCTCTTGAACCCATTCTGGATTTATAGGACCGAGCATATGCACGAGATAAAGTCCTTCTTCACCAGATTGATATTCATCTATCATAAGTTCCTCATCTAGATCGGGTTCTTCCTCAAAGATGTCAAAGGTATGTCCCTTAACAGATATCTCTGTTCTACCGTGAAGTTCCTCGAATCTTATCTCTTTCTCCCTTAATTTTTCAATATCTTCTACATCGATATCCACCAATGTGAATTCACCGTATTCGTCGATGATCTCCATGTCGATATCATCGATTTTCATTCGGGAACTTTCTATGTCTTCAGTTATCAGGACTATATCCCTGGTCTGATCTTCAGGTTCTACCTCTGCGTGTCCAACCAGTGTGAATATTGAGATAACTAATACTGTTATACATAAAATCGAACCTATTTTATGTGATCTCTCTGTCATAAATATTACAAAAAAACTTCTGGTATTTTAAGGTTGGTCGTATATATCCTGAGATGTACTCGAAAAAAATTATAATCCAGCTCTTACATTTCATAAGTATGATGAATAAAAAGATCGCTGAGATGTTCAACGAGATCGCTGATCTACTTGAACTCAAGGGAGTTGACTTTAAACCAAGAGCTTACAGGAAAGCCGCTAGAAAAATAGAATCCATGAAAAAGGACATACATGATTTTTATGAGGAAGATAAACTGAAGGACATAGAAGGTGTAGGGGATGCCATGGAGATCAAGATCAAAGAGATAATAGAAAATGACGATCTTGAATACCTTGAAGAACTACGTGAAGAATTGCCCAGTGGTCTAGTCGATGTTATGAAGGTGCCCGATATTGGGCCGAAAAGCGCTAAAAAGCTTCATGATGAACTCGGCATCGAAGGGTTAGATTCTCTTAAGGAAGAGGCTGAAAATGGCAATATAAGAAATATCAAGGGGTTCGGAGAAAAAACTGAACAGAAGATAATAGATGGTATCGAGATGCTTGAAGAGATCTCCGGACGTCACCTTTTAAATGAAGTCATACCGGTCTCTGAAGATATCATAGAATATCTGAAGCCAGAAGCAACAAGGATCGAGAAAGCCGGGAGTCTGAGACGCTGGAAGGAAACAATAGGAGATATAGATATCTTAGCTGCAGGTGACCCTGAAAAATTGATGGATGCCTTCAGCACCTATGAAGAAGTGGAAGATGTGATCGTTAAGGGTGAAACTAAAACTAGCGTCAGGCTCAGAGGTGGTGTTCAAGCGGATCTAAGAGTAGTAGATGATGAGAGCTTTGGAGCCGCACTTCAATACTTCACAGGAGCCAAAGAACACAATGTCCCTCTCCGGCAGATAGCGATAGATAAAGGATACAAACTAAACGAATACGGTCTATTCAAAAAGTCAAATGATGAAAAAATAGCTGGGAAGACTGAAGAAGAGATATACAACACCTTAGACATGGATTGGATTCAGCCAGAGTTGAGGGAAAATAGAGGTGAGATAGAAGCCGCTAAGAGGGGCGAACTCCCTGACCTGATAAAATATGAAGATATAAAAGGAGATCTCCAGTCTCATACCGATTGGAGTGACGGCCAGGAGAGCGTGTACGATATGGCTAGGGAAGCTCAAAACAAAGGTTATGAGTACATAGCGCTGACAGACCATTCCCAAGGACTCAGCGTCGCTGACGGATTGACGAAGGAAGATCTCGAAGAGAGAAGAACTGAGATAGAAGAAGCTCAGGAAGAACTAGAGATAAATATACTTGATGGGATCGAAGTCGACATCAAGAAGGACGGCAGTTTGGACATGGACCATGGAACTCTTGAAGACCTAGATATAGTTTTAGGAGCGATACATTCCAATTTCAAGATGGACGAAAGCGAACAGACGGAACGTATAATCAAGGCCTTCGAAACTGGCCTGATAGATATATTCGCTCACCCGACAGGGAGAAAGATAGGAGAAAGAGAAGGTTATGATGTAAACATCAACAAGTTGATCAAAGGTGCAGAGGAAAACGATGTGATCTTAGAGATCAATGCTTCACCTCAAAGACTGGACTTAGATTCATTGAATGCTAGAGAGGCTATGGATAAAGGAGTTATGATATCACTTGGGACAGACGCCCATGGATTGAGCCATCTTGACTTCATGAGATATGGTGTTGCTACCGCGAGAAGAGCATGGTTGAGATCTGACGATGTTATCAACACGCGCTCAAATGAAGAACTCGTGGATATCCTTAATGGGTGAGCATCATGGAAAATGATGATTTCAAAGTTCCTGGATCCAAAAGTGAAGCTAAAAAGAGAGCTGAAGAGCTTCGAGATGAGATAAGATATCATGATAAGAAATATTATATCGAAAACGATCCTGAGATAAGTGATCACGAGTACGATCTGCTGGTCAAAGAACTTGAAGCTATCGAAGAAAAATATCCTGATCTTGTTACCGAAGATTCTCCCACCCAAAGGGTCATCACTGCTGAAATAGACGAATTTGAAACCGTTGAACATATGAGTACGATGTTGAGCCTTGATAACACTTTCAATGATGAGGAACTTCGGGATTTCGACAGAAGAGTAAGAGAAGGATTAGCGAAAGAAGATGAAAAGATCGAATATGTGATAGAGCCGAAGATAGACGGACTCGGTGTTGCTCTTTATTATGAAAACAAAGTTTTCCAAAGAGGTTCTACAAGAGGAGACGGACAGCGTGGAGAAGATATAACGCCGAACCTGAAAACAGTTCATACCATTCCCTTAAAGTTGACCGATGAGACGATACTGGAAACTGCTGAATTTAGAGGAGAGATCTACATGCCAAGAGATGAATTCGATAGGATGAACGAAAGACGGTTAGAAGAAGGGAAAGATCCTTTCGCTAATCCACGCAATGCCGCTGCAGGAACAGTCAGGAATAAAGACCCTACGATTGTAGCAAACAGACCGCTCGATATATTCGTTTATACCCTGAGTTACGAGGAAGAAGGAAGCTTTGACACCCACTGGAAATGTTTGAAAGAGATGGAAAAAGCTGGTCTGAAGATCAACGAAAACGTAGTTAAAAAAACCGGGATAGATGAAGTTATAAAACATATCGAAAAATGGCAGGAAAAGAAAGAGGAGCTCAACTATGAGATCGACGGTATGGTCGTCAAAGTGAACGATCTAGAGTCTCAAGAGATCCTTGGAGAAACTTCCAAACATCCTAGGTGGGCTATTGCTTATAAATATCCAGCGATGAGAAAAACTACTACTATCAAAGATATCAAAGTACAGGTAGGGAGAACTGGAAAATTGACTCCTATCGCGATGTTAGAACCCGTACAACTCTCCGGGACTACTGTAGAAAGAGCTTCCCTGCACAATGAGGATGAACTGGAAAGAAAAGATGTGAACGTAGGAGACAAAGTTTTGGTAGAAAAGGCTGGAGAGATAATACCTCAGGTAGTCAAAGTTTCTGAAAAGAAAAGCGATGGATTTTTCAGTTTACCAGAACATTGCCCGATCTGTGGAAGTGAAGCAAAGAGGATTGGAGATGAAGTCGCGAGGAGATGTGTGAATGCCCGATGTCCTGCACAGGTAAAACAAAAGATTGAGCATTGGGCAAGTCGAAGCGCGATGGACATTGAAGGACTCGGACCTAAAGTCATAGAAAAACTCGTAGAAAATGATCTTGTTAAAAGTATCCCAGATCTCTATCGTCTTAAAAAATGGAAGATAATTCAGATCGAAAGGATGGCTGAAAGATCAGCTCAGAATCTTCTCGATGAAATAGATAAAAGCAAAGATCAAGGCTTAGCGCGTGTCCTTTATGGTCTTGGAATAAGATATGTAGGAAGCCATATGTCCGATGTGCTAGCAGATAACTATCACTCTATCTCTGATCTAATAGAGGAAGACGAGGAAAGTCTGCAGATGATCGATGAGATAGGACCTGAAACGGCTGAAAGCTTAGTCCAGTTCTTCGATGATGAGGAGAATAAAGAGATGATAAATGAACTCAAAGAACTAGGAGTGGATATGAAATCAGAGAAGAGCGAAGCGGAGAAATTTTTGGATGGAAAAAAATTTGTATTCACCGGAGCACTAGATAGATACACCAGAAGCGAAGCTTCAGAACTGGTAGAAAAACACGGAGGTCGTGTCACATCAAGCGTCAGTGGAGTAACAGACTATCTGGTAGTGGGTGATAACCCGGGTTCAAAGCTGGATGATGCAGAGGAAGAAGGAACGACCATAATCGATGAGGAAGAATTCTCTAAGATGATCGAAGAGAAAGAGGTCTCTGTTTGATCGATCTGATCAATCCGGTTTTTCACTCACAAACGGATTATCTTTAATAAGATACCTTAATTTCCAGTTCTTAGCGTCTCCAGCATAATCTATATTTATCCTCTTTGCTTCGGTGATCTCGAAATCTTTGGCACTTTTTCTCTCTGAGATGAAAAGTTTTTCTCCTGTTAGATCTTCACCGTTCAAACTTTTATCGATGTCCATCGCCATACATAGTTTTCCTGGGCCGTCAGTCAAGTTTCCCTTATCTTCGCTATCAAGCCCTCTTCTTTTCCTCATGATATCCAGATCATCTACAGGTTCTAAAGCTCTTATAAAAACTCCTTCAGGTGTTCCATCCTTGCCGGTTACAACGTTGAAGCAGTGATACATACCATAGATCAAATATACATAAGCGTGTCCAGGTGGTCCGTAGATGATCTCTGTCCTCTCTGTTTTTTTACCTCCAAATGTGTGCGAAGCGGGATCATCTTTTCCTAGGTAGGCCTCGGTCTCTACTATCTTCCCTGTAGTTTTTGAACCTCTTTTATCACGGATAAGAAGTTTTCCTAAAAGATCTCTTGCGACTTTTTCAGCGTCTCTGGCATAGAAATCTTTACTCAACTTTTCACTCACGGTTGCCAATTTTTCACCTTGCCTTATTTGATAGCGAAAGAAAAAGCATATAGTTTAATAATACTTGTTATGTTAAGAAAACGGGATAATAACCCGGTCAAGTATATGAGGCATGAAAAGATGGAAAAAGAAGAGATCGAAGAGATACTTGGAAAAGAATTAGACGTTACTTGCTGGAGCTTCAAATATTGGGAAAGGGAGGACAGTTTTGAGTTCCGTAACACTGGTGCTGAGATCTCAGAAGATGAAAAGGAAGAGATGATAGATGAGTTCCTAGATGGTATCGAAGAAAGCTCAGATAGAACTCTTCTTAGCGGTAAGTTGTGTATTGGAAAAGAAGACGGAAAGTTCTTCAAAAAGGTGATAGATGGCAATGGTGAAGTTTCTGATGAAGGACAAGAGATCACTGAAGAGGAAACTAGAGAACTTCTCAAAAAGAGCTTGATCAGGATAGACAATGAACTTTTACCGACAAATCGGGCGGAATTAGATAGGGATGAGATAATAGATATATACAGCGAAAATGTGAGAGAATTGAAGATGATAACTATAAATTTGAAGGGAAATAAGATGATAACTTTGACTGATAAAGGTGGACTTCAATTCGAGACAAGATGATAGACTAGGTATCAACCGTAATCTTTGAATTCTTCAAATCTTTCTGCTTTTGCTTTGCATATGGGACATACTGGAGGAGGCTCTTCTCTGGCAGCGAGGTAACCACATACCGTACATCTCCAAACTTTGATGTCTTCTTCTTCACCCATCAAACCGGAACTAGATACCTCTTTTTGTTCACTGATCTCTTCTTCTTTTGCCTCCATGGCCGCCTCGATAACTTCTGAGGAGCGTCTTTCAGGTATAGGTTCCATCTTGGAAGGATCTTCATCCACATCTTTTGAAACGAAAAGTCCGCAGTAACACATACCGAATTCTTCAACGTCAGCATCTCTGTATTCGCAGGGGCATATTATATCCGAGTCATAGGTTTTCTTACCGCTTGCCTCCCTGCATGGGCAGGAAGGATAACCGTACCTCTCAGCGTTCTTTACTAGACCTTCAAGAAGGTCATCAAGTAGTTCTTCGTCTGGACAAACATAATAATCGTTATTTTTAGCGTCTTTCTTCACGTATTCTCGCATCTCCTCTTTATCGGTCATCACAGAGAGCCTCCTTTATCTTGTCCTTTTTAAAGCCGATTATGACCTCTTCCCCTTCATCTATGACGAGTGTCGGGCAACTCATCTTTGAATTGTATTCTTTCAATTCGTCCTTGATGGTCTTCTTTTCTTCTCCTTCGACAGTATCTATATCGATGTATTCGTATTCTATATCTAAAGAATTTAATAAATTTTTTACCTTCTTGCACCATCCGCAGGTACTGATAGTGAATACTTTCACATGTCTTTGGTCCTTTTCCCCATCTACTACTTCTTTAGCGCACATGTTCTACAATAACTAGACATTATGATAAAAAGTTTAGGTGATTTCCTCTAGATCATGGATAGTTTATAAGATCGATAATATTCCTAATTTACGCCATTCTGAGTAGTTGTTTGACTGGCTTCTATAATCATAATGTTTAAATTAATGATGACTTTTGAGCTAATTACCGATGGACCTGAAATTAGAAGGAAAGGAGATATTACTTGTAAGCGTTATAATATTGATGATCTTAGCTTGGTTGATAGGAAATCTTGGTGCGGTATATTTTGGTATGGAGGATGAAGAGGTAAGAGGGTCGCCTGAAAGAGAGGAGTATGATGATAGAGATCAGACCCCTTTAGCTTTTGATCTACCCGATTTTCTAGGGAACCTCCTGTTTGCTACAGCTATCTTGGGATTTGGAGGATGGTTTTTTTTCTCACAAGAAAGCTTGAGATCGAAAGGTATCATTGGTGCTGTTTTTCTAGGTTTTATTTCTGTTATCCGTTTTTCCGATCGTATCATGCCTATAGTCTTCTCCGCTCTATCAAGGCTCAAATCTGTTTTTCCAGAGATAGAAGATTCTTATGCTCCTGATATCGGTATTGGCGACGGGTCTGAACCCATATTTTCACCGGTCGATTCCAGCATCTGGATACTGTTATTTTTCATCTCTATATTGATTGTTATATTTTTCTTTATCAGGCATAAAAAACTTTCAGAGGATGAGGTCGAAACTGAAGAGGACATATCATCAACTGCGGATAGGGCGATCACAGAGCTGCATGAAGGTGAGGGTGTCAGAGATATAATAATCAGAAATTATCAAAAAATGCTCATAATACTTGAAAAAGAGGGTGTTGAGCAAGATATATCTTTTACACCTAGAGAACTGGAAAATATAGCTCTCGAAAGACTTCCGTTGGAAGAGAGGACTATAGACGAGATGACCAAGTTATTTGAATTGGCAAAATACAGTGATCATCCTTTAGGAGATAAAGAACGAACTAGAGCGATAGATAACTTCAAACAGATAAGAGAAGAATTAGGGGGTAACGAAAATGCCTAGTCGTCTAGAGATGAAGGATGTCAGGTTGGGAAAGTATATGAAGATGACCACCATATTAATATCTTTTTTACTGATATTTTATGCTAGAGGCATGACTCCCGCCCTGGTTTTGATCATCTTGACAGTGCCTCTTTGGTTGTTAACAGAAAAGATAGTGTCCGATACAGCCTCACTTTCACTCTGGAGATATATCGAAGATAAAGAAGATTTTTCAAGACTACCCTTGGCTGATGATATCAAGAAGATGAAAGGAGCTAAAGAAGGACAAAAGGTAAAGCAGGCTATCCTTGAAGGCAGACTCAAAGATCAGGTATCTTACACCCTAAAAGATGAATATAACCTTTCTGAAAAGGAGATCGAGATATTATATGAAGACCCTGAGAGTATGGAAGACAAGGTAGATAATAAAAAACTTTTAGAGTTCCTAAAAAAAGCTAGGGACCTCAATGATCTAAAAAAACCCGATGGTGAGGATCAGATCGACCTTTTTTCTGATGGAAAAGACTACGGATCTAGAGGTAAAAAGAGAGAGTTTGAAGAGAGGATCACATCCGCTGTAGAAGAGATAGAAAAGATACAGAATTTAGGAGAAGATAGGGGAGATAGCACATGAAAACGAAGAACTACGGTTACCTCTTTACACTATTTTTTGTAACATTGGCACTAGGGGTGATCTTCATGAATTTTATATTTTTCATACCTTCTCTCACTTCTCTTTCTATCCTGATCGTAGGTTATCTTGATCTCCCACCTGAGAGCGAAAATATAAAAGTAGAAAGGCATCAAAATGAAGTGCATACTCACGAAGGCGAGGTTTTCGATATCGGACTAACAGTGAAAAATCTTTCTGATACTGAAACATTTTTAGAATTGAAGGATGAATTACCCGTGAATGTAAAAGTTATACACGGCTCTAATCATCATTCGCTTTACCTGGAAGCTGGTGGTAAAAAGAAGATAAATTACAAAGTAAAATTTTTGAAAACAGAAAATTACCGTATCGGGCCGATAAAAGTCCGGTATCTAGATCCGATAGGATTGTTCTCTAGGAGCTGGAATTTTGATGAACCTTTGAACGTTGTCGCTTTGCCACCGATCGAAGATCTGAGTCGCACCAAGTTGAGGCCTAAATATACACGGGGTTGGCTCGGGAATATAAAATCATCCCAGATGGGCGTGGGTTCCGAGTTCTTCTCGATAAGGGAGTACCTTGAAGGAGACGAGATGAGGGATATAAATTGGAAAGCCACAGCAAGGTATCTCGATCCAAAGAGTAATTCGTTCGAAGCAGAGAAAAGCGGAGATGTAATAATCGTATTGGATGCCTTTTACGATTCCAATGTAGGTGTTTTTGAAGATAACATGCTCAAACATTCGGTAAGAGCCGCTACCAGCCTAGCTTCGGATATCATATCCGATAGAAACCGTGTCGGCCTTTTAGTTATAGGAAACTTCATCCGATGGGTTTATCCAAGTGCAGGTCAAGAGCAATTGTACAAGATAATGGATAACCTGATGGATTTAGAAGCGGGTAGTCACTGGCGGTTGGAACACGCTAAGTACATAATGGATAAGATATTTCCCAATCAATGTCTATTATTATTCATCTCTCCATTAACTAGTGAAAAAGTGACTGAAGCGATAACCGAATTAGCTATGAAAAAATACGAGATAGCCGTCCTCTCTCCTTGTCCTATCGAATTACAGAAAAAACACATAGATGTCGAAGATGAATTAGCCGAGAAGTTACAGAAGATAGAGAGAGAAAATCGTATGGCCGAATTGAGGAATTATGGTCCTGTGATAGATTGGGATACGGAGCAGCCTTTAGAAGTGGCTATCGAGGGGGTGAGACGATATCAGATGAGAACTTGAATGATGTCTCTGATGATGAGTCAATCATCGAGATCATAAGACTTATTTTAGATGAAAGACAGCCGTTATGGGGATTTACATTATCCTTGGTTCTTTTGATTACTCTCACTACAGGCCTGCTCTATCCCGGTGGATTTTGGTTCATCCCGCTGATAAGTGGTTTATTAGCGATCATCGGATTTGGCTTTAAAAAGAGGGTTTTGGTCACGATAGGTATAGTTTTGATCGGGGCTGTGATCTTTTTAAGAGCTTTACCTTTACAGCTTACACCTCTCGTTATAATGGTCCTTATAGGCTTGTTCGTGGTTTTGTATAGCGCGATAGTTTATATGAACGACCTGGTAAGAACTGATATGATCTTAAAGGATTCGGAAGATGGGATAAAGGAAATCCATAAGAGATACAGTAGGAAAAGGAACGTGGTGATGATCAAAAATATGTCACTTGCCTTTTTCCTTGCATTTATAGCTTTTATGACGTCTTGGACAGGCACACTTGAATTTTGGATTGAGATGGAAAACATTTTTTTGCTTGGTATCTCAGGACTCATAATTTTACTAATCCTTTTCCTTCTTTACGTTGTATTTGTAAAATTTTTATCTTTGTATGAGCCAGAATAAGAAAAAATTTAAAACAGTCTTGTCTGACGATATATACACAAAGTATCAGATCTTGATTAGATCATCGAGAGATATATCAAAATAAAAAGAAGGGATGTGTTGCCTTTGATCCAACAACACCTATTATTTTTTATTTATTTCCAAAGTCTACTATAGACTGTGATCCTTCATATGAAGTTCGCCAGCAATCTGCTTATTTAGTTTAGCGAGTTCTTCCTCGGAGAAAGATTTTTGCAGATATTCTATCGTTTCTCCTTTCTTTTCGTGCATCTTTTTTATGAGTTCGTCTACACTTCTTTCATCCATCATACCACCATCGTCTGACATTTTGTCGGACAAAATAAGGTGATAACTCATTTAAATAGTTTTCGATAACGTCTTTTTGAGCTCTGGATGCCTAAATAGATTTCTTTAGCATGTTATATATGTCTGACAAAAGGTGTTTTCTGCTGTTAGATAGCTCTTGAGAAAGTATAAATAACCATCCTATCATGGCTTGATGGATGTCTTCAAACACAAATGAAATCAAAGCTGTGGTTGTAGACGATTCTAACTTCATGGTTACCATCCTTAAGGATATTTTAGAAAGTGATCAGAGGATAAAGGTCATCGGAACCGGCAAAGACGGTGAAGAAGCTATAGAGCTGAATAACGAGAAAGATCCAGATGTTATCCTGATAGATGTTAAAATGGGTGGTATGGATGGACTTACAGCAGTGAAAAAGATAATGTCTGAAAATCCTACACCCGTTGTTGTCATATCAGGATTAGGTGATGAGGCTGGAAAGATGTCCGTAAAAGCTCTGAATGCCGGTGCTATAGATTTCATCTCCAAAACTTCAGGTTCTCTTTCGATGGATATAAGAAAAAAATCTGATGAGATAATAGAAAAGGTTATCAACGCTTCCAAGACAGATCTTGATTCTTTTGTAAGAACGGTAAAAGAAAAGGAAGTAGATGTTGAAGTCGATTATAAACCCAAGGAGTCTGGAGATTGGATAATCGTCATTGCTTCTTCTACTGGTGGGACTCGGGCGCTTGATGAATTTTTATCCTCACTACCGCCTAACTTTCAATTCCCCATAGTCGTAGTCCAACATATGCCTCCCGATTTTACCGGTTACCTTGCATCTACCCTTGATACAAAGTTAAAACTCTCTGTGAAAGAAGCCGAAGACCACGATGAGATAAAAGATAATCAAGTATACATAATCCCATCAGGATACCACGGTATTATAAGCACATGGCGCAAAAAAAGATTTATCAGCTTGAATAAGGATCCTAAATTACACGGGGTGAGGCCATCTGCAGATTATCTGTTCAGTTCGGCTTCCGAAAGATATGGAAGTAGGGTAGTCGGTGTGGTATTGACAGGCATGGGTAAAGATGGAGCTGAAGGGGCCAAGATAATCAGAGATAATGATGGATTCGTCGCTCTCCAGGATGAAAAAAGCTCTGTAGTATACGGAATGCCGAAGAGCGCTAAAGAGAAAGCCGGTTTCGACTTCGAAGGATCGCCGATCGAGATCGGAAAAAAAATAATTGATATGTTCATGGAGGAAAACACATGAGTGAAGATTTTCAAGAGATGTTTGAGGAAGAAACTAAAGAGCAGATCGAAAAGATGAATGAACATCTTTTATCTCTTGAAGAAGATCCTACCGATATCGAATTGATCGAAGAGATCTACAGAGCTAGCCATACACTGAAAGGGATGGCAGGCACGATGGGCTATGACGGTATACAAAAGATTAGCCATAGGATGGAAGAATTGTTTGATGAATTGAAGAGTGAGGAAGGAAAAATCCGTGAAGATCTTTTCGATATGTTATTTGAATGTGTAGATACTATAGAGTTGTTATCTAAAGAAGAAGATGTGGATATTCAACACCTGATAGACCATCTTGACAGCGTTTTAGCAGGCGATGGGTTAGAAGGGTCTGAAGGAAGTGATGAAAACGAGGAGGATCAAAAAGGTGATATCCTTGATGATATCCCTCCTGAAGTAAAGGACGTATTTAAAAAAAATAAAGAAAAAAAGATGACCTTAGCCCTCGTACAAGTATCAGAAGATGAAAAGTTACCCTCCGTAAAAGGTGTACAGGTGAGAGAAAAAATAGATTTTGAATATGAACTCTTCTGGCCAGATCCTGAAGATGCTGATTCAGATCGGTATAAATACTTCTTGATCACCGAACAGGACATACAGAAGGAAGATCTAGACAAAACTACTGGTATAGATATCGATATAAAAAGAGATAGGGCTAAAGAGTTTTTTGAAGGCCCTAAAAAAAGTGGAAAAAAAAAGGCTGAAAAAGAAAGAAATATAGAAACTTCTGACAAGTTAAAGGTGGACTTAAAAGATGTGGAGCACGTCATGAATCTTATCAGTGAACTGGTCATATCAAAGGGATCATTAGAAGATCTTTCACGTTCTTTGGAATCCGATCGCCTTTCTAATATTACGGGTAGGGTAGACAGGATAACAAGTGAACTGAGGGAGTCCGTTCTAGATCTTAAGATGACAGAGATCAAGAGTGTCTTCAGAAGATTTCCCAGAATGGTCAGAGATCTTGCTAAACAAAATGATAAACAGATAGACTTCAAGATGGAAGGCGAAGATATAGAACTAGATCGGACCATACTTGATAGGATAACCGACCCGATGGTACACCTTCTAAGGAATGCTGTAGATCATGGTATAGAGTCCGTAGAAGAGCGAAAGGCTAAGGGTAAACCATCCGAGGGGAATATAAAGGTAGCGGCAAGGCAACAGGAAGAAAATGTAGTCATAGAAGTCTCTGACGATGGAAGAGGACTTGATAAGGAAAAGATAAAGGAAAAAGCTATCGACAGAGGCCTTATAAGCGAGGAAGAAGCGGATGAGATGAGAGATGAGGATATCTACATGTTGATATTTAATCCTCATTTTTCTACAAAGGACGAAGTCACAAAAGTTTCAGGTAGGGGTGTTGGGATGGAGGTAGTTAAAAAAACCATGGATTCACTCGGAGGTGAAGTCAATATCGAATCAGAGAAAGATGAAGGCACTTCTGTTTATCTTACGCTGCCTCCTTCGGTTGCTATCGTCCAGGCATTTTTGATAGAAGTGGGGGATGGTAGTTATGCGATACCACTCGAGGATGTTGTAGAAACAGCACAAGTACGACCAGAGAAGATCGAGAAGATAAATGGTAAGGATTTCATAAGATTGAGGGATGAATATCTACCCTTGATATATCTTAAAGAACAATTTGAAGATGTTTCTGTAGATTCTATCAAAGAGGATGTAGAAAAACTCAAGATCGTTATAGTCAAAAATGAAGAGGAAACCGCTGGCCTGGTAATAGACGAAGTGATCACGGAGAAAGAGATCGTCATCAAACCTCTGCCCGAACATCTTCACGATCTAGGTGGTTTCATGGGTGCTACCATACTCGGTGATGGAACCATAGCTATGATACTAGATACGCTACATTGGATAAGATCTACTTCTTGACGAATATCCTTCTTTTTAGATCATACGATTCAACTTTATCTTTAGCGGGCGATCTTAGGTTTTCGGCCATCCCTATGACGAGAAAACCCCCTCTATTCAGACTTTCAACCAATCTTTCCATGAGTTCTGTTTTAGATTCGTTATTGAAATATATCATCAGATTCCTACAGAGTATCAGATCAAATTTTTTCGTGAAGGCAGTCTTAAATATATCGTTTTTCTTGAATTCAACAATATCCTTTACACTATCATCTATGACCCATTCTCCATCCTTTTGTTTAAAGAAGTTTCTTTTTTCTATTTTAGACAAGTTTTTGACAGATTTATCAGGATATGCACCGTTTCTGGCAAAATCTAGAGCTTTTCCATCAAGGTCGGTCCCGACTATATTGACATCGATGTCGTCGGAAAGCTGATTATTCAAACAGCTTATAGCGAGCGAATAGGGTTCTTCTCCTGTTGCACATCCTGCCGACCAGGCCTTAAGTTTTTTCAATATACTGTCCTCTTTTTTTTCTAAAAGTTCCGGTATCACCTCGTTTTCTAAGAGTTTCCAGACATCTATATCTCTCTTAAATTTAGTTACGTTGACAGTCAATAGTTCTCTTAGTTCCTCGATCTCTTCATCATCTTGTTTGATATAGTTCAGATAATCCGAAAATTTAGATGTCTCTACGACCCTCATCCTGGCATGGAATCTTCTCCTCAAGTGTGATTTAGAGTAGTTTTCATAATCGACACCTATTTTCCTTGAAACTTCTTTCCTCAATCGTTTGAACCCGTCCGAATCAGTATCACTCTGCAGTTCCTCCATATATCCACCAACTTTTCTACTTGATATCGATATCACCGATATAATTCTCTATTATTTTTTGAACGTTAACAATTCTTATGCTTCTGCCGTTTTCCCGCTTTATTATCCACTGCAACCTTTTATCGTCTAAATTTGTTATATCTGAAGGATCGACAAGCTGATCTTTTTTTGCAGAAATGATATCCTTTAGTCTATCAACCGGGGCGGCAAATTTTTTATCACATATCTCGACGATCATGGTCTCTTTTACTTCGTCTCCAGATTGTCCAAGCGAGAGTGTTTTTTTAAGGTCTATAACAGGTATCACTTCGCCTCTGAGATTGGTCGCTCCGAGAACTTTATCTGGAGAACCAGGAACACGAGATATCTCTACATCTCTGACTATTTCATCCATCAAATTTACCGATATCCCATACTCCTCGCCTTCAAGATCGAAGACGGTGAAAAGATTCTCGTTTTCCTCGATCAGTCCACTTTCATCTTTATTTTCGAGCTTTTTTTTCTTAATGCCTTGTTTTTTTTCTTCCACTATAAAACCCCTCGTTGGTTGTTTGTCATCGAGATAGAAAATGCTAAACAAAGTCAAATAGATTGGCCGTGTATTTCTTGATTATCAATCACCAGTTTTCTTTTTTCCAAATTCTTCAGCCGCCTTCAAGCCTTCTTGAGAAATGTTCTTTATCATCGATATCAGGTCTGTAAGCAATATCAGCTTTCCTTCATGCTTTACGATCCCCTCAAGATATTTCTCGTTAACTGGGCTTTCAAGAGCATCAGAAGCGGTCTCTATATCAGAAGTCGGAACAGTCGGTATCTGAGTAACCTCTGAGGCCATAACACCTATATTTTCATCATAAAGTATCATCAGTTGTGATTCGTTTTCTTCGAGTTCGATGTCAATACCTAATATCTTCGGGAGATCTACGACAGTGATTATCTCGCCCCTCCTGTTGATTATACCTCTGATCCTTTCAGGAGAAGAAGGTACGGAAGTTACTTCTTCGAGTTGTATGATCTCTCTTACCTGAGAGATCGGACAGGCTAGGTAATCATCTCCAACTCTAAAAACAACCATCTGTATAGATTCAGCAGAATCTAGATCTTCTTTTATACCCATAATTCCACCTCATAATCTCTCGTAAGCATTTGATTCATGATATCAGAGGAATGTTCGTTCGTTTAATAAAGTTTTACCTTTTATACTATAGGAAATAAGCGTGATTTCACGAATTACCATCTTGATGGTGATCACAGATCGTACTTATCGACCATATTCCGCAAGTTATCTGCGAGTCCAGAGAGCTGCTGTGCAGATTCCGATAACTCTTCGACGGATGCGTTCTGCTCTTCAGCAGAAGCCGCTACGGATTCCGCTTGAGTAGAATTTTCGTCCGCTATCTCAGTTACGTTTTTCACTTTTTCAGCCGACTGCTGAAG
>SL_8KL_010_SEDDRAFT_10000276_pt1 | contig 44287 bp, 40 predicted proteins | sample SodLakKL_010_SED_4_FD_11160 | JGI IMG/M metagenome (IMG submission 11160)
GTTCCTTCGTCTGCCGGGTCGTAGTCCTCGCGATAATGCGGGACCACGACATCCTGCTCGGCATCCTCGTCCATATCTATGAGCGTCCGGCTCATCGTCGCTTGCAGGACGGCGGAGGCTGTCACGTCGTCCCGGTTTCCTTGATAGACGGTTTCATCTTCATCATAGAGCTCGTTAAGGTCGACCGTGCCGTCGAACTCGTCGACATCGCCCATCTCAAGCGTCAGCATCGCGACGATGATGTTGTCGATCTCCGAGGTGAGGATGTATTCGAACTCGCCGTCGCCGCCTTCATCAACGGTCTTCCTGACCCAGGTTCCTTCGTCTGCCGGGTCGTAGTCCTCGCGATAATGCGGGACCACGACATCCTGCTCGGCATCCTCGTCCATATCTATGAGCGTCCGGCTCATCGTCGCCTGAAGCAGGGCGGAACCGGTCACGTTGTCCCGGTTCTCCTGATAGGTAGCTTCGTCATCGTCTTCGAGCACTGTGAGGTCGACAGTGCCGTCGAACTCGTCGACATCGCCCATCTCAAGCGTGAGCATCGCGACGATGATGTTGTCGATCTCGTCGGTAAGGATGTATTCGAATTCGCCGTCGCCGCCTTCATCGACAATCCTTCTGACCCAGGTGCCGTCATCGACAGTGTCGCCGGCTTCATAGCCTTCCCGGTAATGCGGGACGACGACATCCTGTTCAGGGTCCGCATCCATATCGAGGAGTGTATTGCTGATGGTCGCCTGAAGGGTCGCGGATGCGAGCACTTTCTCGCGGTTCTCTTCATAGACCGCGTCGTCCTCGTCCTCAAGCACCGTGAGGTCGACGGTGCCGTCGAACTCCTCGATGTCCAGAAGGTCAAGCGTCACCATGGAGACGATCAAGGCATCGAGCTCATCGCGGAGGACATACTCGGTGTCCGTCTCTTCGGTCGCATCACCGACCGTCAAGCGGACAGGCGTTTCGTCGTCCTCCCGGTAGTGCGGGACGACGAGCGTCTCGTCCTCGCCTTCCTCATCGAACTCGATGAGGAGCGTGGAGACCGTGGCCTGAAGGACAGAGGAGGCGAAGACTGTATCGCGGTTATCCTCGTCTTCGAGAATCGCAAGGTCGAACTCGAAATCGATCTCCTCGATGTCATCGAAGTCGCCGAGGACTTCCACCGCGTCGAGCATGGCGGTGATCTCGTCCTTTTCGAGGTATTCGATGTGCGTCTCATCTTCGCCGACGGCGATGCGGACAGGGTCTTCATTCTCCGCATAATGCGGCACTGTCAATGTATCATCCTCATCGGCGGCGGCGATCAGTTCAGTGGAGATTGTCGCATGCAGTATGGCGGAATCAAGGAAAGCGTCGATGTTGTCGGTGATGGTCGTGTAGTCGAAATCGATCTCCTCGAAATCGCTGATCTCGAGCGCGACCACGGCGCCCATGAGCGCCTTGAATTCAGCGCGCGAGACATATTCGATATCATCCTCCGCATCGTATGTGCGGACGATGGTCTCCTCTATTTCGTCTTCGGGGTCATAATCCTGTGTATAGTGCGGGATGGTCAGCATCTCTTCCTCTTCCTGGGCGAGAATGAAATCGGACGCGGTCGCATGGAGTATATCGGATGCGAGGATGGCGTCCGCCTTCTCCTCATCCAGCGTTCCGGGGTCTTCTTCAAGGGCCAGGTTCTCTATGAGCGCGGTCTCGAATTGATCAAAGTCGATGTCATCGAGTCCGAGCGCCATCACGGCGCCGTGGATATTGGTCATCTCCCCGCGGCTCACGACATGGCGGGCCTCCTCGCGCACAGTGATCTCCGTCTTGGCGCTCGAAGGGATGACGAGGTCCTCCTCGCCCAGCTCGATGAGCTGATCGCCCAAAGTATGCGCAACAATGTCGGAGGCCAGGATCGCATTGAACACCGTTTCATCGATGGCGAGCACCTCCTCGACACCGGGGTCCTCGAAGTCGATCTCGGCCGCTACTGAGATGAGCTCGTTCACCGCAAGCAGGATGCGGCGCAGTTCCCCTTCCTCGGTGATGGTGTCGTCCTCGACGACGTCGAACCAGAGAATGTCGTCGTGCACGACGAGCATCTCAAGGGCTTCGAAGTCCTCGGTGTTCTCGAGAAAGCCCCTCATCGAATGGCCGATAAGGTCCGATCCGAGCAGTACAGTGGTGTCGAGCCCTTCTACTTTCGAGAAGATGGTGTTGAGGTCGCCCTCGTCGACATCCCCGAGGGTGAGGTCCGTATCGGCGACTGCGCCGAAAACCTCTCCGAAGGCGCGGAACTCTTCATCCCACTCAAGGTCCTCGGGGACTGTGATCGCGGCCTCTACATCCTCGCCGGCCGTATCCAAAAGGAACTCGAACCCTACGGCCGCGGCGCGGGTGATGGCCTCGGACTCGGCGAGCTCATCGAAAAGCCCCCTGAAATCGTCGCCTTCGAACGTGACTGTCTCATAGTCCACCTCGTCCTCCAGCATGCCGGCGCCGGCGACGATGTCGAACGCCATGGAGGCGATAAGGCCGAGCGAGTCGATCTCGTCGTCCCAGGCGATATCGTAGAGGTCGTCCTCGACATCCTCGTGGAGGTCGACCTCCATGATGTCCGCGCCCACGTCGATGCCGAGGGGGATGATCACGGCGAGAAGGTCGGACTGGGAGAGCTTGCCGAATATATCGCGGATCTCGCTGCTTTCGATATCAGCGAGGTCGTCCGTCTCGAAAAACTCCGAATTCAAGGCGATCGCGGCGCTCTCGGCGAATATGGATAGCTCGTTACGGAACGCGATGGAGCGGTCACGATAATCGAAAGAGAAGATGGAATCGAAAAGGTGAAGATGGAGTTCGAGCCCTTCCTCCATATGCGGCGAGTGCACGCGGAAAAGCCCCGCACCCTGCACGAACGGGCTTGACTCATAGCCCTCGGTGAGGTCCCGGAGGTCTTCGAGGAGGACTTCCACATCTTCATCGAGGATGTCATCGAGCTCCTCCTGCGCTACATCGGCGGTCGAGACCAGGGTCGAATCTTCAGGCGCATGCGCGCTGTCGTCCCCGATCGTGAGCAGCGCTGTGAAACTGCCGGTGATGCTCATGAGGCCGCCGAGGAAGATAAGCAGCACATACACGCTCACAAGGCCGTTGACGACACCGACAGCGCCGCCGAGGAGGCGTCTTTTCTTCTTGCCCCTTTTCTTCTGCGAGGGAAGGATGATCAGCCGCAGGATGAAGAAGAAAAGATGATAAAGAAGCCTGAACACAGTGAAATAGACTATGAAATAGACAATCTTGACGACGAACATGGCCAGTCCCTCGGTGAACGCGACGAACTCGGGATTGTCGAGCGCCACAGCGAGGTCGTCGGTAAGCAGACCGCCCAGCACTGCGATGAACGCCTCCGAGAAGCTGTCGCTGCCGGAGACCTCCGGCGCTACGGCGGCGAGCTGTTCGATGAGGATGCCCGACTGCATGTTCCATATGAAGGATACGACAAGATCGAGCGTCAGGAAGAAGAATACAAAGAATACCACCTTCACGATCAAGTGATAGATGGAGTTGCGGAACCCCCGGATCAGACCGAAGAATACCGCCAAGAGGACTATAAAAGTGAACAACAGGGTGAAGAGCATCTGATAATCAAGGCCCGCAGGCAAATCGACCATGGCTAAAACCCCTTTTCAATCTATTCAATTCATACGATAAACTTTGAAAGTCTTTATAATCATTATATAACATGCGCGCGTTTTTCAAAACACAATACGCATAAAAGTAAAAAAATCCCGGACAACTCAGAGCTTGCGCCGGGAGTCCGGGGATATCAGTAGGTCGCTTCACGGCGCAATGCCTCATCGGCTTGCAATCTGTCATTGTGCCTATCGAGCACCATGAAAAGATGCAGGACCATCGCCATGTAGGGAAGCGGCGCATAGTAACCGACGTTCACCATCGAATACGCGGCGAATCCGCCGACGGCGATCAGCAGGAAGGCATGGAAATACCCGGGAAACCTAAGAAGCGTCCGGACCCGGACGAAGGCCTGATAGAGATAGGCGGCGGCACCGGCGAGCCCGAGGCTCGCAAGCGTCTGAAAGAGCGTCGAGTAATACCAATGGATCGTCATCGGGCCGCCGGGTTCTCCGTGCTCGCCCTCATCCGCAAGCCCCTGTCCGAAAAGGGGGGCCTCCCGGAACTTCTCCATGGCCTCGCGGTAGCGCACCGCTCTTCCTTCCTCGGAATCGATGTCGCTCGCCCGCTCCACCGTCCGAGCGAGGACGGTCCTCGAATCGATCTCCAGCGCTTCGAACGTGAAGAAAAGTGCCAGCAGAAGGAGCGCGAACGTCATGATGAGCCGCCAGCGCTTTTCCCCCGATAGGATCAGCGTGAACGCGAGGAGAAAGGGGAACACCGCTGTGCCGAAGATGATCCCCCCGCGCGAGTGCGAGAGGACGAGCGCGGCGTACTGCAGCACGCCGAGGACGAAATAGGGGATGCTGTTGTCGCGGGTGACGGCCATGTAGAAAGAGAAGGGCATCGAAAGCAAAAGGAAGTTCGTCATATTGTTCCGCCATTGGAAATAGCGTCCGGGGCCTTCCTCCATGAACACCTCGAGATGTTCATGGATGCCGCTCAGAAACAGCACGAGCCCCATCACGCCGACGCCGACCATCATCTTCGCCGCATAGGGCGCGAGGTCCTCCTTCCGCGGAAGATACGCCTCCAACAGCACATAGATGCCAAGCATGCCAAAGCCGAGGAAGAAGACATAATAGAGGGCGGGCAGGGTGAAATTATCCCGCAAGGGATTCGCGAAAAGCCCGCCGAGGGTCATAGCGACCGCCACAGCGAGCGTGGGCTTGAAGAAGGTGCCGAATTTGAAGTCCGGCTTGAAAGCGATCAGATGGAACAGGAAGGCGGCCCCGAGGATGACACCGCCGGGGATGAGGGGGAGAAAGGTCTCCACCGCCTCCCCTTGAAAGCGGAGGGGCACCATCCCCGTCACTGAGGCGCCCACGAGCATGGGCATGAAATCCCGGCAGAGCGCTATACTCAAAGCGACCGTGACAAGCAGAAAATAAAGCGCCTCGATCTCATAGGAGAACGCAAAGCCGAACGCGCCGATGCCGACGACGAGGGCGATATAGGCGTACGAATGGAAAAAGGGCCTGAGTCGCTCGATGATGCGCGCGAAAAAGGGGAAGCGTTCAAGATCGAGCATTATGCATCCGCTCCCGTTCGATGAGCGCTTTGGCGATCTTTGCAGCGAGCGCTGCGTTGTTATAGACAAGTTCAAGGTTCGCGCGCAGGCTGTCGCCTCCGGTCGCCGATTCAATACGTGAAAGCAGGAACGGGGTGACCTCCTTGCCCTTGATCCCCTTCTGCGACGCCTCCTTCAGGGCAACCTCGATAATCTGCTCGATGGTCGAGGCCGGCAGGGCGTGTTCATGAGGGATGGGGTTGGCGACGACAATGCCGCTCTTCAAGCCGAGTGCACGTTTGCTTTGAAAGAGCGCCGCCACGTCTTTAGAATCATCGAGTCGCACAGGCGTCTCGATGCCGCTTTCGCGGCTGTAGAACGCCGGGAGCTCGTCAGTCCGATAGCCGATGACCTCGACACCCTGCGTCTCCAGAACTTCCATCGTCGACGGGAGGTCGAGGATCGCCTTCGCGCCGGCGCATACCACGCAGACACTGGTGTCGGCGAGCGTTTCGAGGTCCGCCGAGACATCGAACGACTCGGAGGCGCCGCGATGCACACCGCCTATGCCGCCGGTGGCGAATACATCGATGCCGGCCGCCCTCGCGATATGCATCGTCGCGGCGACGGTCGTCCCCGCGTGTCTTTTTAAGATGCGCATATAAGAGAGGTCGCGCGTCGAGGCCTTGTGGACACCGTCCGACTTCGCCAGGGTCTCGAGCGACGCACGGTCGAGACCCACTCTCACATCGCCGTCCACGACGGCGATGGTGGCCGGGACAGCGCCCGCCTCGCGGATGATCCCTTCCGTGTTCAGCGCCATATCGATATTGGCAGGATGCGGCATGCCGTGGGTGATGATCGTCGACTCGAGCGCCACCACGGGCGTGCCTTCCCCAAGCGCTTTCCTTACTTCTTCCTTGATATAGAGGGCTTTCATCATATATGCCTCGCTTCCTTTTCAAGCATCTTTACGGTCAATGAGGGCGACACCGCATCGGGGCTTTTTAGCGTCAATGCAGCAGCGGCCATGCCGTATCGGAGGGCGTCGACGCCCTTCAGTTCACCGTAGATGATCCCGGCGAGCAATGCATCGCCGGCACCTTGCGTGCGGACGACCTTTAAATCATCGAGCCGCATCGTCCGGCCGGTATTCACATGCGTGACACCCGCCTTCCCGCGGCTCATATATAGGGTGGTCCCTTGTGAGAGGATATGTTCCGCGCCACCGAGGGCCTCTACTTCCTCTTCGGTCGCCTTGAGCACATCGATGTGTCCGAGGAATGGATAAAGCCGCCCCGCCTTCTCAGGCGACACCGCATCCGCATAGATCTGTCCCCCCGTGGCAGTTTTGAAGACTTCCTCCAACAAGAATGCGGGCAAGTTGCCTTCGATCACGACAATATCCCCGAAAGAAGCCTGCGAGGTGAACATATCGAGTCCCGCTTCATCGATCGATTCAAGCGCGCCTGTATCGGCGATGCCGATTATATCCTCGCCATCAGGGCCGAATATGGCTATATAGGAAGATGTCGCGGAGGCGGGATGCGCATGCAGTGTGATGTCATGCATGGCGGCATTCTCCCTCAGAAGCCTCCCGGCGTGATCATCGCCGAGGGCCGTGCAAAGCGATACATGACATCCGAGACGTGCGAGGTTCTCGGCCACATTCCTCGCCACGCCGCCGAGCGATGTCCCGATGCGGCCCGGGTTGGAGACACCCGGTACGGGTGAAGTTTCAGCGACGCCGAGATAGTCAATGTTCGCGGCGCCGAGGACAATGATATGCATCGCCTCGCCTCCTTGAATTTCATTCTACACCTTTGAACGCCCTCAAATCAAGAAAAAAAGCTGAAGGAAACCTTCAGCTTGTTGCGGCGGCGCGTTTCAAGGTGCGCATCTCATGTGTATAGAAAGCGAACGATACAGCGCCCGCGGAGAAATCGGCCGCGAAAAAGGCGAGCCAGACGCCGGTGACGCCCAGGCCGAACCCATAGGTGAAGAGCAGTGAGAAGGGGACGTAGAAGGCGAAGCGCCTGAGCACGGAGACGATGAACGCGCGTCGCGCGTACCCCATGGCCTGATAGACGCTCGAAAGCAGGATGGGGAACACAGCGAAGACGAAGCCGAGGGCGACGAACCTGAACGCCCGTGCGCCTTCCTCTATGAACATCGGAGATGGTGCGTCGGAAAAGATGGAGAACAGGGGCTCGGCGAAAAAGAGCACCATGAAAAAGACAAAGGCGAAATAGATCACCATGAGCCGCACACCGAAACGGATGCCTTCACGGAGCCTTCCATAGAAGGCGGCCCCGAAATTGAAGCCGACAATGGGGATCAGACCCTGCACAAGGCCGAACCCCGGCATCAAAGAGAACCGCATCAGACGGTTGATGACGCCGAATATGGAGATATACATCGCCGCCTGGCCGACGGGCGCGAACACGCCGAGAAGATTGTTGACGATGATGATGAGGATGCCGCCGAGCGAGACCCTGACAAAGGAAGGGAAGCCGATCTTCATGATCTCCACGATCATCGGCGGGTCGACTTTGTGCAGCGATGGCAGGTGGATGCCGAGCGCCGATTCCGGCCGGTGCGCCATGATGATCACAAAGAGGAAGGACGCGGTCTTGGCGATGCCGGTCGCCATGGCGGCGCCGCGGACGCCGAGACCGAGGAACCCATCGAAGATGAAGAACGGGTCGAGGAGGATATTGAGACCAGCGCCGATCATCAGCGATATCATCGCCACATTCGCCCGGCCTTCGGCGCGCGTCAAATGATTGAAAGTGATAGAGAGCGAATAAGGGACCAGGGCGATCAGAATGACGCTCAGATATTCCCTGGCATAATGAATATTATCATCGACCGCACCGAAGAGCTGAAGGAGCTCTTCGATGAAGATGAGCGAGACGACGGCGATCACTGTCGAGATCACGATATTGGAAAGCAGCGCCATGTTCACGACGCGTTTCATTCTCTGCTTGTCGCCGGCGCCGTAGGCGCGGGCGAACACGGACGCGCTCCCGATGCCTATCATCAACCCCAGAGAGAGCACGATGAGCTGTATGGGATAGGCAATGGACAAGGCGCCGATGGCCTCTTCGTTGACGCCCTGCCCGACAAAAATGGTGTCGACAAGGTTATAAAGCGCATTAAAAACCATCGCGGCGATCGCCGGGATGGAGAGTTTTATGAGGAGTCTGCGGACATTCATGTGTCCCAGCATTCTACTGCGTTCCTGTTCATCCATGTCGATTCACCCCGCGTAGTATAACATGTACAGGCGTCCTGTAAACACGATTCATGACCTCGAGTACCACTTATAAAGCGCCCAGACGTCTTCTTCCGAGATGTCCTTGACTTTGAAAGCGGCTTTTTCGGGGGCTGAAAGCACCGTCGACTGCAGACTGGCCAGCTTTCGAAAGCGCTGAAGGATGTTGCGGTGCCATTCCAGAGCTTGTATATGCCTTTTAAAGGTGTAGGCTCTCGTACGTGCGAAATAGCGGAACTGACTTATCAGAAGGTCATCATGCAGTGCGTGGCCAGCATCGCGGAAACGGAGCACGGAAAAGACGATGAAAACAGGGAGGAGCACCAATAGAAAAAGCGTCTCCGGGACGAAATAGAACAAAGGAGTAAGCAGCACGAACCACCCGCAGCCGCGGATCATGTAGCGGGTGAGGGCACGTCTCGGCACAGGGGTAATCTCCGCATCGACGTTGAATTCCGGAAGGATCCTGTCGAGATGCGCGCCAATCTGATCGCGTTTCAAAAGCGGAAACAGCACGAACTTCTGGCTGCTCTCGTACGCGCTGCCGCCGGCGGCCTCGACCTCCACGGTCGCGAGGGAGAAGGGCTGCCTGATCAGACCTTCGACAACCTTGACGGCCTGCACGCGGTGCAGTTTCAGACTCAGCTTCCGCTTGACGATGAGTCCGTGGGATATGTGGATCTCATCATTCTCGCGGGTCACAGTGAAGAACGCGTAGCGGATCAGGTAGCGCACGAGGGAGATGAGCCATGAGGAAAAAAGGTAGCTGATGGTCAGGGCCAGGATGATCAAGACGCCGCCGGCGAGCACCCATGAGGCGACCCTCTCCATCATATCATCGGGGATCATCGCGATCAGCTGGCCGATCACCGCGAGGCCGATCAAAGCGACGAATCCCGAGCCTCCAGATGTCGCGCCGGCGATGAAGAGCCTCTGCGTATCGGCTTGATAGACCGTATCCGGCGCTGAATCTTCAGATACTACATCCCCTTTCAGGGTCTCTTCAATCGCCGCCGCTTCTTCTTTCCTTAGCGCACGGACATAGAGTTCGGCCTCCTGAAGACCGCCGGCCGTCTCGATGCGGATGGAGGTCAGCTTGAGCGCGCGCAGGATCACCCCGGCTTCGCGGTTCACAGTCTGCACGCGTTCACTCTTGATATGCCGGCGCTTCTTCAAGAAGGCGCCGGAGATCGTATGGAGCGCGTCGCTTTCGTACTGATAGCGAAAGAACGCCCAGCTCCAAAGCCCGATCAAAAGACTCAGGAGGGCGACCGCAATGATGATTCCCGCGATAATGAGCACTCCGCGGAAAAGATCGAAACTCCCTATGCCTGCGATGCCGCCGAGCACAATGGCGAACCCCAGGTTCTTGAAAGTCTCGACCCCGAGCGCGAGGATCGCAGCGGGGTGCTGGCGTTGCATTTCAGACATCCTCATCACTCACAAGCGCCAGATTCGAGATCTTCGCCCTGAGCGCCTGAGCGGTCTCCTGCCTCAGGGCGGGAATCTTATGCGTGGTGCCCGCAGTGGAGATGCTCAACGTCGCAAGTGAGAAAAGCCTCAGGATGGGGCCGTGTTCGGTATCGACATGCTGCACTTTGGTCATGGGGATGAGCGATCGCTTGAAAACGATGAGGCCGTACTGGATGTCGATCTCATCCTCACGGATGTCATAGCCCCAATAGATCATGCGCACGGCGGGGATGATGACGATCTGGACCACCCCTGCCAGTGCTGTGAGGCCAAGCAGGATGAAGAGAACGAACATGGGGAAGACATCGACGAAACGCGCTAGAATAAAATAACCGACCACGAAAAGAAGTTCTATGAATAAAGCGATGCCGCCTTTTATGCGCCAGGCTTTCTTCGCATCCGGATGAATATGTTCTTTCGGCCGCCCAAAACTCATAACGAGCACCTCTCAGACTGTGATTTTTCTTTTCCTATGCTGTGTTGCATGCTTATCCTTATACATGTGGCGTTCGGCCATCTCGATGAGCGTCGCCACCGACTCGCCCTTTTTCCTGGTAGCTTTGCCCACGGCGAGCGAGAGGGGGATCGGCTCCTTTTGTTCATCCATGTGCCGTGAAAGCTCTTTGAGGAAGGTCTCGTTGGCATGCTCATCCGCATCCGGCCGGACGATGACGAATTCATCGCCGCCATAGCGCAGGAGGATGTCATCATCATTGACAAGCTCCGCAAGGGTCTCCGCGGTCCTCACGAGCAGCTTGTCCCCCACGCTGTGTCCGTAGGTGTCATTGATATCCTTGAGATTGTTCATATCGATGAACATCACCATGCAGGGCTGCGCATAACTGTCATACGCAGGCTGGATATATTCCTCCAGATAGGCACGGTTCTTGAGAGACGTCAGCTTGTCGTGGAAGCTGAGATACTGAAGCCTCTCTTTTTCAAGCGTCTGCCTGTGCATTTCGATGCGGAAATGCAGATAGAGCATGCTCGCGCTCAGCGCCAGCCCCATGAACGCAGAAAGCGTCATCCCATAGGGAATGAAAAGCCCGGACCTCAGAATCAAAGGAAAGAGAGCGAGATGCACGCCGAAAAGCAGATAGAACATACCATGGGCGCGAATAATAGTGTCGCTGGTCCTGAGAAGCTGCAGTCCGGCCACGGCGAAGAAAAACGCCGAGAAGGTATAGACCATCTGCTGGAAGATAGTCAGGGAATAATCCAGCACCGGCTGCGAGAGAATAAGGAGAAAGAAAGCGACCAGCACGAAGGTCCATCTCCGGCGAAAGGGAATGTCGCCGTAGGCATGAACGCCCTTTTGAAAGAAGAACCCCGAGGCAATGATGCCGAAGGAGAACAGATAACCGAACAGTGAACGTTCGGTATCGAGCGCGAGCGCGAAAGCGACGTAGGCAAGCAGCAACAACGTCCACGTTAAAAGCCATTCGCTGAGATAGCGACGCCTGGCACGCCTCTGGAAATAGAATACAACGCCCCACATGACGAGCGCCCCTGCGAAGAAAGAGGCCGTGAGCGTCTCAGAAAGCACGGTTGTTTCCATAACCTCCACTCCTGAGGAAATATTCTACAATAAGTCCTTCATATAATAATAAACGAAAACACTAGAAAATTCAAACCACGATATGAAGGGGCGCTCGAAAAGACTATCCAGTTTTTGAAACGCCCCGCATGAAGAGTGTCACAAAATCCTCCCTTGAAAAGATCCGCGGGACCGGATAGAACGGATTCGCCTCCTTGAACGCATGCTCCGCAAGAGGAGCGGGGTCGAACGCAGGGAGTTCCAAGGCTTTCGGGATGCCGAGCCGCCGGTTCAATCCTTTGATGGCTTCGATGAAGGCGTCGGCCTTCTTTTTTTCATCCAGACCTTCCACAGGGAGGCCGACCGTATCGGCAAGCAGGGCGAGCTCCTCACTTACCAGTTCACCGTAATATCGCAGAACAAGGGGGAGGAATACGGCGTTCGCTTTTCCGTGCGGCACTTCATAGAAGGCGCCCACTGCATGCGCGAGCGCGTGGACATTGCCCACATATGCACGCCGGAAGGCAAGTCCGGCTTGATAGGACGCCTCGAGCATGCCTTCGCGGGCGGCGGCGTCATTATCGGAATACGCGCGCTCGAGATATCTGAACACGCCCTTGACAGCCCTTTCTGCATGTTGGTCGGTTCCCTTGGTCCCCGAGCGGCTGATGCGGGCCTCGACGGCATGCGTGAGCGCATCCATGCCGCTGAAAGCGACCATGTGGGGAGGCAGGGTCTTGGTGAGCGCCGGGTCGAGGACCGCTATATCGGGTATCAGCGCATGGTCGTTGATGGTATACTTGCGGTTTTCCTCCCTGTCTTTCACCACTGCCGTGATGGAAACCTCGCTGCCGGTACCGGCGGTGGTAGGCACAGCGATCAGGAAGGGAAGCTTCTTCTTCACTTTCCAAACACCCTGCATCCTGTGCAACGGTTTCGAGGGGCGGGTGATACGGGTTCCGAGAGCCTTGGCTGTATCGATCACGCTGCCGCCGCCGATCGCTATAAGCATGTCGGCACCTTGCTCTCGGTAAAGGTCGACCCCGGCTTCGATGGTCTTTCTGTCGGGGTCCTCCTCGACCTTATCGAAGATGGTGATGGTTTTCCTGTCAGAGAGGTCTTCGATGAAACGGCCGACTGGCGCAAGGTCGAGGACGTGTGTGTCGCTCACAATGAAGATATGGTCCTCTTCACGGGTTGCGAGCATGTCCTTGAGTGCGTTCAGCGCACCTTCGCCGCTCATCTTCCTGGGCTCGCGCCATCTGAAGACGCATGCCGCAAAACGCATCAGGCTCTGGTAGAGACGATAGATCTTCATGCATATCCCTCCTCATCAATCATTATATACGAACACCCGCCGAGAAACAACGAAACACATTGCCAAAGCGCCGCGGGTTTGCTACACTTGAGGTGGGCTCACCATGTTCTCCCGTCGGAGAACTTTTTTAATTCAAGGAGGCAGATTATGAAACAACCGGCATTCATATTCATCACCGGAGGCGTTGTCTCAAGCCTCGGGAAAGGCATCATCGCCGCATCTTTGGGAAGACTGCTGAAAAACAGGGGGCTGAAGGTCGGCATACAAAAGCTCGACCCTTATATCAACGTCGACTCGGGCACTCTCTCGCCGTATCAGCACGGTGAGATCTATGTCACCGCGGACGGAAAGGAATGCGATCTGGACCTCGGACATTATGAGAGGTTCATCGATGAGACACTCGATAAGAACGCCGACCTCACCGCCGGCAACATCTATCAGGATGTCATCCGAAGAGAGCGGAGCGGGGAGTTCCTCGGCAAGACCATCCAGGTCATCCCGCACATCACCGATGCCATCAAGGAGAACATCCTCCGAGCCGCCGAAAGCTCCGGAGCGGATGTGCTCATCGTCGAGATCGGCGGCACTGTCGGGGACATCGAGTCCCTGCCCTTCCTCGAGGCGATCCGTCAGTTCCGCAAGGATGTCGGCGACGTACGCACGCTCTATCTGCACACCACGCTCGTCCCTTATCTCGAAGCGGCCAAGGAACTGAAGACCAAACCCACCCAGCACAGCGTCAAGGAGCTCAGAAGCCTTGGCATCCATCCCGATATCATCGTTCTGAGGACTAAGCAAGCCCTGGGCGACGCCATCAGGGAGAAGATCGCGGATTTCTGCGATGTGGAGAAATCCCACGTGATAGAGGCGCATGATCAGTCCAGCATCTACGCCGTACCGATCAGCTTGAAAAAAGAGGGCCTCGACGACCGCGTTGATAAAAAACTCGGACTCGATACAGCCCCTCCGGAAATGGGGGAATGGCAGGCCATGGTCGAGCGCATGGAGAAACCGGAACGCGAGGTCACCATCGGCCTGGTGGGGAAATACGCGCGCTTCGAGGATGCGTATCTCTCCATATCGGAAGCCTTCGTGCATGCCGGGGGCGATCTGAAAACACACGTGAATCTCCGGTTCATCGATACCGGTTCCTTCGATATGCAAGCGCCCGGCGATGCGCTCTCCGATGTTCACGGCATCCTCGTCCCCGGAGGCTTCGGCCCTCGCGGCGCCGAGGAGAAGATCGCCGCTGTAAAGTACGCGAGAGAGAACAACATCCCCTTCTTCGGCATCTGTTACGGCATGCAGCTCGCCATCGTCGAGAGCGCAAGGAATCTCGCAGGTCTCGAACACGCCAACACCATCGAAGCCGACCCAAAGACGCCGCATCCAGTCGTGCGTCTCGAACACGGCCAGGAGGAGACGTCCGCCTTCGGCGGCACGCTCTTCCTCGGAGAGGACGCCTGCGCCTTCACGTCATCCTCCCGCATCGAGGCGATCTATGAAAAAAGCGACATCGAGGAACGTCATCGACATCGCTACATATTCAACCTTGACTATCAGCACACCCTCGAGAAGGCCGGCATCATCTTCTCCGGCAAGCACCCTGCACGCGGGGACATAAAAGCCATCGAACGCGACGACCATCCCTTCTTCATCGCTGTGCAGTACCATCCGGAATTCCTCTCAAGACCCAATGCGCCGCATCCTTTGTTCAGGGAGTTTATCTCACACGCGCTCAGTCAGGAATAGATCTTCGGCTTCAAGAGCCCGACATAGGGAAGATTGCGGTAGCGTCCTTCATAATCGAGCCCGTAGCCGACGACGAAGACGTTGGGGATGCGGACACCGATGAAATCAGGGGTATAATCAATCGCCCGTCCTTCAGGCTTGTCGAGCAATGTCACGACCTTGACCGAGGCCGCGCCGCGATGCTCGAGCAGTGAGATGACGGCCCTCAGGGTGCGGCCCGAATCGACGATGTCCTCGGCGATGAGGATATGGCGGTCCTTCACCGCCATGTCGATATCCTTCTCGATCTTGACATCGGCCGCCGCATGCAGGCCGCCGTAATAGCTCGAGACATCCATGAACGCGAGCTCGAGATGAAAATCCAGCCGCTGGACAAGGTCGGACATGAAAAGGATGCATCCCTTCAAAAGTCCGACAACGATGGGACACTTGCCGGCATACGCGTGTTCAAGCTCGCCCTTCAGCCTTTCGATGATGCGGCCGATCTCCTCTTCAGAGACCACCGTTCTTTCGATATCCTTATCAAGCTGTTTCATGGGGCACCCCGCTTTCTGTGAAGGCGTGTTATCTTCATTGTATAATGTCTCGTTCGTAAAAGAAAGCCCGGTTCGACGGACTATGTAAAGACGAACGCTCGCGAGCGTTCGTCTGTTTTTTATTCGTGCAGGCTCTTGTCGATGCCTTCGAAGTCATCGAAGAAGGCATCGGTGTTCTCAAAGGTCATGATCGTCACCACCGGAGGTGTGAAGGGGCTTCCGGGGAGCGGCAGCGGGCTTTTGAGCTCGAACGATTCGAAATCTCCGTCCAGATACCATTCGAACAGCTTATCCTCGCCGTCCTGCATGGTGAAGGTGGTCTCCGCGTGGACATCGAAGGTCTTGTCATCGAGATTATATTCCACATCGAACGCCTCCAGCTCATCGCCCTCGAGTTCCGATTCCCTCGGGAACGTCGAGAGCACCTGGACGAGGTCCCTGAAATGATCGGGGACATCGTCGACGCCTTCGCGCGCTTCTTTTGTATATTCATCATCACCGTCGGGAACGTAATTATAGCGGTATATATGGGTCTCGTCCATGTAGATGTAGGTGACCAGCTTCTCTTCTTCTTCAAGCAAGTCGTATATTTCAAAATAAAGTTCCTGATCGCCGCGCTTGTGCAGGTTATAATTCATATGGAAATCGTCGCCTTCTGTCATGGTCGCCTCATTCTCATTGCTCATGCTGACGTTCTCCCAGCTGTCAACCTCTTCTAACAAATCCTCTTCCAGCCTCTCGAAGCTGTCCGTCGTCTCTCCGCAGGCGGCGAGCCCCATGACGAGTATGAGCGCGACGCCGATAAGCATCTTTTTCATGACTTCAACCTCTTTCTATTTTCTTTTTATTCAACCCTAACGCGAAAAATAGTCAATGTCAATCCATGAGTGCAAAATGCAAAAATATTCCACCCCGCGGCTTTGTTTTCATGACGTATGCCTGCCACAACGGCTTAAGCCGTGTTATAATGTAACATGATTCATCATAAGGAGGAGGAATACCATGCCATTACTTGTAAGTCCTGGATTCGCCACAGGTTTCACTCTTTTGTTCGCAGCCGTCCTCATCGGGGTGTTCGGACTGCTCAGAATCATCATTGAAAGAAAGAAAGAGACGCTTTCTGTCCGCAATATCATCGCGGCGTACACGGGTTTCATCCTCATTGTCATCATAGCCTTGATGGTGATCGCCTGGCTGTGGGGCTATGACATGGGCGAGACGTTGCAGGATGGATGGAGCGGCCTGATCGCCGCCGTAGAGGAGAGCATCCCGCGTCTCATCAGTACAGTAGTCATTCTGCTTGTGGCCTTGCTGGTGCTAAAAGTCGCACGCATCGGCCTTTATAAATTAGAAGCGCAGCCATCCCCTAACCAGAAACGAAAAAAGACTGTGACGAAAGTCATTTTGAGCATTATAAAATACGCCATCGCCATCATCGCCCTTCTGGCGTTGCTCACGACCTGGGGATTCAATATCGCACCGGCCCTCGGCGGGCTCGGCATTGTCGGCCTTGTCATCGGTCTCGGGGCACAGAGCTTCATCAACGACGTGATCAGCGGGTTCTTCATCATCTTCGAACATCATTTCGACGTCGGCGACTGGGTCGAAATCGATGGCTTCATGGGAGAAGTCACGGACATAGGCCTTAAAACGACCAAGGTCCGCAACATCAAGGGCGAGGTGCGCGTCTTCAACAACGGCGGCATCGGCCCCGTCTCCAACTTCTCCATCTCAGAAGCGGTGGCACTTGTCGACTTCGGCATCGCCTACAAGGAGGATGTGCAGACGACCATAGAAGTGCTCGAGAAGGAGCTCCCGAAAGTGCATGAAGAGCGGGAGGAGCTTCTCGAGACGCCACGTGTCATGGGCATCACCGACCTCGCCGACAGCGGTGTGGAGATGCGCATCATGGCCCGGACCAAGACCATGACCCAATGGGGCATGGAGCGACTGCTCAGACAGCGCATCAAGGAGATTCTCGATGCGCACGACATCGAGATCCCCTTCCCGCAGGTCGTCGTGCACAAACCCTCAGAACAATAACAACAATCATTGAAAAGGGGCGTCTGATATGTTCCTGGAATGGCAACGTGATGTCATCCTCTTCTTCCAGCAGTATCAAAACGCCTTCACCGAGGTATTCTTCCGCTTCATCAGCTTCCTGGGCGACCCGCCCTTCTATCTCATGCTGCTGGGGTTCTTCTACTGGACCTACAACAAGCGCGCCGGAGAGTACCTCGGCTTCACCCTCGGGGTAAGTGTCACCATCAACAATATCCTTAAAGGCGTCTTCATGCTGGAAAGACCCTACATCGCGCACCATGAAGTGAAAAACATCCGCGACAGCATCCCCACGGGCTCTTCCTTCCCGAGCGGGCACGCACAGAGCAGCTCCACACTCTTCTACAGCATCGCCCGCTACTTCAACCATCCCCTCGCCTGGGGAATCGCCGTCCTCATCATGGCGCTCATGATGGTGAGCCGTATGTTCCTCGGCATGCATTATCTTCAGGATGTCCTCATCGGAGCACTTCTGGGAATCCTGCTCGCTGTAGGATTCTACAAGCTCTTCCAGCACTACGAACATGACCAGGGGAAGCTGCATCGCATCTATCTTCTAATCCTTCTGATTCTCGCCGTCCCGGGTATTTTCCTCACGCATGTAAGCGACTTCTACAGACGCTTCGGCATCCTCGTGGCGATGGTGGTCTCCGTCATCGTCGAGAAACGCTTCATCAATTTCACCACGCGGGTGGAATTCCCCAAGAAGGTCTTCAGGTTCATCACCGGGACCGGCATCACCGTGTTCTCGCTCACGCTGATCGGCGTCGGGCTTGAATCGCTTGCCGTCGAGAACGACATCATCAAGAACCTTTTCGATTTCACCCATCTCTTCCTGGGGACGATGATCGGCTTCACCCTCTTCCCTTACTGCTTCAACCGTCTCAACCTATAAAAAAAATAGCCATGCAGCGCTGCATGGCTATTCTCTTGTGAAAAGATAGCGTAGAATCTCCTCATAGACCGTCGTCGTCTGCTCGGCGTAGGCGATCTCCCGCGCCCGCACCGGATAATCGGTGATGATGCCGTCGACACCCGTTCGGCTTACCTCACGGAGCCGCGCCTCGCTGTTCACCGTCCAGACATGGGCGGTCTTGTCGGCGCGGTGCGCGGCGTCGATATACTGAGTGTTATTGAGAAGGAAGCGCTTCTCGAAAGCGAAATGGTCGAAGGCGTCGTCCCTCGTCACCGCTCCAGGGCCGCCGCCGTAGACCGCGGCCAGCAGAAGGACAGTCTCTATATCCTCATTCTGCTCTTTGACATGGCGCAGTTTCTCCTCCTCGAAGCTCATGATCTTCGAGTCCTCGAGCTCATACTCCTCGAAAAGCGCGACAACATCCTCGGTAAGGGATTCGCTCTCAGGCTTGATCTCGACGAAGTACGGGACCTCCTCGCCGAAATGCATGAAGACAGCCTCGAGCGTTGGCACGCCCTCGCCTTCGAAAGCGGGGTCGAACCAGCTGCCTGCGTCGAGGTCGCGGATGTCCTCGTATGCCATGTCGCTGACACGGGGGTCGCCCTCGACATCCGTCGTGCGGCCGAGCGTCGAATCATGGATGACCACCGGAACCCCGTCCTCGGTCGCATGCACATCGAGCTCGATGTAGTCGGATTGCTGCTGGATGGCTTTATCGAAAGCGGCCATCGTGTTCTCGGGGGCATCGGCCGAGGCGCCGCGATGCGCGATGATGTCCGGACGGGTCATAAGCGCGAAATCATTTCCACCGGCCACCACCGTGGTGACGGTGGCTATATTCGCGGCCAGCAGGACCACTCCCGCGGCGACAGCGCCGCGCTTGAGCCACCGCTTAGAGAGGCTGGGCAAACTGTAATCGGGGACGTCCGGCGCATCGGGCTCGCCGCCGGCGCGCCGATACCATGTATAGGTGAGCGCATGATTGATCGGGACGAGCACGAGCGAGGCGACGAACCCCGCGACAAAGTAGAAGATATAAAGCACCGTGAGCAGAATGCCGAGCACTGTCTCCTGTCCGAAGGTGATCCAGATGAACGCAGCGGCGAAGAGCACGATTAAGGCATAGAAAAGATAGAGCGCGATATTCAGTATGACATTGAGAACGATGAATTCAGACAGGAATTTGAAACGTCTGCCGCGCAGGATGGCGCGGCGCTTCATAAGGGCCTTCCTTACTGGAAGTTTCTCGAACACTGTAATATTGAAGAGATGTATGCCTTCGAAAAAGAGGACCACGAACAAGGCCAGCACTCCATAGAAAAGCAGACGGAAGGTGAAGTCATCGTAGATATAGTCCATGATGAAAGGCGGCAGGCTCATCGTCGCCGCCACTCCGGCGAACTGCAGAAGCTCGACGGTGACGATGAAGAACATGCCGCTGAGAAGGAAAAGGACGTGCCCCTTCCTCAATGGACTTCTTATCCGGTGCGCACCGATGTGCAAAAGGGAGAGGAAGGGAACGCTCTCCCTGTTCTCGCTCAGCTGAAAGAGCGTGCCCAGGAATACGAGTTCGACGGTGAAATAGACGGCGATCAATATAAAGGCCACTATGAGCAGGATGATCGTCACCGGATTGCTCAAAAAATCGTATGCCGTGTGCGTGCTCACATACGAAAGTCCGGACGCCCGCATGGAGAGACGGACGATGGCGCGGGCGATCGGAATGATCAACAACACACCGAGAATCCGGTAGAATAGCTCGAAGACCAGGAGCGTACGAAGATTAAAAGCGAGCGTATCGAATACATGTCTGAATGTGCGCCGCATGTTTACCCTCCTCCGTGTCACACTCTACAAGAGAAACCTTGCCTGCGCAAGCAGGTCGCTCGTTGACTCATTCATGTTCGAAGCCGAACGGCTGGGTGAGCGTGAACGCCTCATTACTCCGGCCTTCATCACGGACGATCTCGGCGCGTACATAGTCGCCTTCGAATCCGTCATAATCGAATGTGGCCCCTGTCCCTACGACTCTTCCATAGTCCCGGGTGAAGCTCTCATCCATCATATCATCATCATACTCGGTCGTCTCAGTGCCGCTGATCCAGCGGACCTCGTCATAATCGCCGGCCACACTGATATCGATGGTCTTCTCCTCCTCATCAACAATGATCGATTCGATCGTCGGAGAATCGACGGCTTCAGGGCTCGAGTAGGAAGCATAGAAACGACCCTCGATCATGGAGGTGCGGAAATCATCGTGCGTGAATGATTCAAGCATGTGGTACGTGTAGGAACGGAGCGCTGTCGATCCGTGGTAGTCATCATTCGCGAACGCCCATATCGGCCTTTCCGGCATCGCTTCGGCGAGCAGCGCGTCCCAGAGATGCCTGTCATAGGGGTAGGCGTTCCTTCTATTGAAGACCTCGATGCCGAGCAGTTCATCCTGTGCGTAGTCATCGAAGAACTCCAGATACCATTCAGGCGAATATTCGTCTTCAGGACTATAATCCTCCGTACTGTCCCAGTACCTGCCCGGATGCGCGAAGAACATGATCGCATCCTCGTCTTCAGCGAGGATGTTGTCCATGGCTTCGCGTTCCGAATCATACGTCACATTCTGCGTGCAGTACGTGGTGAAGAGTCCATTGAAATGGTGCTGCTGGCTGTATTCATTGCCGGGGATGTCGAGCATCCCTAGTTCGTCCGGGGCGCGGTCTTCATACCTTGTATCGATCTCGGAGAAGCGCCATTCGTTATAAGTGACAAGGTCATGGTCCGTCAGCGCGAGCGCACGGTATCCATGTTCGTGATAGAGATCGACCGCCTCGTCGGGATAATCATCGCCGTGTCCCGCATCGGCGTCGGTGTGCGTGTGCAGATTGGCGAGGACCTCCTCGTCCGCCTCCCAGTCGACATCCTCATAGGGATTCACTACCATGGTGGTATCGATGCTCTGACAAGCGTAGAGCGAGAATGCAAGAACTGCGAGCAGCGTCACTGTGAGATATTTTTTCATATCATAGCCTCCCGGATGGTAGTTGACATTTCATTATACTATAGATACCCGAATGAAAAAAGCCTTCTCTTTCTACCAAAACATTTGAAAAAAAATATGCATCTTCTGACGAAAAACAAAGAGAATTTTGCTACAATGACCTTGTGAGGTGAATCGCATGGAAGCTTTCTTCGAACTGAATGCCTTCTTCATCCTGTTCTATCTGATCACAGTGCTCTGGATCGGCGAGTTCATCATCTTCCCCTCGAGCTTCGACGCCGATGACTACAGGGAGAAGCGCTCCTTCTTCCGCATCCTCGGAGGCGTCATCGCCAGCATCCTGTTCACCATCACCCTCACCTTCTTCGGCGTGTTCACACTGGAGGGTACGGGCGCAGACATCCTACGCGTCACGGGCATCATCTTCTATATCATAGGCATCCTCCTGCGCTACAGCGGCTCTATCTATCTCGGCCCCTACTTCACACGGAACGTGAGCGTGGGAAGGACACAGGAACTCGTGAGCACGGGCCCGTATAGAATGCTCCGGCATCCGCTCTATCTCGGACTCTTCCTGCTGACGGTCGGCGTGCCGCTCTTTTTCTCCAACCTCTTCGCCATTGCCGTCGCCTTTCTCATCGGCATCCCCCTCAACATCCGCATGAAAAACGAAGAGAAGGCGATGGAGAATGTACTCGGAGACACTTACCGCACCTGGAAGAAGACGCGTTATCGATTCATCCCCTATATCTATTGAAGGAGTGACGCTATGAACAGACGCATTGTCATTGTAGGCGGTGGTCTCGGCGGCATGTCCGCGGCCATCACGCTAGCCAAGACGCACGATGTCACCCTGGTGGAGAAGAACGATCATCTGGGTGGGAAACTCAACGAGGAAAAGCGCGACGGTTTCACCTTCGACCTCGGCCCCTCCATCCTCACCATGCCGCACATATTTGAAAAGCTCTTCACCATGCATGATAAACGCATGGAGGATTACGTCGAGATTGAGCCAGTCCGGCCGCACTGGCGGAACTTCTTCGAGGACGGAACTATCATCGACCTTCCCGCGTCCTTGGACAAAGTCATTGAAAACGCGGACATCCGCGAAGAGGACATGGGCGGACTTCATAGCTTCTACCGCTACGCGGAGAAACTCTATCAGTTCTCAAACAAAGTCTATTTCGAGAATGAAAGCGAGCGGAAGCTTCATACATTGAAACATTACAACCCCTTCAAGATCATCCCGCACAGTGACATGAGTCACACCATGGACGAAGGGGTGCGGAAATACATCGACAACCCCTACCTCGTCGAGATTCTCAACTTCTTCATCAAGTACGTGGGTTCTTCCCCCTTCGACGCTCCGGCGATCCTTAACCTCCTGCCCTATATCCAGTGGAAATTCGACCTCTGGAGTGTAAAGGACGGCATGCACAACCTCGCCAAAGGCATGGAGAGACTCATGGAGGAAGTCGGCGTGACCATCGTGAAGAACCAGCACATCAAAAGTGTCGAGAAGAAGGACGGGCGCATCGTCCGCCTGTACACGGATGATGCCGAATACGAGACCGACCAGGTCATCTCGAACATGGAGGTCATCCCCTTCTACGAGGAAGTGACCAAAGAACCCGACGAAAGAATCAAACCCTACCGGGAGAAATATCCCCCCGCCTGTTCTGGATTCGCACTGCATCTCGGCGTCGGCACGCAATACGAGCAGCTCGCCCATCACAATTTCTTCTACGCGAAAGAACAAAGAGCGCACTTCGACAGCATCTTCAAACACCACACACTGAGCGACGACCCGACCATCTATCTTGTCGCCCCGATGAAGAGCGACCCCTCGCTCGGACCACAGGGAAGCGAGATCATCAAGATCCTTCCCCACATCCCCGTTATCGACGACGAAAAACCCTTCACCGAAGAGGAATACAGCGCCTTCAAAACCCACGTGCTCGATAAGCTCGAGCGCATGGGACTCAAGGACCTCAGGAAACACATCGTCACCGAGACGCTCTGGACGCCCGAGACCATCCGCGAGATGTATCGCTCGAACAAGGGGTCCATCTACGGTGTACTTTCCGACAAGAAAATAAATCTGGGGTTCAAGACCCCCAAACAGAGCGCCTTTTATGAGAATCTACTCTTCGTCGGAGGCAGCGTGAACCCCGGCGGCGGCATGCCGATGGCCGTCCTCAGCGGCCAGCAGGCCGCAGGACGATTGATGAAAGGAGAATCATAGATGTTTCTCGATGCACAAAAGGAGATCATCCTCTTTCTGCAGGAATATGCAAACACAGTGACCGAAGTGTTCTTCAGCGCCGTGAGCTTTCTCGGAGACCCCGAGTTCTACATCCTTCTCCTCGGGCTCATCTACTGGGTGCTCCACAAGCGGCTAGGGGAAGTCCTCGCCGTCACCCTCGGCACATCGATAAGCCTCAATAACGTCCTCAAGGGCATCCTCATGATCGACAGGCCCTTCCAGACATACGATGAGGTCCAGAACCTCCGCGAATACGGCGCGACAGGCAGTTCGATGCCGAGCGGACACGCACAGGGCAGCTCGACGGTGTTCTTCGCCATCGCCCGGCATTTCAACCGCCGCAACGCCTTCATCGTCGCATCCGTGCTTGCCGTGCTGATGATGATCAGCCGCATGTTCCTCGGCGTGCACTATCTTCAGGACGTCGTCGCCGGCACCGCCATCGGCATCCTCGTCGCGCTCATCATCTATTCGGTCTATGACAGGCTGGAAAGTAACGACACCGCCCTGCACCTCTTCTATTTCCTCCTCATCCTGGCCTTCTTCCCGGGTGTCATCCTGCTTGCCGACAACGAGACCGCCAACGACTTCTTCCGCGGCTACGGCATCCTCACAGGCTTCGCCGCGGCGATCATCATCGAAAAGCGGTTCGTCAATTTCACGCTCGCCATCCCCTGGTTCAAGAAGATCCTCCGCTACTTCATCGGCATCGCCCTGATGCTTCTCGTCATGGAAGTCTTCGGCAGGGCGTTCGAAGGGGTCGAGGACGTTGCCAGGAGCAATGTGCTCGACTTCATCCGCTTCTTCGCCGTCGCCTTCATAGGCTTCGGCATCTATCCCATAATCTTCAAGGCCCTGCGCTTTTAACGAGTGTACATAAAAAAAGGAGCGATCCGTTCGCTCCTTTTTCATATCCAAGTGGTCGGGACGACAGGATTTGAACCTGCGACCCCTTGCACCCCATGCAAGTGCGCTACCAAACTGCGCCACGTCCCGCTCCTATGTATTATAACAAATTTTTTTCATATGGAAAGGAGGAAATGCAATTTTTTAAAGGGTTGCTTGAAAAGCATATTGTGTCGGGGGTCTGCATGATACAATGGATGTGGAGGTGAGTGTATGGGAGAGATGAGCAAGGGCGATCTGCTCAATGAAGACGGGACACTCAAGGAGGCGGGCTATGCGTTTTCCGCCGTCAAGACCTACAACAAGGAAGCAATCAACGCTTCAAGGCTGAGGATCAAGGAATGGGACTATCACTTTCTCGAAAGCGACACCTTCGGCGTTGCGCTCACCATCGCCGACAACGCCTACATGGGGTTTTTGAGCGTCACCTACATCGACTTCGAACAAGGGACCTATCACACGAGACACAAGATTCCGCCGTTCCCGATGGGAAGGACCGGGCATCCCCGTACGCCCTCAAACGGCAGGATCAACCTCAGAAAAGGGGACTTCACCTTCAACTATAGCTACACGGAGGGAAAGAGGAAACTGCACGCGCACATAAGGAATTTCAAAGACGGCGAACCTTTCAGCCTGCAAGCGACGCTCAAAGACGAACCGCAGGATTCCATCGTCGTCGCCATCCCCTTTGAAGAGAGACAAGACGCCTTCTACTATAATCAGAAGACCCCCGGCTACCTTGTCGATGGCCGGGTCTCGCTGGGCAAGGAGACCTTCGCTTTCAGCGAGGACGCCCGCGGCATTCTCGATTGGGGCCGCGGCGTATGGCCCTACAGGACCACCTGGTACTGGGCGACGGCGCAAAAGAAATATGAGGGGCGCCTGATCGCCCTGAACCTCGGATGCGGTTTCGGAGACACAAGCGCCGGGACGGAGAATACAGTCTTCATCGACGGCAAAGCGCACAAGCTCGGAGACATCCGCTTCGAGATTACGAAGGATGAAAAAGGCCGCGAACTCATCATGAAGCCCTGGCGTCTCGCATCGGACGACGGGACAATCGACCTCACGTTCACACCGGAGATCGACCGGCACGACCGCGCCAACCTGGGGCTCTTATTCACCGACCAGCATCAAGTCTTCGGCCGTTTCAACGGCACTGTCCAGACGAGCGATGAAACACTGGTGATCACTCGCATGCGCGGCTTCGCCGAAGTCGTGCGCCATCGGTGGTGATCAGCGCCTGAGCCCTTCGATATAGGCGCTGATCAACGGACCTAGATTCTCCGCGACGTACCCGCCCTCCATCACGGAGAAAAGCGGGACGTCGAAGGCTGACAATCGTTCGCCGATTTTCCTGTAGGCTTTTTCTGTAAGACCGAGCGAGGCGAGCGGGTCGTCCGCATGCGCATCGAATCCGGCCGAGACCGCGATCTGTTCGAAGGAGAGGTCGATGGTCGCTAAGGCTTCATCGAAGACCTCGAGATAATGCTTATCGCCGGGGACCGAGGTGAAGCCGTGATTATAGACTCGGGGGCCGCGCTTTTCACCGGTGCCGGGGAATATGCCGATGCGATGCAGGGAAAGATAGAACACATTCTCATCTCGTGCAAAGATATCCTCCGTGCCGTTGCCGTGATGGCCGTCGAAATCGACGATCAATGTCTTGAGGTTTGAACGTTTCACAGCGATAGCGAGATTGTTGAAATAGCAGAAACCGCCCAGAAAATCCCTTCCCGCATGATGTCCGGGAGGACGGGCGAGACTGAATCCGCTTCTTTTCTGCGCCTCAATCGCCGCCCCGGCTGAAAGGCGGGCGTATCGATAGATGTTCTCATGCGCCGGGGTGTCCGGGTCAAAGAACGTCCCTTGTCGCACGTTATCGACGTGCGACGTATCATGCACGCGGGCGATATCGTCATAGGATGCAGGGCTGCAGCCTATGATCTCGTGGTTTTCTTTCAGATAATCATACGCCTTTTTTAGGCGCTCCGGACTTTCGGGGTGCCCTTTTTGTTCATAGGCGAGGACATCATCGGTATAGATAATCTTCATCGCAGACCTCCTAAGCGAGTCACCTTCGCGATACAAAAGCCGCGCTTCTAAAACGGCTGATAAGGTTTCGGAGTCCTTTTAAGCTTTTAACGTCTTCTCCGGTAGGTTTTCGATTTTTCTCTTGTGAACATGCCTAACAGGAATAAATCAAGGAACACGACCTGCAGAACCTTAAAGATTCCTTTCGTAATCTTTTCCATGCTTTTCATGTTTTCACCCCTCCTGCATGATATGGAAGTTCTGTGCCTCGCGTTTTGGTGTAACTTAGTGAATGATATTTCCTCTGCTATCTGATTAAGTTCGAGAATATCCATGTCATCGGTTATTATGATCGTCATATGGTTGATAGTGTTTTCAAGTGCCGGCTTTAGGACGAACAAGGCACTTTCCGAGTGTCCCGTTTTTCATAGGCGAGCACTTCATCGGTGATTTTTCATCCTCGTTGTCACCTTCATGATACAACATGCCAGCCACCTTCGTCATCCGTTTTCTGTGCAACGCTTGACATGGCATGACGTATGCTCTATACTTATATATATAACTATATAACTTGGAGGGCGGCCATGGAGAATATATTCGATTATAGTTCCCCGCTTTATATGCAGGTGAAAGAGAAAATCGAGGCACTGATCCTCAAGGGCGATATCCAGGATGGCGAGAAGCTCCCTTCGACAAGCGAGATGGTGCACTATTATAAGCTTAATCATCTCACGATTGCGAAAGGGGTGCAGTGCCTGGTGGACGAAGGCATCGTGTACAAGAAGAAAGGCAGCGGCACATTCCTGCAACAAGGGGGAAGGGAGAAACTCTTGAGGAAGAAACAAGAACGCTTCGAGGCCCACTACATACGCCCTCTTCTGGAGGAAGCGAAACGATTGAACTTAGATAGCGAGACAGTCATCGACTGGATCAGACGCACAAAGGAGCGTGAAATGAATGAATAATCTGGTGACAGGCAAAAACCTTGTCCTCGACTACAAGGAGGTGCGGGCACTCGAGAAGGTCTCCTTCTCTATGGAAAAAGGCAAGGTCTACGGCCTGATCGGCAGGAACGGCGCCGGCAAGACAAGTCTTCTCTCACTGCTCGCCTCCTACCGAAAAGCTGACAGCGGCACGTTGCATGTGATGGGGGAGACGCCGTTCGAAAACGCAAGGCGCATGCAGGATGTACAGCTTGTCTATCAGCGTGACCTTAGCGATGAGGACGACACAGTACAGGCCTATTTGAAAGCCTGCGCCGACTTTCGCAAGGCATTCGACTGGAAGTACGCCTACAGGATGATGGATGATTTTAATCTTGAAAGAACCTGGAAAGTGAACAGGCTCTCACGCGGCATGCAGGCATGCCTGCATGTGATCGAGGGCCTCGCAACAACGTCCGGTGTCACATTGTTCGACGAGATCCACAACGGGATGGACGCGCCCTCGAGACAGAAGTTCTACGAACATGTGCTCAGACGGCAGGAGGAAGGCCCCGGCCTCATCGTCCTCTCGACGCATCTCATATCGGAGATGTCATATCTCTTCGACCACATCCTGCTCATCGACGAGGGGAGAATCATCGAGGACAGCGACATCGAGACATTCAAAAGCAAAAGCGTCGCCCTAAGCGGCAACAAGGATGCAGTCGACGCCTTCAGCAAGGACCTCAATGTCATTGATGAACGCAGCCTCGGCGGTGTGAAGAGCGTCACTGTCTTCGAGGCGCTTTCGGAGAAGACATTAAAGGATGCGAAAGCGAAAGGCCTCGACATCACCGACGTCCCCGTGCAGGATGTCTTCATCAGTCTGACTAAGGAGAAGGATAGTGATGAAACCTAGACTCTACCTCACGGTGTTCAAGCGCCTCTACACACTCTATTCGAGATGGGCGGCCTATGTGCTGCTCATCATCGGGGCCATCTACACCGCCCTTTTCATATTCATCCCTGAGACGCGCACTATCGATTACGCCCTCATCAGCAACTTCCAGCAGGTCCCAGGAATATTCATGCTCATTGTCGGCATCATCACCGGGGCGGGCATGCTGAAGTTCTTCATCTATCACGGGGTCACGCGCAGGCACTTCTTCATCGGCACCCTGCTGAGCAGCGTCCTCCTCGCTGTGAGCTGGATGCTCATCGGCACGGTGCTGACATATGGTCTCTACGGCCTCGATGCCATCACGCCTATCGACGCCTCAAGGGAGATGGCGCCGCTCGCCGGTGAGAGCCGGGGTATGGCTGTGACCTTCATGAGCGGCGCGAGCACGACCCTCCTCTCCTTCTTCGTCGGCTGGATGATCGGCTTCGGTTTCTCGCGTTTCGGGGGATACGCAGGCTTCGGCGCTATCGCCGCCGGCATCGCCGTGCTGGGCATAAGAACCGAAGTCTGGGATAGCGAGACAACCTCCGTTTTCAATCTGCCGCGGTTCAACGAAGTGTTCGGCACATCGCTCCCCCTCGCTTTCGGCGGGACGCTCGCCCTCATCGTGCTCATCGGCGCGGCGCTCTTTCTCTTCATCCGCGAAGCGCCTGTCTCCGTCGATTGAAAAAGCCGCGCAAATGCGCGGCTTTCTATTACTCGGCCTTCTCGCCGATGGTGGTGATGTAGGCGGTGAAGAGCTCTTCGCCGTCCACGTCGATCGCCTCGTTGACGAGGTCGTCGTCGTATGCGGCGATGGCGCAGGCACCCATGTTGAAGTACCGGGCGGCGAGATAGAGATTCTGCGAGACGTGGCCGGCATCGAGAAATAGATAGCGGTATCCGCGCTCGCCGTAGCGATAGGTCATGCGGTAGCTGTCGGCCACCCAGATGAATGCGACGGCCGAATCACTGATCATGGGCTGGCCGAAACATCCTTCCTGAATCGCTTCCGCCTTTTCATGCGTCGCGAGGTGTTCGAGGGTGTGCGAGAGCGCCAGGTAACGGTAGAGCCCGGGGTCGAGCCCCTTGACGTTGTTGATGAGGAGGTAGGTCTCGAATGCATGACGGGCTCCGGCGGAGGGAACGGTCCTGAGTGTTGCCTTGCGGCCTTCCTTCCTCACGCCCTGCGTCGCGTAGAGTAGATAGGAGAGCCCTTCAAGGGTGAGCGGGGTGTCTGAATACTTGCGAACCGTCTCCCTCTCCCTGATGGCTATATCCAGCGTGAGCGCTCCAAGGGGCGCTGCGTAGGGGTCGGGAAGGGATAATGTCTCATTGACGGCGGGGCGTTCGAGCGGTGGTGCGTCCTTGCCCTTTTTATGGTCGGTCTCGGGCATGTTCTTCGGAATGGTCTTCTTCAGAAACGTCTTGCCGATGTTTTCCGGCATGGTCTCCCTCCTTTGATAGGCTATCTTCATTATAACACAGCGCATAAAAATAAAAACCGCACAAAGTGCGGTCTGAAATACTGAATCTGGAGCTAACGGGGCTCGAACCCGTGACCTCTAGCGAGCCATGCTAGCGCTCTCCCAGCTGAGCTATAGCCCCATTCCACAAGGATTTTACACGAAAACGAAGGAAATTTCAACACTTTTGTTCAATGCGGGTGGCTCAATTTATTATCCGGATCCGGTCTGTTCCCACATTTGTAAGCTGAATGCTGCCCTGCCACTCGCGCAGAAAGACATTCTCGAGGCGGACGCGGGCGCCTTCCTGCAGTCTTTGTGAACGTGCTCCTGCGAGATAGACATAGATGCTCGCGCCCTCGTCGTTGAGAATCATAGAGGAACCGGACAGTGATTCGACTTCCCCTTCGATGTCCATGAAACGGTGCATGTAGTCCTCCGGCGAGGCGAGCACCTCCTCGACCGTGGGTTCGAGACGCGGTTTTTCAAACAGCGGGTCGCTCTCGGTGTGAATGTGCCTCGAGGTCATTTCAGCGTTATGCTGAGCGAGCATCATGTCATAGCCGTACTGCGAGAGGCCGCTCGCCGAGACAGCCGTGTAGGCTTTTTCGATGAGCTCGAGGTTGAGCAGCCTGCCGTCATACCAGATATACGTCAGATGCCTACCAAAGGTACCGAGACGGCCGACTGTCGGATGTTCCTCCAGATGCCCCTTTTCAGGGTGCGGTTCATATTCGAGCACAATCGTGACCGCATCTTCTAGCACATCACAGACGAAGTCGCTCGAGGCCATGCCCCAGGGTTCGATGCGGCCGGTCGATTCCGGCGTGTCGATATTGAGATAGCGCGCATTGATATACATCCCGTCCGCGGTGAAATGCGTGGTGTCACCGTCGATGCAGCGCTCGAGCTCGGCTTCGCCGATCCCATCCTCCGGGAAGGATCTGTTCTCATAGTCCGAGGGGTCCAGACTCAATCGGTCGGTAAGCGGGGTAAGGAGCGTCTCACCGTCATAGGGCTCGGTTTTGGCATATAAAGTCAGGTCTTCTTCAATCTTGCTGTCCGCGTCGAAACGTTCGGTGTACGCTTCATCGTACCAACCGAGGAAATAAGCGGTTTCCAACTCCGGCATCGGAACCCTTTCAAGCGTCGATTCCGCGTCGGTGCCCACCGTCTCATACACGGCGCCATCGAGCATGAACGTCACTTCATGAGGCCGCTCACAAGCAGCGAATAGGAACAATGCCAAAAGCATGAGCGCCGTCAGAGTCTTTTTCACAAGCATCACCTTCATTCAGTCATAATCAGAGAGCACGTCCTGCATTTCAGTGGGAAGGCCTGTCATAATCACATCAGCGCCGGGCTCGAGCAAGCGCCGCATTTCATCCGCGTCATTGATAGCGAAATATATTACTGCGTGGTTCTTTTCATGAGCTATATCGATGATTCTCTCGGTGGAGAGGTTCAAAAGCAGGAAATCCGGTGGCATGATGAGCGCATGGGCACTGCTTTCATGCACGCCTTCCATCCGGAAGAGCTGGAGCGAATAGAACCGCACGACGCTGATAAGCCCCGGCACATACATGAGGTCCGGATGAGTCGTTTGCGAGGCCTCCATCAGCTCTAGTTCGACGATGCTCCTGAAGGAGCCGAGAAGGATGCGGTCGAAGGTGTCATATTCATCATCGAGACGCTCCATCAGATCAAGGACTTTTTCGGTCGTTCTCACGCCCGTCTCGCCTGAAGGCTTGATCTCGAGGACCATCTTGTTGTCGGGGAACGCGGTGATCAGCTCTTCAAGTGTCGTCGCGAGGAATTTCTCATCATGACGCGGCTCGACTCCCTCGGGATAGTCGACATCCTTCGGAGTCACCTCTTCGCCCGCATCATTGAGATAGGGATGCAACCCATCACTTTTTCTATATCCATGCCGGTTCGTGGGATTCTCATGGCCGAAACAGATCTCCTCTTCCATAAGATAGGAGTACTCTATGTCCTCTGTGTCCGCTTCCTTGAGGGATGTCTGCCTGTCAAAAGTCAAGTCGTGGCTCAATACCAGCTCTTCATCCTTCGTAAGAACCACGTCGGCTTCCATGATGATGTCCTCGTTCACGCTATAGGCATTATAGAAGGCCTCGAGGGTGTTGCCGGGAAACTCGAGCCTGCCGCCGCGATGCGCGGCGAGCATCGTTTCATCGCTTCGGAAGGGATTCTCCCCCTCGATATTCTCCTGAACAGGGACGACCATGAGCCGTGCAGTGACACCTGCGGTCGATAGCACTATGAGTATGCATAGGACAATAAGTACCTTCTTGAGCATGGGAATCCCTCCGGATGTTTGAGATTCAAATGCTTCTGAGGCCATCGGAGAGCGCGAAGATGGCGCCGATGAAAAGGAGCGGGACCATGACCGCCAGCGCCAGAATCACATAGTCGGAACGCGTAGCGCGAAAACGGTCGAGACCGGGCAGCGCTTCAGTCTTCGGCAATGCAAGCAGTCTGGCCGTAAAATAAATGAAGCCAAACATCAACAAACCGGCGAAGACGCCGTCTGAGAGGAAATGCGCACCGAACGACATGCGGGAGATGGTCATGAGCGCTCCGAAGACAACCGGCACGAACAATCCGAGACCGTATTTGATGAACGCCGTGACCTTGCGCGTCCCCTTGAAAAGGAAGAAGAACGCGAACCATGCAAAGACAGTCGAGCAATGGCCGCACGGAAAGCTCATGTCGAAAGCGCCCAAGTAGGGGACGGCAATCTCGAAAGGCCGGTAGAACTCGGTCTCGCATGCTAACATTTCCGGACGCGGGCGTGCAAACACCCCCTTCAGCAATAGTCCGTTCATCAACCCGCTGAAGACCAGGGTGGAAAGCACGAGGAGCGCTCCCTGACCACGCATATCCTTGAAGGCGGAAAAGGCGTCGCGCTTGATAAAGGATAAAAGCAGAATCGGCGCCCCGATAGCGAGCGGTACGACGAAGAACGCCGCATGCAGGGGGTAATAGAAGAAAGAAAGCCACGCGCTGCCTCTGCCGACCCATTCGCCGCCATCGTAGAAATAGGCGCTCGTGCGCATGTCGATCGCGCTCAGCCAGAACAGCGCCGTGAAAAAGATGATGATAACGATATAAAGCTTCACTTTATGTCTCATCGCACACCCCTAGGAGGAGTCGTCAGAATCATCCATCGTGACAGCTTCACCTTCCATCGCCGTGCCCAGGCCTCTCGAAAGCGAGGCGAGCTTGTCGAAGTCGTCCCTGTGCTTGACAGCCTCGACGATCGCGCGGGCCCGTTTCTCAGGATTGCTCGATTTGAAGATTCCCGAGCCGACGAACACGCCGTCACAGCCCAGATGCATCATGAGGACGGCGTCCGCAGGTGTCGCGACACCACCAGCCGCGAAGTTCACAACAGGAAGGGAGCCGTTCTCCCTGACGTATTCCAAGAGCTTTAGTGGAACGCGCAGCTCCTCCGCATACGCTTTAAGCCCGTTGTCATCGAGCAGCTGGACATCCTCGATCTGTCGGTTCACCGTGCGCATATGCCGGACAGCCTCGGCGACATCGCCGGTCCCCGCCTCGCCTTTGGTCCTTATCATGCTTGCACCTTCATCGATGCGACGAAGTGCCTCTCCAAGGTCCTTCGCTCCACAGACAAAAGGGATCTGATAATTCTTCTTGTCGATATGATAGAAAGGATCAGCGGGGGTAAGGACCTCGCTTTCATCGATGTAGTCGACGCCGAGCGCTTCGACAATGCGCGCCTCCATCGCATGGCCGATGCGCACCTTGGCCATGACGGGAATGGAGACCGCTTCCTGTATCGCTTCGATAAGCGTCGGATCCGAGAGCCTGGCGACACCGCCGGCGGCACGGATATCAGCGGGGACGCGTTCAAGCGCCATCACCGCTACGGCGCCCGCGCGTTCCGCGATGCGCGCCTGTTCGGCATTGACGACATCCATGATTACGCCGCCGTGCATTGTTTCATTGATTGATTGTGACATCATACATTCCTCCAGGAAAGTTACGGATGATTTCCGTCTAATAGTGTAACATAAAAGTGCCTGCACGGGCTCAAAAATAACGTAAATCGCGTAAAAAAAGAAAGCCTTTACAAGCGATAAGCGTCAAGAACCGGTGTATAGTATAAATATGCACAGTCGCTTTCGCAAAGCCGTATGTCGGTGATTTTTCATGGAATTACCGGGACACTCATGATAGAATTGTCATAAACGTAAATGATTGAAGGTGCCGATATGATCCACATGGATTTCATTTCCCCCTATATAATATACGCTTTGTATGCAGGCGTGACAGCCTTCGCCATCGGCTGTCTGCTAAAAAAAGCTGAGTTTTTCAGACTGCATAAGCCCTTCATCCTTGCGACGGCACTCTTCGCGATGATCTACACTGTGCTCTTTCGCTACGTCGAGCCCATGACAGCGGGGGCGTTTCTGATGCGGAGGGATCTGCCATTCTATGTCTGCAGGGGGACATCGCTGATCCTGCTGGTTTATTTCCTCTCACGGCTCAAGCCCCTGCACCATATCCTCTATTTCCTCGGCGGCACCGGCATCTTCGGTGTGCTCGTCCCCGCGGGGCCGATCGACAACATCGCCAACCTCAGGGAGATCTATTTCATCGAACACTTCCTGCTCGCAATATTTCCCTTCTATCTCCTCGTCGTCGAACGCTACACCCCGTCTTTCAAGCAGGGTGTCTATATCACAGTCGGCACCCTCGTCGTGTTGTTCGCGTTCATACCCATCAACGAGTACATGAGCTGGCCCTACTTCTTCATGAGCAACGCGAACTTCTTCAAGGAGTTCTGGCCCTCGATGAGCTGGGAGGCGTTCTTGCTCCTGAAGACACTGGGCATCTTCATCTTCATCGTCATCTATTATCATCTCGGGCACTACATCCTGAAGCGGACACATCCATAAGAAAACGCGGACTCATTTTTCAGAAGTCCGCGTCTTTTTTTAGTTCCTGCCGTCACCGAATAGCATCTCGAAGGTGTCGTAGTGATCATCAGTATAGTAGACGATGCGCTCCTGCTGTGAGAATACCAATCGGTGCACTCCGCGCGTCCAGCCCCCTCCTTCTCCGATGTTCACATCGGCCATCTGCCAATCATGGACATGCCCCGGGAGCTGATTGCCCCAGTTCGAGAAGTTCCAATAGCCGAACAGCGCCCTTTCGCCGAATTCATCCCGGAGGTCACGGAACGTATACCCTTGTTCATCCTGGTAATCCGGCCGGTCATAATGGTTGGGCGGCAGTTCGCCGAACGTCCGGAGATAGAGCGCGACCTCTTCGTGGCGGATGTACTCGCCGTCGGGGTCGAGGGGCGGATGTTCTTCGTTACCGAAGATCTGTTCGAACGTCTCATAGCCGTCTTCAGTGTGATAGACAAGGCCGTCGTCGGAATAGACGAGACGCTCTTCACCGCGGATGCCGTCCTCGACATTGACATCGGCGGTATAATAGCTCCGTCCGTTCTCATCCGGCAGTGCATCGATATCGGATGCGTCGAAAGGATCGCCACCGATGTTCTTATCATCCGTGACATCCCAGAGGTTCTCCTCATCCGGGTCGTACCCTGCATCCTTCGCCTCTTCAAGCGTGATGTAGTTGTCCGGAAGTTCATCGAAGGTATCGAGATAAAGCGCAACATCATAAGGCTCGTTGAAGGCGCCGTCGGGGTCGAGCGGTGTCCTGTCGGCCTGTTCGACCTCATCGCGCTCTTCAAGTGTCGAGCTCACAACGATGGTCACGAGGTCTCCTTCTTCAACGATATCGCCAACCTCATGATTCTGGTAATNAAGGAATTCTCTAGTGGAGCGTGTCTTAGNTGATTCAAACACATTGACATTAAGGCCCTTATCCTGTAGTTCCTCGCGGGCTAAGTTTTCTGGAAGCCCGGTAAGGTCTGGAAGTTCGACCTCTCTGGTGCAGGCGCTTAGTGTGAAAATCAGTACGAAAGCACTGAACAATGCAAGCATTTTTTTCATGTTTCTCACCGTCCATTTCAGTTAATCATTACATTATAACACGCTCATGTGATATGTGAAGGAATAATTGCAACTTTGGATATAGACTATCAGTAGATGATCATGTCGTTGCCGCGGAGAGCGGGGATCAGCCAGTACGTCGGACTGTAGTTGTCCTCGTCTATATGCTCAATGATTACAAGGATGTCCTCGCGGACAAGGGGTTCAGTGAATGAAGCCTCAAGACTTTCAAGCGCAATGGCATCATCGAAGATCGATACGACCACAGTGGGAAGGAAGGCGCTGTCGGGGTACTTGAAGTCGCCTTCCACCTGTTCGCCGACATCTATGACGCTGTGTCCTGCGAAGACTGGCGGCACTTTCATAATGTCACCCTTGAGCTCATGCAGAAGGACTTCGCCATCGTCAAGCTTTCCATCCTCATAGAGCGTTTCGACCTGTTCAAGGACGTGTTTCGCATTTTCAGCGAAATTCACGCGCGCCATCTCGTCGAACACCCGGTTGCCATCGACTGTCGCTTCAGGGAGGGTGACGCCCTCAGTGTCAGTAAGCTTGAACTCGAGGGAGGCTTTCGCGAGGTCGCCGAGGAAGTGTTCCTCATGGGTGTCCACATCCACATCTTCAAGGTCTTTGAGGCCGTCATTTCCGTGGAAGATGGAGACATCGAGCGATGCCTCTCCTTCTTCCGCGTCCAGCCATGATATGTCGATATCAAGGCCGTAGCGTTCTTCGAGGTCGGAAAGGCTTCCCTGTATCATCGCTTCCAGACGCTCCGTGTCTATCGTGAAGCGGGTCTCATACATATCATCATGCTCGATGAGCTCGCTCTCAACGTCCAGATGCTCGAGGTCGATGTGTCTTTGGAAAGGGGAAAGCAACGTGGCTTCATCGATGCCGGTCTGTTCGCTGATGTACTCTAGTTCATCCTTGTCGATTTCGAGGCGGGTTCTCTCTTCATCGATATCGAATGCGTCTTCAGTATCCATCTCCGCCTCGATCATAGAATTCAGAAACCGTATGGTCTTCTGGCTATCGAATATGAACAGATATCCTTCTTCTTTTTCTTCGAGCCACCATTCACGCGTTGCATCCTCTTCGAAACCGTCATAGGAAATGACGAAGTGTCTCTGCGTCGAGTCCTCGAGCGCTTCGACGGTAGTCTCGACATCCAGATGGATGGACTCATCATCAAAGCCCCATTCCTCGAACGCCTCACCCGCATCTATGGTGAAGCCGAATGAGAGAGTATAGGCATAGCCCTCTGTCTCTGCGACAGGCTCGAGATGCGACAGGTCGCCTTCAAAGCGCGACGCCATGTCGTCTTGTTCCAGGCCCTCGCAGGCGGCGAGGGAACCGATCAGTAAAAGCATCAGAAATAGTTTCATAGGACTCACCTCGCATTTTTTTTTATTATAGCATGAGACCGCCACGCTTATAAAAGCATGACGGCCTGCCTGAAGGCGACGTGCACATGAAAAGGGTGAGTTTCAGCCTCACCCGATATATTTACGCGCTCTCCTGTTCGCCCTGATGGTACCATACACCCCGGTGATGATCATCGTCGCGCCCAGGACGTGGTAGCGATGGACCGTCTCGTTCAGGAAGATTGCGCCGGCGATGATGGCGATGACGGTCGAGAGGTTGGCGTAGATGCTGATGACGTGCGCCTGCAACCGCGCGAGCGCATAGTTCAGAAGGAAGAAGCCTCCGAAGGACGCCACGATCCCCAGATAAAGGACCGGCACGGCCACCTGCACACGGGCAAACACATCGATATAGGAAGCCTTCGACCCCTGGATGAACAGCGTGAAGAGATAGATGATGTTGAAGACGACGGCCCCCGCGAACATCATGAAATACGTCAGTTCAAAAGGGGTGAGGGATGTCGACGCATGTCTTGAGGCGATATTGAACGCCGCCGCGGAAACGACAGCGCCGAAAAGCAACGCGAAGCCGAGCGCATCCACATCAAAATCCCCGATGACACCGGCGAGCTGGATGACGATGACGCCGGAGACGCTTAGAAGAATGAAGAGAATTTGCAGCCGGGTCGGCTTCTCCTTGAGGATCCACGTACTCAAAATGCTCACGACAATCGGGATGAGCGCAATCATCATCCCCGCTTCGCCGCTCGTCGTCCGATCGAGCCCGTAGGTCTCGAAGAGAAAATAGAGGACGGGCTGAAACAGCGCAACAACCGCGAGCGCCTTCACATGCGCACGGGCGAAGCGGACACGGATGATGCCGAGCCTTCGCAACGTTTCAAACACCAAGAACGCAAGCAGGAACCGATAGGCGATCAACCCGATGGGCTCGGCATGCGCGAGCGCGGTCTTCGAGAACATGAACGTCAGACCGAACACCACTGAGAATGTGAGCCCTGCAAGATGTCCTTTTCTCATGTGCATCCTCCTCTCTTTGCTGTCAACATCTACCGATTATACATCAATCAGAGGAAAGCGGAAAGAGCCTGCTGAAAAAAAGTCCGCTTTCGAGCGGACTTTAATGAAGAATGGATTCAAGCAGCTCATCGGCGGCGTCATCGCCTTTAAGATAGGCGACGATATGATAGGCGAATTCATACACGGCCCCGGCGCCACGTGCCGTGATGAGACTGCCGTCGGTGATGGCTTTCTTCTCGGGATGATAATGCCCTTTCGGCGCATCCTTGTCGCTTCCGGTGAAGGCAGTGTAGGTTTTGCCATCAAGCAGTCCTGCCTGGCCGAGGAACCTGGGCCCGGCGCAGATTGCGGCCACAAGCTTCCCTTGCTCGGTGAAATCGGTGGCGAGCGCCTTGATCTCGGTGTCTTCGTCCACATTCCTCGCGACGTAAGGGCCGCCCGGAATGACAAGAAAATCGTAGTCATCGCTCGATAGGTCCTTGGCGAATGCATCGCTCTTGACGCGGAGTCCGAATGAGGTCTTGATCTCCAGCGTATCCTCGAATGTAGCGGTGTCGATGTCAAGGCCGCTTCGCTTCAGAAGGCCTCTTGTAGCCAGCGCTTCGACATCCTCGCATCCATGGTGCAGAAGCAGGAGTCCTTTCATGAGAACCACCTCTTCAATGATATTCATGCTTCTATCTCTATTCTACTACACCGCCGGTTGGTTGAAAACCGGACCGCATATAAAAAGCCGCACCCGGAATCCGGGTGCGGCCAGCTGATTAAAGGATGGGATGGGGATTACTCAATCCAGCCATCAACGAGGTCTTCGTTGTCTTCCCACCAGTCTCTGGCAGCTTCAAGACGTTCTTCTTCTGTCGTCTCATCACGCATAGCGTCCATCAGTGAACCGAGTTCTGCACTGGTGAAGTAGAAGTTTTCGAAGAATGTCTCGAGTTCGGGATAGTCATCTCCGAAACCTTCTCTGACAACGGTATGGAGATTTTCAATGTCTCCATAGGTTCCTTCGGGGTCGTCAAGGAACTTCAGTTCATAATCGGCAGCGAACTTGTGATGGGGTTCCCAGCCGGTGACGACGACCCATTCGTCATCGTCGATCTTAGTTTCGAGTTCAGCGACCATGGCAGGGCCACTGGATTCGACAAGCTCCCAGTCCTCAAAGCCTTCATAATCTTCATCCATGGCTTGATTGGTAGCTTCCATGATGCCGGCGCCGGGACCGATGCCGACGATTTCATAGTCGAATTCATCGCCATGGTCAGGCAGTTCGTCAATGCTGTCGATATCGACATAATCAGGTACGACGAGGCCGATGCGTGCGCCTTCGAAGTTGTAGCCGAGGTCGACGAAGTCGTCTCCGTATTCATCTTGATATGTTTCGTGCGTGACAGGGAACCAAGCGTCTACGAAGACGTCGCTGTCACCATCGGCGATGGATGCGAAGACCGGTCCGGGGTCGGCTTCGGTCGATTCGACACTGTAGCCGTACTCATCTTCAAGAATGGCATGCGCGAGATAGTTCATGGCGATGCCTTCGGCCCAGTTGACATATGTGAGTTCTACGGCCTCTTCTTCTTCGAAAAGATCACATGCTGCCACTGAAAAGACCAGAGTCAATGTTGCTGCAAGTGCGATAAGTTTTTTCATGTTCAAATTCCTCCTATTAGAATTTTTTATTTATTTGAACTGGATTGTCCGAGAGCTTGCGTGACGCGGTCAAGAATCATAGCGAGTATGACCACGGCCAAGCCACCTTCGAATCCAAGTCCAATGTTAAGGTTTTGTACGCCTCCGTAAACAGGGCTCCCCAGTCCACCGGCGCCGATCATCGACGCGATGACGACCATCGAGAGTGCGAGCATGATGGTCTGGTTGATGCCCTGAAGAATCGTGGGCATCGCGATGGGAAGCTGAATCTTGACAAGAAGCTGCTTGCCGGTCGAGCCGACTGAACGCGCCGCCTCGACAACATCCTTCGGAACCTGTCTGATACCGTGGTTGGTCAGCCGGACCACCGGAGGCATGGAGAAGATGATGGTCGCGACAGCACCCGGCACAGTGCCGAGCCCGAAGAATACGACCGCCGGAATTAGATAGACGAACGCCGGCATGGTCTGCATGAAGTCCAGGATAGGCCGGATGAACTGTTCGCCCAGTCTATCATTTTTCGAAGCGAGAATACCGACCGGTATCCCGATGACGAGTGCGATTATGGTAGCGACGAGAATGAGTGCGATCGTCTGGACAGCGTTATGCCAGAGTCCCAGCGAATCGATCAGCAGAAAGCCGATCAATGTGAATAATGCAATCTTCCAGTTATATCTCGAAGCCAAGAAGGCAATACCGCCCAGTATGACGATAGTGACCAGGCTCGGCAGATAGCCGATGAGCGCTTCAAAGAAATCAATGGCGAAGCCGAGGCCGTTTTCGATGCCGCTGAACAGCCAACCAAAATAATCTGTCAGAAAGTCTATGAAACGGTCGAAAAAATCACCGATAGGTAGACGTGGCAATACGGAGAGTATTCTATTCATCTTCTTCGCCTCCTGCAATACCGGAGATGACAGAGACCCTTACAATGACACCCTGCAGCCTCCGTTGATCATCCACGACGGCGATGGGGTATTTCGCCTCGCGCGCCATGGGGAGTATATCTACAATCGTGGTATCGGGCTTCACTTCATGGAAGCCGTTGGTGATCGCGGATTGAAGAGAACGCTTCCCCTTGTCCGCTAGGTCCACAGCATCCTGGATATCCACGATGCCCTGGAGCTCTCGGTCCTTGTTCACCACGAAAATGCTGGAGATCTCTTCCTTGCGCATCTTGCGCACCGCGGATTTCGGTCCGTCCTTGGAGGACACGACGGCCAATGGCGGTTTCATGATGGTCTCCGCAGTGAGGACCTTCGATCGGTCTACATCCTCGACAAAGTTCTTGACATAATCATCTGCGGGTTCGGTGAGAATCTCTTCAGGCGTACCGATCTGAACGATACGTCCCTGATACATGACAGCGATGCGGTCGCCGAGCTTGAGCGCTTCATCCAGATCATGCGTGATGAAGACGATTGTCTTCTGCATCTTCTCCTGAAGCGCGATCAGTTCATCCTGCATGTCCCTCCTGATGAGGGGGTCGAGCGCACTGAACGCCTCGTCCATGAGCAGAATCTCGGGGTCGAGCACGAGCGCCCTCGCAAGGCCGACTCGCTGCTGCATGCCGCCCGATAGTTCACTCGGCATGGCCTCTTCATACCCCTGGAGACCGACGAGCTCGAGCACGTCATAGGCGCGCTTCCGCCGTTCTTCGTGTTCAACACCCTGGATCTCAAGGCCGTAGTCGACGTTGCGCACGACTGAACGATGCGGAAACAAACCGAAGTTCTGAAACACCATGCCCATCTTCTTTCTTCTGATGGCCTTCAAGGCGTCACTGTCCATCGCGAGAAGGTTCTCACCCTCGAGAATGATCTCGCCGGCCGTCGGTTCATGCAACCGGTTGAGACAACGGATGAGCGTGGATTTTCCGCTTCCGGAAAGCCCCATGACGACGAACGTCTCGCCTTTTTCAACTTCAAAGCTTACGTCATTGACTGCGATATTCAATCCGGTTTCAGAAAAAATCTTTTCAGCGTCCTGCCCTGAATTTTGAAGCTCTATGGCTTTCTTGGGTTGAGGACCGAAGACTTTATAAAGACTTTTTACATCTAGATGACCCATTCATTTCCCTCCAATGTCATAATTTACGTGTGAATCATGTTGTGGAGTGTTCCATCTCTGCATCGGCACAAAAAACGACACATAATGACTATGTGTTGCAAACATTTCCCAGATGCGTATGAAAATCACTCAAGCTGTTCGTTTACACAATATAACACACTGCGCATAAAAATCAACTCTTATGGCTGAACGTCATGATTAAGCGGTTAAACTGCAACCTTGTTGATCAGTAAGGGGTTTGCAGTTCAGTTGAAAAAAATAACTAAAGGGCTCCGTTGAGGCTCGAATATGCCGTTAATGTCTCAGATGGGATGACAGGTCTGTTAAATTATAATTCTTATAAAAAGGCGGTGAAAGCGTTATTTTTTTCTGTAAAACCTTATTGGAGCTGTTGACTACATGTAGAAATGATAGTAAATGGTGCCAATCGCAAGAAGGATCCCCACAATGATGAAGGATGTCGTGAAGGAAAACAAGAACACATCGGTCTTGATGACGTCGCGAAAGCCTTTCTCGCGCGTCATCTGCTTCTTCGCGGCCCTGAAGGGCAAGACGAAGGTGGCGGCGACGAAGGCCAGGAGGGCAAGGCCGGGGAATGTGTAGCCTGTGAGCAATGCTTCGACAATCGCTAAAAAGACAAACACAAACATATTGATGCCGACGACCATCATGATGACAAAAATAAACGAGTGTCTGGAGAAACGCTCTTTAAACCCTTTACGCATATGGTACCTCCGTCGATCGCTGTTGAAAACATTCTAACACGGGCGTCTGCTCGATGCAATTTTCACGCCTTCACGATTGCTTTTCAATCATCGGCTCGAACGCTTTTTTGAAAGCGGTGAAAGTCGCATCATCGAACAAGACGAAACGGATGCGCTTGATGTGGGAAAGCGTGGGCGTTTTCTTCATGACAGTCGAAAGCGCGATTTTTGCGGCCTCATCCAAAGGATATTCGAATGCGCCCGCGGACAACGCCGGGAAGGCGATACTTTCGACATGGTGTTCTTCCGCAAGCTGAAGCGCCCGGATATAACAAGACCTCAGTTTCTCCGCCTCCGGCGTATCAACACCGTATACAGGCCCCAGACAATGGATCACATATGCGTTCTGAAGATTGAACCCTTCAGTAATGACGGCTTCTCCGGGCTCTAACGGGGCCTTATCCTTGCACGCCTCGTAGAGCCCGGGCCCCGCCGCCCGGTGCAGGGCGCCGGCCACACCACCTCCCGGTTTCAACTCGGCGTTCGCGGCATTGACCACCGCAACGACATCGTCCTGAGCGGCGATATCACCTTTTCTAAGTGAAATATGAACCCCGTTCACGTTTCTTTCCATGCAATCCTCCTTCCTTCAGCGTTCATAACTTTCCCTATGTTTCATAGCGAGCATCCGCTTATCAGCCCGGTCGAAAAGTGACTCCACATCTTGGGCTTCTTCCGTGCTCGCGACCCCATAAGCGGCCACGATGCCGTGACGGGCAAGCACTTCGTCCTCATGAAGACGCTGAAAGATATCGTCCATACAACGTTTTGTCTCACCCTTTTCCAAATGCATCGCGGCGAAGAATTCGTCGCCGCCGTGACGGCCGAAAAGTGCGCCTTCCGGAAGCGATGCCTTGATGTGGGCGGCGAAATGCTTGAGGACTTCGTCGCCTTCCTGATGTCCGTAGCGGTCATTGATGGCCTTGAAGCCGTTGAGGTCCATCACGACACAGGAGAGCGCCGCATCCGCTTCAAGCGCTTCGAACCACTGCGAGAACGTCCCGAGGACAGTCCTCCGGTTTAGGACACCGGTGAGGTCGTCGATACGGGTCAACCTCTTCAAGCGTTCAATCAGCTGCATATTCTCGAGGTCGGATTCGACGGTCCCTTGGAAACGCTTCAGGAGTGCTTTCTGGGTATCGGTGAACATGCGGCGGTTCTCATCGAGCACGCAGATGGTCCCGAACACCTCATCGTCGCTCCATTTCAAAGGGAGCCCATAATAATTGATCAAATCCAGGTCCACATCCGGATTGTCCTTCCACGCATCTGATTCGAGGGCGTCGGCGATGAACAGCGGTGCATCGTCCCCGATGACAGTCTCACAGTAGAGGCCGCTGCCGAGGGATTCCTTAGCGTGCTTTTCATACGGGTTGTCGACATTGCCGCTCTTCTCGAAGACTTCCATGTGCTCATCAGTGATGCGCATGATCAAAGCGGCTGTAACATCCAGGAGCGAAGCGATCAGATCGAGAATCGCCTGCCATTTATCGCGGATGTCATCCGTCACATCGGGTTTCTCCTCCGATGTGATCCGGACATCGATATAATGCTTCCTCTCCCGCAGATAGACTTTTGTCTTCATACGTTCACCTCTTTGTATCTATTATACAGTAATAGTCCGTATAATAAAAGATTTGACACTAACCACTAGGCACTAAGCACAAAGACTAACTCCTTGAAAGATAGTCCAATAATGAGCAGGATGCACGAAATACAGCGCCACGCCGGAGAGACTTTCGATATAAAAACAAATGAACCCTACTCTGCTTCTTAATCCTGAACGAATACCAAAA
>SL_8KL_010_SEDDRAFT_10000277_pt1 | contig 44119 bp, 41 predicted proteins | sample SodLakKL_010_SED_4_FD_11160 | JGI IMG/M metagenome (IMG submission 11160)
AAAAACACTAAAAAATCTTGCAAAGGCTTTTATTGGTGAAAGTCAAGCCAGAAACCGTTATGATTTCTATGCCGGGCAGGCAAAAAAAGAGAAGCTTATTCAAATTCATAACATTTTCAAAGAAACAGCCAGCCATGAAAACCAGCATGCCAAGTGGATTATGAGAATGATAAATGAGCTTAAGGGCGAAAAAGAAAATTCTGATTTAGAAGAAATTCAAGTTGAAGCGGGTTGCCCGACAGTTTTCGGAGATACGGTTGAAAACCTTAAATCGGCAATTAAGGGAGAGAACTATGAGCATAGCGAAATGTATCCGGAGTTTGCCAAAATTGCCAAAGAAGAGGGATATCCCAAAATTGCCGCCAGACTAAACGCAATAGCCGAATCGGAAAAGCATCACGAGGAGAGATATAAAAAACTCCTTAAAGCGCTTGAAGAAGGAACTCTCTTTGAAAAAAAAGAGGAGGTTGTTTGGTATTGCCTTGAGTGTGGCAGAGAGCACAGAGGGAAGACACCCCCTGAGATATGCCCTTCGTGTGATCACCCAAAGGGTTACTATCAAGTTAAGTGTGAAGAGTTTTAAGTATCCTTTTAACTTAAATGCAAAAGGTAGTCGTAAACGACAAGATGCAGAGCGGGTATGAATACTTTCTTTCCAAACAATCAGGAAAAGACTTTCATCCTGACTTTGAACCTGAACTAACGCCTAAAGAGATGCTCGAACTTGGCGTCTTTTGCGGGAAGTATATGACCGATTGCAGGGAAGAATTTCCGAAGAGTTGGTTTGGAAAAGCAAAACTTTCTCCCGAAAAAAAGAATTGCGACTTAAATTACTTTAAAATAAAAGCCAGCATGCCTCTTTCTTACTGGAGAAAGAAAGGCTGGATATACAAAGAGGACCCGAGAGGGTGGTTTCAGTGGTACTGCAGGTATTACATGGGAAGAAGAATGGAAGAGGAGGATGAAAAGCAAATAAAAAGATGGAAAGCATTTAAGAGACATCTTGGCGTTGTAAAGAAAAATTGCAAAAAAAGAGATTTCAATTGCCGGAGAAAACAGCGGCAAGCTCTTTTGCACTGGGCTTATGATTCAACTAAAATGTAAATTAATTTATATAAAATATGAGCTGGGTAGATAAAAGAATTAAAAAATATAGAGAAGGGGAGAAACCTACTTTTCTTGAGAAGATGGCATTAGAGCACGGCAATCCGGTAAATTGCGTGTTATCATTTCTTGCTTTTGTGGTTATAGTTTACGGCCTATGGACGCACGACTTTTTATACATAATCACTGGTATTCTATTGGGGCTTGCAGGTCATATATACTGCTGGTTCCAAAAGGACTAATCTAATTCTGCGACAGTTATTTCATTGTCGTGTTCTTTAATGAAAAATTAATTTGGTTATGAAAATAGACGATTTTAAGAAAATTAACTCATACACCTGGGAAATGCCGACATCCTTTAAAGAGGGAATGAAAGTTCCGGCGAGAGTATATGCTTCGGAAAAAATGCTAAGCGATATCTTGCACGACCAATCTTTAGCACAGCTTACCGACGGAGCTATGCTTCCGGGAGTTTTATCGCAAGTAATCGCTATGCCCGATTGCCACCAAGGATACTCTGTTCCTATTGGTTTTGTAGGGGCATTTAATATGAGGGAAGGAGTAATTTCCCCCGGTGCTGTGGGATTTGATATAAACTGCGGCGTAAGAGTTTTAAAATCGCACCTTAAAAAAGAAGAGATAGAAAACAATTTAGAGAAATTAGTGGAAGAAATTTATAAAACGATTCCTTCCGGACTCGGAAGGGGGAGTAAAGGGAAAATACAGGGAAAAGAATTGGAGAATATTCTGGAAGAAGGCGCAAGCTACTTAGTTGAGCAAGGATATGGGCGGGAAAAAGACATAGAAAACTGTGAGTCTGAAGGAAATTTGCCTGACACAGAACACGCGACAGTCTCTCCTCACGCAAAAAAAAGGGGAGAGGGACAGGTCGGGACGTTGGGATCGGGAAATCATTTTATTGAGATACAACAGGTAGAAAAAGTTTTTGACAAGGATACGGCAAATGCTTTTGGGCTTTTTGAAAATCAGATTCTTGTAATGATTCACTGCGGGTCAAGGGGTCTCGGACATCAGGTATGTAGTGATTACTTAAAAGAGTTCAAGCCACTTATGAGCGGAAAATATGAAATATCTGTCAAAAATCATGAATTCGCGTGCGTTCCTTTTCATTCTCCGGAAGGGAAGAAATATTTTAAGGCAATGAACGCTTCTGCAAATTATGCTTTTGCCAACAGACAAATGATAACCTATTTTTTAAGAAAAGCTTGGAATAAATTGTTTGGAAAAGGGGATAGTTCACTTGATCTTTTGTACGATGTAGCACACAACATCATCAAAGAAGAAAACCATCTCATAAACGGAAAAAAAGAGAAAGTAGCCGTTTATCGGAAAGGAGCGACAAGATCCTTTCCGCCAAGTCATCCGGAAATACCGCCTGAATACAGAAAGTTCGGACAACCCGTTCTTCTTCCGGGAACAATGGGTACTGCTTCCCATATAATGGCCGGAACAAGTGGAGGCAAGGATTCATTTTATTCCACAAGCCACGGGGCGGGAAGAACAATGTCTCGCAAGGCAGCTACGAAAAATATTTCCGGAAAGAAATTAAAAAGTGACTTGAATGAGCAAGGAATAATTGTAAAGTGTAAAAGCGAGAAGGGGTTAGCCGAAGAAGCACCCTTTGCTTACAAGAATGTGGAAGACGTAGTGGAAGTTGTTTCCCAAACCGGGCTTTCTATGCGAGTGGCAAAACTAAGACCTCTCGCGGTAATAAAGGGAGAATAACTTTTATACAACAATACTACCCGCGAATTAATTTCTCGGGTTTTTTGTTTTATGCTATAGTGGAAAACATCAAAGTCATAAATCGAGAAACTATAAAACCAGAAAATTTATGCAAAAAAAAGGAACAAAAACACTGCCAAAGGATGAGTTTTTTAAAAAAATAGAACAGCTAAAGATTGCTCTTACTTTTGATGATGTTCGATTAAAATCGGGGTACTCCAAGGTCATGCCCGAGCAGGTAAATCTTGAATCAAAATTTTCTAAGAATACTCCATTAAAAATACCGATAACCAGCGCAGCTATGGATACCGTTACGGAACATAAAATGGGAATAGGAATGGCTTTGCTCGGAGGTCTTGGGGTTATTCACCGGAATATGACCCCCGAAGAGCAGGCAAGTAGAGTTGCCAGAGTAAAGTATTTTCTTAACGGTGTTGTTGAAAAACCCATTTGTGTAGGAGAAAATCAATCTATTGAAGAAATTCTGAAAATGAAGGAAGAAAAGGATTTCTCCTTCAGCACTTTCCCTGTAATTAACGATGATAGTCGACTTGTAGGTGTTTTAAGTAGAAATGATTTTGACTTTTGTAAGGACTACTCCGTTAAGGCGAAAGATGCCATGTCAAAAAACATTATTGCGGCACCGAAAAATACGGGACTAAAAAAGGCGTATGACATCATGGTTAAAAACAAGAAGAAAGTACTGCCTCTTATCGATAAAGAGAGAAGAATTAAGGGAATGTACGTTTTTAAAGATGCCCAGAGAATAATAATGAAGAATCCCGCCGGTTATAATACGGACGAAAACGGTCAACTCGTGGCGGCTGCAGCTATTGGAGTAAATGACTTCGAGCGAGTCGAGTTTTTGGTTCAGAAAAAGGTCAATGTGGTTGTAATAGATACCGCTCACGCGGATACAAAGTCCGTTATAGACACGCTAAAGACAATCAAGAAAAATTATGATGTAGATGTCGTTGTCGGTAATGTATCTGAAAAGGAAGCTGTTAGGCGACTGGCAAAAGCCGGAGCTGATGGAATTAAGGTCGGGCAGGGTCCGGGCTCAATTTGCACGACAAGGGTAGTGGCCGGTATCGGATCTCCGCAGGTAAGCGCCGTATATAAATGCTCGCAAGTGGCAGATAAATATAACATTCCTATTTGCGCTGACGGGGGATTAAAGTATTCCGGGGATATCTCTATCGCCATCGGGGCAGGAGCCTCCAACGTAATGATGGGCGGGATGCTATCGGGAACAAAAGAAGCTCCGGGAGATGTTATATTTAAAAACGGGCGACAATGGAAACAGTATCGTGGCATGGGATCCATCAGCGCTATGGAAGAACATAAAAGCTCCCGAGAGAGGTATAATCAAGTATCTTCGGATGAAAAAGGGCTTATAGCCGAAGGCGTCGAAGGTCTTAAACCGTACAAGGGCAGGTTAAATGAAGTAATGCTTCAATATGTCAGCGGACTAAAAAAAGGAATGGGTTATGTTGGCGCGGAAAATATAGAAGAGCTTCAGAATAAGGCGGATTTTATAAGAATCAGTACTGCAGGCAAGGAAGAATCTCATCCACACAATGTTTTGATAACGAGAGAGCCCCCTAATTACACGATAGATAGATAGCTTTAGTCGCAGTATCATATTATTAATCCATTAAAAAACACTATGCCTAAAAAACAACCCGAAAGGAGAAGAACATACATCAGAAACGTAGATAAAGCCGAAGGAATGGCACACGAAGAAGAAAAGGAGAGGGAAGAGAAAAAGGAAGAGGTAAGAGAGAGCGTCGAAAAAGCCGTAGAAGGTATGGACGACACTACGCAAGACGCTTTAGCTCCTAGAAAGAGGGAGGCAGGGGATAGGATTCTCTCTGAATACGGCAACTTGCAAAAGAAGAAAGAAGAATTAGAGGAAGAACTGGGAAAAATAGAACAAGGTCCGCAAGCTGAGTACGATAAACTGGGAAAAAGAGATGAAGGGGAGCCTCTCCGTAAAAAAGGAACGAAAGCGAAAAAACCGGCATCACTAAAAGACAATATAAAGAAAATAAGGAAAAGAGAGGAGAAAAAAAGAAACCTTGAAGCGAGTTTGGAAGAGGTAAACGGAAAACTGGGGCTCGTTGAAAAAGACCAAGAACTCCAACAAAAAATAACGAAAACAAAACAAGTACAAGAAAAGGAAAGCGAACCGGTTTCGGGAGAGCTCCTTAAAGAAGCGGAAGAGAACGCAAAAAGGGAAAGAAAAGAGTTGGGAGACCTGATTTTTGAGAAACGTAGAACGGGCGAAAGAAAAAGGGACGAATTAAGAGAAAGACTTGAGGAACACGACAAAAACAAACCGGCCATCGAAGGAAGAAAGAAAGAAGATGTTATGGGCCTAAGAAAAGAACAAAGAAATTGGGAGAAAGAAAGGGAAGAAATAAAAAAAGAACTTGAAGAACTCACCTATAAACTGGAAAACGGAGATCCGTTTGCTATTCTTGCAATTGAAAAGGGGTCAAAAGAAAAAGAGATACGAGAGGAAAGAGCGGAAGCGACCAAGAAACAAGAAAAAAAAGAAGAAGAAGGAAAGGAAACAGGTGACCCGGAAGAAAAGGAGGAAGAAAAACAAGCGCAAGAAGAAAAAGAGAAAAAGGAAGAGCAGAAAGAAAAAAAGAGCGGAGATGGTAAAGGATTTTTTAGGAGTGTGTGGGATTTCATAAAACTTCTTCCTTATTTTTTCCAGGCTATGGGAGGAAGAATATTTGAGTGGATTGCTCAGCTAAAGAAAGAAGATAAAGAGGATAAAAAAAAGTAAAAATCGAAGTGGAGACGTTCGATTTGGTTTTATTAAAATTTTTAATAATTCAAGGGAAAGCGGAAAACGGTTGTCAAGATAATAAAAACCCTCTCTTACGAGAGGGTTTGCTGATGTCCTTAAAAAAGAGCATGCTTGGTGATTTGAGCCATCGTCTCATAATTAACGCTCATAGAATAACCGATGCCGAAATCTTTCTCTTCCTGTTCTCTATTCTCATGGTTCGCCAATTTATGGTGGAAGGTATAATAAAGACTTTTTCCCATTCGGCGGTAATCTTCATATTTCATCATTCTATGATCGGCTCTTCCCGTAAAGAGGGTACAAATAAGAAAACACAAGTCCGCAGCTTGTTGCCAATGCCAGTAGTCTTTTTCATCTTCAACTTTTGCAAGGTAATCAATGACATACAAGCTTTTAGGTGGGCTTTCCGCCGCCTTAGCGAGCACTTTAGCGATATATTTGCCACAAAGAAAATATTCAGAGTTGATATTTGCTTTTTGCAAAATAGTATCGGAGATATCTCGCTCAATCATTCTTTCCATTTTCGCAAAAGTTGATTTAAAAATCGTGCCGGTACCGGATTTTATGCCCTCTTCTTCTTTTTGAAGTTTTTTTGCTTCCCTCATCAGGGCGGTTAGATTTTCCTCAAAATCAACATTGCGCTTGAAATTTTGGAAATGCAATATTTTACCCAAGTTTGTTTCCTCCTTTCCTTTTTACTTATGACTACTTTAAAAGAACCTGCTCCTTTCCCCCTTTATGGTAATATAAAAAAGGGTGTTGTGTCAATAGTTGTATAAAAAAGCAAAAAAGATATAATAAAGTAAGACCTTTCAAAATTTACTGGCGGACTAAATATTTAAAAGGAGGGGATCTTAATGGCAGAAGGAAGATCATTGCGCATTTTTGCGGTATGTTTTTTGGTGGTATGGATACTTTTTGTTCTTTATCCGCAGCCGTATAATTTATTTAAGAGCGTTTATCGCCTTTTTAATCATCCGGTCAATCCTCAGGCAGAAGGCGTACAGCTCCTTGCTAAGGAGGTTGCCGATATGGATTTATCCGAGGCAGAAAGTTTTATACTAAAAAGCATTCCTTATGACCATGATTGGAACGTCTACGGTATGCCTTGGTATTTCCCGAAAGCGGAAGAAGTTTTTACCCGTGGGAGAGGGGATTGCAAATCTCGTTTTATAATAACAGCGTCCGTTTTTGAGAATCTTGATATTCCTTATCACCTTCATCTCTCTTCAACTCATGTGTGGATAGACTATGAAGGGAGAAAAGAAACTACCAGGGAGAATAAGGAGATAGCGCTGCTTCTCGCGGACGAGGAAAAGGCCGAGTGGAGAGTTCCGAAAGTGGATTGGGAGCATACGAAAAATTCTTTCGTGAGGTCGTTTTGGGGAAATATGCCTACTCCTAAAAAGATAATGCTTTTAGAGGGGTCTGTTATATTTCTATTGCTTAATCTCTTGTCGGTAGTGATCCTTGATAAAAAGCCGGAAATGATTTGAAGGAAGGTCTTGAAAGGGTAGAGCGAATAACTTTACCCTTTTTTATATATATGAAATATGAAAACAACAAATTTGAACTAATGGCGCCAGTGGGAGATTTTCCAACGCTTACTTCGGCATGTAAAGCGGGAGCGGATGCGGTTTATTTCGGGATAAGTAATTTTTCTATGAGAAAGGGAAAGAAAAATTTCAAGATATCCGAGCTGGGGAAAATAAGGAAAATTTGCAATTCATATCCGCGAAAACCAAAAATGTACTTGACCCTTAATACAATTATCTATGACAACGAAATAAATAAACTGGAAAAAACCATCAAAAATATAAAAGGCAAAATAGATGCTGTGATTTGCTGGGATTTTGCGGTAATATCCCTTTGCAAAAAATACAAGATACCTTTTTTTATTTCGACCCAGAGCTCCGTTTCCAACACCAAGGCGGCCGAATTTTACAAGAATTTAGGGGCAAGGAGAATTGTCTTGGCGCGCGAACTGAATCTACAGCAGATAAAGAGAATCGGAAAGATAGAAAACTTGGAAATAGAAGTTTTTGTTCACGGGGCAATGTGTGTTTCTCTATCGGGCCGATGCTTTACAAGCCAGTTTCTTTTTAACAAATCCGGAAACAGAGGGGAGTGCCTGCATCCTTGCAGAAGGACTTACACCGTAAAGGATGACGAAAAGGGGTACGAACTGAAGCTCAACAAAAACACAGTGATGTCGGCAAAAGACCTTTGTGTTCTACCTTTTATGGAAAAACTAAAAAAGATGAACATAAAGTCATTTAAAATAGAAGGAAGAAACAGGGATCCAAGATATGTAGAAACTGTAGTGGGGGTATATAGGAAGGCTCTTGATATAAACTTGGGCAAAGAAGAGGTAAAGAGGTACATGAAAGAATTAAAAAGTGTCTATAACCGGGAATTTTCCACGGGGTTTTACCTGGGGAAACCCATGCCGGAAGATTTTGCCCGGGTCGAAAATTCCGCTGCCACAACTTACAGGGAGTTCTTGGGAAAGGTAACATATTTTTATCCCAAGATAAGTGTTGCTCTCGTAAGATTGGCAAACAAGCTGGAAAAAGGAGAAAGAATCGTGTTTATTGGAGAAAAAACAGGCGCGGAAGAAACAGAAGTAGGGGAAATGGAAATAGATAAAAAGAAAACGGTGAAGGCGGAAAAAGGGAGCGAAGTAGGTATAAAAATCGGATTTAAGGCGAAAAAAGGAGACGAAGTATATAAAATAAAAGAAAGATATCAAAAGTGGTTTGCCTAAAAAAAATTATGCTATATAATGAAAAAGACAGGCTATGAAGAAAATATTTTGCTTTGATTTTGACGGGACGATTGCCGACACATTACCTCTTATTATAGGGGTGGCTGACGTTCTCTTTAAGAAAATGGAAGGGCGAGAGCTTAGCGGTGATTTTTTGAGAAAAATACGAAAGGAGGGGATTGAGGAGGTTTTTCGGGAAGCAAAAATACCTTCGTATAAACTATTTTTTTTGTACTTGAAAATTAAAAAAAAGATGAATAAAGGTGTTGCAAGTATTGCGGTGGATAAAGAAATGGAAAGAGTATTGAAAGAATTAAAAAATAAAGGACATGTGGTTGGGATTTTGACTTCCAATTCAAATGAGAATGTGATAGATTTCTTAAACCATAACGATTTAGACTTTTTTGACTTTGTCAAAACGTCAGGTGTTTTGGGGAAGGGTAGGGAAATTAAAAAATTAAAACAACAAGGGAGGGATTTTTTTTATATTGGTGACGAGGTGAGGGACATAAAAGCGGGGAAAAAAGCAAACGTAAAGACGGTTGCGGTACCTTGGGGGCTTAGCTCCAGAAAGGCGCTACAGAAGGCGAGACCCGATATGCTGATAGAAAGACCCGGAGATCTGTTGGATTTTTCCTTGTAAAGATTGAATTCCTGTCAGTGAATTTACTTTGTTTTCTGAAATTTTTATGAAGAAAAAAATACTTATGTTTGGCTGGGAGTTTCCTCCTCATAACAGTGGAGGACTGGGTACGGCTTGTCACGGTCTTACAAAAGCACTAATAAAAAAGCAAACCGAAATTATTTTTGTGCTCCCCAAGAAATTGAAAGGAGTAGATGAAAGCTTCTTAAAGATAATTTCTCCCGATGCTCCGTATACGGTGATGCATGCTTTCGATTCGCCGCTGAGCCCTTATTTAAACGTAAAGAGCTATGCTTCGGATGTTTTTAAAGATGAACCGATATACGGAAGAGATCTTTTTGAAGAGGTCTCGCGCTATGCTTTTTTCGGGGAGGCTATCGCAAAAAGAAGAGATTTTCAAATTATTCACGCGCACGACTGGCTTTCTTTCGGAGCGGGCATAAAGGCGAAAGAAAAAACGGGAAATCCTCTTATTGTCCATGTTCACGCTACGGAGTTTGATAGGGGGGGCGGAAATAGTATCGATTCGCGGGTCTATAAAATTGAAAGAGAGGGAATGGAAAAAGCGGACAAAGTTATCGCTAACAGTAATTTTATGAAAAGCATAATTGTCAGGCACTACGGAATTCCGGAAGAAAAAATAGAAGTAGTACATAACGGCATTGATTTTTCAGAAGAAGATACCGCGACTGAAAGTATGCATAAAATAAAAGAAGCCGGGAAAAAAATAGTTCTTTTTGTTGGAAGATTGACACTTCAAAAAGGCCCTGATTATTTTATTACTTGCGCGAAGAAAGTGTGTGATTTTAGTGATGATATCTTTTTTGTGATTTCGGGATCCGGGGACATGGAGCAGCAATTATTGGAAAAAGTAGCCGCAATGGGAATTTCCGACAAAGTCCTTTTCACGGGTTTTTTGCGCGGAGAAAGGTTAAAAGAGATGTATAAAATGGCGGACCTTTTTGTATTGCCGTCAGTATCGGAGCCGTTTGGAATAACACCGCTGGAATCGCTCATAAACGGCACCCCCGTGCTTCTTTCAAAACAATCGGGAGTTTCGGAGGTTCTCGAACATGCACTTAAGGTTGATTTTTGGGATACCGAGGAGATGGCGAATAAAATTATTTCCGCGTTAAATTACGAACCGGTTTGTAATTGTCTTAAAGAATATGGCCGCAAAGAGGCGAGAAACATAACTTGGGATAAGGCAGCGGAAAAATGTATAGATATATACAACACTTTATAAAAAACGGGCTTTGTCTTTGTTTTTCGGTCTTTAAAGAAAAATTGTTTTAATTATTACCGGACGGTATTCGTTTGCCATCCGTTATTTACAAAATTATGCCTTCTGTTTGCTTTTACTTCCAAGTCCATCAACCTTTTAGAATAAAAAAATACAGTTTTTTTGATATAGGAAAAGATTCTTCTTATTTTGATGAAGAAAAGGACAGTGAGCTTAACAATCGCTTTGTAATGCAAAAGGTTGCGCACAAATGCTATATTCCTACCAATAAAATGCTTCTTCATCTTTTAAGGAAGTATCCCGATTTTCATTTCAGTTTTTCTTTTTCCGGGGTAGCGCTCGAACAAATGGAAAAGTATTCTCCCGAGGCGCTTGCAAGTTTCCAAGAGCTCGTAGACACGGGAAGAGTGGAAATACTCGGCGAAACCTATTATCATTCTCTCGCTTTTTTATATTCAAAAGAGGAGTTCAGAAAACAGGTACTCATGAACCGGAGAAAAATAGAAGAACTGTTTTCGGTGAAGCCGCGCATTTTCCGATGTACGGAACTTGCCTATAGTAACGATATTGCCAAAGAAGCGGAAAAAATGGGATTTAAAGGAATTCTTGGAGAAGGAGTGGACTCGATTCTGGGATGGAGAAGCCCCAATTTTCTTTATAAGTCCAAAGGAGCGGATATCAAGCTTTTTTTGAAGAATTATCGTCTTTCCGATGACATTGCCTTCCGTTTTTCCGAACGAAGTTGGAAAGAGTATCCTCTCACGGCGGACAAATTCGCTAACTGGCTTTCGCAGGCAAACGGAAGCGGGGAGACGGTCAATTTGTTTATGGATTATGAAACTTTTGGAGAGCATCAGTGGGAAGAAACGGGGATTTTCAAGTTCCTGGAAGATCTTCCCGAGAAGGTGCTAAGAGACAAGGACAATAATTTTTTGACACTTTCCCAGTGTGAAAACAGATATCCCGTCAGAGATGAGATAGATGTTCATCATATAACTTCTTGGGCCGATTTGGAGCGGGATTTGTCGGCTTGGATGGGGAATGAAATGCAGAAAGATGCTCTGCAAAAACTTTATGCCTTAGAAAAAGATGTGCTTGCCACTGGAGATGAAGAAATTATTGACTGTTGGAGAAAGTTGCAAACTTCCGATCAAGTTTATTATATGAGCACCAAAGGAATGGGAGATGGAACGGTGCATAATTATTTTAGCCCCTACGGATCACCATATGACGCCTTTATTTATTTTATTAATGTTTTAAGCGATTTTAAATTGAGAATAAAAGATAATCAAAAAAAATATGTTGAAAGAAATAAGGCCGAAGTGTGACAAATTATTCGAAGTTTCTTTTGAAGTTTCCAACAGGGTTGGGGGGATTTATCGTGTCCTTGAATCGAAGGCGGAAAAAATGATGTATCACTATGGGGAAAATTATTATCTTATCGGCCCTTATTACAAAGAAAAAGCGCGAGGAGAATTTAGAGAGGAAGCGGCTCCGGCAAAAATGAGGAAGGTCTTTCAAAAATTAGAGCAGGAAGGAATAAGGTGCCACTACGGAAGATGGCTTGTAAAAGGGAAACCCTTGGCAATACTTATTGATTTTAATGATTATTTTTACAAAGTGGATGAAGCGAAAAAAGAGATGTGGGACAACTACGGAGTTGACTCTTTGGATACGGGATATGATTTTAACGAGCCCACGTGTTGGTCGTATGCCGCAGGAAGGCTCATACGCGAAATTACTTCCTTGTACGAAAAAGAAAAGATAGTGGCGCACTTCCATGAGTGGCTTTCCGGTCCGGCATTGCTTTATCTTCACAAAACAAAAACAGATGTTAAAACCGTATTTACTACTCACGCGACCAGCTTGGGAAGGACTCTCGCGTTTCATAGTATTAACTTTTATTCTACGATAGGGGATATAAAGCCCGACGAAGAAGCGAAAAAATACAAGGTTTTTCCGAAGCACTCGGTAGAAAAAGCGGCTGCGAAAGCATGTGATATTTTTACGACGGTAAGTGAAATAACCGGCATGGAAGCGGAAAATTTCTTGGGGAGAAAACCGGACTACCTTCTTCCCAACGGGCTCGATATCGAGAAATTTTTGAGTTTCGAAGACATTGTTGTTAAACACAGGCTTCAAAGAAGGAGGCTTAGGAACTTTGTTGCTTCGTATTTCTTCCCCTATTACACTTTTGATTTGGAGAAGACACTTTTTTATTTCATTATCGGGAGAAACGAGCTTCGCGCTAAAGGAATAGATATTTTTATCGACTCTTTAGGAAAGCTAAACAGAAAAATGCGCGAGGAAAAGAGTGATAGAACCGTAGTGGCCTTCTTTTTCGTTCCTGCTGACGTAAAGGGAGTAAACCCCGCGCTTCTTGAGAATATCGAGTATTTTCGGGATCTTCAGGATACACTTGAAGGAACTTTTCCGGAAATAGAAGAGCGCATCACATATCATATTTTGCGTGATAAGGAACTAACAAAGAAGAATTTGATTGGTGATGACTATCTTTTTGAAATTGAAAGAAAGCTACACAGAATGAAAAGAAAAGAGGAAAATCCGTCCTTGTCTACGCACCACTTAAACTCCTTACACGACGAAATAATGAACCGACTTAAAGAGGCGCAACTTTTAAATAGGGAAGAAGATAGAGTGAAAATAATTTATTATCCCGTTTATCTTACCGGGCACGATGGGCTTTCTAATTTGAGCTATGAGGAAGCTCTTGAGGCTTGCCATTTGGGAGTGTTCCCGAGTTTTTACGAGCCTTGGGGATATACCCCACTTGAGGCCGCCGCCCTGGGAGTATCTTCGGTAACGACTGATTTAGCGGGATTCGGAAGATTTCGAAAAAAATTGGAAGTAAAGGAGAAAAGACCGGGAATTTATGTACTGGAAAGAGAAAAGAAAGACGATGAGGATATAGTTAGTGATCTTCATAAGTTTTTGTACGAGTTTATGAAGACTACGCGGAGAGAGCGAGTAGAGAATAAAATCGAAGCTAGGAAAATTGCCGCTAACGCCGATTGGAGAAGTTTTGTTCTTCATTATATAGAAGCTCATAACGCTACGCAAAAATAATGGTTAGAATTACGCATTTTTTGAATAAAGTAAAAAAAGAGACTTTGGGGGCGGAAAACCCGAAATTTTTACTGTCAAACAAAAAAGGTGATTACTTTTGGCTTGGAAACGGTGCTCCCGAAAGCAGGTACGAGGGATGGTTTTGCAACCTGGGAGATGGTGTCTTTCGAATTATCGAATCTCTTGCGATTGAGGATGCGGGAGAAGTTTTGGAATTACAGAATAAATTCACGCATTTTGAGAGAAGGCGAAAGGACTTAAACGAAACTTTGTATCTTTCTTCCTCTTCTCATACTTTCATATATGAACTAAGCAAAGAAAAAAGGGTAAATATCTTTTTTGATGTTAGACATTCTTATGATTGCAAGGAGGGAGCCGATTATACGGTGGAAAAAAAAGGGGATATGATGATCGTTGAATTTGAAAATGGAATTTTTTTGGCTATCAAAGGAGGAGAAGGCCATAATACAAAGGAGAGTGTGGAACGTTATTATGATTATGACAAAAGAAGAAACTCCCCACCCTTTTCCAGAACCGTTTATCATGGAGTTACCATTTCCGGTAAAAGGCTTGTGTTTTCAGCCGCAAGAAGTAAGAGTGAAGCGGTGAGGGAAGCTAATAAATTGTTTGTAAAAAACATTGTTACCAATAAGGAAGAAGAAGTGGACATACAGTGTGTCAAGACAGCACTTTCCGATTTACTTGTTATCGATCAGCCGGGAATTTATGCGGGTCTTCCTTGGTTTTTTCATTTTTGGCCTCGCGATGAGGCAGTGGCGCTCAAAGCGGTTTTGGAGATTGATAGAGAGAGAGGGAAGGAGATTTTCTTTAGGCTTTTAAATGACGCAATGAAAAAAGGCCCCGGAGGAGTAATAAATATCGATGCTGCCGGATGGCTCTTTAAAAGAGCGGAAGATATTCTGCCCCTTACAAACAAAAAAGAGAAAGAAATGATGAGTAGGGGGTTGAAGAGACATATTGAAGAACTTTTATGGTCCTTCACAGAGAGTGATTTAGCGGTAAACAGAAATAAAGAAACGTGGATGGATAGTCTTGACAGAAGCGGAGCAAGAATCGAAATTCAGGCAATGAGGCTTAATATATATCGTTTGGCTTCTGTTTTGGCAAAAAGAAGAAGAGAGAGAAAGCTCTATAAAAAAATGGAGACACATTTAAGAAAAAAGGTAAGAAAAATATTTTTTGACGGGAATAACCTTTATGACGGGTATTACCCCCACAAAAATATCGTGGAGAAAGTAATTAGACCCAATATCTTTATTGCCGCCTACATATATCCTCAACTTCTTACGGGAAAAGAATGGATGAACTGTTTTGATAATGCGCTTGAAGCTCTATGGCTCCCTTGGGGAGGAATAGCAACAATTGACAAGAAGAACGACAATTTCCACGATACCCATACCGGAGAGAATCCCGGTAGTTATCATCAAGGAGATAGTTGGTTTTATGTGAATAACTTGGCAGCGATTGTGCTTTTTCGTTTAAATAAGAGAAAATATACGGGGTATATTAGTAAGATAATGGAAGCGAGCAGAGAAGAGATCTTGTCCCGGGGGGCTGTGGGAGCTCACGGAGAAGTAAGTTCCGCAAAAGAACTAAAAAGTGAGGGGTGTGTAAGTCAGGCTTGGAGCAATGCGATGTATTTGGAGGCAAAAAGGGAGATGGGAAAACAACTTCCGCGCCCTTAAGTATCGTTCCTTTTACTATATGGTTTCGATTATCTCTTTAATTGTTTCCATATTTTTCCCACCGAGATCTTTTCGGGTTATTTTTCGGGAAACGTAAAGAGCTGCGAGAGGTTTACTTTCTTTACTTTTGTATCGTGTGGGGTAGGTCTGCTCCAAGTCTTTTTTCAGGATAAAAATTTCTTTCTCTTTCAGTTTTTCTAATTTATCTTGAAGTGTCATATTTTTGTTTATCTTGGGAAAACTCTTTACTTTCCGCAGAGAGGTGGAATTTATTGCGTCTTTATCAAGCATAATCGCATAAGGAATATCAAAAATTTCACAAAGTATGGAATAAATGTCGACGGAACCTTTTCCGCTCGTATAGACTACTTTTATATCCTTATTTTTCCGATAAAATTTGTTTAGCATTTCGCGCATAAAGATGCGATCGGAGACCCCCTCTACAAGGAGAACTTTATCCGCAAAGAGCATTGCGGAATTGTCGTCGTTTATCTCTTGCATAAAACGATCAATGTCTATGTTTCTCTTATGAAACCCGTGTACGCATGTGCTGTAATCCTTGTTTCTTGCCACTCGCCAAGTGTAAGGTAAATATTTGGCCTGCACGAAAGAAGGGTGGTGCGTGGTGAAGAAGATTTGCTTTTCCCGGCATTTTTTTTCCAGAACGTATAAAAACTTTCTTATTATAGAAGGATGGAGATGAGCTTCCGGCTCATCAATTAGAATGATTTTATAACGTGGGTGGAAGACATAAAAGAGGATAACAAAGAGTCTTTTAAAACCGGCGCCAATCCTTTTGGGCGAACGTTTTTTCTTGTCGGCGTAAATATTGAAAACAAACAACTCTTCGCTTATTTCCATTTCTTTAAAATAATCCTCGATAGTGGAAGAAAAAGCATCATATTCCTTGGGGTGCTTCTCTTTGAATTCTTTTAGATTATTTGCTACCTCCGTGTAGTCTACTTTACCATCTATCCGTACGAAAAATTTTCCCATATCCGGAATTCCGGGCTTGCTAAACTCTCCTTTTTGAAAAGCAAGAGTGTGACGTTTTCCGTTATTGGAGATGGTAATACTGATATCCGTATCTTTGTCGAAGAAACGTTCTTTCTCCGGATCTTTAACAAAAAAAAGGTTTATCGCATCAAGGACGTTTGTTTTTCCCGCGTTGTTCGGGCCAACAAGAATTTGGAAATTCGAAAAATCCCGAAGGTGAACCGGAGCTTTAATGCTTTTGTAGTGGTTGATGTTAATTTCTTCCAATTTCATTACGACCATTATATACAACTTTCACAAAAAAGAAATATGATAATTTTCAGTTTTGGGGAGAAAGGGGTTGCATAATTGGAAAAACTATCTATAATGGACAAAGGTAAAAAGGTCGAGTTATACGTAAAAAAAAATCGGTATGGATACCAAAAAAATACTTATTGTTATCGCGATAGTTTTGGGTATAGTTGTTATTGTTGCCGCTTTCTCGCTTATGAGTGAGCCTGCGGAATTCGAATTTGAAGAGGATGAGGACCTCTTGGAAGAAGATCCTTTTGATTTCGAAGATGAAGAAACTGACGTAGAAGAAGAGGTTGTAGATGAAGACGAGGAAGACGAAGATGAGGAAGCTGACGAGGAAGATGAGGAAGCTGACGAGGAAGATGAGGAAGAGGAAGAAGACGAGGAAGAAGGAGCGGAATACTAAAGATTACTTCTTCTAAATTGAAAATTTAAAAAGCCCTCTCCCTGAGGGCTTTTTATATTGCCAACCCATTTGCAATGTGATAGAGTTTGAAAATGTCTTTAAAGTTTAAAATAACCGTAGTTGGCGGGACGATTATCGGTTTAGCGCTCTTTACATGGGGGCTTACTTTTCTTGGCAATAAGTACTTTCCAAGAGAGGAGAGTGTGACAGTAAATGAAGCTTCGGTTGTTGCGGAAAGCTGGATAAAAAATTTTTCTTCTTCTTACCCTCTTTACGGCAAGGATCTCCAGCTCGTAGAAGAAAGAGGGAGAGGTAGAGGAGAATACGAATTCGTTTTTGAATTTGTTACGGAAAACCCCGAGTACGGGAAAAGGAAAAACGAAATGTTTATACAAACCAAGGAAACAGAAGTTGTAACTGCGATAACCAACGAGGTGTTTAACGAAATGAGCAGGGAGTATATAGAAAAGGAAGCTACCGTTCTCGTTTATCTTGTTACAAAAGAGGACGGAGAAGAGAAGGAAGTGGTATCCGTGGAGAGAGTGGTGACAGAATCGGAAAAGAATGAGGAGGATGTTCTCATGGAACTTTTAAGCGGTCCGACGGAAGAAGAGATGCAAGCGGGATACGACACCTCGGTCGGTGGGAATATCGAACTTTATTCCTTTGATATTGAAGGAAGAACGGCGTACGTCGAATTGAGTGTTGGTTTAAATGAGCTTTCCACTTTGGCGAGAGAGCAGATAGAAAATACGGTAATGCAGTTTAATACCATAGATACCGTAGAAGAACCGAAAAGAAAGGAAGTGGTTAAACTTGAGTTGGAAGGAATCCCGGAAGGATTTATTTTTGAAAGAGATATGAAAGAAGGAGATAAGGGTGAAGATGTTAAATATCTTCAAATTATGTTAAACGCCGACCCGGACACGAAAATAGCGGAAAGGGGGCCGGGTTCTCCCGGAGAGGAAACAGAGTATCTTGGACCCGCCACAGTGAAAGCATTAATGTCTTTTCAAAGAAAGTACGCGGATGAAGTTTTGGAACCTGCCGGACTTACTTTGGCTACGGGGGTTGTGGACGAGCACACCAGAGATAAACTAAACGCTATATTAGAAGCAAGCGGTTGGTAATAAAATTAAAAAAGGTCGAATTTATTAGTAAGTAAATAAGAATATGTTGAATAAAATAGCTGCAGTAGTCGTAATTTTTGCCGTAGTCGCTCTTGTCGGGTTTTTTATTTCCACCCTGGAGGCTCCGGAGCAGTTAGAGGAGGATTCGACCGTGGTTGCGGAAGAGTGGGTTCGTGATAATGCATCAACCTTTGTAGAGAGAGGAGGTGCGGAACTCGAACACGTTAGCGAAGTTGAAGTTGAAGACGGCGTGTTTGAAGTTGAATTCACTTTCGAAACGGATTTTGCCGGGTACGGACCGGTCGATGAGGAAGAAATGTACGCGCAGGTTATAACCGAACATTCGATTTTGGTAGTTGTTGAGGACGGTGAAGTCGTTAGTGCGATAACGAGCGGAGAGTTCGATGAGATAACAGAGGAAGAGATTGAAAAAGAAAAAGTCGACGAAACAATTTCTTTTGATGTTTATTTTGTGCTTGTTGAGGATGGGCAGGAGGAAATTGTGCCGGTAGAAAGAGAAGTTGATTATACGCAGGAAGTTGGAAGAGTTTCTCTCGAGGAGCTCTTAAAAGGACCAACCGAGAACGAAAAGGAAGAAGGGTATTCCACCTCGATAGAAGAAGACACGGAGCTTCTCTCCCTTCATATTGAGGAGAGGGTGGCATATGCCGATTTTAGCGAAGAACTGGAGGTGGATGGAGGTTCCGCACTGGTGATGGGTATTCGAGATCAGATAACGGAAACTCTTACTCAATTTGACAGTGTGGACGAGGTTGAAATCAGTATTGAGGGTGAGACGGAAGACATTCTTCAACCATAAACACCGAGCGGAATTTGATAGAAACAGCGGTACATTTTGTACCGCTGTTTTTTAAAAGAGCAATATAGTGTAGAATAACGGAATATGACAAATCCGAGAATAGGAGCACATATTTCAATCGCGGGAGGGCTTAATGAAAGCATTAAACGCGGAAAAAAAATGGGGGTAGAGTGTATGCAGATATTTGCCGGGAGCCCCCGGAGATACGAGATTTCTCATCCTTCCGAAAAAGAAATTAAAGAGTTTCGCAAGCTTTTAAAGGAGAGCGATATATATCCCGTCTATGTTCATGCAAATTACCCGCTAAATCTTGCTTCCGAGGATGAAATGATACGAAAAAAATCTTTAAAGAATATTGAAGAAACACTTAAATTAGTCTCATTACTGGGTTTACAGGGATTAATTTATCATCCGGGGTCTCCAAAGGGGGGAGATAAGAAAAAAGCTATTTTAAGGGAAATAGGAAATATAAAAAAAGTTCTTGCAAATACTCCCGCGGACTCCGTGCTTATTTTGGAGAATACCGCAGGAGAAAAAAAGATTGGAACCAATCCAAGAGAAGTGGGCTATATTTTCGGCAGTATCAACTCTTCACGGCTTAGAGTTTGTGTTGACACTGCGCATTCGTTTGAAGCGGGAAATATTACCAATTTCAGTATACCGGAAATAAGAAAATGGATTTCTTCTTGGGAAAAGGAGGTAGGTGCTTGTAATATCTCACTCCTCCATATAAATGATTCCGCTACTACCGTAGGCTCGCAACACGATCGTCACGAAAACATAGGAAACGGTCATATTGGAAGAAAGGGATTTACCAACTTAATAAGCGTTGAAAAAGCAAGAAACATTCCTTGGATTTTGGAAGTACCCGGATTTGACGGAAGGGGGCCGGACAAAAAGAATGTAGATATATTAAAAAAGATAAGAAGGCAGAAACTATAAATTGTGAAGTTTGCTTTTTCTCCTTTTTAAATATAAAATGAACGAAGTTTATTAGTTTAATTTGTTATAAGTTATGAAAAAAGTAGTTGTTGGAGGAACTTTTGACCTGTTACACAGAGGACATAGAGAGTTTTTAACCAAAGCGTCGTCTTTGGGAGAGCTTAAAATAGGACTTACTTCCGATGAGATGGCAAAAAGAACAAAAGGAGTGGAGGTGGAGAAATACGAGGAACGTGAAAAGAATCTTCTGGAACTTTTTCCAAAAGCGAAAATAGAGAAAATCGATGATCCGGTAGGCTTTGCTCTTTATGAGGATTTTGATTTTATTGTAGTTTCTTTAGAAACGAGGTCACGCGCGGAAAAAATAAACAGTAAAAGAAAAGACAACGGAAAAAACGAAATGGAAATTGTGGAAGTGGACTTTGTTCTTGCTACAGACGGTAATCCGGTTTCTTCTTCCAGGATAAGAAAAAACGAAATTGATAAGGAGGGGAAATTAATTTAGCCTATGAAAAATTTCATGGATTTTCGTGAAATTTTGGAGGTAATTGCAAAAGCCGTGAAAAAAAAGGAAACGGTGGAAATTTACTATCCGGAAACGGAAAGCTCTTTAGAGGGGTGGAGGGAGGTTATTCCCTTCAGTCTTACTACCGATATTCCTCCCGACGGTGAAGTTCTTGTGTACGGCAAAGACAGATTAAGCCCGGGTCATATTTTTAACGCTTATTTGACAAATGGAGAAGATAAAGAGATACGCTCCTTTATTATCGGAAAGATAAAATTTGCTCGCTCAACAAAAAGAAAACATGAATGAAGATTATAAAATAATAGTGGAAAGTGCCCAGGACGGCATAATTATAATTCAAGAAGATATTATAAAATATGCCAACCCCTATGCGGAAAACTCCTTAGGCTATAACAGAGAGGGGATTAAAGGCGCGAAATTTTTAGAGCTTGTTGCCGAGGAAAGTAAAGAAGAGGTTTTAAAGAACTATGAAAAGACAATGAAAGGGGAAAAAACAAACCTGTACGAAGCAAAAATAAAAAGAAGAGATGGAAACTTACTTGCGGGAGAAATTCACGCGCATAGGATAAGCTATAAGGGAAAGCCGGCTGACCTTGTAATTATCAGGGATATTAAGGCGAGAAAGAAAACGGAAGAAGTTCTGCGCCGACAAGAAGAAAGATTTCAAGCGGTGACCGAGAATACCCCCGATATAATTTCTCGCTTTGATGAGGATGGGCGTTATGTCTATGTTAACGCTGCGGCGGAGAAAGAGTTTGGTATTGCGAAAAAGGATTTTTTCTGGAAAACCGACAAGGATCTCGGCATAAAAAGCGAAAGATCAAAGGCTTTTCACGATGCAATCGAGTTTGTTTTTAAAAATAAAAAAAAGAAGACTTTTTACAGTGAGACTTCAATTAATGACGAGAAGAAATATTATTATACGGTAATCGTGCCGGAATTCTACGAGGATGGTGCGGTTAATTCCGTACTCAGCATTACAAGGGATATTACCGAAATAAGAGAAATAGACCAAGCGAAATCGGAATTTATTTCTATTACCTCGCATCAGCTGCGCTCTCCGTTATCGATAATAAACTGGTGCTCTCTTTCTCTTCTTAGGGGTGATGTAGGGGAAATAGAAGGGGAACAGAAAGAGTATGTGGAAAAGATGTACGAATCGACAAGAAAAATGATTAAAATAACCGACGCCTTTCTAAATACGACCATGCTTGATTTGGGGATGTTTGTTTTTAACCCCCGGAAAATAGATGTGGCAAGCGTAACCAAAGAAATAATTAGAAATTTTGAGAGCACCATTAAAAAAAAGGAAATAAATCTTGTGCGTGACTACAAAGAACCTTTACCGATTGAAATTGATGAACGTACTTTAAAAATAATCTTGCGCGGCCTTATTTCCAATGCGGCCGAATATACGCCTCCACAAGGAAATATGGAGATTAGTATAAAAAGAACTTCGGAAGAAGAAATACTTATTGAGGTGGGAGATAGTGGTTGCGGAATTCCAAAAGAAGACCAGGAAAAAGTATTTAATAAATTCTTTAGAGCCGAGAAGGCGAAGGAAATAAAGGTTTACGGCACCGGTCTTGATCTTTATCTAATAAAGTCGCTTCTTGAAAAAGTAGGAGGAAGCATTGAACTCGAGTCTCCAAATCCAAAATTTAATGCGGGAGCGGTTTTCAGTATCAGATTGCCTGTTACTACCAAGGAAGAAAATGAGCTTTAGGGAGAGATACAACAAACTAAATAAAGATCAAAAGAGCGCCGTTAATCATACGGAAGGTTCGCTTCTCGTTATCGCCGGTCCGGGTTCGGGGAAGACGGAGCTTTTGGGAATTAGAGTGGGGAATATTTTAAAAAAAACGGACGTTCCTCCTGAAAGCATTCTTTGTCTCACTTATACGGATGCAGCTTCTTCCGGTATGAAAGAAAGACTTATTGAACTTGTCGGTGAGGACGGGTACAAGGTCCCGACGCACACCTTTCACGGGTTTTGCAAGAAAATAATGGAATCTTACCCCGAATATTTTTTTAAAGGGGCTCTTTTTAATGTTGCCGATGATGCCACCAGAACAGGAATCCTGGAAAGCATACTTAGCGAGCTTGAGCATGACAACCCTTTGAGTGTTGTTCACCCCAAAAAAGGATATATCCATCTCGAGGGCGTAAAAGAGGGGGTTACGCGTCTAAAAGAAAGCGGGCTTACGGTGAGTGAATTTAAAAAAGTAGTTGAAGAGAACAAAAAATTTTTAGAAAAGACACAAGGAAAAATAGACAATATTTTCAGCCAAAGAGTAAGCAAGGAGACGGTGGCAGAAATTGAATTGTTTATAGTAGATTTAAGGAAAGAGAAAAAATTTGCGGTGGGTCACGTAAAATCTTTGGCGCATATTATAGCTGATTCTCTTGAGCTAGCTATAGAAGGAGGGAGTACTGAGAAAATTTCTCGGTGGAAGCGGGTTTGGACAAAAAAGGACCAAGAAAAAAGGATATTAAAAAATTTATCCGATATCGAGAAGATGGAAAGCATGGCTGATATTTACGAGAAGTATAAAGCAAAGATGTATGAAGAGGGGTATTACGAATTTCTTGACATGCTTCTTGATGTAGCCGTAGAAATGGAAAATAACGAGTCGCTAAGAGATGAGCTACGAGAAAAATACCTTTACTTTTTGGTTGATGAGTTTCAGGATACAAACGGTATCCAGATGCGTATTTTAAACCTTCTTATAGAGGATGAGAGGGATAGATTGCCCAATATTTGTGTCGTGGGAGACGACGACCAGGCAATTTATAGGTTTCAGGGCGCTGAAATATCCAATATTTTGGGATTCCGGGAAAGTTATCCGGATGCGAAAGTAGTGACGCTTCTAAAGAACTACCGCTCAAAACAAAAAATAATCGAGTTAGCAAGAAATGTTATTTTAAAAGGCGGAGAGAGATTGGAAAACTTACTTAAAGAAGTCAATAAAGATCTTGTCTCTCAAACGGGAAAGGGTAAAGAAGTTTTTCTGAGATCTTTTAACACAAAAGAAGAAGAGTATACGTTCGTAGCGCGAAAAGTAAAGCGCATTATCTCCGAAGGAAAGGATCCGGGAGAGATAGCGATTATCGGGAGAACACATAAATCTTTACAGGAGATAAGACCGTTCTTTTCTTATTTAAACATCCCCACTTATTCGGAAAGAAAAGAGAATGTGCTTGAAAAAGAGCATGTCAGACAAATAATCACTATCGTAAAGTTCGCCTCCCTTTGCCTGGAAGGGGACAAAAAGAGTTCCGAAGAACTTCTTCCCGAGATACTGAGCTTTCCTTTCTGGGAACTAAAAAGAGAAAAGATAATGGAAGTGTCTTCCAAGGCGTATCTTGAAAGAAAATCTTGGCTTACATGCATGAAAGAGGACGGGGAACTTAAGCATATCGCGGATTTTTTAATAGATATTTCCCTAAAGGCAAAAAACAAATCTCTTGAAGAGATCGTTGATATAGTTATCGGAACGAAAAGAGGCTATTTGGAAAGCCCTTTTAAAAAATTCCATTTTTCAAAAGAAAGACTTGAGAATGAAAGCAATAGTTATTTGGACCTGCTTTCCTCTTTGAGATGTTTTATTAAAGCGGTAAGGACGTATAAGGCCGGGAAATTTACCAAAGCAAAAGATTTAACGTATTTCCTGGAGCTCTATAAAAAAAACAATATTTCTTTGCTTAACAAAGATCCTCTTATCTCTCAGGAAGGCGTGGTTTCGCTTATAACCGCACACAACGCGAAAGGAAAAGAGTTCGATACGGTTTTTGTTTTAAATTGCCAAAGAGAAGAGTGGGGAGTGACGAAGGGGAGAAGAAAGATATCCCTTCCCGCCAATATTCCTTTCAGAAAGGCGGGGGATGAGGATGATGACAGATTACGCCTGTTTTACGTTGCGCTTACCAGAGCGAAGAATTTTCTTTATCCGGTTTGCTATAAAAAAGAAGAAGACGGAAAGAACGTGACGCCTCTGGAATTTTTAAGTGGCATAAAAAGCAAAGAAAGAAAGGAAAAAGTATGTGAGGAAAGTTTCCGGTCTGCTTTTCTTTCTTTCTATACCTCGCCGTTTCACAGAAAGGAGCGCGATTTTTTGTTTTCTTTGGTAAAAAAACACAAGCTTAGCGCTACGGGAATTAACAAATTTTTAAATGTTACGGATGAAGGACCCCAAAGTTTCTTGGAAGAAAACATTTTGCATTTTCCCGAGAAAAAGGCGCTTCCTTTATCCTATGGAACAGCTGTTCATTCTGTTATAAATGAAATATATGTGGAGCTTAAAAAGAAAGGAAAACTTCTAAACGAAAAGAGAATAATAGAAATTTTTGAAAATTATTTAAGAAAGGAAAGACTTTCCGAGAAAGATTTTAGCAAGCTTCTAAAGCAAGGAAAGCAGGAGATTACTTTGTTTTACAAAGCAAAAAGAAAAGAATTTTCCGCTGATCATATTATTGAAAAGAATTTTAGAAACGAAGATTGCTTAGTCGGTGGTGTAGAAATTACGGGAAAGATTGACAAGATAATTAAGGATGAAAACCGCATTAAGGTCGCTGACTTCAAGACGGGTAATTCTCTTTTTGACTGGAAGGGGAAAAATGAATATGAAAAAGTGAAGGCCTGGAAATATAAAAATCAACTTATTTTTTACAAGTTTCTCGTGGAGAATTCAAAAGAATTTAAAGGAAAATATTTTGTAGAATCGGGATATCTGGAATTCATAAGGCCTACAAAAGAAAAAGAAGTGATAACTTTGCCTTTGGAATTCAAAAAAGAAGATGAAGAGAGAATGGAGGCCTTGATTAAAGTTGTGGCAAATAAGATTGGGAAACTTGATTTCCCCTCCGTTGAAAAATATAAAAAAGGTACCGTAAAAGAGATTGCGCAATTTGAGAATGATCTTCTTTGTGGAAGGTTGTAGAAGTGATAAAAAAATTAAGAGGAAAACATGGGAAAAAGCAGAAAAATATTACACATGGATATGGATTATTTCTTTGCGCAAATCGAAGAAAGAGAAAATCCGCAGTTTAAAGGCAATCCTCTTGTGGTAGGCGCTGATCCTAAAAAAGGTAAAGGAAGGGGAGTGGTTTCAACTTGCAATTATGAAGCTCGCAAGTATGGAATAAAATCGGGAATGCCGATATCACGGAGTTACAAATTAGCGCCGGAGGCAATCTTTTTGCCGGTAAATATGTCTCTTTATAAAAAGGTTTCCGACTCTGTTTTTCGGGTTGCGAGTAAAATTTCACCGGAAATGGAGAAAGTGTCTTTGGATGAAGCTTATATAGATATTACGAAAAAAGTAAAAAATTATAGAGAAGCGGAGGGGGTTGGGAAGAAACTCAAAAGAGAAATTCTAAAAAAGGAAAAACTTACATGTAGTATAGGGGTCTCCAAAAATAAGATGATGGCAAAAATAGCTTGCGAACTTGCAAAACCGGACGGAATAAAAGTTGTCCCTCCCGGGCAAGTAACGGGAGTTATAGATGGAATGGATTTGGAAACCGTTCCCGGCATAGGCCCTAAAACGAAAAAGCTCCTTAAAGAGGTTTTAAAGAAAGAAAATCCGAAAATTAAGGATGCTCTCTCTCTTTCCAAAGAAGAGCTAATGGATCTTCTGGGTAAAAGAGGAGGGGAGTTTTACCATAAATTTCGCGGTATAGACGATTCTTCCGTGGTGGAAAAAAGAAAAGCAAAGTCGATTGGGAAAGAGCATACTTTTCAAAAGGATACGAGAGACTCTAAAGAAATCATAAAAGTATTCAAAAGTCTTGTCGGGGACGTGTATCGACAAGCGAAAGATAAAAGAGTAAAAGGAATTACCGTCGTTTGCCGTTATGAAGATTTTGAAACACATACCAAACAGATATCTTTTGAAACAAGAATGCGCAGCAAAGAGCTTTTTTACAAAAAAAGTGTGCCCTTGCTTTTAAAATTTTTAATGCAGAGTAACAAGAAACTTCGGCTTATCGGTTTTAGAGTGATGATCAAATGACGGTGCTAACAGTGTCTTATACTTTGCAGCGGGACCTGATTTGCCAAGGAAGGCGTGAAAGTATATACTCCCCGGAGACGAGATGATAAAGAATGTATTTTAGCTATTATGGAGAAATTTTTAAAGAACATAAAAAAGCAAATAAAAAAAGAGGGAGAAAGGAGCGGAATAGATAAAATAGTAACAGATAATCTGCTTTTGCCCGATCGGTTGATTGAATTTAAGATAAATACTTACGGCAAGGTATATCCCGCCTACAGGTGCCAACACTCAAATATTATGGGACCTTATAAAGGAGGAATACGTTTTAGCGAGGATGTCACAAGAGATGAAGTGGAGGCGCTTTCGATTTTAATGACTCTTAAGTGCGCTCTTATTGATATTCCCTTTGGTGGGGGAAAAGGAGGTATAAGGGTTGATGCCAAAGAAATTAAGGCAGATGAAAGAGATGATATTGCCAGAAAATATGTGCAAGGGGCCTTTGATATATTCGGACCGGAAAAAGATATACCGGCGCCGGATATAAGCACCGATGAAAATACAATGGCAATAATGGCACAGGAATTTTCTCGGATTTCAGGAGAGAATATCCCGAATTCCTTCACCGGCAAGCCGATCACGGAAGGAGGGTTACATGGGAGGACAGAGGCTACGGGATATGGAGGAGTTGCGGTTATTGAGGAGCTTTGCAAAATGGAAAATATCTCCAAGGCAAGAATTGCGGTTCAAGGCTTCGGAAATGTCGGCTCTCATTTCGTAAAGCTTATAAAGGAAAAAGAAAACCCCGTGATTGCGGTATCCGAGCACTGGGGAGGAATAAAGAATGAAGAAGGGCTTAATACAAAAGAGCTCCTGGAATACAAAAGAAGGGGAGAACAAATAAGAACGGAAAAAAGTGTAAACATAAGCAATAAAGAACTTTTAGAGATGGATGTCGATGTTCTTGTGCTGGCTGCTACGGAAAACGTAATCACCAAAGAAAATGCGGAGAAAATAAAGGCAAAGTATATAATTTGCATTGCCAACGGTCCGGTGACCAGAAAAGCGGAAAAAATACTCTCCAAAAAAGGAAAAATTGTGGTGCCTGATATCTTGGCAAGCTCGGGAGGGGTAGCAGCTTCTTATTTGGAATGGATACAACCGCTTGAGAACAAAAGTTATACCAAGGAGGAGGTTTTTGCTTTTATCTCCAAAAAAATGAAAAAGGCAATGAGTGATGTTTACGGAAAGAAAAGGGATACACTTACAAAAGCCGCATTTTCTACTGCTTTATTAAAGCTGCAAAATAAATTAAGTTGAAATGAGTACCGGTATTCCCAAAAAAATAACATCCAAGGAGCCCATGTCCGTGGGGGATTATATATCCTTACTTAACGAGCTTTTGAAAAGAGTGGAAGTAAAGGTTGTCGGGGAAATAAGCGAACTTAAAAGAGCCTCCAGCGGCCATATTTATTTTTCTTTAAAAGATGAAGAAACTGGAGATGTAATAAATTGCGTGATTTGGAATTCTGTTTACAAGATGTGCGGGATCGAGTTGGAAGACGGGATGCAGGTGGTTGTTTCCGGAGCCGCAGATATCTACAGGGTGAGAGGAACTCTCACTTTTAAAGTAAGAACGGTTGAGCTCGTGGGAGAAGGAGCCCTTAAGAGAGCTTACGAAGAACTAAAGGCCAAACTTTTGAAAGAAGGTTTGTTTGAAACGGAAAAGAAACGTAAAATTCCGGAATTTCCTCGAGCGGTGGGGGTTATCACATCTAAAAAAGGGGCAGCGATACATGATTTTATAAACAACCTTGAAAAATTCGGGTTAAAGGTGTATATTTGCGATTCTCGTGTAGAAGGACAGGAAGCTGTAAAGGACTTGCTTTCCTCAATAAAAACGATGAAAGCAAAAAAGATTGACGTACTGGTCATTACAAGAGGAGGAGGATCTCTTCAATCTCTCTTGGCCTTTGATAACGAGATGCTTGTAAGAGAAATTGCCGATTTTCCGGTGCCGGTGGTCGCCGGCATAGGGCATCATGAGGACATAACCCTAAGCGCACTTGCGGCGGACAAAACCTTATCCACACCTACTGCGGCGGCAAGTTATTTAACAAGAGGATATCAAAAGGCCCGTGATGATCTTTTGTACTTCCAAGAGAGTATAAAAAACGGCTACGAAAATATTTTTTACGGCAGAGTCAGGAAATTTATTTCTCTATTTAACGAGATAGTGTATTTTTTCCGGCAGATAATTGATAAATACAAAAAAACCGAAGAGAGAACAAGGAGAAATCTCCTTTATATGGAAAGTTTTATTCACAAAAAGAAGGAAGAAGTAAATTCTTTGGAACAGGGAATAAATAGCGGTCTTCAAACAGGGCTGTGGCAGACGAAAAAAAAGATAGAAAATATTTCACAGGTTATTTCTGCGAATGACCCTAAGAAGCAGTTGAATTTAGGATATGCCATAATTAAAAAAGAGGGAAAAGCGGTAAAAAGCACAAAACAAGTGAAATTGGAAGAAACTATACAAACGGTTCTTTCCGACGGAGAACTGTCTTCAAAAGTTAAAAAAATTAAAACCCAAAAATATGGCCAAAAAAAACAACAATCTTAGCGAGAATCTAAAAAAGCTATCCGAGATATCCGAATGGTTCGAGGGGAGGGAAGATACTGATGTGGAAGAAGGATTGAAAAAAGTGAAGGATGCTGTGAAAATAATAAAAGAGAGCAAGGAAAGATTGAAGGAGATAGAAAACGAATTTGAGGAAGTAAAAAAAGAACTCGACGAAGAAGAGTAGGAAGCAGGATATTCTTCTATACTAAAGCTACGGAGGAGAGTCAAAAAACAAAAGACAAATAGGTTTTTGCGGTATACATGTCTGAATTTAAAGAAGAGCTTAACAAAGAACAGCTTAGAATTGTGCGCGAGGGTGACGGCCCTTGTCTTGTTTTAAGTGGTCCCGGTTCCGGAAAAACAAAAACGCTTGTTCACAGAACAGCTTATCTTATAAAAAAGGGAATTCCTCCTTCAAGAATACTTCTCCTTACCTTCACCAAAAAAGCGGCAAAAGAAATGCTTTTTCGCATCAAACTACTCGCCGGAAAAGAAGGTGAAAAGGTTTATGGAGGGACTTTCCATCATACGGGTAATTATTATCTAAGAAAATATGCGGGAAGGATAGGTTATCCTTCCAATTTTGTTATTCTTGACGAAGAAGATTCCAAGAGTCTTTTATCTATCATATTAAAAGAAGAAAAGGAAAAAGGTATCCCTAAAGCTCAGGTGGTACAAAAGATAATATCCTTAGCGGTAAACTCTCAAAAGGATATAAATAGTGTTATAAGCACTTTTTTTCCCTACTTCGACAAAGACACAAAAGATGTAATCTCAAATGTGAATGAAGCTTACAAGAAGCGGAAAAAGCAAAGTAATCTCATGGATTACGATGACCTTCTTTTAAATTGGAACGAGATTCTTTCTTTTCCCGACATAGGGAAAGAGATATCTTCCAACTTTCTATATATTCTTATCGACGAATACCAGGATACGAATTCACTTCAGGACGATATCGCAAAAAAACTTGCTACAGCGCATAAAAATATTTTGGCCGTAGGGGACGATTCTCAAAGCATCTATTCTTTTAGAGCGGCCGATATAAATAATATCCTTAATTTTTCCAAGAACTATACCCGCGCTAAAGTGTTTAAACTGGAAACGAATTATCGGAGTACTCCGGAAATACTTGATGCTGCAAACAGAGTGATCGCCAACAACGAAAACAAACTGGAAAAAAAATTGAAAAGCTCTCTTATGCAAGGAAAAGCGCCGACAATAAAAAGTTTCGCCTCTCCTTATGACCAGGCGAGATATATTGTTAATCGTATTGAGGAAATAAACGACCCTGCACAAACAGCGGTTCTTTTTCGCGCTCACCATCATTCCATTGAACTTGAAATGGAGCTTGTAAAAAGAAAAATTCCCTATGGATTAAGAGGGGGACCAAAATTCTTCGAACAGCTCCATGTCAAAGATTTACTTGCTTTTCTAAAGATACTTTCAAATTTTTGCGACGAAACCTCGTGGCACAGGTTACTTATGAGACAAGAGGGAATTGGCGATGTCTATGCAAGCCAGCTTACAAAAAGGATCTGTCGTTTTAAAGACTTAAAAAGCGTTCTTTTAGAAAAAGAAAAAGTCATTGCCTCTTTCTCTTCAAAATCGGTCAAAAATGGTATCGATTCCCTCCTCTCAATTATTGAAAAAAGCCGGGGGAAAACGGTTGCGGAAGCCATAGAATGTTTCTTGCAAGACTTCTACGGGACTTATCTGGACTTCTCTTTTGAAAACGCGAAGGAAAGGAAAAGCGATCTGCAGCGGGTAAAAGAATTAGCAAAAAACTATAACAACGTAGNGGAGATGCTTGCGGAATTCATGCTCAGCGAGGAATACGGANATGAAAGCAAAAATGAAAATACGATTATTTTAAGTAGCATACACCAAGCAAAGGGACTTGAGTGGGAATCGGTCTTTGTTATTTCCCTCAAGGAAGGAGACCTTCCCCACGGCAAATCCTTGGAGGATAATCTAATTGAGGAAGAAAGACGCCTTTTTTATGTTGCTATTACGCGCTGTAAAAAGAATCTTTTCCTAACTTATCCCGTTTACAGCTCCAGGGAAAAGTATACTTCTTCTCCGTCGAGATTTCTTCGAGAGATTAAAGAGATTGAAAAAGAGGAAGAAATTATTGAAGAAGAGATAATTGATGAAGATGGTGAGTGGGAGTATTTTTAAGTCATTGTGAGGCGCAAAAAAATTTGTTATACTGAGTGACATATAAAATTAATTACGAAGATATTATGAAGATATTTAAAGAGGGATGGGTTTGGATAATTCTTTTTGCGGTGGTTGTTTCTGCCGGAATCCTTATTTTTGACAAAGGGGATGTCTCACAAAAAAATGATATAGCTGTTCGGGTAAATAACGAAGCGGTAACGGAAAGTGAATTTGAAAAAATAAAAAATCAGACCGAAGAAGCCATGAAAATGGAAGGAGTGGAAATACCCGAGAAGGAAATAAAAAAAGAGACAGTGGAGATAGTAATAAGCCAACTTTTGCTATCGAGTTTTTTGAATGAAAAGAACCTTGAGATAACACAAGAGGAAATAAATGAATTTTATAAGACCATAGTAGCTCAAGACGAACAGATCGATTCAAAAGAAGATTTTTATGGTTCATGGGAATCCGAGGGTGTTGACAGAAAAGAGGTGGAAGAACAGGTTATGCTTGCTATAAAATACGATAAACTGTTTGAGAAATATTCTAAAGAGGTTGAGGTGACCGACGAAGAACTCCGTGAAGCGTATGAAGAATACAAAATGTGGATGGGGGAGGTTGGAGGAGAAGAGGTAGAAGGAGAATACGGCGAACTAACGCCTTTTGACGAACTCAGGGGAGAACTAAAAGAATTTACCCTTCAAGAAAAAGTCCAGGAGCGCATTGACTCAGAGATGGAAGAGCTAAAAGAGAGAAGTGTTATTGAGGGATCCCAAATAAATTAAATTATGGACAAAAGAGCCGTCTTTTTTAAAACCATTCCTTTTGCCGTTTTTGTGCTGGTAGGGGTTACTTTGCTTTTTCTTTTTTTAAACTCCGATGCGTCAAAAGAAGAAAAAGTAGCGCTTGTTGTCAACGGAAGGGAAGTTACTGAAGATGAGTTTGATATTTATATAGAGGCTGTTGCTCGTGACAGGGTAAGAGAGGGAAGAGAGGATATTTTCCGAGAAGAAGTCAGAGAAGGTGCAATAGAAAGGGCTACCAGGAATGTGGTGGCGAGAGAGCTTCTGGAGGAAGAGGGGATAACGGTTTCAAAAGAAGAAACTTACAACTACTTAAGACACCGTGCATTTGCAGAACCGGGTGTAGAAACAATAGAAGAGTTTCTGGATCGTGAAGCGCGGAAAGGATATCCCGAGAAAGAGAATATGTTAGTGGCGGAGATTTATGTAGGATTTAGTAAACTTGCTCAGAAATACTATGAGAATACGGAAGTTACTGATGAAACAATTAAGAATGTGTATGATTCATTCAGAGAAAAATTATTGGAGGAGGGGGTGGAGGATGCGGATATTCCCGAGTTTGAAGAGATGAAAGAGAGAGCAGAAGAGGTTTATACGAGAAAAAAGGTTTCGAAAAAGATTCTCGACGAGCTTGAAAAAAGGTTGGAGGAAGCAGAAGTTGATATTCTGAAATAAAAAAAATAGCCCATGAATTTTAAACAAACTTTGTGGATATCACACTCAGCCTTATCCGCGTACTCTCGGTGTCCACACTTGTATTATTTTGAGTATATATATCGCAATCCCAAGACAGGAAACAGAATACAGATAGTTAATCCCTATCTTTCTTTGGGCTCGGCCGTTCATGAAACGATTGAGGGTCTTGCAAACGTCTCAATAAAAAAAAGAAAGCAAATTTCCCTCAAGGAACGGTTCGAAAATATATTTGAAGGATATAGAGGTAAGAAAGGAGGTTTTCTTTTAAAGAGCCAAGAAAATGATTTTTACGGAAGGGGAGTTAAGATGATGGAAAGAGTGGAGAAGTCAAATTTTCTCGAAAAACCCTCCACGATGCTGGAAAAAAATTTTCCGGTGGTTGATCTTTTTAGCGGAGAAGCAAAACTTGTGGGTAGCCTTGACTGGATAGAGGTTCTCCCCGGTGGAGGAGCACATATTATTGACTTTAAGACCGGAAATAACAGAGAGGGTAACGGGTCCTTACAACTTCCGATTTATGCGATTCTTGCAAAGGAAAATCTTTCTATAGAGGTAGAAAAAGTAAGTTACTGGTATCTCCAGCACGACGACAATCCCGTTTCCCAAGAAATCGGCGATCTTAATTCTTCACTCGAAGCAATCAAGGAAAAAACAAGTGCCATAAAAAGATCTATAGCAAATAACTATTTTCCTTGTAAGTACAATGGAAAGTGCTTCTCTTGCGGAGATTATGAAAAAATTTTTGGAGGGGAAGCGGAAATGATAGGAAGCGACAAGGAAAGAAAAAAAGATCTCTTCTTTGTTTTCAAAGAAGAAGATGTTGCAAAAAAAGTAATTGAAGATAATTTCTTGAACGCGGATGAGAAAGAGATGTTCAAAGACAGAATTGCGGGAAACACAAACGAAACAAAAAAGGGGAGCGGGGACCCGGTGGAAGAAGGTACGGAAAAAGTCCAAGAAATAAAGGCAAAGCTGAAAAAAAATCTTTCCAAAGGAGAACTCAAGGCAGTAGTTAAACTCCTGAATAATAATGGGAAAAAAAGCGAGTCTTAAGAAAATAAAAGATGAGGTTGTCGGCTTGAGACAGTCTCCGCTATACAAAGAGAGAGTAAACGGAAAATTTTTTCCGGTGATAGGGGAAGGGAGTCATAATGCGAAAATTATGCTTATAGGCGAAGCGCCGGGGGCGAAAGAGGCTGCAACGGGAAGACCATTTTGTGGTAGTGCCGGTAAAATTCTTGATAGTTGTCTTCAGGAAGCAGGAATAGAGCGTAAAAGCGTATATGTTACCAATATTTTGAAAGATAGACCGCCCCGAAACAGAGACCCTTTGCCCGAAGAGATAAAAATTTATGCTCCTTTTTTAAATCGGCAAATTGAAATTATAAAACCTAAAATTATTGCTCCTTTGGGCAGGTTTTCCGCCGAATATATCATGTCTAAATTTGGGCTTGAAAAAGAAATAGAACCAATTACCGCATTGCATGGAAAAACCTTTAATACGGAATCAGATTTCGGAGATGTGAAAATCATCCCTCTACTGCACCCGGCGGTAGCGGTATACAATCCTTACAAAAAGAAAGAACTTTTTTCGGGATTTTTGTCCTTTAAAGAAGCTTTTTAGAGCGCTTCTACCTTTTATAAAAAAATGTTAATATGAAAAATGATAGTCGCTGTTTATAAAGAAAGAGGATTAACGTCGAGAGCGGTGGTAAACGAAATAAAAAATAAGGTGAGAGAAAAGAAGGTCGGGCACGGGGGAACACTGGATCCTCTTGCCAGCGGGGTACTTGTTGTCGGTGTTTCCAGGGAGGGCACAAAAAAACTACACACGGAACGTTTTAATGAGAAGGAATATATCGGAAAAATAAAATTAGGAGAGAAAAGTACCACTGATGACAGGGAGGGGGAAAAAGAGAAGAAAAAAGCTTCCACGTCGGATGTGCCGAAGGTGGGAGAAATAGAAATAATTTTACGGCGTTTTGTGGGGGATGTGATGCAAATTCCTCCGGCATATTCCGCGGTAAAAGTAAGTGGGAAGGAGTCCTATAAACTGGCAAGAAAAGGGTTTCTCGTAAAGCACAAGGAGAGACCTGTAAAGATAGAAAAAATAGAAATTCTCAGTTACAGATACCCTTTGCTTACAATTAGGGTGGTAACAGGTCCGGGAGTTTACATCCGTTCACTTGCTCGGGACATAGGAGATTGTTTAGTGGGAGGAGGTTATCTTTATTCACTTTTGCGAACTCGCGTAGGCGGTTTTACTCTGGAAAATTGTGTTAAAATAGAAGAAATTCCCGGTCTCCGGGATAATTGGTCGAGAAGTTAGTGCTTTAAAAACAAATGTAAATATTAATTAAAATGCTCGAAAATATTTTTAAAAATCCTTTATGGCATGCGGAATATTTGAACAACTCACTCCTTGAGTATTTCTTCTTTTTTCTGCTCTTTGCCGCTTTGGCTATCGGCTTTTTCGGTTTTAAACTCATTCTTTTCCGAAAGCTTGCCCACCGGATAAAGAATAAAAAGATTCTTGAGATTTTGACGGATGTTGTGGGATCAATAAGGTCTCCCTTCTATGTGTTCGCGTCTTTCTATTTTGCACTTTTCTTATTAGAGGTACCCGGTCTTTTAATGAGACTTGCCGCTGCCATACTTATCCTCTGGACAGCGCAACATGTTGCCGTTATAGGCGGGAAATTTATCGATTTCGCTTTGCAGTTCTATACGGAAAAAAAGCAAGAAAAGAATAAAGCGATGTTGAGGACGATGGGCAGTATCGGAAAAGTATTTTTATGGGCTATTATTCTCCTTGCGGTTCTCGGAGCTTTTGGAGTAAATATTACCGCCATTGTTGCCGGTATGGGTGTGGGTGGTATCGCAATTGCTTTTGCATTGCAAAATATACTTTCCGATCTTTTCAGCTCTTTTTCTATTTACTTTGATAAGCCTTTTCTGGAAGGGGATCTCATTGTTGTTGAGGGCAAGTGGGGAACGGTAGAAAAAATAGGGATAAAGAGTACTCGGGTGAGGTCGCTGCAAGGAGAAGAGATTATTTTTTCCAATATGGAGCTTACTTCGGCCCAAGTGCATAACTTCAGGAAAATGGAAGACAGGCGCGCCGAGTTTAATCTGGGGATTGTTTATGAGACTTCTACCGAAAAGATGGAGAAAATACCCGCCATTATCAGAAAAATCGTGGACAAGGAGGAGATGACCGAGTTTAACCGGGTGCATTTTCATAACTTCGGGCCCTTCTCCTTGGACTACTTACTTGTTTACTATATAAAGTCTCCCAACTATACCGTTTTTATGGATGTTAACGAAAGGATATTGCTTAATATAAAAAGAGAGTTCGAGAAAGAAGGCATAGGGTTTGCTTATCCGACAAAGACCGTTCATGTCGTGGAAAATTCTGTGAAATAATTCTGTTATGGAAATTTGGAATTTTTTATCGGAAATTGTACACGGGATTGATGTCACCTCGCAGGTAGAGCTTGCTGTTCTTCTTGTATCGGCAGCTTTTCTCGGTATAATATTCAGATTCTTTAAACAGCCTCTTATTTTAGCATATCTTGTTACCGGTATTATTATCGGGACTTTCGGATTCTTAAATCTTGAAGACGGAAATGTTATTCAGCTTTTTTCCACTTTGGGAATAATGTTCTTGCTTTTCCTGGTAGGAATGGAAATGGATTATAGCGCTATCAAAAAAACGGGGAAACTTTCTCTTGCAATTGGACTTGGGCAAGTACTATTTACGGCAACGGGAGGTTTCTTAATCGGGCACTTCCTTTTCGGCTTTGCGGTGTTGCCGGCTCTCTATATTGCGGTAGCCTTAACTTTTTCCAGCACGGTTATTATCGTAAAGCTGTTATCGGATAAGGGTAGTTTCGCAACCTTGCACGGCAGGGCTGCGATAGGTCTTTTGCTTGTGCAAGACCTGGTGGTAATTTTAATTCTTATCGTACTTAACGCAATCGAAATAGGAGAAGGGGTCGGTATCTTTTCTCTTGCAAGAACAGTGGTTGCGGGGGTAGGTCTTTTTGCCTTAATGCTTTTTTTGGGAGGAAATGTGTTTCCCTATCTGTTTAGAAAAATTGCGACTTCTCAGGAACTCCTTTTTTTAGTGAGTCTTTCGTGGCTTCTTGCTTTTGCGGTAATTGTAAAACAGATCGGGTTTTCCGTAGAAATTGCGGGTTTTTTGGGAGGAGTGGCGCTTGCCAATTCTTCGGAAAAATATCATATCGCAAATAAAATAAGACCCCTCAGGGATTTCTTTATTTTGATATTTTTTGTTTATCTGGGATCTCTTATGGTTATTTCCGATTTTGGGGGAATGATGTTGCCGGTTATTATTTTTTCTTTATTTGTTCTTATTGGGAATCCCCTTATCGTAATGATAATTATGGGATTGATGCGCTACAAAAAGAGAACAAGTTTTTTGACGGGCGTTACTGTTGCGCAAATTTCCGAGTTTAGCTTGATATTTGCAACACTCGGACTTGCTCTGGGGCATATTACAAACCAAATATTTGCCGTTATCGTTGCCGTGGGTGTTATTACCATTACGCTCTCCACCTATCTTATTCTCTATGCGGAGAGGATATTTCCTTATATCGAAAAATTTCTTTCTCTCTTTGAAAGAAAAGGAACTCAAGAAGAGGAGGGTGATTACGGTATATCTAAACCGGTTATTCTTGTGGGAGCAAACAGGATAGGGAGGGGAATAATGAATTATATCAGCAAGGAAAATCTTTTGGTGATTGATTTTGATCCGGTGGTCATAGATCTTCTCAAGAAGGAGAAGACCGACCATATCTTTGCCGACTTAAAGGACCCTCATCTCTTTGAAGAGTTGAATTTGGAAGAGACAAAGCTTGTTATTTCTACAAGTCCGCAGTTGGAAGATAATGTTGTACTTATAAAGAGAATCAAGGACATAAGTGAAAATATAAAGGTTATAGTGCGAGCGGAAAACGAAGATGAAGCGGTAAACCTTTACGATAAAAAGGCCGACTACGTCCTTTTGCCCCACCTTTTGTCCGGGAAATATCTGGGAGAAATCATTGACTCCAATTTAGATCTAAAAGATATTGAAGTTCGCCGTAAAAGAGAACTGAAATTTCTCAAGAAGAATACATGAAAATAGATTCGAAAAAAAAGAATAAATTTATAAGTATCACAAGAAGTTATTTCCCTCTTTCTTTGCTATTATTTTTTTGTTTCTTTCTTTTCGGAGTACTGTTTTCGAGCTTGTATCCGGCCTTAGCCGGAAAAGGGTTTAAAGAGATACAGGAAGCACTGTCATTGCTTTTTAATTTGGGGCCGATCGAGATGGCCTTGTTCATTTTTTTTAATAATTCAATAAAAATATTGATAGCCATTCTTCTTGGCGTTCTTTTTGCTGTTCCTACGATTTTCTTTTTAATCTTAAACGGTTGGGCTTTGGGATATGTATCCGGCCTGATATATCCCGACATAGGGTTAACAGGTCTTTTTTATTCGTTATTTTTTCACGGAATTTTTGAACTAACAGCCCTTTTTATAGGAACATCTCTCGGTTTTTGGATAGGTGTTTCCATTTACCGTGAAATTAAAGAAAGGGGAGAAACGCTTAGCCAGAGCATAATGCTTACAATAAATATTTTTTTCCGGGAGAAAATAGCATTTGTCATGGACGTTTTCTTTTATGTAATCGTACCCCTTCTTGCGGTTGCCGCGGTTATTGAAACTTATCTAATATTTTTTTTATGATAATATCGGAAAAAAAGGACGGACCGATGAACGGTAAAAAAAACAAAGACATCTTTCTAAAAAAGCACGGCTCTGCCGGCAATAATTTAATTCTGGGAGAACAAGTACACGGGAAAAACATAGAAATTGTTGGCAAGTCACAAAGAGGGGAGACAATAAGAAGCACCGACGGGCTCATTTCCGGCAGAGAATCTTTTTTTATAGGAGTGACTGTCGCGGATTGCATACCGATATCATTTTTTTCCAAAGAGGTATCCGGAATATTGCACGTGGGCTGGAGAGGGCTAGAGAGAGGAATAATTGAGGAGGCTTTACAAAAAATAGTTTTGATGGGAGAAAGAGTTGAAAAAGTGTTTTTCGAGATCGGTCCTTCCATAGGGCCGTGCCATTTTGAGGTAGGAGATGATGTTGTAGAAAGATTCAAAGGGTACGAGAAGTTCTTGTACAGAGAAAAAGGGAAGAAGTTTCTGGATATAAAAAATATTGCCGGACAAAAACTAAAAAACGGAGGAGTAAAAAACCTTATGATTTCTGACAAATGCACATACTGTAATCCTGAAAGATATTATTCATTTCGTAGAGATAAAAAATTAAAAAGCATGCTTGCTTTAAATTATCCGCTAAAGTAAAAAAAATATGCAAAAAATAAAAAAAGCGGTGATTGCCGCCGCCGGATACGGAACAAGATTCTTGCCCGCGACAAAAACCCAACCCAAAGAAATGCTTCCTATTATTGATAAACCGATTATTCACTATCTGGTCGAGGAGGCCGTAAATTCGGGTATAGAAGATATTGTATTGGTTACTCGTTGTGGCCACACTTCTTTGGAGGACTATTTTGATTCTCATAGGGAGTTGGAGTCGGAGCTTGAAAGGAACGGAAAGATGGAAAGATTACGAAAAATAAAAGAAATTCCCAAGATGGCGAATTTTATTTATATGAGACAAAAAAATGATCTTCCCTACGGGAATGCGACACCGCTTCTTTCTGCGCTCTCTGTGATCGATTCCGGGGAACCTTTTGTATATATGTACGGAGATGATTTGACGATCTCCGATGTCCCCGTTACAAAACAGCTTATCGAGGCGTACGAAAAGCAAAATCCGGAGGCCGTTATGGCGGTGCAAGAGGTTCCGAAAGAGGATGTTCATAAGTACGGAACGGTGCGATACAAGAAAGGAGGTAGTAGTAAATATGAGATTGAGGAGGCATGCGAAAAATTTCCTGCAGAAAAAGCGCCCTCCAGAATGGCGTCTTTCGGGAGATTTGTTTTTTCCCACGATGTTATAAAAGAGGCCACCAACACCCCCACGGGCAAGGACGGGGAGCTCTGGGTGATGGATATTTTGAATTCGCTGGCTAAGGGAGGAAAAAAGATTATAGCTCAACCCATTGAGGGAGAATGGCATACAACAGGAGATCCGCTAAATTACCTTAAAACCTCCTACAGATTTGCTTTGCTAAGAGATGATATAAAAAACGAATTAAGAGAGTATTTAAAGAAAAACTACAATTAAATATATTTATGACAGCACGACACCCATGGAACTCATGTTTCCTTGCAGAAAATCTTTGGAGTTAGTGGATTGCTTGCCTTCGATCTGAAGACTTTTAATAAGGAGAAAATCTTTCCCCGTTTGTACGGCGATAGTATAGTTAGTGCCCAAATAAACCTTACCCGGTTCTCCAAAGGGTCCGTTTCCCGTCTGTTCTTGAATGTCCGCGTCAAGAACTTTAAAGTATTTGTCTCCCATTTTACCAAAAGTACCGGGCCACGGGTTTAACGCTCTTACCTTTCTTTCAATTTCCTTTGCGGATCTACTCCAATCTATTCTTCCGTCCTCTTTACTCAATATTTCGGTATAGGTTGCTTCTTCTTCATTTTGCTCCAAGGGGTTAATATTGTTATTAAGAATATCGCTTATATTCTTTGTGAGGAGCTTACCTCCTTCTTTGGCAAGCATCTCTTCAGCCTCCGGATAATTTATTTTTGAATGGAAAGGAAGTTCTTTTTTTGCCAGTATTGATCCCGTGTCAACACTTTCATCCATTAAGAAAAGGGTAATACCGCTTTCTTCTTCTCCGTTTAATATTGCGCTTTGGATGGGGGTCGGACCCCGATACTTTGGGAGAAGAGAAGGGTGTAGATTGACAAATTTTGAGAGTTTAAGTGTTAGAGGAGAAACAATTATTCCGAAAGATGCGACAATTACCGCATCAGGGTTCTCTTTTTCGACTTCAGCGTGAAGTTCTTCTTTATTTTTTGTTTCCCGTGTTTCGATATTGTTTTCTTCGGCCAATTTTTCTATTTCTACGGATTTTCTATTTTTCTCTCTCTTCGTCCTTTTGTCGGGGGTTGTTAAAACAAGGTACGGTTTTAAATTACCTTCCAAAATGGTTTTAAGAGCCGAAAGCGCGAATTTTCCGTTACCTGCAAAAATTATTTTTGACATAGGAAAGTTATACGAATTTACTTTAATATTCCTCCTTCCATTCGATGTCCTCCTCTTTTCCGGCAAATTCAAGCCAATCGCCGGTTTCACGACTAATAACGAACCACTTCCTTTTTGTTTTTGACCAGACCATGGGATCGCCGCGAAAATAGGGTTTGTTCTTTTTTTCTTTGGGCTTTAAATTTTCAATTTCCGGCCATTTCTTGAAGACCGTTTCAATGGCGTAATCAAGATTTCTTGATTTTGCCCAAAGAGCTACTTTGTCCATGGCTTTTTTGGCCTCTTGTACTGATCCGGTAAGTTCTAAAAGGTCTTTCGCCGGCTTTGTATATCGTGAATAAATGATCTTTCTTTTTTTTGTATCCTTTTTTATCTCTTCAAGTGAAAAACCCTTCGTCTTAAAGTAGTGGTTAACTATTTTTTGAATATCCGTTTCAGCATTATTTTGGGGCAAAGGAGGAACGATACCCTTATCTTCCAGATATTCTAACAAATCATGAACAGTTTTCAAATGCTTTTTTATAGCGGCGTCTTTCACTTGTTGGTTTTGGAGGTGTTTGCGGTATTTCTGAATGTGTTTTTTTTCAAGTTGTTCTGGAAAGATGTCTTGTATCTGCTCTTTTATAAGCCATTGTTTGAAGAACTCGAGACTTCTTTCTCTTTCTCTTATTCCCGATAAAGCAAACCCTTTCTTTTCCTTGTCCAAAAGAAAAGAGGGGAAGTAGGCGATTAACGTATTGTCTCTTTTTACTTTTTCCGACATGTTCTTAAAGCAATGATTTTATCTTTTCCGCTTCTTCTTCTACCGGACGGCCATCGTATTCGGCTCCGTGGTCCGGTGAGGATTCGTACTTTGGTGCTTTTTGGTCCAAATGAAGGTATAATATCTTTTTCTTGCTGTCGTAATAAATATGAAACCGGGGATATTTATCCCCTGAAAGGGCTCTCGAAAACGACGCCCTATCCTCTCGTTGATGCTTGTCAAGATGATAGCCCGCCTTTCTTAATAAGTTGTAGATGTTACCATCAAAGTTGTTTAAGTGTATTTTCATATGAACATCATTTTAGCATAAATCTTGTCTATTGTCTTTTATTTTGCCATAATCGACATATATGATAAAACGTATCTTCTTTGCTGTAAACTTACCCCTGGAAGCAAAAGAGGCGCTCGGGTCAATCCGGGAAGAGTTGAGAGGTGCTTTCGATGAAAGGGCCGTAAAATGGGTGAGAGAAGATAATTTACACGTAACTCTTTTATTTCTCGGGGCGGTGAGAGAAGAAAAGATAGAGCACTTGCAAAGAGAAATAGAGAAAATAAAAATGGAAAAGTTTCCGATTTCTCTGGACAAAGTGACCTATAATTCTCCGGATAAGAGAGATGCAAAGATAATTTGGGCGCAAGGAAAAAGTAGGGGGCTTTCCGAGCTAAAAGAAAAGATTGAAAAGAGATTAATGGATTCTCTTTTCTTTAATCGTTTATCTGATACGAGGCAATTTTTCCCGCATGTTACTTTAGGGAGAATACGAAAATGGGAATTTAAAAAAATGTCACTTTCCGGCATACCGGAGATAAACGAAGATGTGGAGATAAATTTTTCCGTCAAGTCTTTCGTACTCTTGGAAAGCAAACTAAAAAAAGAGGGACCCGAATATAAATTAATTAAGGAGTTTAAGTTCCATGAGTAAAAAAATTCACTTTGTAGGAATAGGGGGTATAGGAGTGTCTTCACTGGCAAGGCATTATCTCGAAACGGGAAACGATGTTAGAGGCTCGGACGTAAATCCTTCAGAGGAGTTAGAAAAAGAGGGCGCTATTATTTTTAAGGGGCATAGTGAAAATAATGTTTCCGCGGAGACAGATGTTTTAATTCACAGCTCTGCCGTATCTTTGAATAATCCGGAGGTTCAAAAAGCAAAAAAACTTGGAATCAAGATACAAAGCTATCCCGAGGCGCTTGGTGAGGTTACTCGGAATTATTTTACAATCGCGGTTTCCGGAACGCACGGCAAAAGTACAACAACAGGGATGCTTGCTCTTATCTTAATTAAAGGAGGTCTTGACCCAACAGTGATTATCGGTACGAAAATGAAAGAATTTGGCAATAGAAATTACAGGAAGGGTCGTTCCGAGTACCTTCTCATCGAAGCTGACGAGCACAAAGGTGCGTTTCTTAATTATTTCCCGAAAGTTGCTGTTATCAATAATATAGAAGAAGATCACCTTGACTATTATAAGGACATTGAAGACATTCTTTCAACTTTCGGGAAATATATAGAAGCGAATTTAAGTGATGGAACACTTATCATAAACACGGACGACGAAAACAGCAGAAAAGTCAAGGAGAGAATTACAAAAGAGAATGTTATCGGTTATTCTCTTCAGGAAGAGGATGCAAAAAGCATAGAGCTATCCGTTCCGGGAAAGCATAATCTGGGGAATGCCCTTGCCGCACTCAAAGTAGGGGACCATCTGGGCATAAAAAAAGGGAAAACTCTTCAAGCGCTAAAGGAGTTTAAGGGAACATGGAGAAGGTTTGACGAAAAGGATGTAATACTTAGGAACGGAAAAAGCGTAAGGATAATAAATGATTATGCACATCACCCGACCGCTATAAAAGCCACACTGGAAGCGGTTAAGGAAAAATATCCCAAAAAAAAGGTTGTTGCCGTATTCCAGCCCCACCAATATGAAAGAACTTACAGTTTGTTCGCGGGTTTTAAAAAAGTACTCAGGCAAGCTTCTACCGATAAGCTTATTATCACCGATATTTATACGGTCAAAGGAAGAGAATCCGAGGAAATTATGCGCAAGGTAAGCGCGGAAAAACTTGTAGAGGAAGTGGGTAAAGCCGTTTATACGGGAGATTTGGAAGCAACCGGGGAATACCTTCTTAAAAATTTGCATGGGAAAGAAATTTTGGTTATAATGGGTGCAGGCGATGTATACGATTTAGGGGGATACATCGAAAAGGTCCGTAATAACAGTTAAAAATAAAATTTTATTATGCCTGATAATTGGTTAATGATATTGGCAATTGTGGGAGGTGCTGTAATTGTGTGGTACATGATGCAACTCCAAAGAGAAAGGAAAGAAGGCAAAAAAGACCCGGAGGAAGAGAAAGAGGAACTTACAAAGGAAGATGACAGTGTCAAGGAAAAAGAAGAAGAGGCCGTTTCCGAAGGAAGCACAGAAGAAGAGAAAGGAGAGGAAGTTAAAGAAGAAGGAGTAGAAGAAGAGGAAGTTGAAGAAGAGGAAGTTGAAAAAGAAGAAGTTGAAGAAGAAGAAGGATTAGAAGAGGAGGAAGAGAAGAAAGAAGAAGGAGATGAAGAGCGCGCAATGCATGAAGAGGAAGCAGGAGATGTAGAGGATGAAAAAAGCGAAGAAGATGAAGACGATTT